>JACCDX010410815.1_pt1 | contig 22430 bp, 12 predicted proteins | sample 7449681 | NCBI WGS metagenome assembly JACCDX01 (sample SAMN15323450, study PRJNA562643) | freshwater metagenome | isolation source: river surface water | place: USA:Blue River Watershed | collected 2017-08-18
GCATGCAATTTACTAAGTGTATGTTTATGTGTTTTGGAGGTTTCCAATAAAGCCTTTATTGCTTCATCAGATTCCAAGTGTGTATTTAGTTGGAAAAATACCTGCTTTGTAAAAAAAGCGGCATTTACCTTGTGGCTACATACTAATTCTCTGTGTTCTTTATCGTTTTCATAAACAAGTCTTAGTGCGGGCGTTTGACAACGCCCTGCCGATAGAGAACCTTGACAAATATGCCTCCATAATAAAGGTGATATTTTGAATCCAACAAGCATATCACAAACTTGCCTGGCTTGCTGTGCTTTTACCAAATTCATATCAATTGTGCGTGGATTTGCAACAGCCTCTATTATAGCATGACTGGTAATCTCATGAAATACAATTCTTTTTGTTGTAGAAACAGGTAATTTGAATACATCACAGAGATGCCATGCAATGGCTTCGCCTTCACGGTCATGGTCTGTTGCGAGATAGATATTTTCAGGACGAAATAGAGAAATGGTGGATTTCATCGATTTTACATGTTCAGCTTTATCGGGGTCTATACTGAAAGTGATATTATAATTGTTTTTTTGGTCTATCGCATGAAGGCCGTCAATACTTCGTATATGCCCATGACATGCAATACATTGATATAGAGGACCCAAAAAGGATTCTATTTTTTGACATTTGCTACTGGATTCTACAATAAGTAGATAGGCTTTATGATTTGTTTTTTTCGGCATGATATTTACATTATATAGATATCATGTTTCTATATTATTCAGGAAAAACATAAAAAAATTATATATATCAAAGAATTAGTTCCCTGTTTTAATTGTCAGAATTCTTTCGCATCCATTCTGTAACAGCATCGTAATCTGCCTTGTTTTTTTTCTCAATTTTATAATAAATATTTTCAGAATTAATTGTGCCACCTCCAAATATCAAGAAACCATCTACATGAACATTTGCCATAAATATCTTATAACAATCCTCATATGCAGAAATAGTTTGAATATGAAGAGGATTAATCACTCTGGTTGATAAACGAAGAAATTTAAACATTATTGTATTACTGTTTTGTTTCTATTATATTTTAATAAATCTTTATTTACGAATCAATTTTTTTAGATTATTTCTTGTATTTTTACAAACATAATATCTGCTCTTATATACACAATATTTCTTTCACCATTTATAACACTGATTTCACCATCTAATTCAAATGTGCCGCTTCGGCATTCCGCAATAAATTGATTTTCATAATACAAATTCCAGTAATAATTTTCTGATCCAAATGCATTTGCTAATTTGGTCATAGTAATTTGTATAATTTCATAATCTAATGTTTTCCAAGAAATACGCAATTCTTCTTGCAAAATATCAATAATAAAGTCATCACAACTATAAGTATCCAGTGTTGAACGCATATTGAGGTTTAATGCTTTATTGACAAGCAAATATAAATTATTATAAACAATCAAATTGCGTTCATAATAAATGGTGGAAACATAAGGAAATGACATGGTCTTATACTTGGTTAAATTGTTATTCAATAATAATAATAATATTTATTTGACATCAATAAACAATCAGAAAAAAGGGTTCAATTTTTCTCATAAACAGTTGTAAAATACCGTTTACTTACACATAGTCCATGACTTACAGAATTTTTGTCTGAATTGCGTTTATAATTACAATACCATACATATGGGTCATCAATACTATCGAAGTCTCTAAGTGCCTCTGTCATATCCGCATGTTTATCCCACAACAAACACCGCATTTTATAGATGTATTTTTCTTGGTCAATATCTACATCAGGATAATAAAATCTTAATAAACCAAGTAATTGTTTTTCGCTAATGGCAATACCTGTATGATTTTTATATAAAACTACTATTTCACCCAATTCAATCTCTATTTCATTATCATCAAATACCAATTGTGTATTCCAAAAATTCAAAAATTCTTGCACACCTGGTAAATAAATGCTTGTAACACCTACAAAACAATCCTTGGATTCATCATAATTATTTTTTAAGAGTTCTGTTAGCAAAGTGCGCAGTTTGGGTTGTGTAACAGCAGATGGCAATCGCATGCGTTCCAAATAGAGTTTCCATAAATAATGCATATTTTTCCAGGAAACTACAGAATCTTTATTATATTGTAATTCAAACGCGAATTTTTCAACAAGATTTGCAGGAGATTCATGTTGTTGTAATGCGCAAACAGAGGCAACGAGCGCGTCATCACTATATAAATATGCTTCTGAACCACCAAAACGGTCCGCATAATGACATGCAACACAAAGCAAATCAAGACCCAATGTGTTTTTCATATTGTATAATAAAGAATTTCCATCATCTTTATTGGATATAATATTCAACTGTCTAACTCCAACAAAGGTTTGTTCAGCATAATGTTTATATTTGAATGATTGATTGAGATTGGTACTAAACCATAACTGACAAAATGCATTTAATTGTGTAATTAAGGTTTTAGAAGAAGCCAAATGCACAAGACCAGATACAGATTTCATAATGTTTTCACCCAAAATAGAGAGAAAATATTTGGCCTCTGTTTTACTGGAAAAATACATAGGACATAATGCATTTAAAACGGCTTGGATGGTGCATGATTCCGGAATACATTGAACAACACTGGTTTCCCGGATGCGTTTCATAATAAGCGATTTGGTTTTATATTTCCATGACATGAGATTACCGCGATCTTTGCTGATAGATGATAATATATTATGTAATAGAGCATCCTCTGTGACATGAGAATAATGAACTCCGTCATACATAAAAAAACTATCAGATGATGCCATATAGAAACATTTATTAGAGTTAAAAAAATTCTTGATAAATGCCTCTTGTTCAGCGGACATTTCATCATGTCTTATAATACGTTCATTACGGGATTTATCGAAACTTTCTAATAAAATAGGTAATTGATTGCAGATATAATGCTCCACTTTCGCATACATAAAAGCATCCTGCGAATATTTTTGCTGTAATTCAGCGACTTTTGCAATTATTTTTTCCATATAATTGATATCTATATAGAATACAGATGTCTCTAATTATATACAACAAAATATAAATAGAGATTCACTGAGATTATAATATAAAATGACCAATCGCAATAAAATCCTTGTTTTTGATGTGGAAACAACGGGGTTACTACCTAAAAAAAACGACCCTTACGGTAAATTTCCCTACATTATACAATTAAGTTTTGTTATATACGATACCAAACAAAGAAGCATCGAAAATGCATATAATTATTATATAAATCCCCCAGCAGATGTTCAAATAACCCCGGAAATCACGGCACTTACAGGAATTACACGCCAAATATGCGAAGAAAAGGGTTCAAATTTTGCGGAGGCTATTCAAACATTCTATGATTGTTATTGTAGATGTGGATATATTGTTGCACATAATAATGAATTCGACATTACTGTAATAAAGCATGAACTTAGTCGCCATATTGAAAACAATAATTCTATAGCCTTTATTTCGTTCAATTTATTTAACCCCGAATTCGAAAAAAATCGCAATATGATAAGCGTATGTACGATGCGATACAGCATTGATATGTGTAATATTTGGGTGCCAAGACCCAATAATCCGGACAAATTGTATAAAAAATTTCCTTCATTGCGTGAGTTATATATGCACCTGTTTCACAAAGAACCAGCGAATTTGCATAATTCTTTAATGGATGTTTGTGCAACCCTGCGTTGTTTTTTGAAAGCATATTGTTGTATCAATTTAACAGAGGATGAATATCAAAATATTATTGAAAAAATACAGTATAGAAATTCACAAATTATATAGAATATGTATAATTGTAATATTTGCAATAGAGAAATCGAAAAAGGTCAACGCGTTATTGATAATGGAATTAAATATATATGTTTTGATAAAATTGGATGTGCAAATGAATTGGATAATTTAAAAAAAACAGAACAGCAAGAATTATCCAAATTGGGTCCAGATTATCAATGCACAAATTGTGAAAAATATTCGCAAGATTTCAGAATAATTGAATCAATACCGCCAAAAATTATATGCAAATTATGTAATAAATCGTCAAATAATAATAATTACTTAACTTCATTTAACCAAAAACCATGAGAAATCATCTTATATAAAACACCCAATAATACCGCTGTATTTAATATGACCAAAACAGGCATATTATGTACATTTATACCAATATGATTATGTTTTTTCTGTGCATCTTTATTGGCGCGTTCGCGCCAACGCATAACCAATAAAGCCACAGATATCAATATTAATGTGGATACACCTGTAAAATTCGTCAATACAGCCATTAATGTTTCATTATTAAAAATGGCAAATAATACACCTATAATAAAGGTTACTAAAATTGCGTTTTTAGGTGCACCATGTTCATTCAGTTCCGACCAAAATTCTGGCATAAAAATCTGTTTATTTTTTCCCAAACCTTGTGCGAATTTTGCTGCTGACATAGTACTCAAAAACCCTGTATTAAACATGATGAATGCCCCTGCAACAAAGACGGCAGACGCAAGTCGGTTATTGGTGAGCGCACCATACAAGTCCGTAATCATATTATGTGTATTTGCAGCTGCATTATGACTTAGCACGCAAACCGCCGCCATAATCACAAAGGCATATAATAAAGTGGTAATAAGCAATGTTGCAATCAGCGCGGTTTTATTATCATCTTTATTGTGTGATTCGTCACTGATTTTTACCAAGAAATCATAACCATTATACAAAAACAAAGATAAAACGGCGGATAATAGAAAATTACTGGATGGCACATATGATGATTCTAAACCAAATATTTTATCTTTATTGAAGTGTGGTAAACTCAGTAAAATAACACCGCCTAATACCAACAACATAATAATAGAGATACTATTTGCCACTATTTTGGATGTCTCTATTCCAAGCCAACTGATAATTGCAACAATGGCTAATACAGCAATAATCAAGGCTGTTTCAGTATTATGTTTATTAGCGGCTTTTATGCCAAACATATTGCTATTGCAAATATATTTACTGAGACCAGTCAGAATTGTCACGCCACTGAGCAGCGCGAAAAAATATACACCATATAAAACCAAAGTGCCCATTCCATCACCCATTGTATCTTTGACAGCCAAATACTCAGTAATACTGGATGTATGTCTACTATAAATTTCCACATATACAAATCCCATTAAAATAGAGATAAATGCCACAGATAATAATGCATAAAGTGTGTTAGACCCGCCATATTTTATGGATTTGCTGATAATAACAAAAATGCCTGCGCCAACAACATTGCCAAGACCAAATAAAATGAGGTCGATAAGGTCCAATGCCATCTATAACATTTATACTTATTTTTATTGTTTCCAATTGTTGTATGTATTTAATTATGAAAAATACATCCACTAAATAAAGTGTGTATAATTTGTATGTATTCACCATATATAGGAATATGAACGGTTTGCCAGTTAAAACAAATATAAATAATAACGCAATAGCTGTAAAGGGAGGCATGCCATTAAAACAGGCCAATGCGGATAGCACTGCGAGTTTTATGAATGGAAGATTAAACGGCACAGCAATTGTAAACACACCCAAAAAGAAATTTTTTGGCGCAAGCAATAAAGATGCATCGTCTGTTGTTGCGAAGAGAACGGCAATTACAACTGCAAAACAGATGACAACACCAATGCAAACAAATGTGCCTTTAGCATCTGTAAACAGATATGATGTATTTAATGCTTTATCGAGAACGCGCAATAAAGGAAGCACCGTGCCTGCAAAATTTCAAAGAGACCGTCACGAATATCCATCAGCACCCACAATTACCAGTGGCGAAACAGACTTGACCAGATTGATTGTTTATTTTGATGAAGGTATAAAAAACACATTTCCCATAGAGAATTATGTATATTCATTGAATGGTGGCAAATACATTGAGTGTGACCCTGCAATTACATCATCACCTATGTATATTTCAAGTGGTTTAGCAAATGGCGCAACATATACAATAAAGATTGCAGCAAAGTCTTACTATGGCGTTGGTGAATTCTCTAATGAAATTACTTTAACGACATTTGATGTGCCTGCCGCGCCCAGTAATTTGAGCGTTGTTTCTGGTAATGGTTCATTGACTGTGTCATTTACGCCAGGAGCCGATGGAAATACATCAATATTGAATTATAAATATAGTTTGAATAATGGAGCATGGATTTCAGCAAATACTGCCACATCACCGATAACAATTAGCGGTTTAACAAATAACACAACATATGGTGTGAGAATCAGAGCCGTGAATGCAATCGGAGATGGCGCAATATCAACAAATGTGTCTGGAACACCATATTCTGTTGATACACCTGTTATAAGAAATACATTATCTGATGACCAGCAAGTGTATATATATTTTACAAAATCAGGAACAGCTGCAACAGATTATGAATACACATTGAATAATGGTATAACTTGGATATCAGCTGCAACTGCATTGCAGCCTATAGCAATAACTGGGTTAACAAATGGTCAAACATATAATGTAAAAATTCGCGCAAATATATCTGGCGCATATAGTGACGCGTCAAATGAAGTATCAGCAACACCAAATGCAGGAATATTGAGAACAGCCAGTTTATATTATGATGCTGTAGATTGCAGTTTGGGAACTATAACCGCTGTAACAAATTCAGGTAATTATGGAACAATGAATGGTACTGCTAATGGAACAATGACTGTAACATTACTAAATTCAAGAAAAACATTTGTGTTTTCAGGAGCAAATTATTTGAGTTTTGGACAATATAATTTTGGCACCGCTTTTACAGTTAGTACATGGGTTTATGCATCAGATATATCAAATATAAATGGTATTATTGCAAATACAACTGCAAATCAAGCTCCATCAGGATTTAAATTTGGTTGGAATAATTGGGATTCAAATAATAAAACTATGTATAGTGAATATGGCAATGGCACGCAAGGAAACGCTGACGCAACAGTTAACAATGTTGTTACAGCCAATGCATGGCATTATTTAACATATGTAATTGATACAATAAACAAAACAATATTATATATGAAAAATGGAACGCCTGTTAAAATAGCAGATTATTCAGATGGATTAATTCCAGCAAACATAGGAGTAAATAATGCAAATTTTAATATAGGTGCATTTATTGGAGGAAGTTATAGAATGACCGGAAACATGGCTTATATAAAGATATATAATACAGCATTATCCGCAGCGGATGTGCGCGTAGATTTCAATTTAGAAAAAACCACATTTGGTCTATAAATATAAGCAAATTTTTTATCTACAATAATATAGATAAAAACATCAAAAAATCAGAAAATCTTTATCGCAAAAACACAGATAGAGTATGTGGAAAAAGCCATTTATCAACGGTTGTTCTAACGCAAAAAAGACGATGCGCTATAATTCCCACCAAAATAGTTGCAGCAAATACTTGCCAAAAAGGTCTTTCAAAATACCATGCAATAAAGGCTGCTAAACAAACAACAACAAATGTATCAAATACTGCAATATCAAATATACGATATTTATGCAGACCTTGTCCAGGCAATCCAAGCAAATCATGATAGATACATAGAGACATTATGTTGGATATATAATATTATTTATTATTTATTATAAACATTGTTTTACAATCCAAACACCTTGCTGAAATTTATTTTAAGTAAAATATAATTTGTATTTTTACACTTTATACAATGCATCCGATAGAGATTTACTATAATTTGTAATAAATCTCTATAATATTTTATTTACTTTTTTCATCTTTATCGTTTGGCAGTTTTTTTAATATAACCAAATTTGCCTTTTTTGGCAAAGTATCCATGTTTTTCAAGGCGTTTTTCCTTCTTGGCAGTATGGTATTTAAGTTTGCTAACAATATGCCCATGTTTATTCATAAGCAAATCCTTATCAGTGAGACCACCAGCAGTTTTGTAGGCGGTTTTATTATGCACTTGAGTGCGGGAACCAATCAATTGTTTGTATGTTTTTCCCTTAATATGGTAATAACCATCAGATTGACGAAGAGGTTTTTTCATTGATATAACACCTCCTGAGAAAATAATCAATAAAGCCTTTATCTAAATATGGCGAAATTTGTGGGAGGAATAATAATGGATGGTTTTATAACAGGAATTTTATTGACATCATTGGTAATAGTGCGTCGGCCTTCGGCCGTCGGTGAATTCACTATTTGACTATAACGCATTTTACGACTAATGCCTTGTCCAGGCGCTGGTTTAAAAACTTCAGGCGGTTGACTACACATTTTTCGCAATGTTGCTGGCTCTGTTATAACACATTTAAACATCGTATTTAGTATAATTAATATATATAATGTTTGCGAGTTTAATGAGTCCATTTTATAAATTACCTAAAATGTTGGTTGTCAAAAATCCTGATGTATTAATTGGAGCAGGCGCATCCAAATATGCATATGATACTGCGATGTATGACAGCACCGCATTGGATTTAACAAAATATAATCAAGAAAATATGCGACTTATGCAAAGGTTTTATTTGGATTTACACAACAATATAATTACAAGCACCAGCGATTCACTAAATTTATACAGATTAGAAAGAACTGTGCGAAGATCCAAAAGTTATATAACAGATGAACAAGTATATTTTGAAGCACCACCTTTATCGGATGCCTATTTTTACGATAAAAAACCGAAAATAATAGTGATGATTCCTGTTTTCAGAAACGCATATTTAACAGAGATATATGAAGAAATACGCGAACAACACATATTGGCTGTTACTGGCTTTATGCCAAAAATTTACAATATATGCATAAGAACCGTAAACTTAACAAAAATAAGTGAAACAGAAAAACAAGTGAAATCATACAATGATTATTATTGCACATGCAATGAATTGTTGTCATTTTCAAACATACAAAATTATTTGAAAAGTGTGAATCAAGGTAATCAATCCAATGTATTTTCTGTATTTTTATTGGAGCAAAAATGCGACGATTTTAAAATAAAGAATATGAAAATAACTGATGTGCCTGGATATTTTGCAGCCTTTCAAATATTTTTGCAAAACTTGGTGGATCGCAATTTGTTTTTATTAGATATAAAACCGGATAATACATGTCCACAAGTGGAAAATGGGCAATTATCCAGTATTCTTGCGCTAGATATTGATAATTCTCATGTTTATCCAGTGGATTTTTTTATGGAGCCAACAGAGAAAATAGATGCAGCAGTTAAAAGATGCAAAATATTCATGTTTTTGCTATTTATGAATCATTTAATTAAAAACAAACATCATTATTTTAAATCATTCTCTATTGCTGGTCGAAATACATTTCCTATAATGGATGAATTCTATATGCATATGTCACTGTTTTTGAAAGGTGAAGGTATAACCGATGTGCAACAATTAAAAGACATGGCGGCATATATTATGCAAAAGTCATGTAGAGAAGACCCATCAGATTCAAACAAAATGATTGCTGTATATAAACCCAGAAATCCAATAAATATATTTTATTATTATTTTTTAGACGCCTCTGTTGAACGAGATTTGCAAACCTGTAATAGAGATCATAATCGAATGATGTTGGATTCATTCAACCAATATATGGATGCAAAAATGAAATTAGTATGTGATGTTGCAAAACGAATGTATGACAATGATAATAATATGTATATAAGCGATAGTGAAAGTGATACGAGTATGGCATCATTACAGTACTCAAATGTGTCTAATGTTTCCAAACGAGCAAGAAAAGGTAGCCAATAAAAAAAACACAACTAACTAAAAATTGTTATTTGTGTTTTGTAAAGTTGTTATTATTAAATTAAGTTAACAAAATATACATATAAATTTCTGTGTTTATTTCTTTGTCTTTCTTTTTATTTCTTACCCTTCTTCTTTGCTTGGGGCTTTTCTTCGGCAACTATTTGGAGTGCCTCGCGTTCTTTTTTATAAACATTATATGCTGTCTCAAACACATCTAATTCATTCAGCCACATTTGCTCTAAAGTGGTTGCCATTAATGCGTCTAATTCACGCTGAGTATCATCGCGCTCCTTTCGCAACCTGTCTACATTTTCAACAGTGACTGAGTCCATCGGCATCTTAATCAAGTATTTAAAATCTCCTTCAACACGGTCGAAGTTATGCATTTCCAACAAAGCATTGACTGCATCCGCGGTTTTGCGACGAAGATCCACCTTATCCACCAAAGTATATTCAATATATCTGGCTTTGTTGGACAATATTAACATCTTATGTTGCATAGCGCCCACCAAATAATCCTTGCGCTTTTTATATGCGGCCAGTCTAACAGGATAATAAGTAAGAATCAAGTCATCCACATCATCAAACTTCTTCAATTTGGAATTCTCATCAAACATATGAATATTGCTTGTTTTAATGGTGGTGGTGAGTTTCATCAGTTTTTCAACTCCATCAATGTCGGGGTCTTTGTTGTCAGACAAGATGTCATCAAGGGCACCCTTTGGAAAGTTGACAATAAAGTGCACATTAACCTCTGTGCAAAGTGAAACAAAGTCCTTGATAATTGGAGGTGATTTTTTGCCTGATTTATCCACAGTGCCATCCATCATTTCTTCCAATACCTTTGTATAAGCCATTGTCCATTTGCCAACAGGCAATTCAGTAATAGTGATACTGTCAGGCCCGGAACGCTCATAACAACCTTTAATAAGATATTTGTCAGATTCGATTTGTTTGATGGTACCCTTGAATCCCTCATAATAAGGAGTGAGTGTTTTGTCGGTTTCGCCTGTGCGCAAAAGGTCGCGTAAATAGGCCACCAAATCAACGGGATTATATGGCGGCACAGAACACGAAAATCCGGTACCAATGCCCTTAATGCCATTTACAAGCGCAAATGGAATCACAGGCACATAATTCTCCGGCTCAACAATAGTGCCATCATCATTAATGTAGGACAAAATATGGTCATCTTGCTCAGGGAAAATCGCGCGAGTAAGTGGATTCAACATAGTAAAGATATATCTCTCTGATGCAGAATCATCGCCTCCATGCAACCTGGTACCAAATTGGCCGTTAGGCATTAACAAATTGATGTTGTTAGAACCCACGAAATTTTGCGCCATATTAACAATGGCACCATTCAGCGATGCTTCGCCATGATGATACGCACTGTGTTCAGACACATATCCGGAGAATTGCGCCACCTTTATTTCGGTTGTCAATCGGCGTTTAAATGCACAAAAGAGGATTTTTCTCAAACTGATTTTCAGACCATCAATAGCACAAGGAATTGACCTGGCGCAATCATAATTACTGAAATGAATCAGTTCTTTGTTGATAAAATCGCCATAGGAGACTTGAGGACGGCTGGTATCCAAGAAAGCATGTTTGTCATATTGCTCAATCAGCCATGATTTGCGGTCATTTGCACGCAAGCCATTAAAGACCATATCAATTTGGTCATCACTTTTGGCCGGGTCATACACAAAATCAACGGTCTTTTTGTTGGCAAAATACTCCTTGAATTCCTCAGACTTTGAAGTGCCAAGACCCTTGAAATACTTGATTTTCCAAGATTCATGGTCTTGATTGGCCTGTTTCCAAGCCTCATATTCACCGTCATTATAGAAGGACATCGTGGTTTTGCCCTTGGACGCACGCAAAATAGGCGTATTCATAAAACTGATAAACCCAGGAATTTGTGTTAGAGACCGCCACTCGCAATGAAACAAGTTGATACACAAGCCCTTGATATGAGAGCCATCCGTATCCTGGTCACACAAAATCATGATTTTACCATAACGCAAATGGCGATGCACATCAGCAATAGTTGTATAAACCTTGCCGTTTTCCAATCCGAGAATTTTCTTCAAATCCGTGATTTCTTTGTTGTCAGTGATTTTCTTCAGTGACTCGCCGCGCACATTCAGCAGTTTTCCACGCAGAGGATAAATACCAATTGTATTACGGTCATTTGAAGACAATCCGGACACAATGCCTGACATGGCACTGAGTCCCTCACACAAAATCAATACACATTCATTGGATTTCTCAGTGCCGCCCCAATTGGCGTCCATAAAATTTTCAATGCCCCTGATATTCTTGGTTTTGGAGCCATCCGTCTTTTTGGCGGCCGTCTTGGATTCCTTTGCTTCAGTCAGATTGCATGCCATTTCCATAACGCCCATTTTCGCGACTTTTTCAATGAATCCGTCACTAACAGAGCAACTAGAACCGAATTTGTCCGAAGGAGTATTCATAAAATCCTTTGTTTGACTATCAAACGCGGGATTCTCAATATCACAACGCAAAAACAGAATCAATTGCTCCTTGATAACAGAGGCATTGACGCGAACCTTTTTCTTTTTTTCAATGAATGCGATGAGTTTTCGGACAATTTGTCCAATGACATATTCGACATGTTTGCCGCCCTTGTAAGTGCAGATGCCGTTAACAAAGGAGACTTGAGTAAATTCTTGTGCCGGCGCAAGAGCGACGGCATATTCCCAACGGCCATTTTCATCATGTTCATACACACGCTTAGCATCACCAATATACATATCAACATATTGTTGAAAGTTTTTGATAGGAATTTGCACACCACCATACATGAATTTGAGTTTTTTGTCGGTTTGGTCAGTAACAGCGCTGATATCAAACGCGCGTTTTTTAAGCAGAGCCAACATATCAGGTGTAAGACCATCAATGCCGAATCGCTCATAATCGGGTTTGAACACAACCTTTGTATAAGGTTTAGCAGCGGCGCCTTTGACCTTGGTAATGACAGGTGGCTCAATAATATCCAAATTGTTGCGAAACACTTGAGTATATTTGAGACCGCGGACATGATCCACGGTTTCCACCATGCCATAAACAGACCAAATCAAAACAAGTTTAAATCCAAATCCGTTTTTACCACCGACGATGCGTTTTTCATCTTTGTTGTAATTGGTGGAAGTGCGCAATTCGCCGAAAATCATTTGCGGAATCCACACATTATATTCGGGATGCATAGCAACATCTATGCCATTGCCGTCATTTTCCATAGTAATAGTGCCATCAGCGGAAATATCAATATTGATGTAGGACACGAGTTTTGTGGAATCAGGTTCAGCTCTGTGTTTTTGAATCATGCGAACAACATGGTCGCGACAGTTCACGATGCCCTCATCAAACAGTTTATAGAGACCGGGAATATATTTGATTTCTTTATGAATGAAGGAATTATTTTCTCCAAAAATCCATAGATTTTCATCTACATATTCTTTGGAGCCAATATAGGTGTCCGGATTATCGAGGACATGTTCCTTATCGGTTTTCTTTTGATACTGTTTGGCGAGAGCAGCTGAAGTGGAAGACATTTTGCGAGTAAAAATCAATAGTTAGTACTATCTAAATAAGTATATAATATGTTTTGTCTGTCAGTTGTTGGACAGAAAACCGATTCAATTTTTTAAGGGGGCATAAGGTGCGTCGCTTCCGGATTCGGTGCTATAAGGTGCGTCGCTTGACGCTCCGATGCAAGGAGCACCTATCCAGACAGCCGCTACAAGGTGCGTCGCTAGACGCTCCGATGGCGGCAAGCGCTCCGTTCGCCCCCTTATGATCCCCTGCTTTTTATATTTATTTGCATGCACTTTTAGAGACAGTTCATAAAAGACCAATCTTCCTATTACAAATGTTTTTAAGGCAACTCACATATTTTTGCCAAAATCCATACTTCGGGTCCCTCAGGCATAATCGTAATAATATAGAATAGAGAATTCTATATAATTATTGTAAAATATTTATCTTTTATCAAAGCAATTCTTACATATTTCAAAATATTAGATGGGCCAGTTACAGTACCTGTGTTCGTATTTCCCATAAAATACACAGTTGATGTTGTTGTTAAAGATACAATAGCGGATATGGATGAAGAAATATTTCCACCCGTGTTTTGTGAATTTAATATAAAATTGTTTTGATCCAGTGTATTTGATGCGGAAACCCTCTATTATGTGATGCAGTACCATTTGTGAAAAAACTTGTGCCATTAAATAACCATACTCCCGGCGTTACATTTGGAACAGAAATCAAATTGGCCATTATTGCTTGGGACTCAAAGTTGAAGTTTCGGGATTAATATAACCAACCATGAGTGTTGTTGTTGTTAATGCACTTGGTGTATAAAGCGATACAATTGGATTGGATATATTTTTTCCATTTATTGCCTTGAGAATAAAGGTTAATGCATTTGTGGATGTAAAATCACATTTTCTTCCCTGAAAAATGTTTATGCTAAACGGGTTAATCTTAATCTTGATTGAGTTGTTGTTTTTGTTCCTCCATTTGAAGCGCCAATTAAATATATTGTTGAAGAATCACCCGATATTGTGAATATACTATCCACTTTGAATAATATGTTTCCTGTGACTGTAGAAACATTATAATCCACCGCTCTTGCGTTATCTGCTGTTGCTGATACTGTGTTCAATGAAATTCTAACCCAAGCATTTGACGCGCCTGCTGCTGTATAATTCATTGTCCAAGTTCCTTCCACAAACCATACTCCATTTCCAATAGCAACCGACCATAAATCAGCAGGTGTTGAAGAAGGGGTAATAAATCCACTACTTCTTTCACTTAATAGTTGATAGCCAATTGCAGTAGAACCAATGGATGTCGGTTGTGTACCTGTATACTTTGGCTGTAAAGGATTATTCAAAGCAATAACTGTATTTGTTGCACCGTTTGTTCCAATATCTATGTTTCTTGAATTCAAAAATGTTTTACCTGCTGAGTTTTCATTATTACCAATAATGACATTGTCACTTGAAGATAAAGTAATTGTATTGGATGATATCACTGTATTTGTGGATCCTGATACATTGTTGCCGCCAATTTGTAATGATTGACTGCTGCTTAATAAATTAAAAACTGCACTGGAATCAAACACGCTGTTTGTAAAAATGAATTGATTCATATATCCATTAAAACCAAACATACCAAAACTGCCGGTGGGTAATGCATTAGAGGCACCAATATTTATGCGCGTGTATGTATTTATTGCAGTTTGTGTATTAAAACCTGTACCAACATCAGTACCATTATCAATAAATCCATTTATGTAAATATTGCCACTGCCTGCGCCATTATATGTGCAACAAACATGATACCATCGATTTATTTGAAGAGTGGTTTTAGATATTTTGTAATTTGTGGAAGAACCAGGATGTGCATTTGGCAAATTCAGATGAAAAACAATTTTGCTATTTTGATTTATGCCAACAAATATAGATAAATTTAAAGATGATGTTACGCAATTTAATATATTATGCCATGAATTTGTAACGGATGGCAATGACAAAGGATAAATCCAAGCTGAAAAACTAAACGAATTATATGTTGTTATGGATGTTGCATTTGTTATATAAGAAATATATTTGTTTTGAATATTTGTTTGTTTGAACCATAAAGAATTTGCAAATTTATTGACATTTGTGTCAGGGTCTGCGACCCATGCCAAAGAACAATCCGCCGCATTTCCTATAACAGCAGTGAAATTACCACCACTTGACCCATTATTTGCAATATTTGTGTTATTTGCTATAAAAACAGGTGCGCCTAATGTAGCAACGCTATATGACAAATCCATTGCATAATTGTATGCAGACATTGTCAATTGTTTTGATAAAATAGAATCCGCATATTGAATAAAACCATAATCTGTTGTATTATAAATTGCGGATGGAAACACAATAGATGAAGTTCCTGTTAAGCTTCCATGTTCCATAACCATTGAACCAACTTTGTTTGTGGATGCAGCAGTTCCATTTGTTTCATAAATATGCAATTTACCGGTTGGCGTGCTTGTGCCGATTCCCACATTTCCATTCATAAAAGCATTACCGCTTATCACAGGATTTGTAAAAACTGGGTTGGCCGATGATGTAAAATATTGCATAATAAGATTGTTGCCAAGCGTGACATTATCTTTAATATACACATAGAATTGATGAACATAGTATGTTGCCGCGCTGTATAATGAAACTGCGCCGGCAATAGGCACACTAATACCGTTTATTGTCAAAGAACTGAAATAAGTGGTTGTTGCAGCGCCACTATAAATAACAGTAAATACATAATTATTATTCAATGTTGTTGGCAAATTCGTTATCGCCAATGTGGGTGCCGTTGTCCCACTAAATGCATTAATATAAATTGTGGTTCCGTTATTGAAATTTGCTGTATATGTACCAGTAGATGAAACCACATTTGAATATCTTTGTATTGTTGCGTCCGAAGAAATAAAACCATTTACTGTGAGGCCATTGCCAACAACCAAATTGGAATTCATAGAAACATCACCTGCAATAATAACATTTCCAGAAATATTTGCATTGCGATTCAAAGATAAATCGCCACCTAATACCAATTTGCCTGTATTAGATGCACCAGTAAGAATATTAACGCTACTTGCATTAGTTGCACCAGTTGATATATTTATACTAAAAGCGGATGTATTATTTCCACCACCAATATCTATAAATCCTCCGGTTTTGTTTACACTTGAAGCAATTGATAACCCGCCAGTGGTCATTGATCTTGCAAGTGTTACACTACCAGATGTCAAGTAATAAAACATATGATTTTGTCCAGTTATTGTTCCCGCTATTTCAGTGCTTGCAGTTGAAGAACCAACAGTAAAGTACGCATTGCTTGGATTTGACATTATTGAATTATTTACTGTTTGAATTCCGCCAATTATGGAGTTTCCAGTAACACGAAGCTGACCACTCACATCCAAGTGATATTGTGCACTTATATCTTTATTAATTGAGACCATTTGAGACCCGGTTCCAATATCCAAGTTGCCAGTTACATATGTAATATTACCACCAATATTTACATTTCCATTATTTAATCTGTTTCCAACATTTATATTACCAATTCGTCCAGTGGAAGTACCTATATTTAGTTCACCACTTGTTTGGTCGGTTGCCATATTCACATTTCCTGTTGTTGTTCCATTTGCAAACAACATTGATTGAGAATTGTTAGAATTTGCAATAGAACTGGCGCCATTCGTAAATGTAATATTTCCATTCAATGACATGTCACCACCAATCGAAAGTTTATTATTTAATGATGAATCTCCATTTACAATAAATTTATCAGTGGGATTTAGCAACACATTACCAGTTGAATTGATTCCGGCACCATTATCCAATGTTAAAGCATTATTTATAAAAAGTCCAAGATTTGATACAACAGGTGAATTTAAATTAACATAAGATGTTCCCGAATAATTTCCAATATTCACATTTCCATAAAAACTCATACCGTCTGCATATAAAATATTAACATCCTGTGTTGAATTATATCCTATATTCAATCCAGAAGAATACGCATTAATATAATCTGTGTAAATTTGGTTGTTTATCTCAGAACGAATACTATTAAGACTTGTATCAACCATGGTATTTGTATAATAATTTGTTTCCAAATTATTCCTTATTGCATTTATACTTGCATCTGAAGAACCAATTTTAGAAAACATCGTAACACTGAAACTTGGATCCTCGCCCAATGCATTTGCCAATTCATATATTGTATCCAATGTTTGAGGAGCGGATTGCACCAAGGCCGCTACTTTATTATCGGTATATGTTTGTTGTAATGCAATCGCATTATTAATGCTTGTATCTACCAAGGTTTTAGTATAAAAATTGGAATCAATTGTGGATTTTGTATAATATCCATTCAATGATACATTGCCATTAAAGGATGCATCACCGCCCACAATCAATTTACCAGTTGCATTCACGCCTGTTAAAATATTTACATTTCCATAATTGCGCAAACCGGTTCCAATATTTATATCGCCACTTACATCAGCACCTGTTCCAATATTAATAAACGAAGTCCTTGTGCGAGCATTACCTGCGCCCAAAGATAAATTGCCAGTTGTTAAAGCTGCTCCAATTCCTACATTACCTGTTGTGACAATATGTGCAATATCTGTATTGAATGTTGCAGCAGAAGAATATGATGTACTAGTATTAAAATACAAACCATAACTTGAAACTCTAAGACCATTAACATAAACAGGTGTATTGGATGACACAAAACCATTTGCACCAATATTTATAATAGAACTAGCGTCTCTTGACCCATTACCAATATTTATAACGCTTCCATTACTTCTTGTGCCATTACCAATATTAATTGAACTATTATTTAAATTGCCAGTTCCAATATTTATAGCGCTATACAATGTGCGTGTTCCTGTGCCAATGTTTATTAAACATCCAGATGCTTCAGATGTTGCGCCTGCAGCCCCACTTGCTGATCCAGTGCCAATATTTATAAATCCACTTCCAGATGTATCTGTGTAGACACGCGAACTGGTTCCAATTAACAAATTGCCTGATGTTTGACTTGTGGCAATAAAACATTCGCCAGTTGTTGTGTTTGTTGCCAATGAAGTTCTATTACTTCCACCGCCAGTAAGAACCAAATGACCTCCTGCTATAAATGAAGAAGTTCCGCCTCCGCCAATTACTGTAGGAGCAGAAGAACTCACATTTGTATTAATATATACGCCAGCAACACCAGTTCTTGAACCATTTGCAAAATATAATGGCGCGGTTTCGGTTCCATCACTAAACATACTTATTGTGGTTCCAAGCGCAGGCGTAATAATTTTTGATGCAATAATGTTTCCACTTACACGCATTTCACCACTTACATCAAAATTAAACGATGGGTCTTTGGTATTTACACCGACAAAGCCATTGCCACCCGATGCATACAATGATATACGGTCGCCATTAAACCCCACATCATTTTCTATGCCAATTGTCAGTAATCCTCTTTCGGAAGCACCTCCAACATTTTCTTCATATTGCATGTAAGCATAATCGCTTGCTGTGTTGTTTTTTGATTTAAACAAAATGGATGAAGCCCCTGATGGGTCTTGATGTGACAATGTAATGGACCCAATATTAATATTTGTGCTGGATATGCGTGTTCCAACGGTTTCATTAATCGCCAGTTTACCATTATTCATAGAGATGTCTGAATTTATAATTAATCTGTTTGCAAAAACATTGGAATTTATTGAGACATCACCAGCAACAAACAATTTGCCACTGAAACTGGAATCGAGTCCAACAAATAAATCCGCATTCATTGAAACATCATTTGCGAATCTTGCATTTCCATTCACAGTCAAATTGCCATCCGCATTAACCGACAAACCACGCAAATTGCCATTAAATGATATATCACCACCCACAAATAATTTGCCAGATAAAGATGAATCGCCGACCACAAATAATCGGGAACCCAATGAAATATCATTATTTATAAAGGCTTTATTGGACACAAACAATGGTCCATTCAAAAACATATTGGAACCAACCGATAAATTGCTATTAAGCGATACATCACCTTTTGTTGCTATTTTTCCAGAAAAACTCACATCGCGTCCAACAAAGAGATTTGCATTTAATGACAAATCCGCATTATTGTTCAATCCGGAAAAAAGCAGTCCATTCAAAAACAAATTGCCTGCGACATTCAAATTTCCACTCATATCAACCACATAATTTGTGGATGCTTGTTTGCCAATTCCAATGCTTTGGCCAACAAACACATTTCCATTAAATGATGTATCAACCAATATATTTACCTTGCCGCCACTGGAGACAATATTTGCAAGTGACGCATCAATAACTGCTTTATTGTAATAACTTGTATTAATGCTGGCATCAATGGCTGTCTTGTTATAATAACTCGTGTTAATACTGGCATCAATTGCTGCCTTGTTATAATAACTCGTGTTAATACTGGCATCAATGGCTGTCTTGTTATAGTAACTTGTGTTAATACTGGCATCAATGGCTGTCTTGTTATAATAACTTGTATTAATACTGGCGTCAATGGCTGTTTTATTGTAATAATTGGTATTTATACTTGCATCAATGGCCGCCTTGTTATAGTAACTCGTGTTTATACTGGCATCGATAGAGGCTTTATTATAGTAATTAGAAAAAGTCGAATCAATGGCTGTTTTATTGTAATAATTGGTATTTATACTGGCATCAATTGCAGCCTTGTTATAATAACTTGTGTTAATACTGGCATCAATTGCCGTTCTGCTATAATAATTTGCAAAAGACGCATCAATCTTTGTTTTGTTGTAATAACTTGTATTAATACTAGCGTCAATTGCAGTCTTGTTGTAATAACTTGTATTAATACTAGCGTCGATTGCAGCTTTATTGTAATAACTTGTATTAATGCTGGCATCAATAGCAGCCTTGTTATAATAACTTGCATTGATACTTGCATCAATAGAGACTTTATTATAATAGTTTGTAAAAGTGGAATCAATAGCCGCCTTGTTATAGTAACTCGTGTTTATACTGGCATCGATAGAGGCTTTATTATAAAAAGTGGAATCAATGTCACCTTTATTGTAATAACTCGCGTTTATACTTGCATCAATTGCGCCTTTATTATAGTAATTTGCAAATGTGGAATCAATAGAGGATTTATTATAATAACCGCTATTTATACTTGCATCAATAGCATTCTTTGTATAATAATTTTGGTCTATTTGAGACGATGTATAATAATTGGTTGCCAAATTGTTTCTAATGATATTTACACTTGCATCGGTAGACCCAATTTTGGAAAACATAGTAACACTGAAACTTGGGTCAGCCCCAATAGCAACCGCCAATTCATTAATTGTGTCCAATGTTTGAGGAGCGGATTGTACCAATGCCGCAATTTTATTATCAGTATATGTTTGTTGCAGAGCAATTGCATTATTTATACTTGTGTCCACCATGGTTTTTGTGTAATATCCATTCATTGAAACATTGCCATTAAAGATTGTATCACCACCAACAACCAATTTACCTGTATTGGATGCACCTGTTAATATATTTACATTTCCACCATTTGTTGGCCCGCCATTCAAATTTAATGAACCACCACCATTAATACTCACATCTTGTGCAGTGGATCCAACAGAACCTATGGTAATCGGTGCATTAAATGCTCCTATAATGGAGGACGCAATTTTAACAGGACATGTTGCTGATGTTACCATACCTGTATTATCATCCGCAATATATATTCCGCCTGACCTGCCGGGTTGTTTTCCGCCAACGATGATATTTCCGGTTGTTTGATTTACACCCAAATTTATTGTTCCAACATTTCCTCCACCGCCCAAGTGCAATGTTCTACCTGTTGCCACTGTAATTCCAATATCAGAAAAAGACCCAGATGTAATCGACCCACCCGCGGTGAAACGCAGTCCTCCAACATTTATATTACCAATCAAGTTTCCAATATTTATATTACTACTTGAATCAACTCCATTACCAATATTTATATTTGCGCCTGCATTTCTGCTGCCAGTCCCAATATTTATTTGACCAGTGGTTTGCGCGCCTCCTATGTCCACTGAACCTGTTGTTTGTGTTGTTCCTATTCCCACACTGCTTGTTCCATTTGTTGTATTAATATTTATTCCAGTGGTTCCTCTCACAAAAGCTGTTCCTGAGCCATCCAATGCGCCAGTTGACCCTTGTATTGTCCATCCTGCCAATCGTAATCCGGACGCAACATTTGATATTTGCAAGTTTGTGCCAGCAGGCGGTTGAATATTTCCAACAACCATTGTTTTAAGTATACTGACATTGCCGTTTGCAGACAAATCGCTGCCAACAATAAGTTTACCGGTTGAACCAGATCCTGTGAGAATATTCACATCCTGTGTTGAATTATATCCAATATTCAATCCAGCACCAGAATATGCATTAATATTATCTGTGTAAATTTGAGTGTTCATAGCTGATAACACATTGTTAATGCTTGCATCTATTGCGGCTTTATTATAATAGCTGGCATTTATGCTTGCATCTATAGCAACTTTTGTGTAATAATTTTGGTCTATTTGTGCTGAGCCATTAAAATTTGCATCAATATACGCTTTGTTATAGTAACTTGTGTTTATACTTGCATCTATAGCTGATTTACTATAATAATTGGAAAAAGATGAATCAATTGCTGTTTTGTTATAATAACTTGCGTTTATACTTGAATCAATTGCAGATTTATTGTAATAACTTGTATTAATGCTGGCATCAATGGCTGTTTTGTTATAGTAACTTGTGTTAATGCTTGCGTCAATGGCTGCTTTATTGTAATAACTGGCATTTATGCTTGCATCGATGGCACCTTTATTATAATAACTGGCATTAATGCTGGCGTCAATGGCACCTTTATTGTAATAACTTGTATTAATGCTTGCATCAATTGCAGTTCTGCTATAATAATTTGCAAAAGATGCGTCCACCCTTGTTTTATTGTAATAATTGGTATTGATGCTGGCA
>JACCDX010812769.1_pt1 | contig 22423 bp, 12 predicted proteins | sample 7449681 | NCBI WGS metagenome assembly JACCDX01 (sample SAMN15323450, study PRJNA562643) | freshwater metagenome | isolation source: river surface water | place: USA:Blue River Watershed | collected 2017-08-18
GCTTCTAACGCATACTATAGATTAAACACTCGTAAATTTACTATATTAGCGTATGGTGGTTTTGATGGTTGGGACATTTATAGAGAATCAAGAACAAATACTGACACATATGCTTTAGGTCAAACAGGTTTCAAAAACGGAGCGGCTACTTCAGTAACGTATCCTACGGCAACAGGTTGGGGAGCATTTAAAGCAATTTCAGGACCTAATCAAGAAAGTTGGGCAAATACTGACTTTTACGCATACAAATGGGGACAGTCAACTTTCGCAAATCCTGAAGCAACAAACATTAATGTATTTGCGACTCCGGGTATTGATTATGTAAACAATTCTAATTTGGTTGAAGATGCGATTGATATGATTGAGACTGATAGAGCGGATTCTATTTACATTACCACAACTCCTGACTTTAATCTGTTCTTACCAACATACCAAGATATCGAAGAGGGGTTAATTTACCCTCAAGAAGTTGTTGATAATTTAGAAAATACAGGAATTGACTCTAACTATACTGCAACTTACTACCCGTGGATTTTAACAAGAGACACTGTTAATAATACTCAAATCTATATCCCACCAACTTCTGAAGTTGTTAAGAATTTAGCATTGACGGATAACATTGCATTCCCTTGGTTCGCATCGGCAGGTTACACAAGAGGTCTTGTAAACGCAATTAGAGCAAGACGTAAGTTAACACAAGATGATAGAGATACTTTATATAAAGGTAGAGTTAACCCAATCGCAACATTCTCTGATGTAGGTACAGTAATTTGGGGTAACAAAACAACTCAAATTAAAGAATCTGCACTTGACAGAATAAACGTAAGAAGATTGTTATTACAAGCACGTAAATTGATTTCAGCAGTGGCTATTAGATTGTTGTTTGAACAAAACGATAACAAAGTAAGACAAGACTTCTTGGATTCAGTTAACCCAATCTTGGATTCAATTAGAAGAGATAGAGGTTTAATTGACTTCCGTGTGACAGTTTCAAACACACCTGAAGATTTAGATTCAAACACATTAACAGGTAAAATCTTCTTGAAACCTACAAGAGCGTTAGAATATATCGACATCGAGTTTGTAATTACACCAACGGGGGCGTCTTTCGATAACGTTTAATAAAACAATAAAAAATAGAGTGGGGGGTAGAAATATCCCCCATTATATATTTATAGAAAAAATAAAGACATGAAAATAGAGAAAAAATTAATAAAAGAATCTTTAGGGTACTCCCAAAAAGGTAAAAAAACGTTTTCTGATAAAAAACAAAACATAATCATTACTGAGTCTCAGTTAGAAAAATTATTGGAAAAACTTCAAAAGTAATGAATGTTAAAAGACACGTTTTAAATTATCTAAAAAATAGAAAACTGAATGAAGGGTTTACTGAAGAAGGAAGACCCGACACCAAATATTATGCTTTTGATTGGGACGATAACATTATGTTTATGCCGACCACAATAATATTATTATCAGAAAATGATGAAGAGGTGCACATGTCTACTGAAGATTTTGCAGACCATAGACATGAAATAGGTAAATCTCCATTTAACTATAAGGGGACTGTTGTTATAGGGTATGCAAATAATCCATTTAGAAATTTTAGAACAGAAGGGGATAAAAGGTTTGTTATAGATACAATGTTAGCCAAACCAGGACCATCTTGGAATGACTTTGTTGAATGTGTTAATGGGGGTTCAATTTTTGCTATTATAACTGCAAGGGGTCATAATCCTAAAGCGTTAAGAGAAGCGGTTTTTAATCTTATTATGAGTAACCATATGGGTATTAATAGTAATGTATTGGCGGAAAACCTTAGAAAATATCGTAACCTATATGATAATATTAACGATGATAACAAAAAGATTAAATCATTAACCAAACAAGACTTAAACGACTATTTAGATTTGTGTAGGTTTGAACCCGTTACTTTTGGTGAAGGAGATGCGGCGAATCCTGAAGAAGGTAAAATTAAAGCAATGAGGTCTTTTATTAATTATTGTAAAGAGATGGCTTCGGAGATAGGTCAGAAAGCTTTCTTTAAGAACGATGTTTCAAATAATGAAATTGAACCAATTATAGGGTTTTCTGACGATGACCCAAGAAATATAGAAATGATGAAAGGGTTTTTAGAAAAAGAATATGAAAAAAATCCAGTAAGAACTTATTTAACAAAAGGAGGAAATAAAAAAGAATTTTAATAATTATTATGTTCTGGTCTAGTAATAGAATATTTGAAAGAAATTTAGAAGTAAATAGAAAAAAATTAAATACGATATATTTATTAGAAAAATAAAAGAAATTTAAATACACACAATATGGCTGATTTATTAATGAAAATGCCCTTTCAGTATGAACCTAAAAGAAAAAATAGATTCATCGTTACTTTCCCTTCTTCTTTGGGGATTAATTCTTGGTATGTTGAATCCACTTCAAGACCAAAAATCGAAATTAAAGATGTTGAGATACCTTTCTTAAATACTTCAACATATGTTGCTGGTCGTTTTAATTGGGGTTCACTTGATGTTACATTTAGAGACCCTATTGGTCCTTCAGCTGCACAAGCGTTAATGGAGTGGGTACGTTTACACGCCGAGTCTGTTACGGGACGTATGGGATATGCTGCAGGGTACAAAAAAGATATTGATTTAGAAATGTTAGACCCAACAGGAGTTGCGGTTGAAAAATGGATTTTACAGGGTGTTTTCTTAACTAACGTGGACTTTGATTCATTAAGTTATAGTGAAGATGGTTTAATAACTGTTAAAGCAACTCTTAGACCTGATAGATGTATCTTAGTATACTAAAATAAAATTAGAATATTTCATAATCCCATCTATTTCAGGTGGGATTTTTTATTTACTAACATTATTAATCGTTTATTTTTTAAGAAAAAATTATTATGGACCAATCTTTACAATACGGACAAATGGAATTTAATTTACCACACGACGTAGTCGCATTACCTTCAAGAGGGGTTTTTTATAGACCTAAAAAAGAATCATTAAAAGTAGGATATTTAACCGCGGCAGATGAAAATCTCTTAATGTCTCAAAACACACCAAAAGAAGGAATTATTTCGGCACTTCTAAAAACTAAAATTTATGAACCCGGTTTTGATGTTGGTCAGTTATTGGACACTGATGCTCAAGCCGTTTTAATATTTTTAAGAAACACGGCATTTGGTTCTGGATATTCATATAAATTAATAGACCCCGCAACAAATAAATATTTTGAGGTGGAAATAAATTTGGATGAATTAAATTTCCTACCATTAAAACATAATCCAGATAGTGACGGTCTTTTTTCATATACACTTAAAAAATCAAATAAAAATATAAAGTTTAAATTATTAAGTATTTCTGAAATAAATGAAATTGACAAATTAAAAGACCAATATCCTGAAAATATGATTGCACCGACAATCACCAAAAAATTAGAAAAACATATAATTGAGTTGGATTCTGATAGAGACAGAATGAAAATTTCCAATTTTATTAATCAAATGCCAATTTCAGATGCTAAAGACTTAAGAAAATTTATTTCAGAGTGTGAACCAAAATTAGATTTAACAAGAACAGTAACCGCCCCGTCAGGAGAAAAAGTGACCTTTGAGGTTATTTTTGGGGTGGAGTTTTTTCGGCCTTTCTTTTCATTATAAAAAAGTATTACTTGATGAAATATATTATTTAGTCAAACACTGCGGATTTTCATATTCAGACATTTTAAAAATACCAACATATGAAAGAAGATATTTTATAGATAAATTTATAGAATCGCTTAATAAAACATAACGAAATTCTATTTATAAAATAAAAATATTATGTGGCTTTTTTTTGAAGGTGATGGAAATGTGACATCTACTGACGCGGCAGATGCACCCGTTGGTAGTACTTCCGCATATAATGCTGATGCCCCACTTGAACAACTTGATAGCTTAAAACAGGCTTATCAAAATTTTGTTGCCAGTTTAACTCAAGCTAAGACCGTCGTCCAAAACGTTAATAAATCCATGACCGAAATGGAGGGGTCATCACTTGCTCTCCAAAGGTCTATGGGAGGTGTTGTTATGGGTGCCGAGCAATTTAGACAAAAATTAATATCATCATACCATGCAAACTTAGATATTGGTGTAAGTTTTAAAGATACTTTAGAAAGTGTTGAAGGTATCGCCGCGGGAATGGGAAGAATGGTTAACCCATCTGAAGAAGTAATTACAAATATGCTTGTATTGTCCAAAAGTACAGGTATGGCTGCTAAAGATATTGGAGGGATGGTTACAGACCTTGTAAGATTTGGAGGAACACAATTAGAAGCAACCAAAAAAATAGAAACCCTTTCAAAATCGGCAAGAGCTGCAGGATTGAATGCTGCATCATTTGTAAAAAATATTCAAAATGATTTAAAAAAAGTTAGTGGTTTTGGTTTTAAAAGTGGTGTTGACGGTTTATCTAAAATGGTAAAACAGGCAATGTTATTAAGGACGACTGTACAGCAGATAGGTGCTCAAGAAGTTCAAAATACGGCATTAGATCCTGAAGGTGCGATTCAATTAGCTGCCGATTTTCAAATGTTAGGTGGTGCCGTTGGTAAACTTGCCGACCCATTCCAATTAATGTATATGGCTCAAAACGATGTTGAGGGATTACAAAAAGAATTAGTTAACTCTACAAAGGCGGCAATGTCTTTTAATAAGGAAACAGGTAATTTTGATGTATCTACTGAAGATATGTACAGACTTAGACAACAGGCAAAACTTACAGGTGCAAATTTAGAAGATTTAGTTAACACAGGTAGAGAAGCAGCAAAGTTAGATTATTTAAAAGAAAAATTTGATTTAGGAGGTTTAGATGAGGATACTCAAAATTTAGTTGCCGGTTTAGCTGAAATTGGTGAAGGAGGGAAAGTATCAATAGATATACCAGGATTTAAAAAATTAGAAGCAGACACCGCCGACGGTTTAAAGGCTCAATTACAAAGCGCTGACGCACAAAAAGCATTGAAAGATTACCAAGATAAAGCGGCAATGAATGAAAAAGATTTGGCCATTGCACAACAAACTATCAGTGAAAAACAGGCGATTGATGTTAACATTATTAAAGAAGCCGTATTGAAATCAATGTCTCAAGACCAACAAAAAGAACTTTTAGCAAGTATAAAAAAATCTAACGAAGATGTTGGTAAGGCTATGACGACAGTTGCTAATACTAGTGCAAAAGTGACAGGACCATTGGTAACTGATGCTAATACTGCCACAAGTACAGGAGCCGAAGCGTTTGCTAAAGGTGTTCAGGTTTCGGACGATTTACTCAAAAATGCATTCAAGAATATATCATTAGATTCTGATGTTGTTGATAATGGTAATGATGATAATTTAGACCCCGATAATGATACAGGTCTTGAAGACGGGTTTATAGATAAAGGAACGCCAAAATTTATAAAATCCGGAAAAAATAAATTGTTACCATCAATAGATGACCAAATATTAGTTGCCCCAAACATTACTGACTATATCTCTAAATCACAAAAATTAAATGAAATGACAGGTTCATTAACAGATATGATGGGGGGTGGAAAAGTTGGAGGAGCAATAGACATCAATATTAATGTTGGTGGTGCGGTAACTGGAGATAGGAACGCAGACGTAAGTAAAATATTTAACGACCCAAAAGTACAAAAACAAATAATGGACACAGTTCTATATAAATTAGATGCATATAAAAGACAGCAAGGTGTTTTGAAATAAAAAACACAAAATAATCTATTTATCATAAAAAGACTAAATGGAAAGTCCACTATCGTTTAATTCGTCAGAAAATTTTAGAAAAAAATTATTAGTACGTAATCTACCACCGTATAAAGTAGATGGTTCTTTTAGTACTGGTGATAGACCGGCTGTTAGTGAATTTAGAATTTTAGATTATGCGATAGTCGATTCTACATCTGTAGATGTGATTGGGGACCAACAGGAAAGACTATTGTACCCAATAAATCAATATGGTCCTGAAAATAAAAAAGAGTACGGAGATATTGTTAAAATCAATATTAATAGAAATTACAAAACTAATGAGGGGGAGTATGGGTTTCCCGACACAATTAATAGTGATTTAGAACTAATTGGTGATAATTCAGAATTATATCATATAGTAAAAAACGTTTATAAACCACAAAACAATAGAAAAGATTATGGAGATAGCGTTTATTATATAAATGACGATTTAAATATACGTACAGTTGGTAGTGGAGAATATAATATTTCGGATACACTTAATAGTTACTTATTTCAAATAGGTAATAATAGTGAAATAGAACATAAAGTATTAAACAAGTATAAACCAAGTAGCGGGACTATTGGTGGTTTTGGAGATACTAAATACGAAATAAACGACCTTTTAGTTTTATCTTCAAGTTTTAGACAAATATTTGGATATGGTATTTCATACACTATTAATAGTGAGTTAGAACAAGTTGGTAACATTCAAGAAGAATATTTGATAGTTAAAAACAAATATTCTCCCGAAAACTCTAACCAATACGGAGAAACAAGATATGATATTAATGCTGATTTAACATTAGGGTCCAATGAGGGTGAATATAATTATGGTGATACTATTGGTGATGAACTAGAACTTAAAGGTATTGAATTAAGACCAAAATTATTCACAAATAATGAATATAGACCTGAAGATGGTCAAAGTGTTTTTGTTGTTGAACCTTATAATATACTTAAAAATTTAATTATTGGTTCGGGTAACTATGGATATCCCGATACAATTGGAAGTGAGTTAGAAGTCGAAGGTAAAACAGACAGACCAATTCTAATTGCCACTAACCAATACGGACCTGATAACCCTATTAAGGGTGAGGTAAATATCAATGTAAATCAACAAACAAATTCAAATGAAGGGGAATACGGATTTCCTGATACTATTGGTAGTGAGTTAGAAAATATTGGAATTGACGAAAGAAAACCTACATTTCTATCCAATCCTTGGGGACCTGAAGGTGACCAAAGTACCACAGAAATTGACCCTTACGCTAAAGTTAAAAACTTAACAATTAATGCCGGTAATTACGATGTTACCGACACTGACCAAAATGAATTAGAATATGTTGGTGGTTTAAAAGAAACTGAGGCGTATATTAAAAACAAATATGTTACCGGTGACGGAGATTATAACCTATTAACAATAACAGACTTACAATATCAAACAACAGGATTACCTTACGCCAACTCAGATTCTACATTCGTTTTTGTACCATCAACATATACACCGGCAAGTATTTTAATAAGTGATAACCCTAACGGATCTGAAGGTAGCCTTTCACAAGATTCTCAGTTAGCTGCTCTCGGAGCTAAACAATTACAAAAAGAATTTAGACATAGAGTTGCTTTAGAGCTTTTACAACAAACATTAGGTAGAGTAAATGTTTTAAATACTAATATTGATGCTGATACAGGAGAAATTTCAACAAAACCAAATTTAGACCCATTTAACGCTATAGGATTACTTACGGGTAACATACCTATCATAGAAAGAAATTACTCAATAACTAATCCTGAATTATTTTTAGGTCAAGGTATAAATTTTGCGGCTAAATTAGCCGGAACATATTCTCCTTATTCTTATATACCTGGTGATTATTTTACGTATCCTGATAAAAATGGATTTGGGGCCTATGATAATGTATTTTCGGCTATCGGAGGAGCAATCGCAGGATTAATTCAGATGGTTAATCCAAATAATAATAATTCTTCCGAATTATTTTTAGAACACACTACGATATCGACTAGACATTTATTGTACGACCAATTAAAATATAATAATTTTAGACCTGACTATAAAGTGGGTACGGATTTAACTGCACCTCCAGGTAAATTTTATGTTGGGACACGTAAGAATGAAATAACAGAAATTGTACAAGGGGACCAACAACCAAAAGGCAAAAACAACAAGTTAAATATAGGACCTGTATTGGGTTATGGTAATATAGGTAAACAATATGAGGGCGAAAGAATTAGTGACAGGTTATTTGGTTTAAACACTAGAAATTTCTTTAGTAGTGGTTTTGTTAATGGTAGTAATAAAAATAATGCTAACGTTGGAATATCGGGAGGGTTTACATGGTTATCAAACGATAATTATGTTTTACCTGGCGATTTCCAAGGACCGCTAAATGAAAAATTCCAAGATAATTCTGATTTTGAGTTTTCACAATTAAGTAGCACTTACGAAACTACAAAATCAAGTAACTATGAATTTACTGAAGGTTCGTTATTGGATGTTACTCAGAAATTAGTAGATGCGGGTAGTAAGTCAAACAATCAGTTAGAACATGTCGGAAATGCAATTAACCAAGTTTCCAAAGTTTTTAATGATGGATATATTGAGTTAACAAAAGGGTCTAGAGTTATTAGATATACCACACCCAATTCAAAACCCGACTCAACAAAATCAGTACAAGGATATGAATATTGTAGATTATTTACAAAAGATAGACCTTACTATACGTTTGATGAGTTACAAAAAACAGACGGTAACATTAGAAAATATACAAATTCAGTATTAGATAATACTTACAACTTAAATATTGCACCATTAAATATGGTTGAGGGTGTTGAGTCCACAAATATTATTGATGGTAAAGTAAAAAAATACATGTTATCATTAGAAAATTTGGCTTGGAGAACATCTAATAAGCCTGGTTACACTTATGAAGATTTACCTGCCTGTGAAAAAGGACCTAACGGAGGTAGAATAATGTGGTTCCCACCTTACGATTTAAATTTTGACGAATCAACAAACACACAATGGACTGATACGACTTTTATTGGTAGACCTGAACCTGTATACACATTTGGTTCATCATCAAGAAAAGGTAATTTAAGTTTTAAAATAATTGTTGACCACCCATCTATTTTAAATGTTTTAGTTGAAAAAGAATTAGAAAACGAATCATCACAATCTCAAATTACAAGAGTAATAGATTCATTTTTTGCGGGATGTACAAAGTATGATTTATATGATTTGGTACAAAAGTTCCCGATGTTCACACCGAATGATATTTTTGAAACCCAATTAATTTTAACTCCAGACCAAATAAAAGATTATACTGAAACATTACCAAGTTCAACTATAGAGAATAGGGTTGACCAAACATTTATTCCGCCTACAGAAACTCCACAAGATAATCCATGTACTGAATGGGATTATAGTGTTGGTACTGGCCCTACAGATTTAACTTATACTGCATGTAATGGTTCACAAATTGTTTTACCTTCTTTAAGTGCTGGTACTAAAGGCACTGTATGTGTTGAAAAAAATACTGTACCATATTTTTCTGTTGTTGCGGGTAATAATACCGTTACAATAACTAATAGACCTTGTACAACCTCTACAACAGGAACGACTCCAACACCACCTGAGGAAATACCATTGGAAAAAAAATATCCTGAACCGTTATTTTATTTTCATAACGACTTTCCTGACCCTAACACAAATAGGATTTATGCGTCAAAACCTTATGACCAATGGTTAGCCGATTATAAAGCCCTAAAAACAAAATATTTAAGTACTGGTGGTAGTGATGGTTTCAGAAGTTTTTCTAAGGCCAGAGACAAGATAATTAAATACGGGGATAGTACATATGCCGATAAAGAAACGGAAATAAATGGATTATCGGATGCGGATAAAAATAATTTTTTAGCAAACTATATAGACACTAGGACAGAAAAAGTTTCTGAATTTTTTGAATATATTGATAGCGAATTTGAAGAAATTAAAAAATTCTTAACTGACGTTGTACAAATTATAAAACAAGGTGGTACAGTTAACTTTACGTTAAAATCTTCAGCATCTGCAGTTACTACAGTTGCTTATAACGTTAATCTATCAAAAAGAAGAATTGATGCCGCCTTACAGTATATTTTAAATTTTGAGCAAGATGGTATAAAATTAAAAAACTATTTTAATACTAAGTTAATTGTTAAACAAGTTCCAGAAGGGGAGACTACAACCATACAAGACCCAAGATATACCGCTATTAATTGTAACAAAAGTTATTTAAGTGATAGTGCTGAGGGAGTTGTTTCTGTAAACGCGATGGCATGTAGACGTGTTAGAATTTTAGATGTTAAAGTAACTAACTTACCTGGTAATAGTGAAAATACACCACCAAATAATACAGAAACACCAACTAATGGTGATGGTGATACTACAGTATTAAATAGCGAAACACCGAGCCAAGGAGGTAATGGAGGTACACCTGCTAGTTCGGCAACTACAACAACACCAACATTTATAACACAAACACCTAGCGGACAAACTGAAAATATTACACCTTTAAACCAAACTGTCACTAAAAATAATCCGACGTATAAGACAACTACCGTCGCTAGAAAAGATTTAACTAAAAGATTGGCTAGAAAATTATTAACTGAATGTAATTATTTTGAATTGGTTAGACAAAGTGACCCTATGATATATGACGGTATAAAAAGTAAAATAAAACATTTTCATCCGGTTTTTCATTCTATAACACCTGAAGGATTAAATGCCAGACTTACTTTTTTAAATCAATGTATGAGACCGGGTGACACTATACCTACAGTATCAAAAGATAATAATGGTACCGAAACTTTACTTTATAACGATGTTACAAACAGTGTGTTTGGTGCACCTCCTGTTTGTGTTTTAAGAATTGGTGATTTTTTTCATACAAAAATAGTAATAGACTCTTTAAGTTTAACATATGAAGATGGTAGGTTTGATTTAAATCCTGAGGGCATTGGAGTACAACCTATGATTGCTGACGTTAAAATTGGGTTTAACTTTATAGGTGGACACGGATTAGCGGGACCAATAGCTAAACTACAAAATGCTTTGTCGTTTAATTATTACGCAAATACTGAAATGTATGATGAAAGAGCTGAGGCAACCGAAGATGTGACATCTCAGTACGATGCTCAAATATTGGCCGACATCAAAAATCAGTTAGGAATTGTTAATGTTGCAGAACAAAGACCAATAAGTAATGATGGTGGAGTGACTATAGGAACAATAAAAACAAATAACTACGATTTAACAACTCAGAGTGCTTCAGGTGAAATATCATATATGGATAACTTTAAAAAATTAGTAGACAGTACAAAAAGTTATGCATCAACAACACTACAAAATTTAGAAAAATTAAATGAAGAATTATTGTTAGGTGGTTTAATTGTATTAACAAAAGAAAGAAAATACACTGAAGGTTATTTTGATTATTTAGGTGGTAATTTAACAAATACTGCAAACATATTTGGTAAATCCGAAAACACACAACAAAAAATTGAAAAATTAATAACAGACGCAAAAACAGATGTTGATAATGGTAACTGTCCTTTATTAAAAGACCTAACGACACAAAACTTTAACGACGCCGAAATAAGAAAAATTAAAAATAAAATTAAATCATTAATAGATGGTAAACAAAATTCTATGATAACGTCTATAGAAACCACAAATTCAAGTATAACGACTGAAGAGTTAAGTTTAATTCAATTAATAGACCAAATAAATTATGTTTCAAGTGGGGTTGATGGATATATTAACAATAAAGGTGGTGTAGTTGTTTATAATTTATCAGGAACAAGTGATGTTAATGCTTCTAGTGTTGGTGTTAGTAATACTTTTAATGAATTAACACAAGACTTCTTAAAAATAAAAACAGAAATAAATGAATATTATGATAAACTATATAGTTTTGAAATAATACCTTCAGGTGATACTTACACTTATAATGATAATTTTACTTTTGATATGTTTATTGAAGATAACTCGGCAAATATAACGGCACCTAAAAATAGATTTTTTATGTTATTTGGTTCGGATGTGTTAAAAGACCCTGTAAAATTTGCAAGTTCAGTTACGGAACCTGTTAAAAATACTGCGAATGATGTAGGTTGGAACTCGTACATCTTAAAAAATATTGGTTGGGATTTTAATTTAAATTTAAATACAGGACAATATACAAACCAAGCATTACCAACAGGTTTATATACTAGTTACAAAAAATCAAAAGATAAGATTGACGAGAGATTTAAAAAGTTTAAAGACCAATACTACACAAACAAGTTCAATACATTTAATCCATTCAATAAAGATAAGACTAGAAATTTATATTACGTAACTCAATCACCACTACAACCTTTTGCTGATACTAATTTAAAAGAATTGTGGTCAGAAACAAACTCAACTTGGGATAAATTTAATTTGAAAAAAAGTTTTAGCTAATGCAGTATTATAATAGATATAAAGAATTTTTAATAGATGGTAAACAAACAGTAGTACCATTTTTAAATTTACCTGCTAGAGCAACTGACCAAAGATATCTTTACAGAACTGGTCAAAGTCGTTTAGATAAGGTAAGTTATGAAAAATATGGGTCACCATATTTTGGTTGGTTAATATTGGCCGCAAACTCACTATATGGTGGTTTAGAGACAAATATACCTGATGGGACAATATTAGTTATACCTTTTCCGCTAGTTGCTGCGTTGCAAGACTACAAATCTGCATTAGATACACATATTTTTTATTATGGCAGGTAGAATACCACAAACAAAAAAAGTATATGTAGAAACTGAATACGACAATATTATTGTTGTAAACCCAAATGAAGTTTACGATTCAGAAGATAAGGCGGCCCCAAGATTGGTTGACCACGAAGATTTAGTATACTATGCTAATTTAGAAACTTTTATAATTCCAAGAACGAAATTGGCAATAGGGGATAGTTTTGACTCTCCCGTAATTAACACTACTATCGCAACAGTTTTTGGTGGTGAAGAAAATTTAAAAATAAATTTTTTAAAACCAAAAGGTAAAACGGCATTCGACACTAGTTGGTCAGACCAAATAACTGGATTTGAATCAAGATTAGGTTTAGGTGCAAATCAAAGGTCTGAACAGATTGTTAATGTTGATGGTAATGCTAGATTTAAAAACACAGTAAGAAATTACGAAGACACCCAACTTTTAGGAATTAAATCAATAAGGGTTAATATTAAAGGTACTGGCGTACCTGAAGTTAATATTGAAATGGTTGACGTACAAGGTAGGTCATTATTTGAACAAGGAGAAAATTCAATATACTCCGCATTTTTTAATTTTCCGTATCCACTTTTTTATTTAACATTAAAAGGGTATTACGGTAAGGCAATTAGATACCGACTTTCATTGATGTCATTTAATGCTAGATTTGATGCGGAAACGGGAAATTATGATATCAGTTTAAAATTGATTGGTAAGTTTACAGCATTATTATTTGACACACCATTAATGTATGCTAAGACTGCACCTAAAATGTTTGACACTCAGGTAACAATTACTGACACAACAAACAATCAAGTAAAACAAATATCGACTTACAAGGGAAGACAAAAACTTGATGAGGTATATTCAATATATAAAAGAAAGGGTTTAATTGCAAATGATTTTGAACACCTTACTTTAGATGAATTTATTTATAGGGTTAATAACTTTTCAGTAAAATTACAAAAAGATATAAAAGAAAAAGGAGATTTTACTGAAATTAATGATATACAAGATTATAGAGAAAATTTAGAAAATTTTAGAAAAAATGTTTATGATAATTCATTAAATAAATTTTTAGATTCAACCAGTTACTACGTTAATGACGGTCAAATATATTACCCTTTTAAAAAAGAAATACAGTACCAAGATAGAGAGGCTTACAAAACAAAAATAGAAGAAAGATTTAAAGTTTATATTGACAACCTTAAAAAAAATAAAACTTTTGGGACAGGAGGGAAGTATGAAATACCAATTAATTTTAAAGATAAAAAAGACATAATAAAAAAATTAGATTTAAATAATTGGATTAATAATTCAAATAACGTAATACAAACATATTACTACAGAACAGGTAGACAATTAGATACAACAAAAAACGAAGACAAACAATTATTTGAAAAATTTAAATTAGATGAGGATAAAAATAAGGAATTATTTTCTAAGGTTTTAGATAGTAACGGACAATTGGTTGACGATTTACCTGACTTTTTTGTTTTTGGTGATAAAAGAATTGCTGATGGTTCTTATGTAAAACAAAGTTTTTTAGACAAATTAGATAGTGCGGGTAAAACATTAAACACACATGAGGAAAAAATAGAAAACGACCTATCTAAGGTTTTAGCTGATAGAGTTTTAAAAAACCCTGCTGATGGAGGTATAGGATTTAAACCTACAATAAGAAATGTGTTTGCTGTTATTTTTGCAGGTGCAGACGCATTCTATAGATTAATGGAAGACGTACACCAAACCGCTTGGGATGTTAGAAATGACCCACAAAGATTAAGTGCGGTCATCCCACCTGAAAAAAGTTTTTCAGTGGATGCGATGAAAAATTTACAAAAATCATCGGGAGAATTAAATGATGATAATGTTGTATATCCTTGGCCTTTATATTTTACAAAAGAAAAACAAAAAGACGGTAGAGAATTGTATACAATACAATATCCTGGTGACCCTAAAATTATTAATCAAACAAGAGCTTATGACTATAGAATATGGCCTGAAATATCTTTTGTTGAGGCATATTTAAAAGGTACTACAGAAACGTCTAAACCAATACAAGGGACTGTATACGATAATCCTGCGGATTCAAATAAGTATGTTTCGGCAAACGCAATTGAGTTTCCATTTAAAGTATTACCGTACCAAGATTTATCTGAAATAAGTACTTTTTATGAAATTTTTGAAAGAACATATCTTTCTTCACATTATGGTAAATTTAGTTCTGAATCCGCATTTAAAAATCAAATTGATAAGTTTTATGGGGATATAGAAAGCAAAGATTTGGGGTTAAATGTTGGTAATAATATACAATTAAATCAAACTTTAAAAAATTACAAATTTACTTACCAAGGTCTGATAGACTTTATGAAAAAGATTTCTAATAACGGTGACGGTGAAAGTTGGCAAACATACATTAGAAGTTTATTTAAAACGGAATACATTGAGAATTTAGTAAAAAATCAAACAGAGATTTATAGTATAGATACATTAAACAATCGTTCAGTCCAAGTTTCTTCAGATTTAGAATTATCTAAAAATTTAGTAAGTTATTTAAAAAATACCGATTCATCTAAAAAAAATAATTTAGATACATACCCACTAACTAATTTAAATTGGTTAAAAACTAATGTTTCTAACGGGTCGTCTATTGGTAGTTTTGAACAGTTTAACAACACTACTAATAGTTTTTTATACTTAGATGACAAAAAAACAATAGCAAGAATAAATGAAAATGCGGATAATAAAAGCATTAGTTTATTGACTAATAATGGATTTTTAACTTCATATAGCCAACCTTACGTAACAAACCAATCAACACAAACACCATTATCAACTAGGTCAACGTTACAAGATTTTTATACGGATAGAGAAGAAAAATTCTTATATGGTACAGAATCATTTATTAATTATGGGACTTCTTACTCTGGTAATGTTAATCAATCAATACAGACCACTTCTTTATTAAACACACCTTATTTTATAAATTCATTAATTAAAGGTGTTGAAGACAACAACAACAATGTTGAAGATTCCTTCACCGCTTTAGGTTATTTATATTTAAATTCCTTACCATTAATAACAACCAAAGAAACGCTTAAAATATCTGAAAACGATACTTTAACTGATATTGATTACTTGGCTTCCACGTTTAAAAAATACTCATCAATACATCAGGTACCATATGCGTGGGTTTTAAAATACGGGTCAATATGGCATAGATACAAAAAATTTGTAGAAACAGGAAATGATATTTTAGACCCAATTTGGAAAGACTTTGATTATACATCTGCTTACGATCCAGTAACTTCTGCAACTACAACACAATATATTTTACCCGATTATTCCGGTAACCAACAAACATTTGTACTACAAAAAAATGAACCGTTTCCTATTCCGTCATTACAATCGAAAGATTTATTAAATACCGGATTCTATCCTAAAATTATAAACACAGTTGAAAATTTCTTTTTTCAAAAAAACCTGTTTACTGGGTATAGTCAAACTGATTTCTTTAATGCTTATAATAATCAAAAATTTAGAATAGGTAAAAATAATACATCTACTAATTATTTAGATTTTGGATTTGACACCACCAATCCAAACAAATCATTATTAAAACAAAATTATTATCAATATAGAGAATTCAGTGGTGCGACGGCATATAGTACGGGAGGAAGTTTAATATTATTATACCCATCTATGGGTGGAGTACCTATAGACCAATCAATATTTGAATGTGTTGATTCTAACATTAATATGACGCAAAACATATTGAATAATAAATCACTTTATAATGGTTCAGTAAGGTCGCTATGGTCATCACCACATTTTGGGTATTTTGATAACGGATTGATACAAAAACCGTCACCAACACAATACCTTAAAGTAATTAAAACAAATACTTCTAAACAAAATGCATTTGATTTGTCTTCAAATAAATCAGAATACTCATCAATAGATGAAATTTTTGCACTATTCACTCCAGAATTATTAGACAAGTTTGAAAAATTATTTTTAGGTTTTTGTAATTACAAACCGAGCTCGGCTAATTTAGTGTTAAAAGAAGAACAAATTGTACCAACATATAATGAACCTAATAAAGTATCTAATCTTGACCAAAAAAGATTATTCACTCAATTAAGTTCTCTATTTTTTATAAATAAAACAGGAGTCAACTTTATTGGTGAAGATGTTGACGGAAAAACATTGGGTGAAAAACAAATTGAAACCTTTACCAAGTCAGTTACTCGTTTTTTAAATTTTGATTGTGTTATAAAATTAGCAAATCCAGGTAATTTTGATAGAAAGTTGTTTAATTCATTTTCTAATTTATCTGAATTTATTCCTGTTGATAAGTTAACATTTAGCCCTTACAAAAAAGGTACTTTACCTGGAGACGGTACATCAACAACATTACTACAAAGTCTTGCTCAAAATATAACTGCTTGGAATACTCTAAGAACATATTTAGGATTTACAACAATTCCAAATATGGAATATCAAAATCAAGTACAACCAAATTTCCCTTCAGTGCCGTTGACTCAAACACCAGCAAATCCAACAGTAACCTATACACCACCAACAGTAGGGCAAACTTACAGAACTTTCCAAGACATATGTACTGGTACATATTTTAATATTACGGACCCGGATGATAACACCATGACTAGCTCATTTAATTATACTAATGGAGATATATGGTATTTAGAAGTTGTCGATAACGCCTCACAAGGTAAAAATTTCTGTGCTAGAAAAGTATCAGATAGCGCAGTTACTACCAACTATAATTTAGTGCTTGATGACGATTACCCTGAAACAAACGCAGTAAATGTTACACCTGAAAGTTACTGTATGTCTTTTTATCAAACACTAATAAATTGTCAACAATCACCACTCACATCACCTATTCAGTTGGAGTTTCTTGGTAATAGTGGAACTTTAATTCCGGAAACATCACCTCCTGGAGATGCTACGTATTTTAATATTGTTGTACCAAGTGGTGGGTATGCATCTTACAGATTAACAGGTATACCTAATTTTGACCCAACAAATCTTGGTAGTGTTTTATTTTATCCTGCTGGTAGTAATTTAAATGACCCAAATATTTTACCATTACCTTTTAATGGTTACGGTGGTGCGAATACCAATTACACTAGAGTTTACGAAATTAACAATAATACTTCGGGTAATTATATTATGGTAGTTAGGTATGCTGTTACATACCCTAACTATGCGACATACACTGCGAATGTTTCAACATTAGGTGGAAATCAAACAACAATACCTACACAAACTAATACAACAATACCACCAACACCTTTACAAGGAAGTCAAAAATCATTTGTTACTGATTTCTTTATTGATAATGATATTGATTTCACATCAGATAATATTAAATCGCTTTACCCACTTATTAGGTTATATGCTGACCAAAAATTAAATGACCCTACATATAATAAAAGTAAGTTTACAACATTTATTAATAATATATTAATTGACCAAAGAACATTACAACAGAATATGTTGAATGAAACTTTTAGTAATTTAAATAAAACATTAAAAAATATTGATGTAAAAACACAAACACCAAACGTTTCAGTTAATGGTGATACAGGTAAGTTAAGTTTATATAATACATTAAAAGGATTTAACGATAAATGGATTGCAGGTTCTGATTTAAAATATGTTACATTGTTTGAAGACTTCTTATTCATGGATAGAGCTAATAGTGACTTAGGTGATACATTTGTTGTTGACATGGATAAAGTAGTAAACAGATTAGATACTACAAATAACCCTGAAACCAATCTAATGCAGGTTGTTAGTAATATTTTAAGTGATAATCAGTTTATGTTTATGGCGATGCCGGCATATGTAAATTTTTATGGTATACAAACGGCAATTAAAAATGGAACACCAATAGACATTGAGATCCCTAACTCACTTTTTGGTACTTATTTAGAAGTTGATTATACAAAGTCTAGTCCTAAATTTTTATGTCTTTATATGGGTAACCCTTCAGAGTACCCAAAACCAAAAGAAAACTCATTTATTAGGTTTGGTGATGATAGTTTTGATTTGAGAGTTCCTGATAACCCACTAAGAATATCGGACCCAAATAGAGACTACTCTAAAACAAATAAAGTGGTTGGGTTTAGTGTTGATTTTGGGGTTCAAAATCAAAACATATTTAAAAGTGTTGATTTAGATATGTCAGAAATGAAAAATACTTCAGAATCTTTTAAAGTTTTTGCCGATATAGGAGGGTCCGTTGCTGGTGACCAAGTCGCTCAACAATCAGTCTCAATGTATAGTATTTACAAATCAAGGTCGTATTCTTGCGGAGTAACATCAATGGGTAATGCAATGATACAACCAACAATGTATTTTGTATTAAGACACGTACCTATGTTTTATGGACCTTATTGGATTTATGAAGTTAATCATAGTATAACCGAAAGAGGATTTGATACCGATTTTAAAGGTACTAGAATACCAAAATATAGTTTACCTAATGTTGACCAACTTGTTACTAATGTTAATAAAAAAATATTATCATCATATAAAGAAAAAATTAAAAAAGAAAAACCAGTTGTTGATAAAAAAGATGAGGAATTAGCTAATACCGACCCTACTGTTGGTACCGTTAAAACACCAACCCAACAATGTATTGAACTTACCGAATATAAAACATTAGAATTTGTTGAAGTAACACCAACAAAAGTAACAGTACAAGAAATATTACCAATAATAAAAACAGCAACAAATAAAAAATCATTAAGAGCATTATTATTAGGAATAGGATTTACTAGAAATATAAATAGCTTCGATTCGAACGCTAACTTATTTAACACATCTAATTATAATTTTTATGAAATATCTACCGAAAATAAATTTACGGGTAATATGGATTCATACATAAAAAATCAAATGTGTGCGACAATTAAAAATACGGTTAGAAGTATGGCTAGCTTTAGTGATTTTAAAACACCGACCGATTTTATGGTTTCATTCTATTCTGTATATGAACCAATAATTGAAAGTTTAAAAAATTTAAATCCAGATACTAATATCTATAAAAGTTATGGAAAAGCCTTAGCCCAATTAGCAATTACTACATGGGATACCCCAATAGGTTTAAACTCTACCGCATCAGAAATAAAACAAAAGGCACTTGACCAAGTTGGTACTAACATAAATGTTTATGACCTATATGTTCAGTATTTTACTAATGCTTACGAGAATTTTGATAAAAACCCTAATTAAGGTATATTTATATAATAAATTAAAATATGAACATGAAAAATTTACTTGACGATTATCTTAAAAAAGATACACGTATTACACAAAAAGATAGTGGTAATGGATACCAAGAAGTTTGTGATTTAGATACAGGTGATTGTTATACAATCAGAATGAAAGACGGTTTAATTGAGAGAGTGGATAATACCATGAAAACAAATAGAACATTAAAAGTTGAAACTCCTCAGGGTGTTAAAACATTATTGAACGGTTAAAAATTTAAAAATGAGTTTAGACAGAAAAATTTTAGAAGAATTAAAAAGATTTAATCAAATTAATTCATACATTTTAAATGAACAAGATGTACCACCACCGACACCTGAGGATTTAGGTACCCCACCTGCTGACCCCGCAGCCGCTCCACCGGCAGATGCAGAAATTCCCGCACCTGGCGCAGATGTTGCTGCACCACCAGCGGCAGGGGCAGACGCTGCCGCGGCGCCTACTGAAGTACCTGAACCCGTTGATGTTGAAGGTGATCCAGATGTTGAAGAAGTTGGTAAAGAAGAAGAGGGTGAAGAAGAAAGTGAAGAAATTGATATCACTGACCTTGTTACTACACAACAAGAAATCCAATCTAAACAAGATGAATTTATGGATAGTATTTTTTCTAAATTAGATGACTTAGAAAGTAAATTATCTCACATGGATCAAATCATGGACAAAATTAATAGTCTTGAAACCAAATTTGATAAATATAGAGAAAAAACTCCTGAAGAAAAATTAATGTTACGTTCATTAGACTCTTACCCATATAATCAAAAATTAACAGATTTTTTTGATGATAAAAAAGGTGAGATGGAAGAGACTGGTAAAAACGAATATATACTTACTTCTGACGAAGTTGAAAACTTTTCACCAAACGAAGTTAAAAAAACATTCAATATTTACGACGACGAAGACAATTCTTTAAATTAAAAAATAAATTTTTTTAGGGACTCACAAGGTCCCTTTTTTTATGCTCATTTATTTGACATTTTATTATTTGTACCTATTATTAATGAAGATAAAAGAGTAATAATTAAAAATTTATTTATGACAAATTCAGTATTAGATTCAGTACTTGCGCAGTACGAAAAGAACGCACAACCAAGTGGTTCACAGAGAACAAACATCTCACAAGAAGACAGATTAAAGAAGTATTTTTCGGCAATCTTAATGAAAAACGAAACATCCGCACAACGTAGAGTTCGTATTTTACCCACAAAAGATGGTTCATCACCATTTGTTGAAGTATGGTATCACGAAATTATGGTAAACGGACAATGGGTTAAGTTGTATGACCCTGACAAAAACGACAACGAGCGTTCCCCACTTACAGAAGTTTATAATGAACTTATCCAAACGGGTAAAAAAGAAGACAAAGAATTGGCATCGCAATACCGTTCACGTTTATTTTACATCGTTAGAGTAATTGACCGTGATAACGAACAAGATGGTGTTAAATTTTGGAGATTTAAACACAATTACAAAAACGAAGGTATCTTAGATAAAATCCTCCCTATTTGGAAAGCTAAAGGTGATATCACAGATGCTGAAAAAGGTCGTGATTTAATTATCGAACTTAAGAAAGCTAAAACCCCACAAGGAAAAGAGTATACAGTAATTCAAACAGTTATGTATGATGACCCTGCATTACTTCACGAAGATAAAGAAATCATGAGTGGATGGTTGGAAGATGAGTTAACATGGAATGACGTGTATTCTAAAAAACCTGTTGAGTATTTAGAAGCAATCGCAATTGGAGAAACACCAATTTGGAGTACAGAACTTAAGAAATATGTTTACGGTGAAACTGCCGACATTTCTCTTGGTGGTGGAAATGCAAAAGAAGAGGTTCCTGTGGTAGACCCACAAGCTGACGAAGAGCCGGCTGAAGATTTACCATTCTAAATTTAATTAAGCATGGATACTTTTAAACATATTGTGTCCATGCTTTTTTTTATAAACAAATTAAAAAAAACAAAATGAAACCAGTGATTGCAGAAAAATTAAAAGAAGCATTAGTTAAAAAGTATGAAGCAGAAATTGCTGATGCTGAAGCAAGACTTTATGTTTATTTCACAAATCCTGTTGGGATTGGTGAGCATCCACAACACACAGAAGAGATGGATAATTTAGTTGGGCAGCTTACCGACGCAAAAGACAAGTTAGAAACTATAACAAATTTTAAAATTTACGAACTATAATGGCTATTAAAAAGAACGACTTTAGTTCACTAAAGAAAAAATTTTCCACATCTGCAAAATATAAACCACAAAGATTCTTTGATCTTGGTGCTCCGTTTTTAGACGCTGTTGGTTTACCTGGTCCTGCTATGGGACACATTAATATGTTCTTGGGTCATTCCGATACGGGAAAAACCACTGCGTTAGTTAAAACTGCAGTTGATGCACAGAAAAAAGGAATTCTTCCTGTGTTTATTATTACAGAACAGAAATGGTCATTTGAACACGCCAAACTAATGGGGTTTGAATGTGAAGAAGTTGTTGATACCGAAACAGGTGAATTAGAATGGGATGGTTTTTACATCTTTA
>JACCDX010027178.1_pt1 | contig 22414 bp, 23 predicted proteins | sample 7449681 | NCBI WGS metagenome assembly JACCDX01 (sample SAMN15323450, study PRJNA562643) | freshwater metagenome | isolation source: river surface water | place: USA:Blue River Watershed | collected 2017-08-18
GCACAACATCAAAACCAAGCGCTGGTAAGCCACCATTTCATTAAGGAACCAACATGTCTGTCGTTGATAAGAACACTACTTTCTGGGGTTATCGCCGCGATAACAAACGCGTGGGCGTGCGTAACCATGTCATCATTTTGCCGTTGGATGATCTCTCCAATGCGGCCGCCGAGGCGGTGGCCAACGCCATCAAGGGCACCCTGGCCATCCCGCACCCCTATGGTCGTTTGCAGTTTGGACCGGACCTCGATCTGCATTTCCAAACCCTGATTGGCACGGGATGCAATCCCAACGTGGCCGCTGTTGTGGTCATCGGCATCGAAGACGGCTGGACTAAACGTGTCGTGGACGGTATTGCAAAAACCGGTAAACCCGTGGTGGGATTTGGCATTGAAGGCCACGGCGATCACAACACCATCATGCGCGCCTCGAAGGCGGCGAAAGAGTTCGTCCACTACGCCACATCGCTGCACCGTGTCGAGTGCCCGATTCAGGAACTCTGGGTCTCCACCAAGTGCGGTGAGTCCGATACCACCTCGGGCTGCGGCGCCAACCCCACCGTGGGCAACGCCTTTGACAAGCTTCATCCCTTGGGAGCGACACTGGTGTTTGGAGAAACCTCCGAGCTGACCGGTGGCGAATCCATCGTGGCGTCACGCTGCGCGAACGACAAGGTGCGTGAGCGCTTCATGTTCATGTTCGACCGTTACCAGGACATGATTAATCGTTGGAAGACCACTGATCTCTCCGAGTCGCAGCCCACCAAAGGAAACATCGCTGGTGGATTGACCACGATTGAAGAAAAAGCGCTGGGCAACATCCAGAAAATCGGCAAGAAGTGCACGGTCGATGGGGTCTTGGATAAGGCGGAGATCCCGTCGCATCCGGGCCTCTGGTTCATGGATTCCTCGTCGGCCGCCGCCGAGATGGTGACCCTGTGTGCGGCATCGGGATACGTGGTGCATTTCTTCCCCACGGGGCAGGGAAACGTCATCGGCAACCCGATTCTTCCGGTGATCAAGCTCTGCGCAAACCCGCGCACAGTGCGTCTGATGACCGAGCACATTGATGTGGACTGCTCCGGCTTGCTGCAGCGTGAGATGACCTTGGATCAGACCGGTGACAAGCTGCTGGAGTGCATGCTTGCCACGGCCAATGGTCGTTGGACCGCTGCCGAGGCACTCGGCCATCGCGAGTTCGTGCTCACCCGTATCCACGAGTCGGCGTGATCACCCGTTATCGCGTTGAAAAAGGGTCAGCATGCTGACCCTTTTTTTCACGGCGAGCTTTGTTTTTCTGGGCTACCTGGTCTATGGGTTAACCGGATTTGGCGCCTCGATTGTGGCCTTGCCGCTGATTGCGCAGTTCATCCCTTTGAAACTTGCCGTGGCCTTGATGCTCGCGATGGATCTGGTGGCCGGATTTTTGTTCGGTTTAAAGAATCGCCGTGATGTCAACCTTCAAGAGGTCAAGCCACTGCTGCCATGGATGGTGATGGGCATGATCCTGGGGGTGACGCTGCTGGTGCAGGCGCCGGAGTCGGCACTCCTGGTTTTATTGGGGGCGTTTGCCCTGCTGCAGAGCGTTCGCAACCTGGCCTTCTCTACCAGTTTGGCGCCCATTGATCGTTCCTGGCGCGTGGCGTACGGGACGGTCGGCGGGGTGTTCTCGGCATTGTTTGGCACCGGTGGCCCAATCTACATTATTTACGTGGCGCGACGCGTGACGTCCGAGGCCGTTCGGCGTGCGACCGTGGCATTCCTGATTTTCTTAACCGGTATCGGACGCTTGCTGCTGTTCGTGATCGCCGGACTGGTCTTTGATCCCCGCCTGGGACCCTATCTGATGGTCTGTCTGCCCGTCTGTCTGTTGGCCGTCTATGCGGGCAGTCATTTGCGAAAACGGCTGCACGTGCGCCATCTCAATCGGCTGGTCTGGGGTTTGGTCGGAGCGGCTGGGTTATCGCTGTTGATCCGGCACCTTCCAAAATTATTGGCCTAAGGGTGTTCAGGCGTCCTGCAAGATGGTGTCGCCCGGTTTCACGCGGGTGAACTTCACCGGTGTCCAGCTCAGCGACAATGCATCGCCCTGCGCCCGAATCGCTGTGAAGGCCGACTGCTCAAGATGACGGGTTTCCGGAAAGTCCTCACGAAAGTGTGCGCCACGGGAATCCTCGCGGGCCAGTGCCGCCACCGTGACGGCGCGGCTGACCTGAATCAGGTTACGCAGATTCATCCAGTCATGCCATGTCAGGTTATAAGCGCGATCGACATTGTTGGATTCCGTGCCGAGTCCGGTGGTGGCCAGCGCACCGGCCATATCCTGCAGCTCCTGCTGCGCACACGTCAGATCCGATTCCTGACGAAGGATTCCGACCTTCTCCCACATCGTGGTGTAGAGCGCCTCACGAATCGATTCCAGGCCTTTGCCGCGCTGTGAAAATGGCGTTTCATGCTCGGCGATACTGCGGGCAATCGCCTCTTCATCGGGGGGGGTGTGCTGCCGTTGCGAGGAAGTCCACTCGGCCATGCGATCTCCGGCGATGCCACCGAACACGGTGGAATTGGCCACACCATTCCCACCAAGGCGATTGGCCCCGTGCACGCCGCCGGTGTCCTCTCCGGCTGCAAAGAGTCCTGGCAGTTCGGTCGAGCAGTCGGGACGAAAGACTAAGCCCCCCATCATGTAGTGGGCGGTGGGCACCACTTCCACCAGTCCGCCGGCCAGATCAAATCCGCAATCGGCACACCGCTCCACCATGCCTTTGAAGGCTTTGCGGACATTCTCTGGACCAAGATGGGACATCTGAATGAATACTCCTCCGTTGGGGGAGCCGCGTTGTGCCCGCATTTCTGCGTAAATGGAACGGGACACGATATCCCGCGTGGCCCGCTCGCCTCGAGGGTCATAACGATGCATGAAGCGTTCGTGTTGACCGTTCAATAGGTAGCCTCCGGCGCCACGAAGCCCTTCCTCAATCACGGTGCCCGTCATTCGGGTGCCCGCACCGGCGAGCAGTCCGGTCGGATGAAATTGGACCATCTCCATGTCGCGCAGGGTGAGACCGGCGCGTAACGCCATGGCCAAACCATCACAGCTCTTATCGCCCGAGGGGGTGTGGTATTTGTACATTGTTGGGCCACCGCCGGTGGCCAGCAACACCGATTTGGCGCGAACGAACACGAACTCGCCCGTGCGCATATTGATCATGAGCACCCCGGCCAACTGTTGGCCGTCTTGTGATCGAATCAATTCGATGGCCCGATGCTCTTCGAGCCGGTGAATGCCCCGGGCCCAGACCTGTTCGGCCAATCGGTTGATGATCTCGATACCCGTCAGATCGCCTTTGTGCACGGTGCGGTCAAAGGTCTGTCCGGCGAAGGCCTTTTGGTGAATGGTGCCATCGGGATTGCGATCAAAAAAACATCCCAGCTCGTTTTCGAGTTCGTGGATGCGTTCCACGGCTTTGGTGACCAATGTCCAGGCCAGGTCCTGATCGGCTAACCATTTGCTGCCTTCGATGGTGTCCATGAAGTGGCGCTCCACCGAGTCCCCATCCGCCAGGGCCACGTTGTAACCGCCCTGGACCATGCGGGTGCAGCCACACTTGCCCAGTAGCCCTTTGACGGCGATGGTGATGGAGGCCTGCGGTGCCCGTTGATGGGCGTGGAGTGCGGCAAACAGTCCGGCGCCGCCTGAGCCCAGAATCAGAATGTCGGTGGAGATGACGGTCGGTGCGCGCATCATCGGGTGGGGGCAGAAATGCCAAGGGCAGCGAGTACCTTGTCCCGCTGTGCCGCACTGTGATGACGAACCGCATCGTAGAGACTGCCGCCATGGCTGTCCATGCCGACCAACAGCGGCCCGAATCCTCGAATCCGAAACCGCCACAGGGACTCCGGATTCAGATCGTCCATGTCCACATCTTCGATGCGTTCAATCCAGGTGGTCTCCAGCGCAGCGGTGCCCCCGATGATGGCCAAATACGCTCCGCCTAATTCCTGAAAAGCAGCCTGGGAGCCCTCCCGCATGCCGCCTTTGCCGATGATGAACCGTACGCCGTACTCGGTCATCAGGGGCCGCGTGAACCGCTCCATACGATCCGACGTGGTCGTGCCAATGCAGACAGGCGCGTAGCCGGCCGGGTGTTCCCCGCTGACGGGCACCTTTTTCACATTGGGCGCGGTATGAATCACCGCATGGTCCCGCAGATCAAAACGGGTCTTACGGCCACGATCAAACATGTGGATTTGTGTGGCGTCACGAATGCCAAACAGTGTGTCGTGCAGGGTCACCGTATCGTTGATGCGCAGTGCACGCACCTGCGCTTCGGTCACCGGCATGGAAAGGTCGTAGTGGGCCATGTTGGAAGAGGTCGAGTGATGTGGATCGCCGTTGGATTTAATAACCGAATCGTGTACCCGAGGCCGTAATCTCCGCGGTGGCACGTCGCGCCGAGTGACATTGCATATTGACGGCCACTGGATTCATGGTGATGTGGGTGGCGGCCATTTCGACATGGACGGCAAACGCGGTGCCATCACCACCGAGCCCCTGGGGGCCGATGCCGAGCTGATTGACGGCCGCCGACAGTTCGATCTCGAGTTGGCGACCTTCGGCATCCGAACAGTGCGTTCCGAGGGCACGTGTGGCCGCTTTTTTAGCGAGGGCCACGCACAAATCAGACGTGCCTCCCACGCCGACACCCACGATGGTGGGGGGGCAGGTCTTGCCCCCGCTGGCCAGTACCGAATCAATGACAAAGGTTTTCACGGCCGCGAGTCCTTCTGCAGGAATCGCCATGCGCAGGTAAGAGTTATTCTCCGACCCACTGCCCTTGGGCACCATTTCAAGCCTGAGCACATCGGGCGTATCGATAAAGTCAATGTGGATAACGGGCACATTCAGGCCACAGGACGTGTGTTCGTTTTGTCGGGTGATCGGGTGGACCACGGATGACCGCAAGGGGTATTCCCGTGTGGCCCGCTCACACCCCTTTCGGATGGCCGCCTTCAGGGCCATGCCATCGAGCTGCACTTGCCGACCGATCCAGACGTTGTAGATGGGAATGCCCGTGTCCTGACACAGCAGGTTGTCGGTACTCTCGGCCACCGAGATGTTTTTGATCATCGTCGACAAAATGCCCTGGGCGGTCGGATGGGATTCCTTGGCGGACAAGGCATCGAAACCGGACTTAATGTCCGGGGGGAGGTCTTTGAGTGCCCGTATATAGAGTTCTTTGGCCGCTTCCTCGATGACCAAGGGGTTGATGTCAAGCATTAGCTCACCATGCTGTAAAGAAATAAAAGTCCAGTCACGCCCGATGTCACCACCGTGGCCGTCATCCAGCCCGAGCGCACACCTCGCCAGGGTCCAAACTCAATCAGAATGAGTCGAATACCACCCACGAGGTGCAGGGTCAGCAGCACCACCAGACCCCACTCTGCGAACTTGACGAGGGGCATATCGGTGAGCGCAAGTGCCCGATCCAGTGCGGCCGCTCCGCGAAGGGACTGCGCGAGCAGAAAAAAATGCACCGGAAGAAATAAGGCCAGCAGCAGACCCGATAAGCGATGGATCAGAAACGCCCCATACGCCAGCGTGCGTGACCGCGACTCACGGCGGGGCTGAGACCCCTGGGTAACGGTCACGTGGCCGGTGGGATTCATACGACGGTCACTCCCCATACGGCGGCGAGCCCCATGCCGATGATCGCCACGGTCAGGACGCGTGCGACCCACCGTGCTATCTCCGGGGATACACGCCCCCATTCCTGAGCGATTTTTGCAATGCCAATCGGAACGTGCACGGCACAGGACAGAACAAACAGTGCATAAAACAGACCGAACGCCAGGCTGCCCTGGGTGCGGGCCAGAATTTCAGCGGCGGTTAATCCGCCGTGAATGGCGATGATCATGATGACCAGGTGAATCACCACAAATACGGTCAGCACCATGGCGCTGATGCGTTGCCAGTACCAGGCCCGCGCTTGAGTCACGGCCGAAGAGGGCATGATCAGAGTTCTCCCTTCGCGGCCATACGTCCCACTTTCTTTTTTAATCCGGCGATGCCAGCGGTGGGAGAAATGGCCTTCGGGCAGCGTTCGGTGCACAGAAAATGACTGTGGCAGGCGTGACAACCCGCATCTCCGGCGATTGCGCGCAGGCGCTCCAATTGGTTCGTATCCCGGACGTCGTTGGCCAGCGTCCAGGCGCGATTCAGTGCCGCCGGGCCCAGATAATCCGGGCGCCAGGACACGACATCACACGAGCTGTAACAGACGCCACACCCGATGCATTCAATGCCCGCATCAGCGGCACGACGCTCTGCGGAGTCAGGGCGCACCTGGGCAAAGGTGTCATGGCGGGTGCGTGTTCCTTGAAACTGACCCTTGGCCTTCGCCCACTTGTCAAAAAACACGGTCATGTCGGTGGTGAGATCTTTGATCACCGGCAGATTGGACAGCGGCGCGATTTCTAAGACATCGGTATCTACTAGCACTTTGCTGACGTGGGTGCGACATGTCCAGCGGGCCTGTCCGTTGACTAACATCGCACAGGAGCCGCACATGCCGACGCGGCAGGCAAACCGATAACTCAGGCTCGAATCCAATTCCCGCTGAACATACGTGACCACGTCCAGAATGGTCTGGCTTTCAAACCGCGGCACAGTGTAGGTTTGGAATGTGCCCGTTTCGGTTCCGCGCCAGACCCGTACGGTGATGGATTTAGCCTTCGACGACATCGCGATGGACATATTCGTAATGGGTGGTGTTGACATGGGAGACGCGCCACTCGACGGGCATACGGTTAAACGTGAATGCCACCCGGCGAATTTCCAGCACCGGATCGCCGACCGACAGGCCCAGCAGTTTGGCCGTGCTGGCATTGGCCCGTGCCGCCCGCACACGTTCATCAATGTGAATCACATTCACGCCGTACGCATCGAGATAAAGGTTATAGAGCGTGTTAGGCCGGTGGCGCACGGTGTCCTCGGTCAGGCCTTTGAAACGGAGGGCAGCAAGCGTGATGTGGTCGACGATGACGGGCCGCCCATCCATCATCAACAGGTTCTTGATCTTGAACACGTCGGCATTTGGATCGAGCCCTAGTTTTTGGGCGGCCGTGCGATCGGCCTTGCCCGCGCCGAACTGCATCAGTTGGATATCCGGGTAGGTCCGCGGCCCGTCATGCGGGCTGATGTTGAAGAACTGGAAGAACTGCCGGGGGCGATTGTGACTGGCCACAAACGTGCCCAATCCCTGCTGGCGCACCAGGATGTGATCGGCCACCAGTGCGTCAATGGCTTTGCGCAGCGTCCCAATCGATATGCCGAAGCGTTCGCAGAGCCGTTTTTCGGATGGCAGTGCCTCATCCGGTCGCCATTCCCCGCGTGCTAACGCATCCAACATCTGACGTTGCACGGACTGATACAGCGGACCGCTGTGGCGAAACGCATCAAAACTGTTCATGTCGCCGTAGCATAGCGGAAGCCCCCCAGAGATACAACTCATATAGTTGACTTAGCCCGGGCCCAGGGCTAGGATCCTGCTTCCACAGTGGGAGAGTCGCGCATGGCGAGGATTGTGATCACCGAGTTTATGGATGCCCCCGCGGTCGCCCAACTGTCGGCGCGGTTTTCGGTGCTCTACGATGCCGGTCTCGTGGATCGGCCGCAGGATCTTGCGGTGGCGCTCTCCGATGCCGATGCCGTGATCGTCCGTAATCGCACTCAGGTCAATGCGGCCTTGTTAGCGGCCGGTCCTCGACTGCGGGTGGTGGGGCGGCTCGGTGTGGGACTGGACAACATTGATCTTCCGGCATGTGGTGCCCGTGGCATCACGGTGATTCCTGCAACCGGGGCGAATGCACGCGCGGTGGCCGAGTACGTGATGGGCAGTGCGTTTGTCCTGTTGCGAGGGTGTTTTTCCGCGACTGGTGCGGTGGCCGATGGTGCCTGGCCCCGTCTGGCGTACTCCAACGGCATGGAGCTTCATGGCCGGGTGATGGGGATCGTTGGCTTTGGTGCCATTGGCCGTCTGGTGGCCGATATGGCCCGCCCGCTCGGGATGCGGGTACTGGCCCATGACCCGGCTCTGATGGCATCGGATGCGGCATTTGCGGCACATCAGACGGCGCCCTGTGACCGGTTAGAAGAACTCCTGTCCCAATCGGATGTGGTGAGCCTTCATGTGCCCTTGACCACTGGCACCCGCCATCTGATCAATGCGGCTCGGTTAGCGTGTATGAAACCTACCGCCGTACTCATCAACACGGCACGCGGTGGGGTCATCGATGAAACGGCGTTGGTGCAGGCACTCCGAGAAAAGCGACTGGGCGGAGCCGCGCTGGATGTCTTCGAGCAGGAGCCGTTGCCCGCGCAGGTATGGCCGACGGATCTCCCGCAACTGATTCTGACCCCCCACGTGGCGGGCCTCACTCAGGAGGCCAATCAACGTGTCTCCAGCATGATTGCCGAGCGCGTGACCCAAGCCCTCAATTCATTCCCGGAGTCATAAATTATGAAACTAGCGGCACCGCAATTGCGTATCCTCTGCAGTGAGGCGTTTGCACGACGTGGCGTTAGCCCCATGCAAACGACCGCGACGGTGGACGCATTGATCCTGGCCGAAGCACAGGGTTTGGCCTCTCATGGTATTTCGCGCGTGCCCATGTATCTGGCCCACGTGGCCCATGGCCGCGTGGATCCGAAGGCCGAACCAGTGGTGATGCGGCAGACCGCTTCGGCCGCATTGGTGGATGCGGCGAATGGGTTTGCGTTTCCAGCCTGCGATAAGGCGGTGGCCTTGGCGATTGAGAAGGCGCGTGATACCGGTATCGCGATTGGGGCCGTGACCAATAGTCATCACTTTGGTGTTGCCGGTAATCATCTTCTGGCGATGGCCGACGCGGGCATGGTGGGTCTGGCCATGGGCAACTCCCCTGCTGCCATGCCGGCATGGGGAGGGAAGCGGGCGATTTTTGGAACGAATCCAATCGCCGCGATTTTTCCGCGTCAGAACAGTGGACCCATCTTGGTCGATCTGTCGCTCTCCGAGGTCGCCCGCGGAAAGATCATGGTGGCGGCTAAAAATGGAACATCGATTCCCGAGGGTTGGGCCTTGGATGCGCAGGGCAAACCGACCACCGATGCCAAGGCCGCGCTCGCGGGCATGATGTTGCCCATGGGCGGTGTCAAGGGCGCCATGCTTGCCATGACGGTGGAGCTGCTCGTGACCGCACTGACCGGGGCGCAGTTCGGAGCAGAAGCCGATTCATTCTTTGTGGATGCGGGTAACCCACCCAGACTGGGACAGGCGTTCATTGCGATTAATCCTGATGCGCTGGCCGGTCGTGCGGTCTACGAATCCCGCTTAAGTGCCTTGGTGCAGGCCATGCTCCATGACGCCGAGGTCAGGCTGCCGGGCGCGCGACGCTTTCTCTTGGCCGATCAGACCATGCAGTCGGGGTTCGATCTGCCGGATGCGCTGATCGCGCAAATCCAGGCGATCGTCTAGTCGTCGGAGGATCCGATGGGGGGGTCTCAATGGTGGTCGGATGTGGAGGTGCTCGCCCGCGATGGAGCCGCGCGTGCCCATCAGCGTTTCCGGGAGGGTGCGCGTTGGATTGAGAAGGGCAACGGCGATTGGGCCAGCGATGCGGATCTAGAGGTTGAGCAGACGTTACGCGCTGGATTGAAATCCATTGCACCAGGCACACGAATCCATGGCGAAGAGAGCGGATTAGACGAATCCCAGGGCGGAGATTCGATCTTCACATGGCATGTCGATCCCATCGATGGAAGCGCTAATTTCGTTCGGGGTATTCCGCACTTTGCGACGGTCATCTCCCTCACCGAGCGCCTGGCGTCCGGCGAGGAGTGCATTCGGCTTGGCATTACCGTGGATCCCTGTCGTGACGAATCCTTTGTTGCGATAGACGATCGCCCCACGCAGCTCAATGGATCTCCCGTGCGGGTGGCGCCGCCGCAGTCTGCCCTTCGCAGCGTGCTCGCCGTCGTGACGCCGAAACCGGATGTTCCGTACATGGAACTGTTTTCATCTTGGCTGGCGCGACAGCTGCCCGCATTTGGCGGTCTGCGGCGCAGCGGCGCCATGGCGCTTGATTTGGCCTGGTGCGCGTGCGGGCGCATGGATGCATTCGCGGGAATTAATCTTGCGCCCTGGGACATTCGCGCCGGTCTGATACAGGTGCGCAATGCAGGAGGTGTGGATTGCTTTTCGGAAATCATTAGGTCATTCCCTAACCCAATGCCACTAAGCTTCTGTTTAGTGGCAAATTCGGAGTCGTTGTTATCAAAACTATCAGGAGACATTCATGGCAGTTGAATCAAAACGTAGTGGGCGTCGGTCGTTCTTGGCCATGCTCGCGGTCGCATCCGCAGTGTCCGTGGCGGGTCATGCACCCGAGGCGCGTGCGCAGGCCTACCCCAATAAGCCCGTGAAATTAGTGGTGCCATTCGTGGCGGGCGGCGCAACCGATATCGTGGCGCGTCTTGTCGCACAGAAGCTCACCAGTGCATGGGGTCAGTCGGTGGTCGTGGAGAATCGCGGCGGCGCCGGCGGCAATATCGGGGCCGAAGCGGTGGTCAAGTCTGCTCCCGATGGTTACACGATTCTGGTGACATCCGGCAGCATCGTCACGGTGAACCCTCATATGTACGCCAAGATGCCATTTGATGCCAAAAAAGATCTGATGCCGATTACCAATCTGGCCAGCGGCCCACAGGTGCTGGTGGTGAACCCATCGGTGCCGGCGAGGAACGTGAAGGAACTGATCGCACTGGCGAAGAGGAAACCGGGGCAACTGAACTTTGGTTCGGCCGGTATTGGCAGTCAGGTGCACATGGCCGGTGAGGCGTTCGTTTATGCCGCGGGCATTGATGCCCAGCACATTCCTTACAAAGGCGAGGCCGCGTCTTACACCGACTTGGCGGGAGGGCAGGTGCAATTTATGGTGGGCAATATTGCCGGCGCCACCGGACACATTCAGGCAGGCCGTATTCGCGCCTTGGGCGTGACCAGCGCCAAGCGTTCTCCACAGTTGCCCGATGTGCCAACCATCGCCGAGGCGGGCATTCCGGGCTTTGAAAATACGGGATGGTTTGGATTCATGGCACCGGCCGGAACACCCAAGGCCGTCATCGATAAGATCCATGCCGACACCGTCAAGGTATTGGCGGATCAGGAAGTGAAGGATCGATTGACTCAGTTGGGCATGGCGCCTGTTGGCAATTCACCAGCAGACTTTGCCAAGGAAATCGCGGTGGAATATGAGCGTTGGGGCAAAGTGGTCAGTGCCCGCAAGCTGACGGCAAACTGATCGCACGGTTCTGCACATTGCAGGTGTGAAAAAGGGAGGCATCGCCTCCCTTTTTTCTTATCATGGGCCGTATGAATACCCAGGGTTATTCTGAGAATGCCGTTGCAGGCCTGACGAACCAGGAGGCAGAACGCCTTCTTGCGCTTCACGGACCCAATGAGTTGCCCCGCGCATCGGGACGATCATGGTGGATGCTGATCCGGGGGGTGGGCTCCGAGCCGGTATTCCAACTGCTGATTGCCGCCGGCATCATTTACTTTGTGTTGGGGGACTTCTCCGATGCCCTGATCCTGATGGTGTTTGTCGTGCTCAGTGGTGCAATTTCCGTGATTCAGGAAAAGCGCTCCGAGAATATTCTGGAGTCCCTGCGGGATCTTTCGGCGCCACGGGCCTTGGTCGTTCGGTCCGGACAAACGGTGCGTGTCCCCGGTCGTGATGTGGTGCCGGGTGACCTGATGGTTTTAGTGGAAGGCGATCGCATTGCGGCGGATGGTCGATTGGTGTCGGATGCTCAGTTGACGGTCGATGAATCCCTATTGACCGGCGAGTCGGAGCCGGTGGGGAAACGCAGTGGATCGACGGGAGATGCCCAGCGGGTTTACTCGAGTGCCTTGGTGGTGCGTGGGCGTGGATTGGCCGTGGTCACGGCGACCGGACACCATACGGAGATTGGAAAGATTGGCGCATCGGTCGCGCAGATCCTGGAGCGACCCTCGCCCTTGCATCACGATGCAGCGCGCCTGGTGCGCGTGTTCGGGGTTCTGGCCTTGATCACCAGCGCCGTGGTGATGACCAGTGTGGGGTTGTCCCAACAGAACTGGATAGAGGCGGCACTCGCCGGCATTACCGTGGCCATGGGGCTACTGCCCGAGGAATTTGCGGTGGTGTTGGTGGTGTTTCTGGCGATGGGCGCCTGGCGTATCTCACGCCATCAGGTATTAACCCGCGATCGTGCGGCCATTGAAACCCTTGGGGCCGCCACGGTGCTGTGCACCGACAAAACGGGAACACTCACGCTCAATCACATGACGCTGATGGCCGCCGCCATATGGCGTTCCCCGGAGCACGTGTTGTACACCCTTGCGGACGCGCCTAAGCGCGACCCATCCATTCTGCGACTGTTGGGTGTGGCGGCATCGGCCTGCGACGCGACACCCTCGGACCCCATGGAGCGCGCCATATACGCCGCTCACCATGCCGCCCATCCTCACCATGAGTCCTCGGCTTGTCGCGAGGTCCGCCGGGAATATCGACTCAGCGCAGCGGTGATGGCGATGACCAATGCCTGGTCGGTGCCGGGGGATGCCATGCTGGATCTTGCAATGAAGGGGGCCCCGGAGGCCGTTCTGGAGCAATGTGATCTCTCACCCACCGAAATCGTACAGGTGCACGATCAGATCAATGCGATGGCGGGTCGGGGGTTGCGTGTCTTGGCGGTGGCCAGTGCCCAGTATGCCGAGACATCGTTGCCCAATGTTCAAACGGATCTTCGGATGCGGTATGAGGGATTAATCGGTTTGGCGGATCCCTTGCGATCCGGAGTGCCGCAGGCAGTTCGTGCCTGCGCAGAGGCCGGCATCCGCGTGGTGATGATCACCGGTGACTATCCTCATACGGCGATGGCGATCGCGCGCGACGCGGGGATCGTGACATCGGACATGCAGCCGCAGGACGTTGTCATGACGGGCCAGGAACTCATGACGCTCGACGCCGATGCATTGGCGGCGCGACTCGATGGAATTCGGGTGTTTGCGCGTGTCCAGCCACTCCAAAAACTGCAACTGGTCCAAGCGCTGCAGCGTCATGGCCATGTGGTGGCGATGACGGGCGACGGTGTTAACGATGCCCCCGCCTTAAAAGCGGCAGATATCGGTATTGCGATGGGGGAGCGGGGCACGGACGTGGCGCGTGAGGCGGCGGCATTGGTCCTGCTGAACGATGACTTCAGTGCCATTGTTAAAGCCATCGCCCGTGGCCGTCAGATTTATGCCAATCTGCGCAAGGCCATCGGATTCATTATGTCCATTCACGTGCCGATTGCGGGTCTGGCGGCCTTGCCCGTAATGTTCGGGCATCCGATGTTATTTCTCCCGGTGCACATCGCCTTTCTGGAGATGGTAATCGATCCGGTGAGTTCCTTCGTCTATGAATCCCAGCCGGAAGATCCCGATCTCATGAGGCAGCCGCCACGTTCACTGCAGGAGTCGCTTTACCCCATGCGGCTGATGGCCGACAGCCTCGGTCAAGGTGGATTAGGCTTGGGGATTCTGTTGGCGCTCTATGCCGCGCTGTACTGGTTGGATCTGCCCATCGATCAGATTCGATCCGTGATGTTCGTTGCATTGGTGGCGATCGGATTCGCCATCGTGGTCCTTCACTTGCAGATGCGTCAGATCATTGAACTGGCGGCCCTGCGTCTCAATCGGCCGTTTCTAGTGATTGCTTGCGTCACGCTCACACTGCTGACCGTCATGCTGTTCGTGCCGTGGTGTCGGGAGCTGTTCCGATTTCAGGCGATTCCCACGCTGTGGTTTGTGATGGCGATTGCCGGGGGATTTGTCATGGTCACCCTGATCTGGACATTGGCGCGAGCCGCCTATTCCGGGCGGGTTGTGGCGACGGCACTTCCTAAGAAAATATAGTCGATACCGGTGACGGTCCGATCGATCGTGCCGACACGATCGATCATGATGGGTGTTTTGGATTGGACTGGCCAGATGTTTTTGCCGCCACCTGCTCTTTGCTGTACAGGGTGAGTAAGGTCACGGCTTGCCAGAAATAGAGCGCGCCAATCAATGCCGAGATCAGGCATCCGAGCACGAGGGCGGTCACGACCATGCCACCGTGCAGGCCGCTTTGCATGGTCCAGATGCCCGCGGAAATGGGAAGTAAGAATAGGAACATCGTGCCCCATAAGGCGGCGATTCCGGCCTTCTCGCGTAGGCTTAGTTTCATTGTTCAGTGTCTTGCGCGGCTGACACTCCGTGTTAGGAGTGATTTACTCCCGGTCAAACGGCACCAACACTACCGGAATGGTGGTCTTCAGCATGACTTTGTGGGACACCGATCCCAGGATTAACTCTTCCATCACGTTATGGCCACGTGAGCCCATCACGATCAGATCCGCCTGGATCTCTTTGGCCACGTCCAGGATCACCTTGGCAGGATCGCCATCGAGCACCTGCACCTTGCGCATGTATTTCAGAACGTCATATTCCGGGTGGGCCTGATCAAAGGTACGAATCCGTCGCCAGAAGAGCTCCTCGGCGGGGTTATGACTGGCCTGAATCTGTGCGAGATGCTCTTCGCTGAGATCGTCATGGGGAAGGCCAATGCCGGGGCGAATCACACTCACGCCATGGAGGTCCGCCTCAAATCGTTGGGCCAACCCCACGGCATGGCGAAATACGACGGGTGAGCGCGGGGTCAGATCCGACGTGTAAAGAATTGATTTAATGGAATAACGCATGGTCTCCCCCTGGCGGGTATGGTGTTATGGCTGCAAGGATAACCAACTTTTTGCCGCTGGTCATTCGTGCAGGAGTTGGTCTACACTGAATGCGCCTGTGATCTGTCTGGGTCTATTTCTTTGAACCAATGCTCTCGAGCAAGGGCTTGAAAATTGTCCGGCAGGCGAGAGTCGATCCATTGCGCGGTTGACCCCAGAGCCGGTCTGATCTCGCCCACCTGAACCGTCGGTTCAGGAATGCTGCCCGGATGGATTACAGGCACCCCCAATCGCTAAAGAAACCGGGCGATCTCCTGAATGTCTTCTTCCATCATTTCACGGACTTCCACCATCACGAGTCTGCCGTGTCGGTCGATCACGAAGAGCTGCGGCAGTCCTTTGCGCTGTGCGTAAATGGCATTCCACTGGGGAGTGGCCATCCCCGCTTTAAAGGTGTATCGCCCTTTGCTCATGTAATGCTGCGCGGATTCCTTGGTCTTATCCAGACTGATGGTGATGACCTCCAACCCGCGTGATTGATGGCGTTGGTAAAACTTTTCCAGCAGCGGATTTTGCCGCGCACAAAATGGGCACCAGGAGCCCCAGAACTCCAGCACGATGACTTTTCCGCGCAGTGCTGACCAGTCCACCGAGGTGCCGTCCAGCAGCTCCAATGGCGGTGGTGTGATGGTGCGTCCGAGCGACCACACGGCAGACGGGGAGGATGACTGTGCCCGGGCGGGCGCGATCGCCATCGCCAGGAGGATGGCGATCAGAATATGCAACGGGATGACGTATTTGCAGTGAGTCGGTATCACGACGCCCATGATTTAAGCTTTATTAAGAAGATCATGCCCACCCCCATGATGATCGCTGCAATTCCCAGCGCGCCCATATAACTGCCGCTGGCTTCGGCAATATAGCCGGCAATCGCCGGCGCCAACATCTGGGCGAATCCGTAACTCAGGGTTAATCGTGCCATGGCGTTGGCGGGATTGTTGGGGAAATATCGGCCGACCAGCGAAAGGGTCAGGCTCACAATGCCCACAAAGGTATTGCCATAGAGCAGTGCGCTCACCACGTTGGGCCAGAACCCCGAGGAGATCCAGGGCAGCACGAAGGAAATGATTTGTAGTCCGTAAGCAAGGAGTAGGGCGCTCATCTGACCAAAGCGTTGCGCGATGCGGTCCCACAAAAATGTAGACGGTGCGGCCGCAAGCCCCACCATGACCCAGATCCAACTGCCTCGACCATGGAGAGTCGGCAGAGATTCCACAATGGCCACGATAAAGGTTGCGCTCACCACATAACCGAAACCGGCGCAGAAATAGGCGGCGATGAGCAGATGCATCCAACGCCGAGACGGCAAGGCCGGTGCGGCCTCCCGGGATTCCTGGGCCACGTCGGCGGGCGCCGGCATCCAGGCCCAGGCGGGCACGAGAAACAACACCCCAAGTGCACCGAGTCCCAGCCACTGCTGGTCCCAGGTCAGATGATCGGCCATCGCGCCCACGGCCACACCGGAGACCACGATGCCCAGGCCAAGGCCAGCGAAATGTATGCCGAGCAGGGGGCGTTGGCGCTTTCGAATCAGCCAGTTCATGATCAGACCGGAGGCAATGAGCATGCCGCAGACCGTGGTCATACCGGCGATAAACCGCAAGATCGACCAGGCGATCACATTCGTGGTCATGGCCATGGCGGCGGTGCTGAGCACGGCCAGGATGAGACCGATGCGGTAGAGCTGGTACTTGATGCTGAGGCGGTGAATGGAGGCCGCCAGTAAGGCCCCGCTCATGTACCCCATGTAGTTGAAGGTGGCCAGCCAGCCCCCCGCCAAATACGAGAGCCCGGCCTCATTCCGCATGATGGGCAGCAAGGGGGTGTACCCAAAGCGGGCCAAGCCTGCGGTCAATAGGAGGGCGCAGACACCGGCAATGAGTACGCGAAACTTTTGGGAAAATGGAGTCTTGATCACGTTATCGAGATCAATTAATGCGAGAGTTTTATTTTTCTTATTCGAACGTTGTTCGATGGAATCGACACGCTATTTGATGGAGCGCATAAAGTTCCATTCGCCTACTTTTCTTTTTGCCTCACCAATTTCGGCTGCAAAATCTCTTTTCGATGTGTTCTGCAGCAGGATAAGTAATTTGTGAGCGTGTTCGTGCTTGTCTAAGTAAGCGATGGCCAGATAGTAGGCAGCTTTTCGATCATTGACCGGGATATCTGCACCCGCCTTGTAAAGGCAGCCAAGTGTATAGGCACACTCTCGGCTCCCCCCGTCCACTCCAGCTTCAAGCAGAGATATCCCCCGATTAATATCTTTTTTTACTCCATAAGGTTCACCGATCCCTGTGACCAGAATCTGCCCGAGATTTGCAAATGCATCAGTGACATTTTCTTCTACAGCTTTTTCATAGTACTTTACCGCTACTGCTAAATCCGGCTTAATTTCGCCTTGACCTGTTTCGTAGAGTAACCCCACGTTGTACGCTGCTACGCCGCCTTTGTCACACTGGTCGAGGTTGAGGTACGCGAAGAGTTTTTCCAGTTGCTCCGGTCTGAGAAGACCGCGATCCATCATTGTTTCAAGCCGCTCTTTCGCCTCGACGCTTCCCTCAATTGTGAATGCCTCAAAAAATTGTTCGAAGGCAGTGTCATAACGCTTACGTGAATAATTAAAATCACCGGCCTCCAGCAACGTGAAGTTCCGGATATTCTTGCCGCTGATGTATTTCTCTTCCATGGTTTTCCAAGGCTGGGTTTATGTCAGGGGTTGACTGTAATGGCCTGTAAACTGGACTCGAATGACTGATATTAGTGTTGCAAGCAATCTGACAGATTTTAAGATACTACTCCTTCAGGCAGTCGGAGCCCGCTGCCTTTAGGTTACAAATCTGACAGACCTCGAGAGAGATGGTGGGTTGTGCAGGATTTGAACCTGCGACCAACGGATTAAAAGTCCGCTGCTCTACCGACTGAGCTAACAACCCGTGTTCGGAGTGTTTTGAACTTCGCGAAGCCTTAAATTCTAGCCGATCCGCCCGAATTATGCAGACCGCTCAGTCCACATGAGCCCCAGCCAGCCGCCGGCCACGATGGCGGCGGTGGCCAGCAACGATCCCGCGGCCATCAGCGATAAACCCGAGATGCCTTGGCCGATGGTGCAGCCGAAGGCGACCACCCCACCGATGCCCATCAGGGCTGCACCGATTAAATGACGGGACAAGTCCTGCCGGTCGATAAATCCCTCGAGCCGGAAACTCTTGGTGGCCACAGCGTGACCAAATGCACCCAGGACAACACCGGTGACCGTCGACACGCTGAAGGTCAGGATGCGGGACGCGTCGCTCCAGAACATGAACAAGTCCAACCAATAGGCCAGCGGTGCCACGAAGGTCAATGATTCCACGCCACGTGTATTGGTGGCGATGAACCGTGGTTCCAAGGTGTTGGGATCTTCGGCGATAAAGCCCAGATGGCCGGTGGTCCACCAGCCGGCGACCACCATTGCGCCGATCAGTGTGCCACCCAGGATTAACCGGGGGCGCTGGCGAAACTCACGACTGGCCAGTGCGAGGATGAACAGGATGGTGCCGACGATGCCGGCCACCGCGAGGCGGGGCTGCCCCATCAGGCTGGCCAGATCCTGTCGGGTCGATAGCGTGACACTGACGCGTTCGATGGTCTGCACGCGCAGTACACCAAAAATACCGCGCATGGTCATGTAGGCGAAGATCGCCATCACCAGAAATACCACGATGGCTTTCAGGCTTCCCCCGCCGATTCGAATCAGTGTTCGGCTGCCGCACCCTGAGGCCAGAACCATGCCGAACCCAAACACGAGGCCACCCAGAATATTGGACAGCCAGAACACGCGCGGTGCAATGTAAAACGAATCGTCGATAGCGATCGCGTTGGCGCTGATTAATGCCTGCGTGCCCAGCATGGCGGTGGCGATGGCCAGCAGCCACATGCGCATGCGACCGGTATCGCCACTGCTATACCAATCCGAGATGGCCCCAACCGTGCAATACCCGGCATAACGGGAGGCCACGCCCAAGATCACGCCAATGCCCAGTCCCGAAAGCACTACCAAGGTTTCGATACGATCGATGTCTTCTGCCGAAATCATGCGCAGAAGTTTACTTGGACTGCGCTTTGGGGGCGGCCTTCGGTGGAGGTGCTTTCGTGGGGGCAGCCGCGGCCGCTTTGGGAAGCGCCTTGAGGCGTTCCTTGGCCTCGGTGGCCGCTGGCGAGTTCGGATAGACCTTGATGAGATCCTCCAGAATGCCCCGTGCGGTGTTGGGGTTGCCCGATTCAGCCTGACTGGCGGCCATATTCAAGGTGGCCTGCGGACGTCCTGGATGGTTGGGATAGCGTTCAATGAAGTCTTGGCGTGCCGCGATGGAGCCTTTGTAATCCTTGTCGGCGTACAGGGCAGTGCCTTTGATGAGCAACACATGGGGCGACAGGGTCGACTGCGGAAAACCTTGTTCGAAGGCCTGGGCGGCCGCAATCGATTTTTTAAAGTCACCGGTTCTCAAGAGTTCGCGTAACTCATCAAAACGGGTCTTTTCATCCGGATTGACCCGGTACGTGATGCCGTCCACCGTGAGCGCCACCGGTTCAATCTGGCGCAACCGCTGATCGAGATCGGTGTACAGATCCTTCTGTTGGGACTTGCCGGTGGACACGACTTTGTTCGCTTCCTCAATCTGACCCCGCAACGACGCCAGTTCTGCGCGAAGGCGTTCGTTTTCATTGAGCATCGTGAGCTGGCCTTGGGTTGCGCTCTGCAGTCGGCGTTCAAGATCGGTGATTTTGGTCGAGAGCGCCTCGACCTGAACACGCAGATCAATGAGGGCCCGGCGGGCCTCATCATCGGCAAACAGGCTGGCCTGGGCGAGGGAGGACAGGCCCAAGGCACAAAAGAAAATGGCCGCCCGGGATATCGGGGCGGCCATGGTGAAACGCATTTGGGCCATCGGGCCGAAATGAATTACTTGACGATCAGGTCAGCACGACGGTTTTCAGCCCAGGCGGCCTCGGTCGAACCTTTGGCACGGGGCTTCTCTTCACCGTTGCTGATGGCTTCAACGCGGTTAGCCGGAACGCCGAGCACGCCAAGCGCTTTCTTGACGGCTTCCGAGCGCTTTTGGCCCAGGGCCAGGTTGTACTCGGTAGTGCCACGCTCATCGGCGTTGCCCTCGATCACCAGACGGGCTTTGCCGTCTGCTTTCAAGTAGTTGGCAAAGGCGGTGATGGTGGGTTGGTATTGGGCCTTGATGTCGAACTTGTCAAAATCAAAATAGACATTGGGCTTCACCTTGGCGAGTTCTGCCTTGGCGGCCGCAATGCGGGAGGCTTCTGCCTGGGCGGCGGCTTCGGCGGCCGATACCGGCGCGGATTTGCTGTCCAGGGGGACTTGTGAGGCACAACCGGCGAGCACGAGCAGTGCGGCAGCGCTGGCGGCCAGGGCAATACGGGATGACGAACGAACGGGGTGGTGCATGGCTTCTCCTTGTCGAAAACGGGCGTTTGGGAATTGTAGTTATCGTTTTACGCCTTGAATTCTCGCATGAAAGGGCCGGACTTTGCCAACCGAGGCTCCCTACGGCATTGCACTTTAGGGCAGTCGCCCCCAGGCCGGACCCTTGATTTCGCTGCCATCGGCCGACAATCGGGTACGTAATTTTCCATCGATGGACACCGCGGACAGCACATTGCGCTCACCGACGCGACTGCTGTAGATGACCCATTTGCTGTTGGGTGCAAAACTCGGAGAGTCGTCTTTCGGGCCTTCGCTCACCAGCGTGTCTTGCATCGTGGAGAGGTCCATCACACCGATTCGAAAGTGCTTGTCGCGACGGGCCACAAAGGCCATGGTCTTCCCGTCAGGACTGACCTGGGGCCGGGCATTAAACGGACCACTGAAGGTCACGCGCTGGGCATCGCCTCCGTCCACCGATACCCGATAGATCTGGGCCGAACCGCCACGGTTAGATGTGAAATAAACAAACTTTCCATCCGGCGTGAAGGTGGGCTCCGTGTCAATATCACTGGACCGTGTCAGTCGCTTCAGGCCACTGCCATCGGCGTTGGCGAGGTAGACCTGTGAGTTGCCATCGCGCGTGAGCACCACCGCCAGTCGCTTTCCATCCGGGGACCAGGCCGGAGCGCTGTTACTGCCGCGCTCATTGGCCACGATGAATCGCTTTCCACTGGCCAATGCATGCACATAGACCACGGGCTTACTCACTCCGCCGCGTTCTTCAAACGAGACATAGGCCAACTGCGTACCATCCGGTGACCAGGCCAGCGAGATGATCGGTTGTTTAGAACGCAGTGCGATCTGGGTGTTCTGTCCGTCGGAGTCGGAGACCACCAGACTGTGGAGCTCGCCATCTTTGCGCACGAAGGCCAACCGGGTGGCAAAGAATCCGGGCTCGCCCGTAAGTTTTTCGTAAATAAAATCGGCGATGCGGTGTCCGGTGCGACGTGCCTCGAGTTCACTGCTGGGAGTGGTGATGGCCAGGCCACCAATATTGGCGCCGCGGACCGTGTCCAACACAATGAATCGCGTTTCAGTGCGCCCGTCGGGCAGGGTGCTGTTGCTGCCGATCACCAGGGCATCGGCCCCTTTGCTTTTCCATTCGATCAGCAATGGTTGAATGGCCGCGCGTTCGTTAAGCGTCGGCGAGGGCGTGCCGGCATCCACGATGGCCATGACACCGCTGCGCGCGAGATCCGCCCGCACGACATCGGTCACGGTCTGGGAGAAGGCCTTGGCGGTCTCCGTCGCATCGAAGGGCGCCACGGCGATAGGAATCTGTTTGGTGCCCACGCCCGTGATGTCGATCCGCAGTGGTGTCATTTGGGCAAGACCGACTGGGGGCAATGCCCAGAGGCACAACAGCATCACGGCCACCCTTAGACCACCCCGTGCGATGGGGGTGGTGGTGATCGGGAGAGAGGTCTGGGCCCACATGCGGCCCATTATAGTCAGCGGTTTTCTTTGGGTCGGAAGCTGAGTTCTAAAACCCGTGCGACCGTGCCGTCTTTGCGTTTGGGCAGTGGGCTGGCCGCCCAGATGGCCCGTTGCACGGCCTCGTCCCAGGCCGGTGTGCCGCTGGCTTTGGTGAGCCTTACCTTGGAGACTTCGCCGGTGGGCAGTTGTTCCACCACCACGATTGCCTCGGGATTGGCGGTCGATCGATCGGGATAGTTGATCCGTGCTTTGATGCGGGCCTGGATTAATGCCTCGTAGTCGGCATCCACGCCGGTCTTGCTGCCGACTTCTGCGCCACCGACCACACCGGATTTCGTGGCGATGTCTTTTCCGGTGGTCCCGGGTTTCGCGTTGGGATCAATGCCCAGGCGTTTCAGTTCTGCCTGACGTTGGGCTTCGAGTTTTTCAGCCGCTTTTTTCTCGGCCAGTTTCTTATCCTCGGCCCGCTTTTTTGCCTCTTGGCGCTCCTTTTCTTTCTGCAGTTCGGCCTTGGTCGGTTCCGCCTTTTTAGGCGGGTCGACTTTTTTCTTTTGCATGGAGATATCCGCCTTGGTCTCGGGTGCCGGTGGGGGCGGCGCAGGCGGGCTGGGTTTTTCCGCGGGTGGGGGC
>JACCDX010774651.1_pt1 | contig 22414 bp, 27 predicted proteins | sample 7449681 | NCBI WGS metagenome assembly JACCDX01 (sample SAMN15323450, study PRJNA562643) | freshwater metagenome | isolation source: river surface water | place: USA:Blue River Watershed | collected 2017-08-18
TAGACCATCTACCCAATCATCAACTCAATCCTCTACTCAATCATCGAATAGACCATCAACACAATCTTCTACACAATCTTCTAATCAATCATCAAATATACCATCAACACAATCTTCTACACAATCTTCTAATCAATCATCAAATATACCATCAACTCAATCATCAATACAATCTTCTACTCAATCATCTGTAATATCATCTCCTATATCATCTTATTCACCTATTTTTCCTCTTACAACATCTTCTGTAACATCATCTCCTGTAACATCTTCAGTCACATCATCTCCTGTAACACCTTCTCCTATAACATCTTCAGTCACATCATCTCCTGTATCATCTTCAGTCACATCATCTCCTGTAACACCTTCTCCTATAACATCTTCTGTAACATCTTCTATCGTATCTCCATATGATGGTTCGGCGTCTACTCATGGCGACCTAGTTTTAAGAAGAAATAATACTGGTTATGGACCATCTGAAGTTTATTGTGAAACAACCATAGAAGTTGGAGCAACCTATCCAACCAGTGATAAAAATAATACTGAATTAAAATGTTGTCCGTTTGGATACACAAACCATATAGCTAAGGGTAGTAATAATGATTATTATTGTTATCCTTATGATAATACAGATGAAGCCACTAATTACGAAAAAAATTTCCAACCATTTCCAGCACTACCTTATTCAGAATAAGAATATATATTTCGACTTCTAGAATTTTTAAATGTATTTTTTATGAGAATCTCTTTTAATAATACAAGTATTACACGTGTCTTTAATTTACTATAATCTATTTTTATATTAATATCTTCATGAGACAATAAGTAATTAAACATATTTTCTATTCCAATCCGATGAATTACTTTTGCTATTTTTTTAAGTTTTGAGTTGTCTTTTTTATTATCATGAGTATAAATACTTAAGTTTTTTACAATTTTAAATAATTTATATTTATCTTCGTTTTGAATACACTCCTCCGTCAAACCTTTATATCGCAGTCGTTTATGTGTAAAAACCTTTTGATTCTTTTTCATACGATTCATAGCCATTTTCTTACACATATTCACGTAATCATTTTGGAATTCTAACTCATTATTTATGGATGCGTTTGAGTTGAGGGGAGAAAGTCCAAACTCCTGTTCATAATTTCTCCAGCTGTTTCCATGTAGAGCATTTGCCTGTCTATATTGCTGGATAGAATTTCTTAAATATCTTTGATATTCCATTTTTCTTCTAGACATTATATATAATATAATGAAAGTAATTACTAGAGAATATAAATGGATAATTATCGCGTTTTTTTGTTTAGTGGGATTAGTAGTTTTTTCCGGTAGTTTCAAGGAAGGATTAGGTGAGGGAAAGATTTGTTGGAATGATAAGAGTAGGACAAGAGATGATAATAGATGTGACGCAGGATTATATTGTGATTTGTATTCAACTAAAATAAATAGTGTAAAATGTATAAAAAAATGCTACTCTAATTCAGATTGTGCGAAGGATAAATATTGTATTACCAGTACTTCGGATAGAAATTATTTATCATCTGATAAAAATTATGATGGTTCGTCAAAAAATAACCTTAATAAATGTTTTAAAAAATCCTAGGACGACGGCAAAGGTGCTAATCCCAATTTAATTTCACCCAAAGAGGCCACATTGTATTTGATAATCAATGGAAGGTTATTCTCTAAATAAATTTCGATGTGGTTACATAGATTGGTACATTTAATAAAATAATTTAGGTTTTTCAAAGAAAACTCACCCTGAATTACTTTATTGTTCGACTCAAGGAATTCCATATCTTCTGATTCAGACCGAATGATTTCTGAACTAGCAAAAGACCCTTGGCATTTAAAAATCAGTTGATTCTTCACCGATTTAATCTCTACTTTGTCTGAAATATAACTTAAATCACGAATAATTTTTTGGAAATCGTTGGATGGTAAATTAATGATAGACGAGAACTTGACATCTGGAATTACAATCTCCTCATATTCAGGTTCAATCAACTTTAATTTCTGAATCTTACATTGTTCCTTCTGTTTGCTCTCAAACTTCAAAACCAGGTTCTCTACAATTCCATCATGATAATCTTCATTCTCAATATAAATCGACAATGTCTCATCTGTATCAATTGTACTAATCAATTTAAATAAATGGAACATATTGACTCCTACAACAATTTTCTCCTTATTACATTCATAGTACTCAAACTTATCACTTAATAAATGAAGCCGAACCAATACAGTATGTGATTTGTCCATATTCACAATCTTCATACCATCTTTTTGAAACGTAATATTTGTCTCAAGAAGAATATCTTTTAAAGCCGTCATAAGAGTTCGGAATGGGGCAATCTGCATGGTCTTGATTAAAAGAATATGATTATCCTTGTTTTCGACAACAGCACTCATTATAGCATTTTAAACGCAACTTTTTAAATACTTATTTATAAATAATATATATAATGATTCTAAATATTATTACCATACTTTGTTTTATCGTAATAATTAGATATTTTGTAATTGCGAATATAGACAATTCTATAGATATCAGAACAAAATGTAAATTGTATTATTTATTGTTTATTTTAACCGTTTTTTGGTTATCTTTATATTGTTCTAAACGTTATGATGTTGCGATTATGATGGCATTAATAGCATTAGGGTCGCAGGTTGTATATAGATACAATGTAGATTCATCGAAAGAAGAAAACACAAGAAAAAATGATATATACTTTGTTTTATTTATGGGTTTAATTTCATTCCTATCTTTTTATCTGAGAAGTAAGAATAATTATAATAAAAAAACAGTACAATATATTTCTTATTTTATCGTATTGTATTTTTCCGGTTCATTTATTGAATGGTTTTTACATAGATACATCATGCATTGTTATTTTAATAGTCCATGGTTACATGAATATCATACAAGTCATGATAATATTATGTCTAATTTAATAGAAAAATCATGTACTTCACATCATAATCATCATAAAAGCGTAAACCCTGATATGAAATTAAAGGAAATAAAAGACAAATACGAATTATTCTTTGATTGGATTACAACATTTATGATTTGGTTAATATTCTTCCTGGTAAGTTTTTTTACCTCTAATGTATTAGATATTCATGTGGATGTAAAGATACATTTATTTGCTACCATTACTGCGGTTTTGTTCTATGTTTTATTCTGGAATACATTTCATCCAACTATGCATAAAAGTAATCTTCATATTGGACTAGATGAGGGAGCTCCTAATTTAAATATTGATATAGGTAGTAAAAATATATATTATAACAATCATGTTTCTCATCATAATATAAAAGGAAATGACAAAGGAAATTATAATGTTGTGTTTTTAGGAATAGACGAGGTTATGGGAACAAATACAAATCACAATTAAAACACAATCGCATCTACATCAAAAGCATCTTCTTTACCTGATTTTTCTGCTAAAGAATATTCCGAGACACGTGATTCAAAGAAATTGGTCTTTTGTTCTAGGCTAATCATTTCCATGAAATCAAATGGGTTAATGGAATTATAAATGGGTTCTGCTCCAAGTTGTAGAGACAAACGATCTGCTACAAATTCAATGTATTGATTCATTAAATCGGAATTCATTCCAATCAAACGGCAAGGCAAGGATTCCGTAATGAATTCTTTCTCAATCTCCACTGCGTCCTTAATAATTTCCTGAATCTTCTTTTTATTCAATTTCTTCTCTAACCGATTATGTAAATAAACAGCAAACTCTGTATGAAGAGCTTCATCTCGAGCAATCAATTCATTGGAAAAGGTAAGCCCCGGCATAAGCCCTCGTTTCTTAAGCCAGTAAATAGAGCAAAACGCACCAGAAAAGAAAATTCCCTCGACACAAGCGAAAGCAACCAATCGTGTGGCAAATCCGGACTTCTTATCATTAATCCATTTAAGAGCCCATTTTGCCTTTTTACCGATAGAAGGAAAATTAGACATAGCATTAAATAACTTGGTTTTTTCATCACTGTTTTTAATATAACTATCAATCAAAAGGCTATATGTCTCCGAGTGGATATTCTCCATGGCCATTTGAAAACCATAAAAGGCACGAGCCTCTGGCAACTGTACTTCAGTCATAAATCGCAATCCAAGATTCTCCAAAACAATACCATCACTTGCCGCAAAAAAAGCAAGAATCATTTTGATATAATATTGTTCATCCTGATTTAATTTTTCCCAATGAGCCATATCCTTAGATGTATCAATTTCTTCTGGTCTCCAAAAACAATCAATTTGTTTCTTGTACATTTTCCAAATGGTTGGGTCTGATACTGGAAACATAACGAAACGATTATCGTCTTCTTGAAGGATAGGCTCAGTAAAGGACTTGGACATTACTGAATATATATTACCAATATTATTTAAATAAGTTGTGTAAATTGACTAAAAATAGTTTAAAAAATGCTTATCTATCATAGATATAAATGGACCCTGTCGAAATTACACTTATTATTGAAGCTGAGCGAAAAAAATGCCTAAATGTGATTAAAAAATATTATAATAAGTACGGAGACGAATCGGTTGAAAAATTATATACCTATTTACAGTCACAGTTAGAAAATGTCCAAGACCCTTTAGTAAAAAATGAAATAAACTACGACATAGAGATTTTACAAGAGTATAGGAAAGAATCTAACTAGATAATATATGGATATTCGTGAAAATATCATTTTTACAATTGCTAGAATGAATCCTCCAACTCCAGGTCATTTATTACTTGTACGTCGATTAATACAAGAAGCAATAACAACGGGAACTGATAAGGTGTATATACTTCTTTCTAAAACAGATAATGATAAAGAAAATCCATTGGATTGTAGATATAAACAATCTATACTGGGAAATGAAGAAGAGCTCGATTTAACTGATACTATGATAGAAAATGAGAAACAAATTATGATAGATGAAACCACAGACGAAGACCTAAGGGAACGTATTCGTCAAATAAAGGTGATTACAAAATGCGCAGTACATGGTTCACCAGTGTCTCTTATTAGTCCTTTAATAAAAAGCACTGAATATGAAGGAAAGAGACTTAATTTATTTTTAATCATTGGTATTGATAGAAAAGAGTTACTGGATAGCATTATAAAATCATTTTCGAAACAATCTAATGTAGATTCTGTTGGAGGAATTGCGTTAACTAGACCAGATATGGAACGATACAAATCATTATCTCCAAGAAGTCTGACTACAATAGATATCGATACAGTTCCAGTTGAAGCATTATCCGCTTCATTTATTCGTAAAATTGTAATGAATGACCTTAAGGTACACTTTGATAAAATATATTCAAGACATTTGTCTCAAGTAAAGATAAACGAATTATATAAATCAATTCAAAGTGTATTATTAAGCCCTAATTCTTCTAATAGTAAAACCGGTAAGAGAAAACCTAATAGTAATAATAAAAAAACAAAGAGGTCTAGAAAATAAATTAAATTTCAATTATTTGGCGTCTTTTCCTCCAAATTCGTTTAAATATATTTAGTCGATACGTATAAAGAATACATGTTTGGTTGTGACGTTCGTCTTCCGTTATTTTCACTAATTGAAGATTAATTAATTTTTTCTTTTTGATTCCTTCTCTATAATTTCGAATTAAATCATGTTCAGTATACTGAAAATCATTTAATTTTTTCACCAGATTGTAATGATAGAATCCAAGTTCTTCTTTCCATTCGTCTGAATAAAAGTCATGTAAACTGTAATTGTACACAACCATAAACTTATCTAGGCTACGAATTCCTCCGTGAATTAAATGAAAATGTGGTTCTGAAATAGCAATCTCCATTTTTTATCAATTACGAAAGCATTAATTACACCTTCAATTTTTTATAATATTTTATAGTTTCAGTATATAATGAAAAAATCAAATATGATGAATAGTTTATATTTATTGTATTTCTTATTTGTCTTAATGTTAGTTCAGTTATCTTATTTAATGTATGAAAAAGACAATCAGTCTATTTTTGTATTTGCTATCATTGTATTCATAACCTATTTAGTAAACCCAAACATGATTTTTGTTTTAGGAGTATCTATGATATCGATTCAGTTATTGAAATATTTACGTTCTTCTAGTATACATGAAGGTATGGAAAATCAAGAAGAATTCACTAAATTAGATTGTAAAGATTTCATGGAACTTGTCAATAAAAATATAAAAAAAAACACTGTGGATGTCTCAAATAATACTATTCCAAAGGTAGCATTGGACTTCTGTCGTAAAATTAGAATTAGTTATATAGATTCAAAAACCGACTGTGAATTCTATGAATATTATCTTAAAGAATACAATCTTATTACTGATAATTTAAGTATTAAATGGGTAGATGATAATATATACGATTCCAATCAGTTTTCACATATTATATGTAATGAAGGTATGTGTAAAAGAAATTTGCCTCAACATATTCAAAATGATTTACAAAAGATAAATCCACCTATCTCCTCATTTACTACTGAAAACTTTGAAGAAAATAGTATTCATGAAGATAAGAGCGACCCAAACCATATAAGTAATGTAATGGATAGACTTCAAACCAATACACCTGAATTGGTGGATTCACTTAAGATATTGAAGACATTGGATATGAATCAAGTAAACAGTTTAATTAATAATTTGAATTCACTGGCAGGAACTTTTAGCGGTATGGCTGGTAAATCCTAATTGTTTTTATGAATAGAATTTAGGTTTTATATTAGAGACATTACGTCTAATATAATTCTTTACTTGCTCGAGTTTATTGAGACCTCCTCCCGTTAATATGTTATTTCTTATTCTCTCAAAGAATTCGCCCAGTAGTTTCCCAAGATAATCCAACATGAGCTCCTTTTTTCTTTCTGCCATAGTAGAAGGATAATTGCCATCTATTTCGGCATACAAGCGTTGATTCATTGCTGCTCTGTATTCTGGCGCCATATCTCGAAATATAGTATTAACGGTGTTTAATAAATAATCTTCTCCAAACATGATGTGAAGATTATCAATGAATATACTATCAGCGATGGAATTCATATTATAAAAATATATTATATTTATAGATAAATATGTCGGCATTACCATTTAGATTTGGTTCAAATTCATGGTCTTATTTGGAAAAGACAAGCCTTTCTTATTCCTTTGATAATATAACCGGTATAACTATAGATGAAAATAGCGCATTACCTTTTAGTCAGGTAAATAAAATACCTGCGATTGGAATAGAACTAGAAGGTAGAACCGCAAACCCCAATATAGCCTTAAGTCTAAATGGAGTTACAAATTTATACAACATTCAACAACTTTATATATGTTCCCATCGACAAGTAATTGAAGACAATGTACAGAATACAAAGTTATATTCTTTAGTGATTGAAGGATATTCAACTGCTGATGTACAGAAACAAAAGGTATTTATATTTATTCCAATCGATTCTACCGGTTCTAGTATTTCATCTACAAATTCCTTTGATGGGTTCAATACTATTTTCACTTACTTGAACAATAACTCTGGTAATGTAACTTCTAATTCTAATGGAACAAAAACGATTTCGGAATTAAAGTTGGATATAAATGCTTTAATTCCAGATGAAAACTATTATATTTATAGCAAAACAGACGACAATACTGTAAGTTTTACTGTTATCTTTTTTGATAATTCTAATTTAACTTCCTCCGCAAATACAAAGGCATATTTAACAACTGCTTTCTCTAATAATGACGCAGAAATTATATACGATGGTTTAGATGGAACTGGTACTCCAGGTTCAGGAACAGCATTTGAAGTTGCTGTAAGGTCATTTTTATTGTATAAGTCAAAGGTAAAACCTACAAAAAAGGCCTCTATATCGACCTCTTTTGAAGATAATATTTATATTGATTGCCAACCCGTAGATATTCCAAATAAAAAAACATCCTATTATTTTCAAAAGTTAGGAGGATATGGACAATTTATGCAGATTGGGTTTGTCTATTTATTTTCAATTATGTTTATAAGTATTCTTGTCTATTCCATTTATAACATTAAATCATTATTTAAAACATCCGCGGATAATGAAATTTATAGAATAAACCAATCGTTACAGGAGTTTTCAAAATATGTAAAATAGAATACCGTGTAAAATAAAATACTTATACCTTTATTTTTTCTAAAACTGGAATATAATTCACATTATTGTCTTGAAATTCATTTTTAATTGGAGCCAATGTTCTAATTATGGTTTCTTCTAATTGGGTAGATGGTTGTGGGTTTAACTGAGCTAACTCCTGATTTCGTGAGATAGGATGTAATTGTTTTGTGAACTTATTTGATACCTGAATAATTTCGTATAAATAAATTAAGAACAAGAACCCAACAATTGGATTCATAAATACAAATAACACAACTACTAAAATTAAACTAATGATAATTCCAAAGGGATTATTAATCATATTGGCAGTACTTACACCAGGGAGAATTTGAAATATAATTAATGCTGCTAATATTAAACCTAATACATTTTCCATGGAAAAAAGAGAAGATGACATACGTTTCTTCATTATTATATATAAATAGAAAATATAAAGATAAAATTATAAACATTCTGTGGAATGAATTACCTAGGTACTCGAGGATATACTATATTTAAATCAAATCTTTCTAATGAACAGATTCGTAAAATAAAGAAGGATTTGATTGTAAAACCATTTTCAACCCATTCACAAGAAATTACCTATCCTATTTTTCGTGAATCCGACAGAAAATTCTATTTACCTAGATACTACGGTATGGAAGAATTTGGAAAACCGGATATTAGATTATCCAAAGGACTAGACATTGATGTAGAATTTCAAGGAAGTTTGCGTGACTATCAGTACAATATCATTGATAAATATATTTCACATGTTGGAGACAGTGGAGGAGGTCTTTTGGATGTAGAACCAGGAAAAGGTAAAACAGTAATGGCTTTAAATATTATTAGCAAATTGAAAAAGAAAACACTGGTTATTGTTCATAAAACATTCTTAATGAATCAATGGATTGAACGTATTGAACAGTTTTTGCCTGATGCGAGGGTGGGTAGAATTCAAGGTGATGTAATTGATACTAAAAATAAGGATATTGTTCTTGGTATGTTACAGTCCTTGTCCAATAAGGAATATCCAGATGAAATGTGGGCGGAGTTCGGTTTATGCGTCTTTGATGAATGCCATCATTTAAGTGCGGAGGTTTTTTCAAATGTTATGATTCGTATTGTAACCAATTATAATCTTGGTTTAAGTGGTACAATGACACGCAAAGATGGTCTAAGTAAGGTATTTAAGTATTTTATTGGCCCGGTTGTACACAAAGAAAAAACAGATGTAACCGCAGAAGTCATTGTTAAAACGATTACCTATGAAAATGATTCTATCTTTGACGGCGTTAAAACGGATTATAAAGGTGAACCGTTGTATTCTTGTATGATTACTAAATTAGACGACACTAATAGGAATCAAATGATTTCAAATATTGTTAAACGAGAACTAGAATTAAATCCCGAACAACAGATTATGATTTTAGCACATACGAAATCATTGGTTCAAAATCTACATAAATTAATTACGTTATTTGAACCTAGTATTGGTTACTACCTTGGAGGAATGAAAGAGGAACATCTCAAAGAATCCGAGACAAAAAAGATTATTCTTGGTACCTATGCGATGGCATCAGAAGGATTAGATATTAAGACCTTGACCACTCTTGTTCTGGCAACTCCTAAATCAGATGTTTGTCAGAGTGTTGGTAGAATTTTAAGAAGTAATCATGCGCATCCTCTTGTGATTGATATTCTGGACCAGCATCCTTTGTTTGAAAGTCAATATGGTAAACGTGTTACTTATTATAATAGTAAATATTATTGTATTAAAGAATATACTAACTTTTTAAATTATATGGATGACAAGGCAAAGATACATAAAAAGAGTAGAGTCGCAAAGAAGACTCCTGTAAAGATTGTTGAGTGTTTGGTGGATTTTTAATCTATTATTAAATATAATGGAAAATATGCGAATTATGGCTCTTATATTAAGTATTGTATGTGTTTACATTCTCATTCATACATATCATTATTTAAAAGAGGTAGAACAATGCGAATGTTTTAAAAAGGACGATGTCAAGTATGGTGTGAACATTCAATACATGAAATTGTTTCAAATTCTTCATATTATTCTTTTTGTTTTGTATGTATTATGGAGTGTTTTTGGACATCCTATGACAGAATCTAAAATGTTTCATCGTTATGTAACCACTCAAATACTTGTTCTTCTGTTATTCGTTTATGGATATATGTTTTATAATATTCTTAACTTTTATCGAAATGTAAAGAAAGATTGTAAGTGTGTTGACAAAAGTTATTATAAGTATTTTATCTATTTTGAAGGAATATCATCATTCATGTCTTTCTTACAAATTGCCTATTCATTTCTATTGGTGATTATTATTGTTGCGTTGAACCTTATCAAGAAACAATAGGTTTCCTGAGACATTTTTTATATACTTTCATTAATAAAATTATAATACTCTACAAAGTATTGCTTGCTGATGTTATGGCCTCCTTTTTTGGATTCTGAATATATACGATAAAGTTCGTTGACCTCTGTACATTCTTGATGTAATAAAAATGTATCTATTTCCTTCTTTTTATTCCATAAAACACATCCAATCTTGGAAACCGATTTGTTATCATTTATTTCAACCGATGGAAAATAGTACTGTAATAAATCAATGATAATATCAACATCAATATCCTTCTTGTATTTATAAGTGTTCATGAAAATTCGAAGTATATCATTTACTTCAAACGGAAATTCCGCTTCATCGTAATACATATACTTAGACCAGAATTCATTGAATTGTTCCACGTAGGGTAGGAAACGACTATTACAATTCAAAAAATGCGGAGACAAATAGTTAATTCTTGTTGCGATGTAATTTTGAACATCCATATTCTTTTGAAAGAGATTCATGATATTATTTTGTTTCAGAAATAGTCTCCATAAAAACATCATATCCTTTTCATGTATATTGTTTCCTTCTTTTGTATAGGTATATTCTTGAATAAAACGGTCTACAATTTCATATTTGTTTGTCATCTTAATCCACATAATATCATTCCTAATATCCTCATTGGTAATGTCTTCCATGAATTTGTCTCCGCTTTCATATCGCCGGGAATAATGTAAAGCACAAGAAATCAAATCCATATAAAAGGTATCATCGGTTTTGAAATACTCCATATTAAGTTGAGTTGTTTTAAGTATTCTTGATTTGTCAATATCGTGGTCATAATATTTGAATTTATAATGATTGAATAAGTTAATGGAATGGAAATACTGACTTACAAACCGATTGATGGTTTGGATAAATCTTTTCATATTAAGAGACATAAAATAGAAATGGTCGGTTTTGTGTTGAATGATGTCTCCGAGGGTAATTAAAAAATATTTGGCATAATTTTTTTGGATAAAAATATTCGGAGACAAATGTGATAGAACATTCTGAATTGTATTCGAATCCGGAATATTACCATAAATAGATGAATCCTTAATACGTTTCTGAATTTTACATTTAATAAATTGTTTTAATGATGTGTTTAGTCCGTAAGGTGTCAACTCATGTAGAATATGATAAAGCAAATCATTCTCTGATATAATTTTGAAATGATGGTCGCTATATTCAATGTAAATATCCTTGGATTGAATATAAAAAAAGGTATTACGTGAAAAGAAATCATTGGTAATGTTTTCAATCATTTCGGCGCGTTGCGGACTTTCCTTTTCTTTGAACTCAAGAAGTTTTTGGTGAAGAATGGTTTGGTTGTATGAATTTTCAGGGTCTAATAAGTGTTCAATTAGCTCTCTTATCTCTACAGTGAAATTCATAATAGTTATTCTTATTAAATTTAATTTAAATTCATTTAAATATTGTTTATATGAAGTCATTAAATGACTGAATTGAGTTTTAATATGGATGTAAATTCATATAAACTAGAAGAATTGCTTCAGTTACTTGATATAAAAATAACACAACAAACTGAATCAGATGACCTTAAAAAACTTATAAAAAACAATAGCGATAAGATGGTAAATCAATTTACAGCGTTGGGGAAGCCTCAAATAGCCGATTTTTTTAGAAATGTTCAATCACTACTTATAGGAGACACGACCAATGCCACTTTAACAACGAGCCAAAAAACATTAATTGAATATGATAATGGATTTATTCCGTTCACCTCGGAGAGACATATGAAAAATACAGAATCGACAGATATGTTTGACAGTAATAACGGTTCAGGTAATCCAATTCATCGTAAAACAGTTACGAAGTTATTGAATGTGGATAGCCGGTTTAGACCTAATTACTATAATACCATGTCAACCAATTATTACATTGATTTACCTTATCCGATTAATAACGTAATCGAAATGAAGTTATCTGATTTGGAATTACCCACCACTTATTATCCAATATCAACCACAAATCAGAATAATTATTTTTGGATTGCTACCTATACAGAAGACCAGTTAATTAACAATGACCCAGAAATATATTATTATCATGTAAACGATGGAAATTATTATTTCGATAATTTGATTACAGATATAAATACTTATCTAAAGAAAATCAATACAAATTCAACCTTAAATGGCCCCTATACACCATTGCCTCTTTCTATGACATTCGATTTGAATTATAATAACTTGGGAGGTGTAGGAAATGGAACTGGAATTGTAAGTTTTGGTATTTTACCTTCATCACCGCAAGACATTTCTTTGAATATGTTCTCACAAATTGTACAAATCGATTTGAATTTTAATTGTCCACCACTCACAGGTGTTACTGAATCTACTCGGGTGGTAGACCCAGCACTTAAAAGCTTGTATTATGATAAAACAATTATCCCGATTGAACAACGTTTTGGATGGATGATTGGATTTAGGCAATCCTATTATTCAGGAGCAACTTATTATAAGTCCGAATCTATTTTAGATGTTCTTGGACCAAGATATTTATTCTTAATTTTAAATGATTTTAATAAAAGCAACAATGTAAATTACTTAACCGCATCTAAAATAGGAATGTTACCTGATAATATTATAGCACGTATTTCATTAAAAGGTGCAGCCTTTAATATTCAATCTCAGAATGACTTCAGTGTTTATTCTGAACCTAGATATTATTATGGGCCAGTGAATATAACAAAATTAGAAATAAAAATAGTAGACGAATTTGGTCGTATCATAGATTTAAATACAAATGATTTTTCATTTACACTTAAGATGACAACGATTTATTCGGCAACCTGAGCTGCTTCTTGAACTGGACTATAACTTCCGTTTGATACTTCGTTTAAAGCCATAGCTTCTCGATTGATTGCGCCCTTCGGATTTCTACCTACATAACGAGACAAATCTCTACATGATATATCTATAATATAGATATTGTCGTATATATGATAAAGATAGTTAAATAGTGTAGACAAAAATATAACACGACGATGAAATCCATGTTTTCTAAATTTAGACTGATTGCTAAGATTTGTTTCAAGATCCATAAACCCAACGCATTTAAGACGAGCTTTCCAGTATTCAGACTCATGTAAATCTACCTTGTCCTTTGTTATTTGACTTATATCAATATTTCCTTTAGATTTTGTTTGACAACACCCAAATACAGTATTATTTTGATCTTCTGGTTCAGTAGAATGCAATACAGTAAATACACCAAACCGTTCTTCATTTTTTGCATCTACTGTGGCTGAGTTACCCAATCGTTCTACCAGGTCATACGCATGGTTGTAATGTGGTTTTATAGTTCTAACATCAAAATTCATTACCTTTTCAAATATTCTATCATGGTAGATATTATTAGTTAATTTTAAAGTTTTTAAATGTTGATAGAATTTTTTTCTTCTAGGCCCTTTGTTTTTCTGGAATTTTTTGGCGTGTGCTTCTGTATCTTCTGCCGTATGTAAACGAATTGTATTTTCGATAATTTTCTTTCTTGCTTGTAGATTTATTCGATGTATATTATCTTTGTAAAAAGATTGTAGTAATTTGTCTTTATACAATCCACTTTGAGACATAAGCGTTCCTGGTATGCCCGCAACACACTGTCTAGTACTTATTTTTACGTCACTATAAGTTCTTGTAACTTCATCACGTCTTCTTAATACTGTATTCCTATTTACTCTATCATCAGGTAAATCAACTCCATGGCACATAATCAATAGGATAATTTCTCTTTTTACAGTTGTAGGTCTTGCTTCTTCTTTTGCTTGTTCGATTTCATCCTTTAAATCTGCGATGTATTCTTCTATTTCGAATGTATTGTTTTCTTCAGTCATATAATTATTTAAACTAGCTTTGCGGGTTCTTCTTTGCAGTGCTGCCATTAAAATAATAAGATATATTTAATTACTTATAACTCCATTTTTCCATAATTGAATTGTTTTATTTCCAATTTCTTTATGATGATGATACAAATAATAATACCCCCATACACCTGTCATATAAGTCAAATAAATTTTTCCTGTAGTCAACACAAACCGCATATGATAAAGAATGTAGTTATCATTTTAAATCTAATTTATAATTTATTTTATCAAGTATAGTAAACAATTGATTGTAGTTAAATCCATTGAGACAAAGTTGTATGATTTCACGTAAGGGTTCATTTGGATAAAACTTAGAATAATCTATTTCTTGTCTCGGCATTTTGTCGTAGTTTTCATAATCCCAAGGTAAATATTTATACTTTAAATCTAGAATCATATAAGTCATCGATAAAACATCATCCTTTATACTGTATGAATAGGTTTCTTCAAAGCAAGTAGGACTTGCGTATCTGTAATTTCCTAAAAATCCTTTGCTTGGTTTATTATCAATGTATTTAGCTAATCCAAGGTCAATCATATACACTAATTTATCAAACCCAACTACAAAATTATCAGGTTTTATGTCTCGATGTAAAATTCCTTCTTGATGTAATAAGAAGAGTTGTCGATATAATTCCATAATTGATATTGTCCCTTGATATTGTTTAAGAGACTGGTCTAGTTGTTCAAGTATGATATACTGGACATTACCATCTGACCCTGTATTTTTTATTCTTGGTACTCGGACCTTTGACTTCTGAAGAGACATATACATGGTCATTTCATGCTGCATGAGTTTCTTTGCGGTTTCATTTGTCTCCATCTTAATAACTGACTTGTTCTTTTTGATTACATGCTCACATTCATACACGGAAGAGAATGTACCCTTTGTTATTAGTCGAGTAAGCTTATATTTCGAACTGATAACAGTGCCAATCGAAAACTTATCCGTAGAATTAATAGTGGATAACATTTAAAGATTACTGTATATAATATATGTCGAATGATTCTAAATGGTTTTCAACTAAGCGAATTTCAAACAAAAGCAGTACAGGCCATTAACGATGGTAAACATGTACTTATTACCGCTCATACAGGTTCCGGAAAAACGTTGCCTGCAGAATATGCAATCGAATATTTCACTAAGATGGGTAAAAATGTGATTTATACTGCGCCAATCAAGGCGTTAAGTAATCAGAAATTTAATGAATTTACAAAGAAGTTTCCACATCTTCAGGTAGGTATCTTTACAGGCGATAATAAGCACAATCCAAAAGCAAATGTCCTTATTATGACCACTGAGATTTTACAGAATAAATTGTTTGACCCCAAAGCAAGTCATTTGGATTTTGATATCGAGAATTTAGGATGTGTTGTTTTTGATGAAGTCCATTATATCGACGATGAAGATAGAGGAACGGTTTGGGAGCAAAGTATTATCCTTTTACCGAACACGGTTCAAATGGTCATGTTGTCTGCGACCATCGGAGAGAAGGAAGAGTTTGCCAAATGGATTCAGCGCATTAAAGAAAGAGAAGTTGTTATTTGTGAAACAAACGTTCGAGTGGTTCCTCTTCATTTCTATACCTTTCTAACCAGTACTAAGAAGATTGTAGAAACAACCGGAGACAAATCCATGAAACGCATGTTGGAAGACCAAAAGGGAGAATTGAATTGTTTCAAGAATCCGGATGTAATGTTTAATGAGTTGGTTATTGAACAAAATAAGAAGTGTGTGAATCACATTAAGAAAGAACCCTTCGGTTTGTCTCGGAAACATGTTCTTAATGATTTATGTGGAGTCCTGCGTGAACGAGAAATGTTTCCAGCCCTATGCTTTGTTTTCTCGCGGAGACAAGTAGAAGAAATGGCAAAAGAAATTAGCGTGTCGTTGTTTATGGAAGGGGAACAAGATTATGAAGTAGAACCGGTTGTACGTCAACTCTTGGTATCTAGGGTAAAGAACTGGAAAGAATACATGATGCTTCCTGAATATCATTTCTATTTAGACCTGCTTCGAAAGGGTATTGGGGTTCATCATGCGGGTATGTTACCTATCTTTCGAGAGATGATTGAGATTCTATATGAACAGAAATATATCAAACTTTTGTTTGCGACCGAGACATTCGCGATTGGTCTCAATATGCCAACGAAAACGGTTTGCTTTTCTAGTTTGTATAAACACGATGGTTCAAGACTTCGTCCTCTTCATAGTCATGAATTCACTCAGATGGCCGGACGAGCCGGACGCAGAAACATCGATACGATTGGCCATGTGATTTTGTTGACAAATCTGTATGACCCTCTTGAGACAAGTTATTATTATAAGATTACTAATTCTGGTCCTAAAGTTCTCAAATCTAAGTTTAAAATTGGATATAACCTTGTACTTCATCATAGTGATAAATTTACAAAAGAACAAATGATTGATTTTGTTAATAAGAGTCTTATGACCAAAGATATATTGAATGAGATGTCTTACGCAGAAGAACAAATCAAGATTCTTATTCAAAAAAGAGATGACATTATGATTGATAAATCTATTTACCAAAAATATCTTAAATATAAAGAATTAGAAGAGCAATATACCTATGCTAAGAATAAATATAAGATTCAACTTAAGAAACAAATGGATATAATTATGAATGAATCTACGATGATGGCATCCAATTTTGAGATGATTCAGCATGTAAATAGTTTGAAACAACAAATCGAAGAACAACGAAACAATTATGAGTATGCCAAGAATTATGTCTCGGCGCAAATTTCAGCCATCTATAAAATTTTAGAAGAGAACGGCTTCGCCGACGCCGAGACAAAATGTAGGGTTGCTAAGAATATTCACGAGGTTCATCCACTTGTTACTGCTGATGTATTACAAATGACCAACTACTTTGAATTTTATTCGTCAAGTGAATTGTTCGGGTTCCTAAGTTGTTTCTATGATATCAAAATTCAAGATGAATTCAAGACCCTGAAGCCAACCAGATTTTATTCAGATTTGGAATATGTAAATCAGAGATTTGTTTATTATGGCTCCAAAGAAGTTGAATATTACTTGACACCAACCGGACAAGATACACTACAATATGACATGATGGATTATATTTGTGACTGGATGGAAAAATGTCATGATGAAACAAGTAGTGCGTTGTTATTACAGAAACTCAAGGCCGAAAAAAATATCTTTAGTGGGGATTTTATTAAATGTTGCCTCAAACTTGTCAATATTTCTAGAGAACTTGAGACAACATGTGCGGATAGATTAGACTTTGTGGAAAAGTTGATTGAGGGTCGTCGAATGATGATGAAATTTATTTGTACGAACGAATCTTTATATTTATAGTATATATATGCACTTATTTCAACGTAGAGGAAGTATGGAATTTCCGCCTAAAGAAGCGACTGGTGGTCCTGTTACTAATCCATTTACTAAAAGATTAGAAAATCAACTAAAATTTTATAATTCTCAACATAATAATCATATGAGAGGAAATAATCCTGAGGGACTTAGTACGAGAGGAAAGAGTCCTGATGAACTTAAAGAAATAATTCAGAAACTTAAAGCAGCGATGATTAAGAAAGAAGCCGGATATAGGTTGCTTAAGGATGATTATGATAAAAAAATAGCTGAATTAGAACAAACCATATCTAGAAATGTTGATATGAAACAACAAAAATTATTAGAAACACGTGACAAACAACTTAAAGAATGTAATGATTCGAAAACTAAAGCAAAAAATGAACTTGATTCTCTTTTAGTTGAACATAAAAAGATTTTAGAGTCAATTGAAACTGTTTTATCGACCCATAAAAAATTCGGTTCCTTATTGGAGACCCATAAAAAATTACACAATACTAATAAAAATTCACCTCGTCCTGGTTCACCTCGTCCTGGACCTACAAGAAAAAATATGCCTAGACCTAGACCACTAACTAGAACTGGCAGCATAGCACATTAGTTAATCTGTCCCTGACGTTGACCTTGAGACATATTGATTGTCTCGTTAATAATTGGATAGTAGTAAGGTTGTCTCCAGTATTCATGACGGCATTCATGTTGAGGAGCATTCACAATCAAGTTGTTGTAGATGCCACCGTGACCGTGGTGGTGACCTCGGTGGTAATCAAAAAACGGAAACGAAGAAGGAAACATGGCTTTATAATTATTTGTAGTATAATAAAAAATACAAATAATTTCATTCTTACTCGCGATAAATTTGTAGCTTGATTTTCTTTTTAAGAGACGACTCATCATGAAATACATAAATCACAAACATATGCTGACTGTATTCTTCAAAATTCTCCGCACTAGTGAATCGAGAACTAAGTTTTAGTTCTGGAATATATACATTGTATTTAAAGCGTCCATCTGAACGTTCTAGTTTGTCAAATACATACGCATTAAATTGCTTATGTTGATGTTGTTGGCAAATATGTAAAAGCATACATCTATTTTGTACTTGTCGAATATGTCTCAAGCTTGTATTCATGTATTCAATTTGACCATACCATTTATCATAAAACTCATTCGCATCTGAACTAAATTGGACAAGTTTGTGTTCCTTACAAATCTGATACATGTTTAGAATGTCTACTAGTCTCCGAATGGGTGAGGTAATCTGAAGGTAATCTCCAGTGTATTCATATTTAGAATACTGTTTGTAATAAGCTGGTAAAACTTCCGAAGGTATATTGTCTGGCTTATAAATGGTTTTATGGATACCTTTTTCAATCATCGTAGCGCAAACTTTATTAAATTCAATCATGTAATAAGTAATTAGGTCATGACTTGATTTACATCCAGAGATTTCGATTAATCTTTTATAATCCTTAAATTGGTTTAGTTCATCTGAATTATAGGAAAAGTTTTTGAATATCTTGGTCCGACAAACACCAATCTGTTTATTTCCATTATGATATAAATCAAGAACCAAACAACAACGTTCAGTGCCCTCTGCTAAACTACATAACTGAGCCAAAACACAGGGAAGCATGGGCCTCTTTTTATCCGGCATGTAAATGGTCGAAATCCGTGTGGTAAATGATTTCCAAATTTCTAATATATCTAATACAAAAGGAACCAAGGTAATATAAATACTTACCTTCTCGTCATCAATACTAAGACCATCATCAAGGTCAATACTTGTAGCAGAGTCAATGGTAAACACTCTTGAATCTCTGAAAGGTAATACTGAAATAGATTCCGGTTGATATTGCTTAAGTTGTCGAATAGTTTCCTTTGTGAAATTCTGTATTGACACATTGAGCGATTTACAGTAGAGAATATACTCATAGAAATGATTGGGTTCATTTACATCTCCTAAATTTTGAGTAACAATAGCATGAGGAAATTCATTGTCCCAGTGCTTATATTGAATAGTCACGTAAAGACACCCGTGATTTTTATCAAATGAATAAGGAATATCATAAGGAACAAAGAAATGAGGTAAACGTTTATCATCTGGAATACACATATACAGAAATTTCCTTCCTTCTTTTCCAAACGTTCGGCGCAAGTCTAATACACCCGGCAAATAAGCATTTGAACGGGTTGGAGACAATGTAACAATTCCTTTCTCATTAAACGTATCATTGATAAATACTTTTCGAATGTCAATATCAATGGTTAATTTCTCAAATGTTTTAGTACAGCAAATTCCTTCTGCGGTAAGACGATAAGCCATTTTTTAAATCATAATTCAGTAAATAAATATTGTTCAATTTTATAATGAATGCTAATAAAAATGTAGATAATTTTTCAAATTATGTTTTATTAGGTTTGTGTATTATTTTTAGTATTGTATTGTTTACAAAATCATATGACATTTATAATACTTATACAAATAGTATTGCCATTAGTTCATTATCTGATTTACCAAACGAGGGTTGGGCTCTTCTACTTTTGATTGGTTCTGTAGTACTTATGTATGGATTGGCCATGGCAGGTCTATTTACAAGATAATCTACTCCCACAACATATCTGCCAATCCATTCTCAATACATTCGTCGGAATTAAGCCATAGGTCGCGCTTCAATAATTTCTTCAATTCACCCTTAGGAATACTTGTATGTTCACTATATACCTTTCGAATACGACTCATCAACGCCTTTAGATTAATGTAACTATCCTCAATCTCATTCATCTTTCCCCAACATTCCGATGAAAGCTGATGAATGAGCATATGCGCATTTGGTCGAATATATCTCTTTTTAGCACATACACTAATCAATGTTCCCGCAGACGCAGCTGACCCTTCAATGATACTATAAATAGGAACACTACAGGAATTCATAAAATCAATTGCGTTGAATGCCGCAAAGATGCTTCCACCATCTGAATTGATATGTAGATAAATAGGGAGCTTCTTAAGGTTCATCTCGCGCTTCATGTTGAGACAATAAGTCTCGGTCTCTCGAATGGCCTCGCCAAGCTCACGAATGGTTTCACGGTCTACTTCTGTATAAAAATAAATGTGGTTTTTTTCAGTTTTGACACCATGAGAAGAGTGAAACTTAAAAAAAGCACTTGGTTTCGAACTTGCATAAGACGAATCCGACATTACACTACTGGTATCTGAACAATGCTTCAACATAATCTACTATAATATAGGTAATGTATTTATATTCGTTTTGATATATTCATAACTGATATAAGTTATAGAAGACATTAGGAATAAAAAATAAAAGGATTGGGGTTATAGGCAATATAGTTCGATTACTTAAAGGAGGGGTCATAGGGGAACCTTGGTTCCCTTAATCTAAGTCCACCATTGGATCTGGAACTGACTGGCGTGTTAATTGAGCAAGTTGATACTTCAATTGAGCAACCTCCTTTTCCAAATTACCATTTCTCACGAGTAAATTCTTAATATAATCTTTAGCAGAACCAAAATCATTGATTCGTTCATTATAATTGGAAATGTATATACGATGACATTTAAGTTTAATATGATAAGAGAACTCACTCTTATTATTAAATATTTTTTGTTCACTTGAACAATAACAAACATATTTCTCTTTGTGTCTTGGAAGAATAGGACAACAATCTACATAATTTCCAGTATGAATATCATAAGCAGGATGATAGATTTTGGGTGCGTCAGTATTTAGAGAAGTCATTATGCGTTTTATAGTATAAAATACTTATTTTATATTGTTCAATTTTAAATATATATTTTTAAAAAATATCATTTAATTATATAATCATGTCAAACGGAATGGCCAAGTGTCTCGAGACAAGGGATTTTGTTCCTGAGTCATGTAAGTTTATTAAGAAATGTCCTGCTGGAGAAGTAAGAAGTGTAAAGACTGGTAAATGCGTTAAAGGAGAATCTCTGAATGCGCGACTAAGGGGGTTGCGGAATAAGGTCGATGAGATGAGAAGAACAAACACCATGAAAAATCGTGGGTTAGTTCAGATGCAACTTAAGGGATTATTAAAGGATGCAGGTACCCCAAATCGAGCACGCATTCAATCATTAATCGACTCCGCGGCAAAATTAACTAGTAGAGAGCAACGTAACGCAGAAGAACGTGAGACAAAAAGAACCGCGGCCGAAGCAAAGAAACTTGAGAAACAAAAGAAGGCAAATGCGACCGCATTAAAGAAGGCAATTTCGGAAGCAAAAAAGAAGGCAGCAGCCGAAGAAAAAGAAGCACGCAAGTCACTTAAAGAAAGAAAGGCTGCGAATAAGAAAGGAACTAGAAAAACGAAGAAGGGTGTTCTTGGGACCGCTTTAAATGTTCCAATGGTTCCTTTGACCGCGATTGCTGCGTCAGGTGTAAAAAGTGCTAGTAAGTCTGGTTCTTCTTCGATTTCGCCTGTTCTCGAAGCAGTTGAATCTGCTGTAAAGTCTATGACTAAATCCTCTTCAAGTGAGAGATTTTCTGGAAGAAAAACGAGTCCAATTAGCCTTTAGAGGTAAACCATAAACCAAACACAAGATTGAGTAAGGAAGATATGAAGTGACCACTCTCTGTCCA
>JACCDX010135893.1_pt1 | contig 22411 bp, 20 predicted proteins | sample 7449681 | NCBI WGS metagenome assembly JACCDX01 (sample SAMN15323450, study PRJNA562643) | freshwater metagenome | isolation source: river surface water | place: USA:Blue River Watershed | collected 2017-08-18
CTTGACGCCGCGGCGCTTGCCCTCGATCAGGGCGTGGCCGACCAGGCGCGAGCCGGTCATGCCGTAGGGGTGGCCGATGGAGGTGCCGCCGCCGTTGACGTTGTAGATCTCGGGGTCGATGCCCAGCTGGTCACGGCAGTAGATCGCCTGGCAGGCGAAGGCTTCATTGAGCTCCCACAGGCCGATGTCGCTGACCTTCAGGCCGTGCTGCTTCAGCAGCTTGGGGACCGCCAGCACCGGGCCGATGCCCATCTCCTCGGGGGCCAGGCCCGCCACCGCCATGCCGCGGTAGATGCCCAGGGGCGCGAGGCCGCGGCGCTGGGCGACGGACGCCTCCATCACCACGCAGGCGCTGGCGCCGTCCGAGAGCTGGCTGGCGTTGCCGGCGGTGATGACGCCACCCTCGATGACCGGCTTGAGGGTCTGCAGGCCCTCGAGCGTGGTCTCGGGGCGGTTGCCCTCGTCCTTGTCCAGCGTGACGCTCTTGTAGCTGATGGCGCCGGTGGCCTTGTCGGCGACCGCCATCTGCGCGGTGATCGGCACGATCTCCTGGGCGAAGCGGCCCTCGGCCTGCGCGCGGGCGGTGCGCTGCTGGGACTGCAGCGAGTACTGGTCCTGCGCCTCGCGGCTGATGCCGTACTTCTTGGCGACGAACTCGGCGGTGAGCAGCATGGGCATGTAGGCGTGGGGCACGCGCTGCTCCAGGGCCGGGTCCTTGCCAGCCATGGCGGACTCGAAGTACGCCTTCTGTTCGGCGGTGATGTTCTCGTGGCCGCCGGCGACCACGATGTCCATGCCGTCGACCATCACCTGCTTGGCGGCGGTGGCGATCGCCATCAGGCCGGAGGCGCACTGGCGGTCCATGGTCTGGCCCGGCGCGGTGGTGCCCAGGCCCGCGGCCAGGGCAGCGTTGCGGGCCAGGTTCATGCCGGCGGTGCCGGAGGTGAGCACAGTGCCCAGGACCACGTCCTCGACCTCGGCGCCCTCGACACCGGCGCGGCGCACCGCCTCGCCGATCACGTGGCCGACCAGGGTCGGCGACTTGATGTAGTTCAAGGCGCCGCGGTAGGCGCGGCCGATGCCGGTGCGGGCGGTGGAAACGATGACGGCTTCACGCATGGGAGGGATCCTTCTGTGAGGGAATGGAGTCGAGGTGTGACTGTAGGCAGGCGCCCCGGAAGACCGGGGGCCCGGTGAGTGGAATCAGTGATGCGGGTCGGTGCCCAGATAGGCGGCGATCACCGCCGGGTCCTGGCGCACGGCCTGCGGCAGGCCGTCGGCGATCTTGCGGCCGAAGTCCAGCACCACGATGTGGTCAGACAGGTCCATCACCACCGGGATGTCGTGCTCGACGACCAGGAAGGTGATGCCCAGCTCGCGCTGCACGCGCCGGATCAGGGCGCTCATGGCGGCCTTCTCGGTCTTGCTCATGCCGGCCATCGGCTCGTCGAGCAGCACCAGGCGGGCCTTCTGCATCAGCGCGCGGGCGAACTCGACCTGCTTCTGGCGGCCATAGGACAGCTCGGAAGGCGCGGCATCGGCCATGTCCTCCAGGCCCAGGAAGGCCAGGGTCTCGCGGGCGGCAGCCTCGGCGGCGCGGCGCTCGGCGCGGGCGGCGGGGCTGAGCACCGCGCCTTGCAGCAGGCCCGAGCGGCCCTGCAGGTAGGCGCCCGTCATGAGGTTCTCCAGCACCGTGAGACCGCCGAACAGCGCCAGGTTCTGGAACGTGCGGGCGATGCCGTGGCGGGCGATGCGGTGCGCGGGCGCGGCGGTGATGTCCTCGCCGCGGAAATGCACCTGCCCGCTGGTCGGGCGGTACATCCCGGTGATGCAGTTGAACAGCGTGGTCTTGCCCGCGCCATTGGGTCCGATCACCGCGGTGGTGCGGCCCTCCTGCACCTCGAAGGACACGTCTCCCAGGGCGTTGATGCCGCCGAAGCGCATGGTCAGGTCGGAGAGGGTCAGCAGGGGTTTGCTCATGCAGCCTCCTGACCGCTGGCAGCTTGTTCAGGGGCGCCGGCGCCGCCGCCCAGGTACGACTCCTGGATGGCGGGACTGGCGGCGATTTCGGCGGCCGTGCCCGAGAAGGCGATCCGGCCGCCAGCGATGATGTAGGCGGACTCGGCGAACTCCAGCGCCAGGCGGGCGTTCTGCTCGACGACCAGCATGGCGGTGCCCAGGGTCTCGCCAATCACGCGCAGCTGCTTGTAGATGTCCTTGACGATCAGCGGCGCCAGGCCCAGGGACAGCTCGTCGACCAGCAGCAGCTTGGGCCGCCCGATCATGGCCCGGCCCAGGGCCAGCATCTGCTGCTCGCCGCCGGACATCCAGCCCGCCGCCTGCTGCCGGCGCTCGCGCAGCCGGGGGAACAGGGTGTAGACCGCCTCCAGGCCCTCCTGCACCTGGCGTCGCGGCAGGATGTCGGCGCCGACACGCAGGTTGTCCTCGACCGACAGCTGCTTGAACACCAGGCGCCCTTCGGGCACCTGCCCCATCCCCATGCGCACCCGCTTGTGCGCGGGCATGCCGATGACCGGCTGGCCACCGAAGCGGACGCTGCCGGCAGTGACCGAGCCCCCATGCAGGTCCAGCAGGCCGGTGACGGCGCGGATCAGGGTGGTCTTGCCGGCGCCATTGGCACCGAGCAGGGCGACGATGCCCCCCTGGGGAACGGACAGGCTCACGTCCTGCAGCGCCAGGCCCTTGCGGGCGTAGGCGACGGACAGGCCTTCGACTTCGAGTGCAGCGGACATCAGCGGCCCCTCCACGATGCCAGCATCTGGCGGATGTCACGCCCCAGCCCGGTGATGCCGCGGGGCGCGAAGATGAGAAGCATGATGACCAGCAGGCCGAAGATCAGCTGCACGAACTGCGCGCGGCCCTCGACCAGGAACAGGCGGGCCAGGCCGGTGGCCTCGGACGACTGCGGCGCCAGGCCGCCGATGATGGACGGCAGCAGCAGCCAGATGGCGGCGCCCACCAACGAGCCGGGCAGCGAGCCCATGCCGCCGATGATGATCATCGCGATGAACTGGATGGCGAAGTTGATGCCAAAGGCCTCGGAGGTCACGTTGGTGAGGAAGTAGGCGTACAGCGCGCCGGCCACCGAGGCCACCGCCGAACTCAGGCCGAAGGCCTTGAGCCTCAGGATGCGCACATCGACGCCCATGGCGGTGGCGGCCAGCTCGTGGTCACGCATGGCCTGCATGGCCCGCCCCTCGCGGGTGCGCAGGGTCGCGGCGAAGCCGGCGTAGACCAGGGCCACCAGGGCCAGCAGGAAGAAGTACCAGCGGGTCGGGGTGTTGATCTCCCAGCCGCCCAGCTTCGCGCCCGAGAAGGGGATGCCCACCACGTCGAAGAACTTGAACTGGTACTCCAGGAAGACATAGACCACCACATGGTGCACCGCCAGGGTGGACAGCACGAAGTACAGGCCCCGAACCCGCAGCGAGGGCAGGCCTGCGAGCACGCCCATGAGGGCGCCGGTGAGGGCGGCCATGAGCAGCACCAGCGGAAAGGGCCAGCCGAACTGGCTGCCGAAGATGGCGGCGGTCATCGCCCCGGTGGCATAGAAGGCCGCGTGCCCGATGGAGATCAGGCCGGCACAACCGGTGAGGTAGTTGAGCGAGAGCGCGCCCAGCATGGCGATCAGCATCAGGTTGACCTGGGTCAGCCCGAGATTGAGCAGCTGCATGTTGGACAGCGGGATGCCGAAGGCGGCGCGCTGGGTCAGGACCACCGGCAAGTACGCCAGGAAGGCGAGCGCCAGCAGGCGCCAGGCCCAGGTCGACAGGGGGGTGCTTGTTTTCATTGACTATGCCTCGTGCGACCTCAGACCCGGCCCAGCTCGCGCTGGCCGAACAGGCCCCAGGGCCGCACCATGAGGATCACCAGCAGCAGCAGGTAGATGACGATGTCGCTCGACTTGGGCGAGATGTAGGTGGCCGCCATCTGCTCGATCACGCCCACCAGCAGCCCGCCGATGATGGCGCCGGGGATGCTTTGCAGGCCGCCGATCACCACCGCCGGCAGCGCCAGCAGGCCGATGGTCTCCAGCTCGGGAGACGCGATCTGCAGCTGGCCCAGGAAGACGCCGCCGATGGCCGCCAGCGTGGTGCCGATGGCCCAGGCCAGGCGGTTCATGGCGTTGACGTTGACGCCCGAGACCACCGCGGCCTCGTGGCCGTCGGCGGTGGCGCGCATCAGCAGGCCCACCGAGGTGAAGCGGAAGAAGGCGCCGAAGATGCCCATGCAGGCCCAGCTCACGAGCGCAGCCCACAGGTGCAGGTAGGACATGCGCACGTCGCCCACCACCAGCACGCCCATGGGCAGCGGCGTGCTCAGGGTGCGGCCCTGCGGACCGTAGCTCAACTCGATGACCGAGCGGATCACGATCGACAGCGCGATGGTGAGCATGATCACCGAGAGCATCGGCCGGCCCGAGAGCGGCTGGATCAGGACGATGTGGATCACCGCGCCGAGCAGGGCCGACGCGAGGACCAGGAAGAGGATGGCCAGTGGGAAGGGCAACCCGAGCAGGGAGATCGCGGTGACGGCGAGGTAGGCGCCAACCACCACGAACATGCCCTGCGCGAAGTTGAAGACGTCCGTGGCCTTGAAGATGACGGTGAAGCCGAGGGCCACCAGCCCGTAGATGCTGCCCAGGGCCAGGCCGCTGAAAAGTACTTGTCCGAACATGGTGGACCTCTGCTTGCTGTCTCTTTATCGTGGGGAAGGTGTCAGCGGGTGTACTTGGCGTAGTCCGCGAAGTCGCCGAAGGCCTTGAACTTGTTGGTGCCGTAGTCGTAGCCGAACATCTTGAACACCACCGGGCCGGTGTTGTTGGTCGGGGTGTAGACGATAGGCGCGGTCAGGCCCTTGGTGTCCACGGTGAAACCCTTGGACAGGGACTCGACGAGGCGGGCGCGGGTGGGGTTGTTACCCAGGCGCGCCAGGGACTCCGCAGCCATCTGGCCCGCCACCCAGCCGGCGACGTAGTTGATGTCGGCCTGCATGCCGTTGCGGCCCACCTTGTCGGCGTAGGCGCTCATCTCGCGGTTGCCCGCGGACTGGTCGGCGCCACCGGGGGTGAAGCAGCTGATGAAGTTGTAGTTGGCGCCAGCCTGCGGGCCCATGGCCTGGAACATCGCCGGGGCGCCCAGGTAGGTGATGCCGAAGGCGGGGGTCTTCATGCCGTACTGGGCCAGGGCCTTCATCGTGAGGATGGCGGTGTTGGACACGCCATAGATGGTGATGAAGTCGGGCTTGAGGTTCATGATCTCCAGCACCTGGGGCGTGACGTCCACCGCGGTGACCTTCACCGTCACGTGGTGGGCGGTGCCGCCGTACTTGGCCACTGCCTCGGCGATGTAGTCGTGGTACTCCTTGCCGCCCGCGCTCTCGATGGCCAGGGTGACGACCTTGGGGTTGCGCACCTTGAGCGTGTCGGCGTAGTAGCCCACGCCGGCCTGGGCCATCTGCTTGTAGCCGCAGAAGCCGTTGTAGACCATGGGCGAGACGGGCTCGGACAGCGCCTTGGTGGCGGTGTAGGTGGCCACGATCGGCACCTTGCCGGCCTTGATGGTGGGCGCCAGGGCAACCTGCGAGGCCGAGGTGCCCATGCCGGAGATGGCGATCACCGGGGTCTGGCCGACCAGTTTCTCGTAGGCGATCTTGTCGGTGGCGGCGTTGAAGCGGTTGTCCTCGGCCAGCACGTTGATGCGGCGGCCGTTGATGCCGCCACCCTCATTGATGCGGCGCATGTAGTCCTGGAAGCCGTTGACCCAGATGCCCTGCGAGGCGGAGGTCGGGCCGCTCATGTCCATCAGCAGGCCCCAGTCGATGCGGTCACGGTAGACGCCGTCGGCCGGCGCCTCCTGGGCGATGGCGCCCAGGGCCAGGAGGCCGGCGGCGGCAGCGCCAGCCAGGCGGGCGGTCAGCCGGCCGGCGAAGCGGGTGTTGTTCTTCATGATGTCTCCTTCGGTGGTGAGAGGCGCGGGTGCGCCGGGTTGGGATGGGGTGGGCACTCAGGTGTCCCGGGTGGGGGCCGCTGGACGCGGCTCTTGGGGTGATCGGTCGCCCGCCCCGAGGGGCGTGGCGGCGGCTGCATGCAGGGCGTGGCCGATGGCGGCGAAGGCCTGGTCGGCCACCATGCCCGCAGCGCGGACCAGGCGGCCCTGGCCCAGCAGGCCGTGCATCTGGTCGTTGCAATGCAGGTGGGTGACGCGCACGCCGGCCTCGGACAGGCGCTGCACGTAGGCCACGCCCTCGTCGCACAGCGGGTCGTGGGTGACGGTCAGCACGAAGGCGGGGGCCGTGCCCGCCAGGCTCGGCGCCTGCAGCGGCGACGCGCGCCAGTCGCTGCGGGCCTGTGCGTCCGGCATGTAGTGGCCGATGAACCAGTGCATGGTGGCGGCACTCAGGGGCAGGCCGGCGGTGACGCGGGCATAGGAAGGCGTTGCAGCCGCGAGGTCGGTCACCGGATACAGGAGGGCCTGGTGGGCGAGCCGCGGCAAGGCGCCGTCGCCCGCCTCGGCGGCGTCGCGTGACATCAGGGCCAGCACCGCGGCCAGGTTGCCGCCGGCGCTGTCGCCGGCCACGCCCAGGGCGCACGGGTCGATGCCCAGGCGCGCGGCCTGGGCCGCCATCCAGCGCAGGGCGCAGGCGGCGTCATGCACCGCGGCGGGGAAAGGATGCTCGGGCGCGAGCCGGTAGTCCACCGCCACCACCCGCACGCGGGCGGTGTGGGCCAGGCGCCGGCACAGGCTGTCGTGCGTATAGAGGTCGCCGATGGTCCAGCCGCCGCCATGCAGGTACAGCACGCCGGGCAGGGCCTCGGTGCGGGCCGCGCCCAGCGGGTGGTAGGCACGGAGGGCGAGCGCGCCACCGGGGCCGTCGATGGAAAGGTCCTCGACCGCGGCCACTTCCTGTGCGGGCCAGTCCAGCGCCTTGACGCTGGCCCCATAGGCCTTGCGCGCCTGCGCAGGCGCCAGCGCCTCCAGCGGCGGGTAGCCGGCCTGGCGCACGAGGGCCAGGAAGGCGGCGGCCTCCGGGTCCAGGGGCTGGGGCAGGTGATCGGCGGGCATCGCGTTCATCGGTGGTGCCTGGGCTTTCTCAGCGGCCGGTCCAGGCCGGCGCGCGCTTCTCGGCGAAGGCGCGCGCGCCCTCCTTCGCGTCCTCGGAGTTGATCACCTGTTCGAGCAGCGCGTTCTGGCGCGCCCAGACTTCATCAACGGGCCAGCCGGGGGACTCGCTGACCACCTGCTTGGCCACACGCACCGCCTTCGGTCCGTTGGCGGCGATACGGCCGGCGAGTTCAAGGGCGGCGGCCAGCGCCTGACCGGCGGGGACCAGCCGATTGACCAGGCCCCACTGCCGGGCCTCGGTGGCGGGCAGCATGTCGCCGGTGAGGGCGAGCTCCATCGCGATCTGCGACGGGATGCGGCGCGGCAGGCGCAGCAGGCCGCCGGAGCCGGCGATCAGCCCGCGCTTGACCTCGGGAATGCCGAACTGCGCCGCCTCGGAGGCGACGATCAGGTCGCAGGCCAGCGCGATCTCGCAGCCGCCGGCCAGGGCATAGCCCTCGATGGCGGCGATCAACGGCTTGGACGGCGGGGTCTGCACGATGCCGGCCAGGCCGCGCCCGGGCAGCTCGACCCGCTCGCCGCGCAGGAAGGCCTTGAGGTCCATGCCGGTGCAGAAGTGGCCGCCGGCGCCGGTGAGGATGCCCACCGTGAGCGCCGGGTCGGCGTCGAGCTGGTCGAAGGCGCGGGCCAGGGCCTCGGAGGTGGCCCGGTCGATCGCGTTGCGCACGGAGGGGCGGTCGATGGTGACCACCAGAACGGCGCCGTGGCGCTCGGTGCGGACGGTGGGGGAGTGGGACACGGCCCCGACACCAGGCGTCGGAAGCGCGGCGTGCGAGGTGGTCGGGGTCTGGGTGTTCGTCATTGCCATCAGCCCTCGCCTCAGTCCTTCTGCAAGCGGCCCTTGAGGCCGCCGCGGTCGCGGATCACACGGCCCGCCACGACGGCGCCGCCCTCGACCCGCAGGATGCCGTTCACATTGAGCAGTTCCACCCGGTCACGCGGCGCCACGCCCGGCATCCCGCCGACGTAGCGGCCCCGCTGGCGGACATGGAAGGCCACGTCCGGGCCGGAGGAGAACATGTCGACCACCTCGGTGGTCTCGACCTGGAACTGCAGCCGCTGGCCGGTGATGTGCTCGTCGTCGACACGCACGGCCGCCTGGGCCTGCGGCCAGGACTGTGCCAGCCAGGCGCAGGCCACGGCCTCGGCCTGCGGGTTGCTGCCCAGTGGCAGCGTGTCCCAGGGCGCCGCCGCGGGCGGGTCCACCGGGTCGGTGGTGCCGGCGCGCAGCTGGCGGGCGCGGGTGGTGTAGTCCTCCTGCGCGCAGCAGCCCACGAGCTGGTCACCGCGGGCGCGGTAGATGCCCACGCCCGACCAGGCCGCGGCCTTGCCGCCGGGGCCGCCGGCCGCGCCGTGCTCGCTGAAGCAGACCGCCACCCGGTCGGCCTTGTCGCCGCTGCCGGCCACCACCTGGTGCACCGTCATGCCCATGCCCGGAAACTGGTTGAACTGTTGCCGCACCGCAGGCAGCCACTGGGTGTCGCGTCCATCAAAGAGGTAGTCGCCGATCTCCAGCGCGTACCCGGGCGCGATGAATGCGCGCGCGGCCTCGTCGCTCTGGCCATTGAAATACTCGACCACCCAGCGGCGGGCCAGCTGCACCGGGGTGCAGGCCAGTGCCTGGGGTCTCTGCAGGGCCTGGCTCACCGGGGCGCTCCTTCGCCGGCGTCGGGCTGCAGCCTGCGCAGCTCGCGTTTGAGCAGCTTGCCGGACGCATTGCGCGGCAGGGTGTCGGCAAACACCACCGAGGTCGGGCACTTGTAGTGCGCCAGGCGCTCACGGGTGTAGGCGATCAGCTCCTCGGCCGTCGCCTGCTGGCCCACGCGCAGCACCACCACCGCGCGCGGAGTCTCGCCCCAGCGCGGGTGCGGCACGCCGATCACCGCCACCTCGCGCACCGCGGGATGGCCATTGAGCACGTTCTCGATCTCGGCGGGGTAGATGTTCTCGCCGCCCGAGATGATCATGTCCTTGAAGCGGTCGAACAGGAAGATGTAGCCCTGGTCGTCCAGGAAGGCGGCGTCGCCGGTGCGAAGCCAGGGGCCGCCATCACCCTCCTGGGTGACCAGCGCCTTGGCGGTTTCGCCGGGCTGGTTCCAGTAACCCTTCATCACCATGCGCGATCGGATCCACAGCTCGCCGACCTGGCCGGCCGGCGCGTCATCGAGCGTGGTGGGGTCGACCACGCGCAGGTCGACCCAGGGGTAGGCGCGGCCCACCGAATTGAGCAGGCGCGCGCGCGGGCCCTCGGGCTCATGGTCCTCGGGCGGCAGCACCGCCACGGTGCCTGCGGTCTCGGTCATGCCATAGGCCTGGATGAAGCGGCAGCGCAGCATGTCCATCGCACGCCGCAGCAGCACGTCGCCCATGGGCGCGGCGCCATACATCAGGAGCTGAAGGCTGGACAGGTCGGCCTGCCCCACGCCTTCGACGGCCAGCAGCGACTGCACCACCGTCGGCACCAGGAAGGTGTGGGTCACGTGGTGGCGGGCGATGCAGTCGACGATCACCGCGGGGTTGACCTCGCGCAGCAGCACGGTGTGCCCGCCGCGGGTCATGGTGCTGGTGCCGTAGCCGCAGCCGCCGATGTGGAACATCGGCATCGCCACCAGGTTCACGCTGTCCGGGCCCATGCCCCAGGCCTCGCCCAGGCGCTGGGTGTAGGCCATGCCTTCGTTGGTGATCATCACGCCCTTGGGCAGGCCGGTGGTGCCCGAGGTGTACAGCAGCAGGGCCACCTCGTCGGGCGCGCCTGCATGGCCGGGGTCTTCGGCCGGGGCGGCGTCGCGCCAGGCGGCGTAGTCGCGGTCGAGGCGGACGATGCGTATGGAGGCCGCCACCTCGGGCGCCAGCTCGCGCAGCAGGGGCTCCTCCTCGTCGGCCACCAGCAGCACGCGGGGCGCGGCGTCGGCGACGATGGCGGCGATCTCGCGCGCCGACAGGCGCCAGTTCAGGCCGGCCATCACCGCGCCCACCATGCTGCAGGCGAACATCAGCTCGAAGCACTCGGCGCGGTTCTTCGTCAGCAGCGCCACCCGGTCGCCGGGCTGCACGCCTGCCGCGCGCAGGGCCTGGCCGGCACGCGCGCTCCCCGCATGCAGCTGCGCGAAGCTCCAGCTGTCCACGCCGAAGGTCAGCGCGGACGCGTCGGGCCGCTCGGCGGCGTGCTGGCGAAGGATGTCGGCGTAGGACGGGGTCGGCATGGGCGCGGCCTTGCGGAATGTCAATAGCTCTTGGGAAGACCCAGGCTGTGCTGGGAGATGAAGTTGAGGATCATCTCGCGGCTCACCGGCGCGGTCTTGTGCAGGCGGGCGATGAACCACAGGTCGGCCAGGCCGTACTCGATGGCCATGCCGTTGCCGCCATGCACCTGCATCGCCTGGTCCAGCGCCACCAGCGAGGCATCGGCGGCGGCGAACTTGGCCATGTTGGCGGCTTCGCCGGCGTCGGCGGAGCCAGCGTCAAAGAGCTGCGCGGCGCGGGCCGTCATCAGGCGGGCCTGCTGCACGCCGATGTACGACTGCGCCAGCGGGTGCGACACCCCCTGGTGCGCGCCGATCGGCACGCCCCAGACCGCGCGATCCTGGGCCTGGCGGCTGCCCCGCTCGATCGCGTAGCGGGCGATGCCGTTGTTGATGGCCGCGGCGCAGACTCGCTCGGGGTTGAGGCCGGCAAACAGCTGCTTGAGGCCCTGGCCCTCAGCGCCCACCAGGGCCTCGGGGCCGACCCGCACCTCGTCGAAGAAGACGGTGAACGAGGTCTCGGGCACATGCAGCGCGGTCTCGATCGGGGTCTTGCTGATGCCAGGGTGGTCGGCCGGCACGATGAACAGGGACAGCGGATGGCGGCCCTGGGCGTCGGGCTTGTCGCTGCGGCAGACGACCATGACCGAGTCGGCCTCGTCCAGGCCGGAGGTCCAGTACTTGTTGCCGTTGATCACCCAGTCATTGCCATCGCGGCGCGCGGTGGTGGTGATCTTGTGGGTGTTGGTGCCGGCGTTGGGCTCGGTGATCGCGAACGACAGGCGCTTCTTGCCCGAGGCCAGCCCGGGCAGCCACTCGTTCTTCAGCGCCTCGCTGCCATGCTGCTCGATGATGGGCGCGCAGATGGAGTTGATCACCAGCGAGAGCATGGGGCAGCCCTGGGCGGCCACTTCCTCGACCACCACGTTGTAGTCGGCCAGGCCGCTGCCGCCGCCGCCGTACTGCTCGGAGACATGCACGCCCAGGAAGCCGGCGTCGCCGAGGGCGCGCCAGAGTTCCTCCGGCTTGGCCTTGCGCTTGTAGACATCCTGGAAATAGCTGCGGCCGAAGCTGCCCGCCAGCTTGCCCACGCTCTCGCGCAGCATGGCATGGTGTTCGGCGGTGTCGACCAGGGTGGACGAGAAGATGGTGGACATGGTGGTTGCGTGATGTGTGACAGCGTGTGAACTCAGGACGGGTTCTTCCAGTCGAAGAAACCCTTGCCGCTTTTCTGGCCCAGGTGGCCCTGTGCCACCAGGTTCTCGAGGATGCGGGGCGGTGCATAGCGCTCGCCAAGCGACTGGCTCAGGGCGCGCGCGATGTCCAGGCGCACATCCAGGCCGACGATGTCCGACAGGCGCAGCGGGCCCACCGGGTGGCGGTACGCAAGCACCGCGGCGCGGTCGATGTCCTCGGCGCTGGCGACGCCGTCCTGCAGCATGCGCATCGCCTCGAGCGAGGCGATCAGGTCCAGGCGGCTGGTAGCAAAGCCCGGCACGTTGCGCACGGTGATCGGCGTCTTGCCGATGCCGCCCACCCACTGCCGCACCTGCTCGAGCACCTCGGGCCGGGTCTTGTCGCCGTGGATCAATTCGACCAGGGGCAGGGACCAGACCGGGTTGAAGAAGTGCATGCCCAGGAAGGCGCCGGCGTCGGGCACGGCCAGTGCCAGCTCGTCGATCGACAGGGCGCTGGTGTTGCTGCCGATCACCTTCGGCTGGCGGGCGGCGATGGCAGCCAGCACCTCCAGCTTGAGGGCCAGGCGCTCGGGCACGGTCTCGACCACCAGGTCGAGGCCCAGAGGCAGGTCGGCCACCGCGGCGACGCGCGGGATCCCGGCGGCGCGCTCGGCCTGCTCGGCGCTCAGCTTGCCGCGCTGCACGCCCGCGGCGGCGGCCGAAGCCAGGGTGCGGCGCAGGGTGTCGGCACGGGTGGCGTCGGGCTCGACGACGAAGACCTCCCAGCCGGCGACGGCGAAGACGTAGGCGATGCCCACGCCCATGGTGCCGCCGCCAACGACGGCCATGCGCGAAAAGGTATTGGGGCTTGCGCTCATTCGGCGGCCCTCCTCGGAATGAAGGCCGGCCCGCAGGCGGCGGAATGAGTGAAACGGGAGGCGGCGCTCAGGCCACCGGCTTGCGGCGCGACGGCGGCGCCTTGGCGCGCACCATGGCCAGCACCAGGTCGGCCGCCCCTTCCGAGGCCTGCGCGATGGAGAGGCGCCCATTGGGCCTGAACCAGACCTGCGACCAGCCGATGATGCCGCCGATGGACAGCGCCGCCAGCCGGATGTCGTCGACCTGGAACTCGCCGCTGGCCACGCCGTCCTCGATCAGCCCCACCAGCTTGCGGTCGAACTCGCGCCGCAGGCTGTTGATCATGTCCCGGTCGGCCTGCGCCAGCTCCTTCTCCTCGCGGCTGTAGATCACCGCATGCGCCTGGTGCCCCAGCACCGCGGCCATGAAGTCGCGGGTGACCACCTTCAGCCGCTCGCTGGCCGTGCCCTCCTGCGTCAGCGCCCGGTTGAGGGATTCGTGCGCCAGCATGATCGCGCGCGAGCAGATCTCGGCCAGCAGCTCGTTCTTGGAGGCAAAGTGCGAGTAGATGAAGGGCTTGGTAACGCTCAGCGAGTCGGCCACCTGCTCCAGCGTCGTGCGGCCGTACCCCTGCCGGTAGAACAGGTCGACCGCAGCCGCAAGAATGCGCTCGCGCTTGAGGCGCGAGACCGCGTCGCGGATGTCCTCCGGCGTGCCGGCCGCCGGGACGGCAGCCAGCCGCGGCTTGGACGGGGCATTGCGCGCCGACTTGGCCGCGGCAGGCCGGCCGGGCCGTGGCCCGGGTTTGCTTGTCAATTTGCCAGCCGATTTGCTCATGGTCTGAAGGATAGCGCAGGGTGGAAAGGGCGAGCGGCTCACGCATGGCTGCCCCCATTGATCTGGATGCCCTGGCCGGTGATGTGGCTGGCAAGGTCGGAGGCCAGGTACACCATGAGCCGGGCGACCTCCTCGGGCTCGGCATAGCGGCCGTCGGGGATGCTGGCGGTGCGCTGCTTGCGCAGTCTCTCGACATCGCCGTCGGCGGCCTGCCCGGCCTCGATGGCGCGCAGCAGCGGCGTGTCGACCGGGCCGGGACAGACGGCGTTGACGCGGATGCCCTTGCGTGCCACCTCGAGGGCGGCGGTCCGGGTCAGGCCCAGCACCGCGTGCTTGCTGGCGGTGTAGGGGCCGAGCGAGCGGGTGCCGGTGTATGAAGCCAGCGAGCCGGTGTTGACCACCGCACCTGACCGCTGATCGATCATCACCGGCAGCACATGGCGCAGCCCCAGGAAGACGCCGCGCACGTTGATCGCCATCACCTGGTCGAACTGGTCCTCGGGGTATTCGGCGATCGGATGCACCGGCCCCTGCCAGGCGGCGTTGTTGATGAAGACATCGATGCGGCCCCAGGCCTGCACCGCCTGCGCCACGTAGGCGGCGACGTCACCGCTGCGGCTCACGTCGGCCACGGCCACCAGCGCCTCTGCGCCTGCGGCGGCCACTTCCGCGGCGACGGTCTCGGCAGCGGCGCGGTCGAGGTCGACCACCATCACACGCGCACCCGCCTCTGCCAGGGCCAGGCAGGCGGCGCGGCCGATGGCGCCGCCGCCGCCAGTGACGATGGCCGTGCGGCCGGTGAAGTCGATGCGCATGGGATCGGGCGCTCTGGTGGTGCGGCTCAGGCCGCCTGTGCGGTTTCGCCTGCCTGGGCGGCGGCGCGCGCCGCCTTGCGCAAGGCAAAGCCGCTGTAGCCCTGCTCGGCGCACTGGCGCAGGAAGCGGCGATAGCCGCGCACGCCACCCGAGTAGGGCATGAACACCCGGGTCTTGCCCTTGACCTCGGCGCCGTTGTAATAGGAGTCGGTGGTCAGGTAGAGCGTTTCCTTGGCGCGCTCGTTCACATGCTCGACCCAGGCGCGCTCGGCCTCGGGCTCGGCCTCGAACTCGACGACACCCTCGGCGTCCATGTGGCGGATCAGGGCCGCCAGCCAGTCGATCTGCTCCTCGATGGAGACCATCACGTTGCTAAGCAGGGAGGGGCTGCCCGGGCCGACGACGATCAGCATGTTGGGGAAGTCGGACACCGACACACCCAGCTGGGTGACGGGGCCGTCCGCCCACTTCTGGCGCAGCGTGATGCCGCCGCGGCCGATGATCGCCGGCTTGAACAGCGAGCCGGTGAAGGCGTCGAAGCCGGTGGCGAAGATGATGATGTCGAATTCGTGCTGCTTGGCCGTGGTGCGGATGCCCTCGGGGGTGAACTCGACGATCGGCGACTCCTTCACGTCGGCCAGTTCCACGTTGCCCTGGTTGAAGGTCTGGAAGTAGCCGCTGTCGACCGAGGGCCGGCGGGCGGCGAAGTGGTGGCCCCGCGGCACCAGCTTCTCGCGCAGCTCGGGCTTTTCGATCACCGAGGCGATCTTGCGGCGGATGAATTCAGCGGCGGTCTCGTTGGCCTCGGCGTTGAGCAGGATGTCGTGATAGGCCAGCGCAAAGCCAAAGCCGAGGCGGTGCCAGGCGGCCTCGTAGACCTTCTCGCGCTCCTCGGGGCTGACCTCCAGCGCCGACTGCCGATTGACGGCAAAGCCCAGGCCAGTGGGCGAGTTCCAGGCACGCTCGCGCCGCTCGCGGTAGCTGGCCTTGACCTGCCGGTCCTCCTCGTCGGAGACTGGAGCGTTGGAGGCGGGCACGCTGAAGTTGGCGGTGCGCTGGAACACCGTCAGGTGCGCGGCCTGCTTCGCAATCACGGGCGTCATCTGCATGCCGGAGGACCCGGTGCCGATGATGGCCACCCGCTTGCCGGTGAAGTCGATCGTCTCGTTGCGGGGCCAGATGGCGCTGTGGATGATGCGGCCCTTGAAGGCGTCCTGGCCCGGGTAGTCGGGCGTCTTGGTGGTGGACAGCTGGCCCACGCACATCACGAAATACTGCGCGTTCCACTGGCGGCCGTCCTCGGCGGTGATGGTCCAGCGGGCGGCCTGCTCGTCGTAGCGGGCCTCGGTCATGCGCGTATTGAGCAGGATGTCCTTGCGCAGGTCGAAACGGTCGGCCACATGGTTGATGTAGCGCAGGATCTCGGGCTGGGTGGCGTAGCGCTCGCTCCAGCGCCACTCCTGCTCCAGCTCGGGCGAGAAGCTGTAGGAGTAGTCATAGCTCTCGACGTCGCAGCGGGCGCCGGGGTACTGGTTGTGGTACCAGACGCCGCCAATGCCGTCGCTGGCCTCCAGCACCACCACTTTCTTGCCCTGGCCACGCAGCGTGTTGAGAGCGCGCAGGCCGGCGAAGCCCGCGCCAATGACCACCACATCCACTTGTTCCATCGCCTGATCTCCCGTGGCCGCCTGGAGCGGCCGAGTGTTCATTTCTCCCAATCGGTACTTCAATCTACCGGCGGGTATGTGGAATGGATTTTATGAATCAATGGCCGGCTTGCGTGCAGAATTCTTCTCAGTACTTTCCCTATACCCAATAGTCATTCACATATACCGACGAGTAGCATCAGTGCCATGCAGATGTCCGTCCTCCCTACGCTCTTGCCCGTTGTGCAGCGCCAGCAGGCCCTGGCGGAACGCTTTCCGCAGTGGCAGCCGCGCACCCTCGACCAGGTGTTCGACGCGATGGCCACCGAGTTTCCCGACCGCCCCTGCGTCATCACCGACAAGGGGGAATGGAGCTACGCGCAGATGCGCGCCTGGTCGCAGACCCTGGCCGCCGGCCTGGTGCATGCCGGCGTGCGCCCGGGCGACCATGTCGGCCTGCTCATGGCCAACTACCCGGAGTTCGTGGCGGCCAAGCTGGCCATCGCACGAGCCGGCGCGGTGTGCGTGCCGATCAACTTCCTGAACCGGCGCGACGAGCTGGGCTATGTGCTCAAGCAGTCCGACCAGGTGCTGCTGGTCACGATGGACAGCTACCGCGGGCTGGACTACCTGCAGTTCCTAGACGAGCTGGCGCCCGGCTGGGCTCAGGTCGGCGGGGGCACGGCCTTCCCGCGGCTGCGCCAGGTGGTGGTGATGCCCACCGGCGAGCGCCCGGCCCGCGCCGGCGTGCGCACGCTGCAGGACATCGCCGAGGGCGCCGCCCCCTGGCGGCCGCTGGGCGCAGCGCACCCGGGCCCGGCCTCCAACTGCGACATCATCTACACCTCCGGGACCACCGGCGCGCCCAAGGGCGTGATGATCACGCACGACATGATGCTGCGCACCGCCTTCGGCAGCGCGTGGGGCCGCGCCTTCGAGGACGGGCGCCGCATCCTGTTCTCGCTGCCGATGTACCACGTGTACGGGTACGTCGAGGGGCTGCTGGCCTCCTGGTTCGTGGGCGGCGCCATCGTCCCGCAGCTGCGCTTCGACGCCGCCGAGACCTTGGACGGCATCGAGCGGCACCTGGCCACCGACGTGCTGCTCATTCCGACCATGACCCTGGCGCTGATCGACGAGCAGCAGAGGCGCCGCCGGCCGATGCCGACGCTGCGGTCCATGATCTCCTCGGGTGGCCGCTCGCCCGCCACCATCTGGCAGCAGATCGACCAGTGGCTCGGGCCCGTCGAGCTGACCACCGGCTACGGCATGACCGAGGTCACCGCCTCGTCCACCGTCACCCGGCCCGATGACCCGCCCGAGCGCCGCCTGCAAACGAACGGCCGGCTGCGTGACGTGGGCCCTGCCGGCGACCCGGCCCTGGGCGGGCGGCTGGTCGCCTATCGCGTGATCGACCCTGAGACCGGCCGCAACGTGGCGCCCGGCGAAGTCGGCGAACTGGTTGCCAAGGGCCCGGGCGTCACCGCTGGCTACTACAACAAGCCCGAGGCTACGGCCGAGGCATTCACCGAAGACGGCTGGCTGCGCACCGGCGACCTGGGCCGGATCGATTCCGACGACTACCTCACCCTGGTGGGACGCCGCAAGGAGTCCTACCGCTGCGGCGGCGAGCTGGTGATGCCCACCGAGGTGGAGGACCTGCTGGTCACCCACCCGGCGGTGCTGCAGGCGCATGTGGTGCCGGTGCCCGACGAACGCATGGGCGAGGTCGGCGTGGTCTTCGTGGTGCTGCGCGAGTCGCCCGCCGTGACCGACGAAGCGCTGCTGGACATATGCCGCGAACGCGTGGCCCGCTTCAAGGTGCCACGCCATGTGCTGCGCATTCGCGCCGAGGACATCCCCGCCACGCCCTCCGGGCGCGCGCGCAAGTTCCTCCTCACGCAGATCGCCATGGAGCGCCTGGGCCTGAAGGCCTGAGCCCCACCCCCCCGCAAGCGGCGGCGCCCTCCCCGGCCCGCCGCACCCCACCCGACACCCAGAAAGGACCCCATGACCGACACCCTCCTCGGACGCCCCGTGCACGGGCTCATCACCCCCGACACCCCGGTGGGCCACCAGTTGGTGGGCGTGAAGAAGCGCGCCCTGATCCAGCTCATGGGCTCGCGCCTGTGGGGCCGCTTCAACCCCAACCACTGGGATCCGGTCTACGCTGCGCAGACAGGCCTCGCCGCCCCCATCCAGACGGGCGAGATGTCCTCGGCCTACATCGCCGAGATGTGCGTCAACCACTTCGGCGCCAACTTCCTGCGCGGCGCGCGGGTGGTGTGCAAGTACGTGGCCTCGACCTTGGCGGGCGAGGTGATCACCACCCATGGCGTGGTGCGCGAGAAGACACCCAAGGGCAATGGCTACCGCTTCACCGTGGACGTGTGGGCCGAGAACGAGGCCGGCGAGAAGAAGACCGTCGGCTGGGTGGAGGTGGACGTGGGGGTCTGACCCGCCCCGCGCCCCGCTCCTCGAACAGACAAGGAACCCCATGACCGCCAAGACCCTCCCCGCCACCGACGCCCTGATGCCCATGACCGAGATCCAGGTCCGGCAGGTGCGCGATTTCGTCGACAACCTGAACTCCGAATGCCAGACCTACTGGGACATGGTGGAAATCGGCGACGAACTCTCCCGCGACCTCACCATCACGCCTGAACTCGTGATCCTCTACGCCGACGCGGTGGAGGACTACAACCCCTGGTACGAGGGCTGGAAGATGAACACCTGGCGCATCCCCGGTGAGTCGCCCTTCGGCGGCGCCATCGTCCCGCCGCTCCTGGTGTCGCACTTCGTGCTGTCGGTACAGTTCGACCACACCAAGCCCTTCGCCATCGGCTCCATCCACACCTTTCACGACTCGGAGATCCTCGAGCCGATCCCGGTCGGCGCCACGGTGCGCATCACCACGAAGGCGATCGACAAGTTCGTCAAGCGCGAGCGGCGGTACGTACGCCACGAGGTGCATGTCACCGACGTGGCCAGCGGCACGCTGTACTTCCGCGAGGTGCGGGACATCCTCTCGCTGTGAGCACGCGATGAGCGCTACCGCCCCGTCCGCCCCGTCCGCCTTGGCGGCTTCACCGGTCGAGGCCGGCGCGGTCCCCGTCGTCCAGGGCCTGTTCACCGGCCAGGGCGAGGGCACCCGCCTGCTCGCCTCGCGCTGCCGCGGCTGCGGCTCGGTCTACTTCCCGCGGGCCCTCAGCTGCCGGCATCCGCGCTGCGCCGACAAGCAGCTGCAGGACACCGAGCTCGGCCCGCAAGGCACCCTCTACAGCGTCACCGTGCAGGCCTACCGGCCGCCGCCACTCTTCGCGATGGACGACTGGGCGCCCTATGCGCTGGGTCTGGTCGAACTGCCCGAAGGCCTGCGGCTGATGGCCATGCTCACCGGCCGCGCGCCACACGACTGGCGCATCGGTGAGGCGGTCATCTTGACCACGGAACCCCTGCTTCGCGACGGCGCGGGCATCGCCGTGCTGACCTACAAGTTCAGGCCGGCGGAGACGGCCGCTGCCACCGAAGGAGCGTCCGCATGAGGCCGGTCTATGTGCTGGGCGCAGGCGCCCACCCCTGGGGCAAGTTCCCCGACAAGCCGCAGCTGCAGCTGGCGCTCGACGCCCTGGGCGAGGCGCTGAAGGACGCGGGCCTGGCCTGGGCCGACCTGCAGGGCCTGGTGGCCGCCAGCTCCCGCTTCGAGGGCGGCATGGGCTGGGGCCTGCATGCCAACGAGATCCTGCAAGCCGGCGGCGAGAGCGGCATCCCCGCCATCAACGTCGGCGGCGGCTGCGCCGCGGGCGCCATCGCCATCCACGAGGCCTACGCGATGGTCGCCAGCGGCCAGAGCGACGTCGCCGCCGCCGTCGGCGCCGAGCGCATGCCCAAGGGCTTCATCCCGCGCCCGCCCGGTCTGGCCGACGACATCCGCGACCCCGACTTCCTGCGATGGGTGGCCATGGGCGCGACCAACCCGGCCTACTGGGCGCTCGAAGCCCGCCGGCGCATGCACGACTTCGGCACCCGGCCCGAGACCTTCGCCGCCGCCTCCTCGCTGATGCATCGGCATGCGGTGGGCAACCCGCGGGCGCGTTACCGCAAGGAGTGCAGCGTCGAGGAGGTGCTGGCTTCGCCGGTGGTGAGCGACCCGCTGCACCTGCTGGAGATCTGCGCGGTGAGCGACGGCGCCGCGGCGCTGGTGCTCGGCACCGAGGAACAGGCTCGCAAGCGGGGAGGCCCGCTGGTCCGCGTCGCGGGTTGCGCCGCGGCCACCGGCCAGTTCGGCGACCCGGCGGCGCGCATTCCCACCGTATCGCAGACCCTGGTGCCCGGCGTGTCCCACACCAGCGAGGTGGTGGGCGCGGTACAGCGCGCGATGGCGCAGGCTGGCGTGTCCCACAAGGACGTCGACCTGATCGAGATGGCCGACAACACCGCCTGGCATGTACTCGCCTGGCCCGAGCTGTTCGGGTTCGCCGAGCCCGGCGAGTCCGACCGCCTGATTGAGAACGGCGGCTACAGCCTCAACGGCCAGCTGCCGATCAACCCCAGCGGCGGCTTCCTGTCGTTTGGCGAGGCCACCACCGCCCAGGGCGTGCTGCAGGTCTGCGAGCTGGCCTGGCAGCTGCGCGGCGAGGCCACCGGCCGGCAGGTCGAGGGCGCGCGCGTGGCCTTGAGCGCGGTGCTGGGGCTGGGCGCCAACGGAGCCTCGGTGGTGCTCACGCGCTGAACTCCGACAGGCCCGGCCATCAGCGGCTCCTACAATGATCTCCTGCTCCCTCATGCCTGGCACGGGTGGGGCGCTACTTCTCTCCAACCCAAGCATCACTCCACCATGAGCACTCGTCACATCGGCGTCATCGGCGCCGGCACCATGGGCAACGGCATCGCGCAGGTCTGCGCCGTCGCCGGCCTGCAGGTCACCATGACCGACATCTCGGACGCCGCCCTGGAACGGGGCCTGGCCACCGTCAGCGGCAGCCTCGACCGCCTGGTGCAGAAGGACAAGCTCTCCGCCGAGGCCAAGGCCCAGGCCATGGCCCGCATCAAGACCTCCACCAGCACCACCGACCTGGCCGGTTGCGGCCTGGTGATCGAGGCGGCCACCGAGAACATCGAGCTCAAGCTGCGCATCCTGCGCGATCTGGAGAACGTGGTCGCCGCCGACGCCGTCATCGCCAGCAACACCTCCTCCATCTCCATCACCCAGTTGGCCGCGGTGCTCAAGCACCCCGAGCGCTGCATCGGCATGCACTTCTTCAACCCGGTGCCGGTGATGGGCCTACTGGAGGTGATCCGCGGCCTGCAGACCTCGGACGCCACCCATGAAGTGGCGGTGTCGTTTGCCACCACCGTGGGCAAGACGCCCATCACGGTCAAGAACAGCGCCGGCTTCGTCGTCAACCGCATCCTCTGCCCCATGCTGAACGAAGCCATCTTCGTGCTGCAGGAGGGCCTGGCCACGCCCGAGGACATCGACGCCGGCATGCGCCTGGGCTGCAACCACCCGATCGGCCCGCTGGCCCTGTGCGACCTGATCGGCCTGGACACGCTGCTGGCGGTGATGAACGTCTTCCACGAGGGCTTCGGCGACCCGAAGTACCGCCCCGCGCCGCTGCTCAAGGAAATGGTCGACGCCGGCCGCCTGGGTCGCAAGGTGGGGCGTGGTTTCTACGACTACGCCAAGAAGTAAGCGACTCGCGCTGTCGACGAAGGGCCCCTCGCGGGCCCTTTCTCATTTCAGGTAGGCGCCCACCAACTCCACCCAGAAGCTCGCCGTGGTCGGCAGGATCCGGTCGTTGAAGTCATACCGCGTGTTGTGCACCATGCACCCCGGCCCCTGCTGCCCGTCGCCGTTGCCCACCACGATGTAGCAGCCGGGTACCGCATTGAGCATGAAGGCGAAGTCGTCGCTCGCCTGCAGCGGCTGCATGCCGGCAATCAGCCCCGCCTCGCCCATGGTGCGCAGCGCCAGGTCCCGGGCAAAGCGCGCTGCCCCGGCGTCGTTCACGCACGGCGGGTTCTTCCACTGGTAGTCCACCTCGGCGCGCGCGCCGTGCACCTGCGCCTGTGCCTGGGCCATGGCGGTGATGCGGTCACGCAGCAGGGCCCGCACCTCGGGCCGGCGGGCGCGGATGGTGAGCTTCAGTTCGGCGGTGTCGGGGATCACGTTGGCCACGGTGCCCGCGTGCATCGCACCCACCGTCACCACCGCCATGTCGTTGGGGTCGACCTCGCGCGAGACCAGCGTCTGCAGCGCCAGGATCAGGTGCGCCGCCACCACCACCGGGTCCACCGTGGTGTGCGGCATCGCGCCATGCCCGCCCCGGCCATGGACCGTGATCACCGCGGTGTCCGAGGAGCTGTACACCGGCCCCTCCAGGATGCCGAAGCGACCCTCCGGGAACCCCGGCTCATTGTGGAAGGCGTAGACCCGGTCGCACGGAAAGCGGTCAAACAGGCCTTCCTCCACCATCCGCTTGGCGCCCTGCAGCCCCTCCTCGGCCGGCTGGAAGATCAGGGTCAGCGTGCCGCTGAAGCTGCGCGTGGCCGCCAGCACCTGGGCCGCAGCCAGCAGGGTGGCGGTGTGGCCGTCATGGCCGCAGGCGTGCATGCGGCCCAGGGTGCGGCTGGCCCAGGGCAGGCCGCTGGCCTCGGTCATGGGCAGGGCGTCCATGTCGGCGCGCA
>JACCDX011699938.1_pt1 | contig 22410 bp, 44 predicted proteins | sample 7449681 | NCBI WGS metagenome assembly JACCDX01 (sample SAMN15323450, study PRJNA562643) | freshwater metagenome | isolation source: river surface water | place: USA:Blue River Watershed | collected 2017-08-18
GTTCGCCATTTGGCAATACCCATACATAAATTCCGTATTTTGACTTATCTTCTACAACGGTTAGCTTTTTTTCTGACTGCGACATACCACTATGATACCATATTTACTAAATCAACGCTTCAGAGGCAGGAGTTATACTGCTATTATATGCTACTACCTTTTTCTGAACTATGGTTTTAGTGTATGAATTTGTCTGTGAGTCATATACAAAATAGTACCCACTATTCTCAGAACCAGAGGACACATATACTACCGCATTGTCTAGTGGATTTGACAGTCTAGTAAAATTAATATATATATCATCTATTGATGAAACCTGAAGAATGCCATTAGTTGGATTTCCAGACCCTTGATTCTTAAATAAAACAATTTTTCCTGGCTCAAGCTGTACATTATCTATTTTAGTTAAATCTAGATTTTGATTATATAAAATTTTATAGGAAGATCCATTTACTAAAAAGTCATACTGTGTGGTTGATGCAACATCTATTTGTTGAGAAGAAAATGATGTTTGTATTGATAGTGGCTGGAATATACCCCTAGATGATGTTTTTTCAGAGTCGTTAAACACCATTGCAAATGTTGAAGATGATCCATATCCTCTTCTTTCTGCATAAATACTAAATATGCTTGAGTATATTTTTTTAACACTGTTAGCAGACGGTCTTGCTGTTGTTATCAAAATGTTATCTATTTGCCATGGACTACCACCCTTTCCAAAAATTAATGGGCTGGTAAATGGCAAGCCATATGTCTCATTCATAACTATGGCATAGTGATTCCAAACATTTATATTGTATGTTTCTTCTGGGTCATACGGCTCACCATTTATATATAGAACTGCGTTTGCAAGGGTATTTTTAGTTGACCACTTTAATTCTGTAGTATTATGAATAAACATATTTATGTCAGTAACTCCAGTTTTTGCTCTTCCAGAAAACATAATTGAGTAAACTTTTGATTCTGAATTAGTTGGGTTAATGTCTAGTGGTAATTGAACATATGTTGATCTTTTATAGGACCCAGTTCCAGTTAGCCCAACTGGAACGCCAGTATTAAAAGATCTATATAAATCTGTTTTTGCTCTTAAATCAACAATTTTTTTGAATGGTAACTGTACTGAGTTATCTAGGTCAGAATATACTCTTGGGTTGCTTCCCCTGCTGTCCGTGTTTATTTCTAAATACTTTAAAGATATATCTTCTTTTGCTGGATACGATAAAATTCTTATAAAAGATATTTTTGTTGGATATCTTTCGTTATCTATAGTTTTTATTGTTCCGTTAATTGTAAAATAAAGTTCTGCAACTGTTGGTGGATTTGATGAAAATGTTGGAACATGAAGATATCTTAAATCTATAGCATTTGCACTATCTATAACATCAGTAACTACACCAGATGAGACCCTTTGAAGTGTATATTTAACATCGGCAGTATTCGATCCAACTTCTGCCCCTATTGGAATCCTAATGTTATTTACAGAGCTTGATATATTTTCTGTTTTTACTAAATCAGCAAGGGGTAGTTGAAAAGAGAATGTTCCATTTGATGCTATTCCAAATCTGTTATCATTTTTTATTGGATATGCTTGATATAAGAATGTTTCATATTTTTCTGGTAGACCAGAAAATGCTGTTTCTGTGAAATCCGTATTGCTTATGTCTATTTGTAGTAATCTTCCATCAAATCTTTTTATAGCAGATAGTTCTGTGCTTGTTGGCAACTGATTTCCAAAAAATACTGGTGCTGTACCAAACCTAATATAGCCATCTTGTAATGGAAACATGGATGATAGTCCAGATGAGTTTGTTTCTAATACATCTCCCCCAAGATCATCAACTATTCCAAACTTTATAGTGTCCCCAGATACATAAATTGATGTTGCAAACATATCTGAACCAGATGTTAGAGTAAATGGTGATGTTAATACATTTTGTTCTGATTCCCCATTTAGTGAATATTTAATTGATATTTCATCATCCTCTATAACACATGATATATAGCTTCTAGATGAATCGGATCCGATATAAAAAAGTTGTTGTTCATCAATACCGTGTGATGCAGACAAAGAAAATTTAAATAGTAGACTAGATGTCTTGCTGTCTGTAATGGTTTCATAGTTTTGTATAGAAGCATATGAATATGCATTTTCTGGAAACTGTAAGTAGTCCGTTCCAGATTCTGATCCAAACATTTCTGACTTTAAAACATTTTGATTAGAAGAAAAAAATGTTTGAACTAACTCTTGTGATTTTGTTGTTAAGTAGTTATTTACAAATTCCAAATTTTGATACTGAGCGTTTTGATTCCAACTATTCTCGTTATAGTATTCTATTTTTTTAACTGGTGTTGTACTTTGCATAGTAAGGTCGTAAGATGTTCCACCAAGAGTAGATGCTAATGTTTTATTTGCAGTATATCCTAAACCATAAACATAGTGCTTAATGCAGATGTCAGTAGATAGTGCATAATCATAAATTGCCACTGTGTCAAATGACACTGCTTCAAATGGTGATGCTGTTGCTGTAATTGGTGCTGGGAATTTAAACTGAAAACTTCTTGAAGGTTCTGCGTCTGGCTTTGCAAGAAAAACCCTGTCTGTAATGGTTTCTTTTCTTCCTGGTCTTCCGTTAACAAATATTTGTATTGATGTTGGAGTGTATGTACATACAACATGAAGTGGTGCATTAAAGTTATCTATATGTATATCTGACTCATAGTAGGTATTTCCTTGGTCTCCAACCCTAAAAACCAAATATTCATAATTTTTTATATAAACTCCAGTATTTGAGTTTCCATATGTTGTGTTATCTCCCTTTAATCTTACAATTGCAGATTCTCCAAATATTTTTAATGTATCTGATCTATCAATTTCCGATGGTAACTCTAGATTCATCCAAAATTCTAAAGAAAAGCTTTTTGGCTGTTTAGAAGCGGACAAAAAATCTATGGATGGAACTGAAAAAAGAGTATTATCTGTAGAATATGAATTAGTTGACCATGCACCCTTATTGTTTATGCTTATTGATCCAGAGTATGTAATTGGTATTCTTGACTTAAAGAATTTTGTTCCATTATATGAACCATTTCTATCCGAACTACCAAAAATATCAGCGTACACGGTTGATACACCGTCTGGCTCATCTAAAGCCCAGACAGCATATGGCTCATCTGTTAATATAAGGGTTGAATAGGACATGATACCTCTTATACATTATACAGTTTTAGCGGTACCAAAATCACTTATATCACAAGCACCAGCAACACATGCTAAATCTTGAACACCAGTTGTTCCATCTGTTGTTTCATAAATTTCTAGCCATTTCCAATCTAAATCTGATGGAGTTTCTGCTAATAGTGCTTCATACTCTTCTTTGCTACATTCTTGATATGGAGCCTGTTGGTATGTATGCTCTGAATAAGGTAAAAATGATACACCTGACATTTCATCAATATGTTCATACACCCAAGCACCAACAGCCATCCATTCACTCTCTTTTACAGAAACAGTAATTGATGGTTTATGTTCTGCCCAATGACGCTGATATGTTAACCAAATATTTAAATGATCAACTGCTGATAGGTGCTCTCTTAAAGTTGCACCATCTGGAGCTTTCATTGGAAATGAGAAAACCATTGTGTCATTTGGCTTCATTACATCTGCTTCGTGCTTAATTCCCATATCAACTAAGAATGATGTAATTGGATCTTTCATATCACCACGAATGGTACGAATGTAGTATTGTGAGTGCCATGGATGCATTCCAGATGAAGCATTAACTAATTGAGAAACTGTTCCAGATGGCTTAACGCAAGTAATTGCTGCTGCTGGATTAATTCCAATTTCTTTAGCCCATTTAGCATTTACCTTTACTGCATGTTCACGCATTTCATCTAGCCATTTAGCTAACTCATCTACACCATTTGAACCATTTAGAACTGGGTGTGAAAGTTGACCAGTTAATGAAACTCCAAGTAGGCTTTCTTCTTCTGAGTTCTTTTGCCAAATTTTACGAAGATATTTAAATCTTGTAAATGATGCTTGAATTGTTCCAAGGATTGTTGCCAATTCAACTTTATCTTTTAGTTCTTCTAAAGTATCTGTATCTCTAACAATAACTTCGGTTAGGTTACAGAACTGATAAGGACGAAGGATAATTTCAGAACAAGGGTTAGTTCCAAAATCTACTGCATGGTCTCTACGACCATTTTTTGCTGCAACATTTTGAGCAGCAGCACGACTAAAAATTCCACGCTCTCCAGATTTTGAGTCATATAGTGACTTCCACTCATCCATAAATACTTCCATAGTTGGTCTTGAGTTATATACAGCAGAGTTATTTGCAAGTGCTCTTTGACCACTGTACTCCCACCATGAACCTGACTTTGCAGCAGCCATATTTCTATCTTCTAAGTCTGAAAGAGAAATCATTGCTGAACGGCGTACTCCACCAACTACTACAACTTCTGCAATTTTACACATTAAGTCATGTGCTTCTAGTGGAGTTAACTTTCTACCTGCAGCATTCTTTAAAAGTGCTACAGAAAATTTAAATAATCTATCTAGTGGATCTGGACCTGATGCACGACCACCAAATGTCTTTAAACGGGCTCCAGCAGGTCTTACATTAGACATATCCCAGGATGGTACCTGTCCTTGCCACAGTAATGCTAAAAGCTCTTTAAATGATCTTGCCCATCCAGCTTTTGAATCCTCTACAACAATAGTTGTATCTGTTTTTTCAAAGTGCTCGCTAACCTCTGGTAATTGATTTACATAGCGAGATTCTACTGAGTACCCAACACCAGTTCCACACATTAGAATATACATTGCTTCATCAAATGATCTTAGGTTATCAACTGGGAGGTATGAACAATTGTAGAGACATGTGCTATCACGATCTAAGGCAGGTCCTGCAGTCATTAATCCTCTCATTGAAGGCATAACCTTAGTAGTTAAAATAGCCTCTGTAATTTGTTTTCTGATTTTATCAGACACAGAATACTCATTGTGTTTTTCTAGTGCCTCAAACATATAATTGGTATAACGAGATACAGTCTCATCCCAATTTTCTCTACGACTTTCTGCCTCCATCCATCTTGCATATCTTGTTTTATGAATCACCTGTTGATATGCGGTGGGTAGCACAAAAGTCATTAAAATCATCTCCGTAAAAGTTTAAGTTTGAATCGCTGAGTAGCGAATATATCTATTCTACACCATCTTAATCATAGTTCACAAATCGGGGTAGTGTGATAAAATTAACACATGATAACAATACAGGAATTACACGCATACCAAAAACTTTCGGCTGTAAAAGCAGCCCCAGCATTTAAATGCCCACAGGATGATACACATTTAGACATGATTCCATGGTTTACAGAATCAGAGGAAGCAGTATTTAAATGTTTAGCTTGTAACACAATATTACATTTAGGTAACAATTCTGTCAAAAACATAAAATTTTTAATCAGAGAGTTCGGAAGTAGTGTATAATTATTATTTATTAATATATATAAAGTATTAATATAGTAATATATAATAAATATTAAATATATTAATTATATTAATTATATATAGTATATATATTATATTAAGAAGAAGTGTCACCTTGGACAATAATTGGTCCAGCTAATACAGTAAATTTATTTGTTCCACTAGCATTAACTTGGACATCATAGGTATAGTTTTTACCTGGTTGTAATTTAGCACTTTCTTCTGGAGTAAGTGTGCATCTAAATCTTCCATTTGTTGCATTAACAATAGATGTTGTAAACTCTGCAGAAACTGCTGTCTTATTTTTTTCTTTGATCTGAGCAATAAATGTCATACCAGAAATGTTGTAGTATGAAGTTGGTCCAGTTTTTAAACTTAATTCAAATGCGAAAGTATCTCCACGCCAGAATTTAAATGCTCTGAATGCAGGTAACATTATCCAACAACTACTGTCTTTAGATTAGTAATTGAAGAATTGGTTGTTACTGTAACTGTATTTGAATCAGTTACTACTACTGCAGCCTCCACCTGAGCACCATCTAGCCAGCAGTTAACTGTTACATCTGATGTTCCAAGATTATGTGTAATGGTATGTGTTGTTCCAGTTGTTGTAGCAACTACTTTACGAGCAATAGCAACTGTAGCACCAACTAGACCAGCCTCCCAGAACTCTGATGTTTCATTCCAGATAAGTGTTGAGTTTGTAGAACTTCCACGCTCAACTTCAATACCTGCATTAACTGATGGGACTCCAGAAACATTCTTGTTAAGAAGAACTGTATTATCTTCTACTGCAAGAGTTTCTGTATTAAGAGTTGTTGTTGTACCATTTACTGTCAAGTTACCAGTTACAGTAAGGTCGTTTGGAATTGTTACATCTGTTGCAAGTGCTACAGTGTATGCTGTACCAGTATTAGAAACAGCAATTTGATTTGTTGTTCCAGCAAGTGATACTACACCAGTGTTAGTTAGTGCAAGTGTTCCACCTGGATCACCGTATGATACAGAAATTCCGTTGTGTGTTGATGTTGTTAGAATATTTCCAACTACATCTTCTGCAGCTTCCTGGAAGTTAGAAATTTTAGTTGCAGTAATGCTAGGGATATCATCAGCAACTAGAGATCTGAATGTTGGAATTGCAGCAGAACCAGTTGAAGGACCAGCAAGTACAACATTTGCATTTGCTACATTCCATTCAAAACCTAGTGTTCCGTTGTAAGCAGCAGGTGAGCCTGATACTGTAAATAAGTCTGGGGCATCTAGAGAGATAGATACTGTTGGTGCATCATCTGTATATGCAATAGTCTTCCAAGAAGCTCCATTGTATACTCTTAGATGATTCTGATCAGAACCAGATCCTGTAAAGTAAATAATACGACCTGAAGATAGGTCTGAGATTGGATTAGTTGAAAAATCCTCAAAGATAAATCTCTTAGCCTTATTTAAGCCAAGATCTAAATCTACTGTAAAAAGTTTAGATGCCATTTCATTTTTAGTTCCCTAGTGGAGTAACATAGCTTAAGTTAGGTACGCAGTACCACTTGAAGCAGTGTTCATAACAATTTTAACAGTATTACTATTCAAATACACTAGGTCAGTTTCAAGGATTCTGTTCTGATTATCCATAACTGTTACATTTGGAAAGAAGTTAAGATTATGGTTAATTGTCCATTCACTGGCTATAGTCGCCTGATTGTGTACATATCTGACATGATTTACGGGATTTGTTCCAATATCTGGATAATCAATCACTACGGCACCCGTTTTGCCATTTACAGAGGTCACAGCAGAGACATTCTCTACAAGTGCTAGTTCAATCACCAGATTATCCTCAACTGGATATGTGGTAACCTCACTGGTCACATAGTTGTATTCAGTAGATGAGCTAATTGAGCTAATTCCATCTTCTACAACTGGATCTATGGTGATAGACTGCAGTAAATTATCTTCTTCAACAATGACGGCAGTAATTTCGGACATACTGAAATTATAACATTAAACGGGCTTCAACCGAATCAAAATGGTCCTTTATAACCTTTTCCCATTTCCAATCTTTATGTACCTCAATAGACCTTGATGCCTGTAATTTTAGCACCTCATTGATATTATTTTTTGCATAATCTATTAGTCTAGAAAAGTGTCCAAGATCTGGTCTAAACATTTTTCCAGGATGTATTAGTTGCCATGGGTTATATACAAGATCTGATTTAATTACTAGCTCTGGGCAATGATAGCTATAATCACCCCAGCCATCAGTCATTACTACTGGCATACCTGTAGCTAAAGCCTGTAATGGAATAAGTCCAAATCCTTCACCCCAAGAAGGATATAAAAGAACATGATGTTTACCCATAAAACTAGCCAGTTCCGTGTAAGTCATAGTATCTTTAACTATGCTGATATTTGGCTCGTTAATATTAAATGAACTATTTTGATAAGCCTTAATGGTCAAATGAACATCTTTACGACCTGCATACATATCTAAAAATACATTTACCGTGTCGTGTAGATTTTTGCGGTAGGCAGGATGACCCATATGCAAAAACTTAACTACATCATCAACCTTACGATCTATATACCTCCATTGATCATCTACTCCATGAGGAAAAACATATATCTCTTTATCTGTAAACTTGCTAAATACATCCTTGCAAAATTTATTTGGAACCCACATTTCATCTAGGTGATAAATATAATCTTCCCATAGTGGCTGTAATTCCGTTGATTCCCAAGCTGTATATCCAACCTTATGAGAATTTTTTCCATGAAATTTATAGAATTGTGGGTGTCCAAAAGTTACCTCAACTGGTGCTTCTCTTTCAATTAGCATACTGTGACCAGTTCTTGTTATATTTGTTAAAATCTTGTGTGTGGCATAACCGTATCCAGTACTGATCTTTGAATCACAGTTGTTAAAACTAAATTTCACGATTTTACTTTTCTACTAGTTAGAATCTAATTTGCGTTCAATACGGTCAATGGCATCTCTCATAGATGAGCCACCATTATTTCTAAATTCTTCACGAATTTCTTTTACTTGTACTTCAAGTGTTGCGACTCTTTCCGTAAGTGCTGGTCTGGCAGGAGAGCCTGGTCTTTCAGGTTCGCCAAACCAGTCACTAACGAAAAGATTCCATTTAAAGAAAGCCTGTAAAGACTTTCTAAAAACAACAATTGTAGATGCTAGTCCAGTGATAACTGCACAAACTAATACAATCCACTGGAATATAGTCATTTACTTAGTTGCCTTCTTTTCTCCAGCCTTTTTAGCTGGTGATTTTTTAGCTGGTGCCTTTTTTGCAGGTGCACTCTTTGCACTTGCATTTTTTGCTTTTGGGGCTTGTTTCACCAAAGTCTCTACAACTTCAACTGCTGTCTTAGCTAGAGATTCTGGAGTTGCACCTTTACCAAATGCAATGTCGTTCTTATTCATGTAGCGGATTGCTACTGGTGCTACTGCTGCAACTAGAGCATATAGATAGCTCTGCCAGTCAGTTACACCTGCCAGGTACAAAGCAACGGCAGCACCTAGGAATGACCTTCCATAAGACTGTAACATTGCTACTTGTGCTTTTGACATATTATTCTCCATATTTTAATATATCCCTTGTGGATATAGTAACTATTATACAGTAAAAAAAAATAAAATTTCGGCGGTTGGCGGTTCGGCGAAACAAGAACTAAAACCCCCAACTACCTATAACTTGACACAAGATAATATTAGTTGCTATAATTAGTATCTTACGCATAAAGGATTATATATGGAAGAAAAAAGCAATATAGATACACAAGTTGAATCTATGAATGAAAATATTGGAACAATTCTATACATTATGTTGGGTAGAATTTATGATCAATTAGTTCTCCTGGCTGATGCCAATGGAAAAGGAGAAGATATGATGAAATTAATGCAAATGCATACTAATGGTAATATTATGTCTCCTTTACCAGCATTGAATGTTCCAGAGTTTGAGTCAGAAGAAGATTCTTCTACAACCCCCGAAAATTCTGAGCTAGTAAATGATTTTGAGTAAAAAACAAAGAAGATTGTTTATTTATATAGCATTATTGTTTACTGCTATAGAACTTGGAATTATATATATGCTCATTAGTGGTATTGCAAAGTAAAAAGAGCCTTTTAAATGTCATGCTCAGGACATTTACCCATCCCAAGGTAAACCTATAGCTTCTTAGCTACTTTTGATAGAGATAACTTTTGGTTTCTTCTCTTCTGGGATTTCTCTGACTAGGATAACATATAACATGCCATCTTTCAATTCCGATCCAGATACATGAATATGATCAGCTAGTGAGAATACTCTAGTGAATTTACGACCTGCAATACCTTTATGTAGGTATTTGTTTTCATGGTCTTTTTTATCACCTTTGATGATTAGTTCACCGTCTTTTTCGATAACCTCTAGGTCTTCTTTCTTATATCCTGCCAAAGCTAGTTCAATTAGAAAATGATTTTCATCTTCCAGTTCAACAATGTTATATGCAGGAAAAGTATTTGAATTTACCCTAGCAATTTCCTCAAATCTAGGAAATAGGCTATCCCATCCAATCATAAATGGATTAGTCGTTGTAATAGTACTCATTTTTTCTCCTTTTAAGCAAGTTTTACACCCCCCGTTAGGCAGAGTGCTTATATATTATAGCAAAATATGGTTGAAAATTCAATATGTTATATAACCGTTATCTAAATGTTATCATTCCGTAACATAAATGTTATCATTTTGTTATATTATAATGTGATGTAGGTCACATATATATAATTCTATAAAATGTGAATACGCAAATTTTTTTCAGATCTGCAGCTAGGGCTATTTTCACAAAAATGTGAATGAGATTTTTATTTGTATGATGCAGAAATTGAAAATATTTTCAAAAATTGCATAGTGAGCACATAAAAAAATAACCGCATAATGCGGTTATAATTTCTAAAGCATAATGCGGTTTTAAATTTTTTTTGCCATAAGCACACCTAATAAAAATAAACTAGCAATGATACCTAGAAAAATTTCCACTATCCCTCCAACCATTCACACACACACGCACCAATTGCAGACAATAAACCAATAGCAAAAGTAATAACCATAATGCTAGGTGTCATACCGTCTAGCCCAATGACTAGTAATTGTAATTCAAGCAATAGTGCAGGTAATGAGAATACCGCAATGAAAGTTAAAGGTGCTATCAAGTTATAGATAAACATCAGACTTCCACCTCATCTAATACTTCGCAATTCATACACCCGTCAATTTCACAATAGCAACCGTGAAAGTGACCTGTGCAAGTAATGCAATAAGCAACAGTAACGGGCAAGCCGTTTTGTGAATTAAAGGCACGACCTAATTCGTGACCTGAATGAATAATTTCTAACATACTAAGCAACCCAACCTTTGCAATCTTCGCAAACATCTACAATGTCTGTCTTGAATAATAATCTACCCTGAGCAGTAGCAGGGTTACTACACCAATAACATTTAATCATTTCTTAATCCTCACACAATACGCAGATAGAAGTTTCTAATTCAAACGGTGCTAACTTGTCACCGCACACTAGGCAAATTGCCTTAGTGATTTGTTCAGTTGCTAATTCAGTCATTGAACTAACCTTTCTTTAATGTTGAAATTTATTTGCTAACTTTCGTTAGGCTCACTTTCAACCTTTCTTATACTCTGACCTTACACCCTACCTCTGACAAAAGTCAAGTTGAAATGGGCAAATTTAGGTTAACATTAGGTTAATTCTTTTTCCACAACTTATACACAGATTAATACACAAGTTATACACATCTGTGGATAACCTGTGGAAAAGCCCGCCCCATTTTTTATAAGATGTCAAGTTAAGACACACGATTACTAACACAGAAAAAAATCACGGGAATGTTCTTGACAAATGTCAGTGGCTTGTGGTATGTTCATTACATGAACCAGACAACCTCTATTCCAGATTTCCTAATGGATTTCTATGTGCAATTTGAAGAGTGGTATTTCTCCAACCCAGCCAACCATGACCTTGAGTGCGATTGCCAGTCATGCGATCCAGAACTACACCTTGAAATGTTTGACGGAATTGACTTGTAAACCATAAACACTTGACAGCTTCCCCAAAATATGGTCCGCCCCTGTGGATAACTTGTGGATAACTATTTACGAAGTGTTGAAAACTCACTAGAAATTGTGGATAACCTGTGTATAACTTTGTTATAAATCTGTTATACGACACGCCCGAAATGTGTCAAAAATTGTCAGACCTATCTGGTAAAGTCATAGACATAAGATAAAGAAAGGGGTTCAAAATGAACTTACTTAAAGAACAATACATCTGCCAGTTCTGCATGGCAGACATGGAAGCAGACCAAGTTTTCTGCTGTGATACTTACAAAGGTAAGATGTCTAAATTTGACTTTATTGCCTACTATGGGGACGAACTAGACGAACTCTAGTTTTGTCAGACCCCTATGATAAAGTAAAACTATTAGAAAGGACTTAAAAATGGGTTACTTAAAATTTATCGACTTAAATGAAAACGGTGTTACCGTAAAAGATGTTTCAGAAATTTCAATCGGTGATGAGATTGAAACTCTAATGGCTTTAGAACAAAAGGCTTTCACTCTTGCTTGTGTTGTTTGCCTTACCCCCGTTCAATCTGGCTTGGGTCACTCTTATTGCCCACGCCATAAGCCTTAAAAAAATGTCAGACCTATCTGATAGTATCAACTTAAATAAACAAAAAGAAAGAGGTGTCCTATGTTGGACTTACTACTAATCGCAATCGTTGCAGGTGGTGGATTTGGTCTGCTGTTTGCTTTCGTAAATGAAATGATGAAAAAAGACAATCGTATCGCAGAACTTGAACACGCTTTGGTTCAAGCATACACAGAATTAGAACTAAAGAATTTAGGAGTGATGAAATAATGATGACAAGAAAAGACTATGTAAAAGTTGCAGAAATTCTTAACGCTTATCATCTAGACATTGAGCCTCAAGTGTTTGAGGATTTGCTGTCAGACTTTCAATCGTTTTTCAAAAGTGACAATTCAAATTTCAATCCTACAAAATTCAGAGATGCGGTGATTAAATAATGATTCGTTTTAAATTTGAAACATTCAAAGGAACTTTTGTTTTTGGAATTAGTTTTTCAGTCTATGAAAATATTTATAACAAGAGACAAGCAAATTTAATTTTTGATCTAGGAAAATTTGCTCTTGCTTTTATTTTTGGAAAGGACAAAAAGGCGTGACAAATTTTTACATAATTTTTTGGCTGTCTCTTTTGGTTTATTTCCTTTATAAGGTAAATAAATAGTTGTCCACAGCCTGTGGATAACCCCCGCCCCAAATTTAAGCTATTGTCAAATTACGACACTATTAAAATAACACCAAAATTTCACTAAAATTGTCAGTCCTATGTGATAGGTTTATCTTATACCTACTAGGAAAGAACAGAAAATGACAGTTACAGATTTATACCGCAACATAGCAAGCAAGGCAACCCCAGCCCAAATTGAACAAGCAACACAATGGTACGCAGACGCAGAATTATTAGCACACGACTTAATCAGAATTTTTAAGTCACGCAATGTTGATGTAACACTTGAACAGTCTGCTAGTATTATCTCTGCATTCTCACCCCGTCAGCGTTGGTCTCGCAATGTTGTGCAAGCAATAGAATTTGCTAACGGTGGAAAGCCAAAAGGCTTAAAGAATAATTTAACAATGGCAGAAAATTCTTTAACAATGGGTTTCAGTGCACTTAAAGGACAAAAGACTAACGCATTCGCAAAAGCAATTGCAGGTGATGAAAGTGCAATAACAATTGATGTATGGATGTGCTATGCAGCAGGACTTGAAACTAATTCACCTAATAAAACACAATACAAGGAATTATCTTTAGCCGTTGAGAATGTTGCTAAGGAAATGAAACTAACCCCTCGCACAATGCAAGCCCTAATCTGGATTGTATTTAGGGGAAGTGCAGCTTAAAAATCCCCGCCCCGTTTTTTCAGTTTTGTCAAGTTACGAGATTAATAAAAAGTCACGGGAATCACTGGAATTTGTCAGTGGTATATGCTAGTATCATTACATGTTTAGAAAGCAATCTGCACACCCAGAACAACTCAGAGCAAGGCTTGAGTTGCGTAGAAGTAATGCAGCAACGCCACACAAAAACAAAAAGAAATATTGTAGAAAACAAAAACACAAAAACAAGGAAGTGGAATAATGGGACTAAACTCTGCATTAGATATTGCTGATATGAATATTACTCTTGAACAACAACTAGCGATGCACTTTAGAGGTAATTGCTATCCACCCGTTCCATTAATAATGATCACACCTGCCATGGAAGCCATCGATGCTTATTGGGAAATGGATTATAATAAACTAATTAATCTTCCTGATGGTATTGAATTTAAAAATGGTGCAACAAAACTTCCTGCTACACAACTAATTGACTCACTACGCCTTGAAGCATGGTGTTTTGAAGATGACGACTTTGAAGAATTTGAAGAATAATTGTCAGACCTATGTGCTATAGTAAAACTACCTACTAAGGAAAGGAACATGATGTTCACTCTTAATAACCCAATGAAGGTAATGGAAGGCAACTATGTTGTTACCTCTCACCCCTGCCCAAGTTGCCATGATACACTTACCGTTGCAATAGGTAGTGATAAGTTGTACGCATACAATCAAGGTGCATTGGCTCAAACTGTATTATCAGAATACGGTTCAGATGTTCGTGAAAGATTTATTTCAGGATACTGCGACTCATGTTGGAACGGACTATTTGGAGATGATGAAGATGAGTAACATGAAACGACATCTAGAAGATGTCTTATTTGAAATGTATCCTGACGGTGTATTCTCAGAAGAAGAATTTTGGGAAGCCGTTGCAGAAGCCGATGGTCATGAAAAAGACTACTATGCAGATGGAGACATAGCAGAATGGCTATAGAGCTTAGAATTGGAAGAATTACTGTAGGTGAGCCAGGGCAACCTGGCTACCGAGTAATTAAAGAAGATACTTGCGATTTTTGCGGAAATGTGCTAGACTTCATGGAATTAATGGTTGGACACGAATGTGAGGAAAACAGTGGAACTATTTAGTAATGACAACCTAATTAATAAAAAAGCAATTGACGATCTAACCGAAGAAGAGTTAGATCAATTAATGATTATCCTATCTGAAGCAGGTTACTAATGAAACTATTTAACAAAATGTCAGACCCATACGCTAAACTAGACCACTTGATGATTAGAATGGCTAGTCCAGAAATTTTAGCAGAATACAAAAAACTAAGGGAACAGGTTTAATTGGAAATAGCACTAGGTATAATTGGCTTATTAATACTATTTGGAATGTTTGTTGGTTTGTCAGTAAGGTTTGCTATCATAGAAGAAATGTTAGACAGTAACATCAGACAGACAACAGATGCACAAAAATTTGAAAGGAACTTAGATGATAACTGAGTATAAAGAAATTGACAAAATGTTTGGTTTGTCAATTGAGCCAGGTGATTTAATTAAACTACCAAACTCAGAAATTATTTCTGTAATTAGAACAGAGCCAACAGACTATGGCTATGATGTATTCTATCTAGATCTATTTGAAGATGAAGAATTGGTTTACTCACTGTCTGATAATGAAATGGTATCGCTTCTTCAGTTTGACTGAAAAAGCCCCCGCCCGATTTTTAAAGCTTTGTCAAGTCTTACGAGTGTGATTACTATCACACGAAAATAATCACTGAAAATTTGAAAATGTCAGACCTATGTGCTAAGATGTGTAACATCAACAAACAAATAAAAGGAAGCAAAAAAGTGGAAACTAAAATCCAAACCCCAACTGTTGGCTCACAGTTCACAACTGCTAAGTCTGGTGTAACTGGCGAAGTTAAGGAAGTTGTAAAAAACGCAAATGGTTCGTTGCGTGTTCGTCTTGATGTAAATGGTCAAGACCGTTGGACTACTATTAAGTAGTCATCTTGTTGGGGGTCTGGCATTTTTGTCAGACCCCTATGCTAAGATAAATCCCTACCTACAAACAAAGGAAATAAAGATGGCTCGTAGCCTTTCAGTTAAAGTACCAACTTCAGCAATCGTTGAGATGGTAGAAAATAAAATAGCAGAAATCGAAAAGGAAATTAAGGAATTTCCTGCTAAGCAAGAACAATTCGATAAAGAACAAGAACTATACAAATCAAAAGTTGTTGGCTTTGTATCTGAATACCTTGCAAAAAATCTTAGCAAGATTGGCTATGAAAATAATTCAGTAATAAGACTATCTAACTACAATGGTCGTGTTGAATTATCTTTTAATGCAGATAGCATTGAGAATTTTCCTAAGCCACCTCAAGCACCTAAGAAGCCAAATTCACAACAATGGTATGGTCGTGAATACACCTACCCTCTTGAAATGCTAGAAAAGAATTTGCGTGTTCTAAAGATGACAAATCAGGAAACTGTTAATGCAAGTACCTACTCATCTGTGATGGATTTGCTCTAAGCAAAGTGACCTGAGTATGTCAATAAACTGCTCTAATTAAAAGGTAGCCAATACTGGCAGGTTATTGGTGAGTTTGAGATAGAATAATTAAATCCTGCCACACTTGGTCTGGTGGCTCAGTTGGTTAGAGCGTTGCCCTGTCACGGCAAAGGTCGTGGGTTCAAGTCCCATCCAGATCGCAAAATTTGTCAGACCATCGTGGTAAGATAAATTTCTACCTACAAGAAAAGGAATACAAATGGGTTTAGATATGTATCTACGCACTAACAAATATGTTAGCCGCTATGACTTTAAAACTATTGATGGAAATATGGTCAAAGTAGAAAATCCTGATTTTGGAATTGTTTCTACTTTATTTGGCATGGAAAATAAATTAGATACTGAAGCATTTTCAGGAATTAATATTGCCTTTCCTATGGGCTATTGGAGAAAAGCAAATCATATTCATCAATGGTTTGTAGATAATGTTCAGCGTGGTGAAGATAACTGTGCCACCTACTATGTACCACTTGAAAAACTAGTAGAGTTAAAAAATGTTTGTCTTGAAGTATTGGTGAGGAGACACCCAGATATTTCTGAAGATCTTCTTCCAACACAGTCTGGTTTCTTTTTTGGGGGAACTGACTACGATGAATATTACTATGGATCAGTTCAAGAAACAGTAGATATCATTGATCGCTGCATTGCTAGTGGTATTGAAGATTTTGAATACCAGAGTAGTTGGTAAGAGATGAATTCATTAGAAACACTGACTGTAGAAGAATGGGATAGTCGTTATAAGCCTATGACGAATGTCCTTGATCCAAATGCCTCGTGGGACGGAGTTATGTTTGAAACCTATGGTGAGGAGCATAACACTGTCCGCAAGTATCCTAACAATAGAGTCTGGACCTATATTGATGGAGATAATGGAACCTATCTAATTGCTGGCTACCACATCGTAAACAGAATTGGTTATTTTATTTGTGAGGTCCCATGGGAGCACGAAAATATTCAAGTACTAGTTAAGTTAGATGAACATCTAAAAGATTTATCAATTGACGAATTAGCAGAAGTATTCTGTGAAGAATGCGGAATCAATGCAATGGATACATATGCATGTATTGTAGCAATGAAAAATAATGAAGCACTATGCGTTGAATGCTGTGGAGACTGTATATAATTCCTAGTAGGTAGGATGATCCTGAGCACGATCGCAAACTGCTCATTCTCTAGCTTTAAAATGGGTCCGCCCCGTTTTTGCAGCTTTGTCAAGTTACGATACTTTTTACGAAATCACAGGAAAAAACATCAAATAAAATTGACAAATGTCAGACCCATAGTGTATAGTAAGACTATTAAACAAACCTACTAAAGGAGAAAAAATGGCTGCTGCCGTTGAATCATTCGCAAGTTTCCGTGAACCAGCATGGCATGGTCTTGGAACTGTATTTGACCATGAAGTTACAAGTTCAACTGAAATGCTTGAACTTGCAAATCTAAATAACTGGAATGTTCGTCTTGAAGATGTTCCACTACCAGATGGTTATACATCTAGCAAATCTAATTTTCTAGTTGTTCGTGACCACCCAGAAACACAGACACCAGATGTTCTTGCTGTTGTTGGTGAACGCTATCAGGTTCTACAAAACGAAGACCTATTTGATTTTGGAAATTATCTTCTTGATGGTGCTCGTTGGGAAACTGCTGGTTCTCTAAAATCTGGTCGTGTTGTATTTGGTTCTCTTGCACTAGAGCGTGAGACAGTGCTTGACCCAAATGGAGTTTCAGATGTAGTTAAGACTTACATGCTAGTGAATACATCACATGATGGTTCTATTGCTGTTCAGGCAAGCATTACACCTGTTCGTGTTGTTTGTGCAAATACTCTTAATCTTGCATTAAAGGGTACTAAGCAATCATTCAAAATGCGTCACACTCAAACTCTTGATGGTCGTATTGCACAGGCTCGTGAAGCACTAGGTCTTGCAAATTCTTACATGAACGAATTTGATAAGATGGCTAAAGAACTTATCGAAACTGAAATCACTAAAGCAAAGTTTGCTGAAATTGTTGCAACTGCTTACCCAATGCCAGACAAAGACACTAAAGGTGCTATGACTAAATGGGAAAAGAAGATTGAACAGTTAGATGAAATCTTTGTATCAGATACCAATTCAATGATTAACAACACCGCTTGGGGTGCTTTTAATACACTAACTGAACGCCTTGACTGGTATCGACCTGCTCGTGGTGGAAATAACGAGGGTATTCTATCTGCTGCAAGTGGATTTGACCCAGTTATCAATGCAGAGAAAAATAAATTACTATCTATTGTGCGTGAACTAACTCTCGCATAATCCTTAGTAGGGAACACCTGAGCAAGTGTCTAAACTGCTCACACTAAAAAAGCTCCGCCCCGATTTTTTATAGGCACTACATACTTTACGATGATTACGATAAATTCACGGAAATCACGGAGATTCGATTTGACTTTTGTCAGTGGTCTGTGATAGGATGCGTAGCATCAACCTACAAAAAGGAAATAAATGTTTGAGCCTGGAAATAAAGATCATGTCATTGCTCGTCTTGCAGATGATCTTGTAGAAATGCATAAAGTTGGAGCAATTGAATTAGAGTACTGGGAAACAGCAAGATTACTTGTTGAGCAGTATTACAGTGTTCACACCAAGGTCATGATTGGAGACAAGAAATAATGGTGTATGTAGTAGCAACCACAGAAGTTATTTATTCAGAAGAGTATTTAATTAAAGAGATGTTAGCAACTGGTGAGTATGGCATTAATGGTCATCCTATCAGTCATGAGGCTATGGTTGAATTTGTTAAGGATAGAGAATGGCAAATAGATCATAGTTTATTCCTGGACAGGTACGATGTTCCTGTTCAAATCTCTGTCAAAGATGAAGACGGTGAGGACCTATTCTTTGCAAAAAATAAAATAGACATTAATACTTGTCCTATCAAAAATTGTCAGACCCATGTGGTAGGTTTGTCCCAACACGATAAAAAGGAAGCATAATGCCAACTCTATACGGAACATTTTATGGAACCCATGAGGCTCTATGGTCAATGGAAATTGAAGACGGTGACTGGAACGAATATATGGCTAAGCACCCAAACTTTGATTCCACGGATGTAGAACAAATGGAAGATATGTGGGAATACTTCAAGGGTGAACTAAACTACTATGACGCTCCTGAAGAGTCTGTTGATTTAGAAAATAATCTAACACAAATTGAGGCTTATATTGACGGAAAGGATATCTTCAATGAGAATGTATGATTTTGCAGTTGAGTTTGTATTTGACTATATGGTAATTTTAACAGATGTTGATGTTATTTTCCATAAGGATATCAATGCTGAGTTTATCGAGAATAAGGCAAAAGATAATCTAAAGACTGAATATGGTATTGACATTGATAGTCTTAATGGACTACAGGATGTTATTATTCACGATAAGGACTATGGCTACACCCCACCCTCAGAGCGACTAGAATGGACGGTACAGTAATGGAAGTTTCAAAAGTATGGGTGCTATCAAAGCAATGGGAAGAAGTTTATGACTTCTCTGAAGAACTAGTAGAAGAGTTCGCTAGTGCAAATAATATAGAGATTGAAGATGATCTTGAAGTATTTGCAAGTGACTATGCAGAAGAAATCTGGGACTGGTTAAATGATAATAAAACTAACAATGATCTTCTAGGTATGTGGGAAGAATTTGAGCGTGAGGAAATGCTTGACGGTGAAGTTGTTGAATACAGATTTGAGAGGGGCTAAAGCTTTGTGTCACACTAGTATGATAGGATACGCACATGAATAAAACAATGCCAAAAGAAATAATTGTCTCAAGAAGCATTACATACAGCACTGATCAGATTATCGAAGATATTCTTGACATGGCAAATGATAGTAACCTAAGCAAGGAAGACATATCTGTTGATTTAGTTGTTGACTGGATTAACGATATTGTTTGGGAAGACTTCTCTAAATTGTATGAAACTACAACATTGCGTATTGAAGATGAAGACGGACAATACATAGGAGACTTAGGGTAATGGTAGATATTGAATATGTGGAGGCAATTCCTCAATCCCGTCAAGGAGCAGAATTCTATGTAAAATCCTACGGTCATGAACGCTATGCCACATTAACCAAAGATGATAGAAAACTACACATTGATCGTGTTGGAGACATGTACCTAACTATCCCAAATCTTATAAATGGAGAGTTGGAGGAGTCTGGTAAAATAATCACAGACACCGATGAACTTTTAGAGGCTGGAATTAAGGACGACATCCAGTTACGACAAGTTCTAAAAACTCTTGGCTATGCAGGTTGGGCTGTATATCATCAGAATCCATACTGGGAGATCGTATCTGACTATGACCCAGACGGTGTTATTGGTGGTGCAGATTTCTATGAGGCTGTTGATGAAGCAATAAAACTATTAGATGATGAAAACTTTTGGGAAGGAATGAAGGATTTTGAATAACGATCAGCAGCAAGAGGCTATTGAAATAACCAGGAATTTTATGCACCATGCAGCATTCAATCTAATTAATTCAGCAGAAACAAGTAACCCAGAATTAATGTGGGCTGTATTGGTAAACACTCAAGCAACAATTGAGAGTTACATACAAACAATGTCAGAGGTATGTGATAGTATTGTAGGTTCAGGAGAATAAATGGAACAGAGGAATAATGCCAAGAAAATTGCAGACATCTTTTCAGACGAGCGAACTAATGTAATTGACCTAGCCACACAGACAGCAAATCTATTAACCCCAAGTGCGGAGGATAGGGTACACCGTTGGTTGAAATGGCATAATCATTTAATGCAGGGATACAAGTCTGAAATTCCAGAGCCAATTAATCTTGACATCTATGACGAAGTATGATAGAATAAAAGCCACTAGCCGAACTTGGAACGGCTGGACTGAGTTGTCAGTAAAATAAACAAGTGGTGTTGGCAGTCACCTAAAAAACTGCCACCTAAATTTAAGCAAGCTTTTAATTTGACAAAATTAAAAAATGGGGGCGACTATATCATATAAATCAAAATTTGTCAACATTACGAACAAACTTAAAAAATCACTGGAATTTGGAGGAATTGAATAAATTTGGAGAAATCGTATAAAGATGGTATAATGGATGCTATTGATATAGTATCTAAATGGAATATGACAGCTATACATAGTGCATTCATATTACCTATATTGGATCAGCTGAATAAATTATTGGAGTCCCGCCCAAATGATGACTAATGAAATAAATAGACATTACGAACCAATGAAAAAAATCACTGGAATTTATAAGAAGATTAATTGTTTTATCTTTGGTCATCGGGAGGGTGCTCAGGAAGCTTGTCCATTTACCCTAAACACCTATACATATTGTATTAAATGCAATGAGATATACAAATATATACCCACAAAATATTTAGATTCAAAATGAATAAATATCTCCTGATTTTGTGCAGAATTTGTGCACTTTCTATATATTTTATATTGTTTTTGTGCCTACTTCTGCCAGTTTTATTAGGCATTTATTTGTATAATTCATACAAAAAGTATTACGAACGAAGCCAAAAAATCACTGGAATATATGGGATATCAAATACATGATTAGTTAGATATACATCCATTTGTATGGTTTCTACAAGTATTACGATATGATAACAATATTGCATCATTACACATAAAAAATAGATATACATATACATATGTGTTTAAATAATCAGATATAGGTATGAATTGGAGTAAAGTGGAGTAAAATGGAGACTATTTTATCTATATTTGAGGGCGGAAACACTAGTCAGACATATTGACATTGACCCATATATCTGATATCATTGTGTCTGTGAATAATCATAATACCATTGCATCTAAAGTAAAGACCTATATGATAGACTATCAGGAAAAGCATGGATATCTTCCTGATAATGAATATGAAGCATTATTTGTTAAGATGTATATTACCTATGCTAATGAGCTATCTCTTTTCACTCCCCCGAAAAAGAGCTACGCTAAGAAAGATGGTAAATAATGGTAGATTTAGACAGACTAGTATGTAAAGAATTACTCTGGATGATGATCGAAAGATATGATTATGACTTTGTATATTCTATGATGGTAGAAATCGGTACTGACGAACTACCAGACTATTTAGAGGCTATCGATGAACTCCGTCAACTTAGGGAAGAAGATAACGAATGACTTGTATTGTAGGTATCCAAGATCAGGATACTGTCTATCTGGCTGCAGATAGGGGTCTTTCAGATGACGATGTTATTACCTCTATGTCTAGCCCTAAGATTAGAGAAAATGGACCATATATTATTGGCTATGCCGATTCTGTAGGTACTGGACAATTACTTCATTGGCTAACCCTGCCTA
>JACCDX010812470.1_pt1 | contig 22408 bp, 21 predicted proteins | sample 7449681 | NCBI WGS metagenome assembly JACCDX01 (sample SAMN15323450, study PRJNA562643) | freshwater metagenome | isolation source: river surface water | place: USA:Blue River Watershed | collected 2017-08-18
AGCGCCTGGAGCTCGCCCGCGCCCTGGCCGCCGGCCCGAAGCTGCTGCTGCGCGACGGGGTGATGGCGGGGCTGAACCCGCAGGAGATCACCGAGATCATCGAGGTGATCCGCGGCATCCGCGACTCGGGCATCACCATCCTGCTGATCGAGCACGTGATGCATGCGGTGATGAGCCTGTCCGACTACATCTATGTCCTCTCCTACGGCAAGATCATCGCGAAGGGCGAGCCGAAGGAAGTGGTGAGCAACCGCGACGTCATCGAGGCCTACCTGGGCCGGGGCGCCGCCGACCAGATGCCGGCCACGGCCGAAGGAGGCACCGCCCATGCTTGAAATCCGCAACCTGCGCGCCGGCTACGGCCAGGTCGAGATCCTGCGCGGCGTCGACCTCGATGTCGCCGGTGGCGAGATCGTCGCCGTCCTGGGCAGCAACGGCGTGGGCAAGTCCACGTTGAACAACAACATCTCGGCGCTGTACAAGCCCTTCGGCGGCTCGATCCGCTTCAAGGGCGACGAGCTGGTGGGCCAGAGCTCGACCGAGATCGTCAAGCGCGGCGTGATCCACGTGCCCGAAGGCCGGCGCATCTTCCCCAACCTCAGCGTGCTGGAGAACCTCGAACTCGGCAGCCTGGTACGGGGCAAGGAACGCCGCGCGCAGAACCTGGAGCGCGTGGTGACCATCTTCCCGCGCCTGAAGGAGCGTTTCAGCCAGCTGGCCGGCACGCTCTCCGGCGGTGAGCAGCAGATGCTGGCCATCGGCCGCGGGCTGATGTCGGAGCCGGTGCTCCTGATCATGGACGAGCCCTCGCTGGGCCTGTCACCGCTGCTGGTGGAACAGATGTTCGACCTGATCCGCCGCATCAACCAGGAAGGCCAGTCCATCCTGCTGATGGAGCAGAACGCGGTGCAGACCCTGGCGATCGCGCACCGGGCCTACATCATCGAGAACGGCGTGGTCGCCATGCAGGGCAAGGCCGGCGACCTGGCCCGCGACCCCGAGCTGCGGCGCAACTACCTGGGGCTGTGAGGGCCAGGGCATGACGCAAGCGTCCCAGCCGCCCCTGCCGCCCTCCGTCGGCGCCCCCGAGCTGGCTGGCCGCCACGCCCTGGTCACCGGCGCGGGCAGCGGCATCGGCCTGGCCACCGCGCAGGCGCTGGCGCGCCGTGGCGCAAGGGTGGCCTGCGTGGTGCAGGATGAGGGCCAGGTGGCGGCGGTGCGCGCCGTGCTGCCTGAGGCGACCGTCTTCGTGCAGGACCTTCAGGACGACGAGGCCTGCGCCGCCCTGCCCGCCCGCGCCGCACAGGCCCTGGGCGGGCTGGATGCCCTGGCCTGCTGCGCCGGCATCTTCTACAAGAAGGGATCGGACGACACCACCCTCGAGGAATGGCGGCACACCCTGGCCGTCAACCTCGACGCCACCTTCATCCTCACGCGTGCGGCCATCGCGCACATGCGGCAGCACCGCGCGCGCGACGCCGCGGTGGCCGTCATCACCAGCCAGATCGGCCTGGTGGGGCATGCTCGCGGCGCGGCCTATGCCGCTTCCAAGGCCGGCCTCAACGGCATGGTTCGCTCTCTGGCCCTGGAATGGGCTGCCGAGGGAGTCCGGATCAACGCGGTCGGCCCCGGTCCGGTGGCCACGCCCATGGTCGCCGCGGTGCAGGCCGACCCGGCCGCCCTGGCGGCCATGGAGGCCACCATCCCCATGGGCCGCCTGGGCCAGGCCTGGGAGATCGGCGAGACGGTGAGCTTCCTGCTCTCCAGCCGCGCCTCCTTCATCACCGGCCAGGTGCTGTGCGCCGATGGCGGCTTCACTGCGCGCTGAAGGGGCAGCCACCGCACACCCGCCCACGCCCGAGACGCCTGATGACCGCCCTGCCCTCGTCCCACACCCAGCCTGCAGCCGCCACGACGCAGGCTGCGCAGGGTGCAGGCAGCACGCAGGGCGCCGCGAACGGGCCACTGCCCCTGGCCCGTTTGGCCAAGGTGGTCCGCAGCAAGAACGCCGGCCCCGCCCTGCTCACGCTGGACCTGTTCTTCCACGACCGCGCGGGCTACGAGCGCGCGGCCACTGCCCCGGGCCTGCAGGCGGCCGCAGTAGCCACGCGCTATGGCGTGGCAGCCAGCCAGGTGCGCCGGTACGAGCTGCCTGACCTGCTCGCCATCAAGCTCTCGCTGCCACGCCGCCTGTGCGCGGGCAGCCCGGGCGACGGTGACGTCTACGGCGCGCAGCAGCATGTGCCGCTGCTGGAGGTGATGCTGTGACCGATCCCGCGCACGGCACCCGCATCGGCGCCGTCGGGCGCCTGCTGCAGTCGCACCGTCCGGGCGAGGAGCCGCTGCGCGTGCTCTCCGCTTCGGGGCAGCTGGGGTACGGCATCATCGAATCGTCGCTGGCACGCGGCCTGGAGCGCCAGCCGCACTTCATCGGCTGCGACATGGGCTCGATCGACCCGGGCCCCTATTACCTCGGCTCCGGGCGCATGGCCGCCCCTGAGGCCATGGTGCGGCGGGACCTCGGCCTGGTGCTGGACGCCGCCCACCGGGGGCAGGTGCCGTTGCTGATTGGCAGCGCGGGTACCGCCGGCGCCCGCCCCCACCTCGACGCCACGCTGGCCCTGGTCCGCGAGATCGCCACGGCCCGGGGCCTGGACCTGCGCGTGGCGGTGATCGAGAGCGACGTCCCGGCCAATGTCCTCACCCGCGCGCTGGCCGAGGGACGCCTGGGGCCCCTGGACGACTGCGCGATCGGTCCGGACGGCCAGGACGCCCCCATGGGCTCGGACAGCGCGGCCGAGACCGGCAACGCGGGCCCCCTGCCCCTGCCGACCGCCGCCGACATCGCCGCCTGCACCCACCGCGTCGCCCAGTGCGGCACCGAGACCTTCCGCCGCGCGCTCGAGCCCGATGTCGACGTGGTCATCGCCGGCCGTGCCTGCGACACCGCGATATTCGCCACCCTGCCCGAGATGCTGGGGTATGACAGCGGCCTGGCCCTGCACATGGCCAAGATCGTCGAATGCACCTCGTTGTGCTGCGAACCGGGCGGGCGCGATGCGATGCTGGCCGAACTCTGGCCCGATCACTTCGTGCTCGAGAGCATGAACCCGGCCCTGCGTGCCACGCCGGCCTCGGTGGCGGCCCATGCGCTGTACGAGCAGGCCGACCCCTGGGTGGTCGAGGAGCCCACCGGCACACTGGACCTGCGCGAGGCACGCTACCAGGCCGTGGACGAGCGACGCACCCGGGTCGAGGGCGCCCGCTTCCACCCCCGGCCGCAGCCCACGCTCAAGGTCGAGGGTGCTGCCCGGGTGGGCGAGCGCGCCCTGATGCTGGCCGGCATCGCCGACCCGGTGATGCGCGCCGGGCTGCCGCAGGTCCTGGCCCAGGTCGAGGCCAAGGTGCGCAGCCTGCTGCCGCTGGAGCCGGGCCAGCACTGGCAGCTGCATCCGCATGTCTACGGCCGGGGCGCCGTGGTGCCCCTGCCAGATGGCAGCTCCCCCGCCCCCGAGCTGGGCCTGGTGCTGGAGTTCATCGCCTCGGACGCGGCGCTGGCGCGCACCGCGGCCGCCGTGTTCAAGCAGAACCTGCTGCACCACGGCTACCCGGGGCGCCTGTCCACCGCGGGCAACCTGGCCTTCCCGCTCACGCCCAGCGAGCTGGATGCAGGCACCGCCTACCGTTTCGTCCTCTACCACCTGCTGGCGGGAGAGGACCCGGCCCGCATCTTCCGCGTGCGCACCGAGAATACGGGCTCCGCCCTCGCAGAGTCCTGCGCATGAACGACCGCCTGCCCCTGACCAAGTACCACCAGATCTACCTGGTGCTGCGCGAGCAGCTCCAGGAGGGCCGCTTTGCCGACGGCATGCCGGCCGAGATGCTGCTGGCGGAGCAGTTCGGCGTGGGCCGCGTCACCGTGCGCCGCGCCCTGGAGCAACTGGTGCAGGAGGGCCTGATCGTTCGGGTGGCCGGCCGGGGCACCTTCCCCACCGCGCCGTCCGCGCCCGAGGCGGCCTCCGCGCCGCGAGGGCAGGTGCGCCCCACCCGGCTGGCTGGCCTGATGGAGAACATCGTCAGCGCCAGCCTGACCACCACGGTGAAGGTGCTGGACTGGCGCGTCGTCCACGCCCCCGCCCCCGTGGCCGAGTGGCTGCAGCTGCCTGCGGGCAGCAAGGTCGGCAAGGCAGTGCGCCGCCGCAGCTCCCGCGAGGGGCCCCTGTCGTACATCGTGACCTGGGTGCCCGAGCACCTGACCCGGGGCATCAACCGGCGCAAGCTCGCCACCGCCCCCATCCTGCAGCTGCTCGAAGAGGCAGGCGTGGAGCTGGGCCGCGCGACCCAGACCATCTCGGCGCGCCAGGCCGATGCGGTGGTGGCGGGCGAGCTGGGCGTCGCCATCGGCACCGCCCTGCTCTCGGTACGCCGGCTGGTGCGTGACAGCCAGGACCGCCCGGTGCAGCTGCTCGAGGGCCTGTACCGCCCCGACCGCTACGAATACCAGATGGAAGTCTCCGGGCTGGGCAACGTGGAAGCGCGCATTGCCGTCAAGGACGAACAGCGTCCGGGCCGCGCCTGAAGGCCCATGGACAGAAGAATTTGGAGGACACCGTGACCATGACAAGCAGCCCGGGCAGCGCGGCGCCACAGACGCTGGCCCAGAAACTGATCGCCAAGGCCGCCGGCCGCGCGCAGGTGGCCGTGGGCGAGATCGTCAACTGCCAGGTCGACCTCGCGATGTTCCACGACTCCTCGGGCCCGCGCCGGCTCAAGCCCATGCTCGAGGAGCTGGGGGCCCAGGTCTGGGACAAGTCCCGCGTGGTGCTGGTGATGGACCACTACGTGCCCGAGCAGGACGACGACTCCCGCCGCATCGTGCGCATCGCCCGCGAGTGGGCCGCCGAGCAGCAGCTGCCCCATGTCTACGACAGCATCGGCATCTGCCACGTGGTGCTGCCGCAGAAGGGCCACCTGCGGCCCGGCATGTTCGCGGTCGGCGGCGACTCGCACTCGCCCACCGGCGGCGCCTTCGGTGCCTACATGTTCGGCATCGGCGCCACCGAGATGCTGGGCGTGGTCGTCACCGGCCAGCTCTGGGTGCGGGTTCCCGAGACGATCCGCATGCGCTGGGCCAACCGGCTGCCGGCCGGCGTCACCGCCAAGGACATGATGCTGCACATGATCGGCCGCTTCGGCATGAACGGCGGCGCCTACCAGGCCGTCGAGTTCTGCGGGCCCGCGGTGCAGGCGCTGTCGATGCAGGAGAGGATGACCCTGTCCAACATGAGCGCCGAGTTGGGCTCCCAGGTGGGCCTGGTCGCTCCGGACGAGACCACGCGCGAGTGGCTGGCGGCGCATGGCGCGCCAGGCGTGCAGGTCGAGGGCTGGCACACCGACGAGGGCGCGGCCTGCACCACCCACGATTTCGACGCCGCCACCCTGGCGCCGCAGGTGGCCGCCCCGCACAGCCCGGCCAACACCAAGCCGGTGGGCGACTACGGCAACGTCGCCATCCAGGCCGCCTACATCGGCGCCTGCACCGGCGCCAAGCTCGATGACCTGCGCGCCGCGGCCAGCGTGCTCAGGGGCCACCGCGTCCCGGCGGGCTTCCTCCTCATGGTGGCGCCGGCCAGCGCGCAGGACCAGCAGCAGGCCGAGCGAGAGGGCGTCATGGGCGTGCTGCGCGATGCCGGTGCCCAGGTGCTGGCCACCGCCTGCGGCGCCTGCTCCGGCTACGGCGGCACCATCCCCGACGGCGCCAACGTCATCGCCACCACCGCCCGCAACTTCAAGGGCCGCATGGGGTCGCCCACCGCCCGGATCTACCTGGCCTCGCCCTACACCGTCGCCGCCACCGCTCTCCGGGGCCGCGTCACCGACCCGCGCGAGGTGCTTGCATGACCGCCGCCCAGTTCACCACAGGCCACCGCGTCTGGAAATTCGGTGCCGACATCGACACCGACCAACTGGCACCCGGCAACTACATGAAGCTCACGCTGCCGGAGATCGCCACCCACTGCCTGGAGGGCGTGCGGCCCGAGTTCGCCAGCCAGGTACAGCCCGGCGACGTGATCGTGGCCGGCCCCAACTTCGGCATCGGCTCCTCGCGCGAGCAGGCGGCGGGCGCGCTGGTGCAGCTGGGGCTGCGGGCCGTGATTGCCCCCAGCTACAGCGGGCTGTACTTCCGTAACGCCTTCAACCTGGGCCTGCTGCTCCTCACATGCACGCAGGCGGAGGTGCTGCACGAGGGCGAGCACGTCACGCTGGATCTGGCCGGCCGCGCCGTGGTGCGCGCCAGCGGCGAGCGCCTGCCGGTCGATCCCATCCCCGACTTCCTGCTGGACATGGTGGAGGCCGGTGGCCTGCTGAACCAGCTCAAACGCCGCCTGCAACCACAGAAGGGCGCCGCATGAAACCGACTGAACCCCGCATCGTTCGCGCCGAGTCCATGCCGGCCGATACCCCCGAGGTCCCGGTGTGCATCGTGGGCGGCGGCGCCTGCGGCCTGACCACCGCCATCCGCCTGCGTGACCTGGGCCTGGACTGCGTCGTCCTGGAGCGCGACGCCACGCCCTCGGGCTCCTCGGCCCTGTCCTCCGGCTTCATTCCCGCTGCCCTGACCCGGCTGCAGAAGTCCCTGGGCATCGACGACTCCCATGCACTGCTGGCGAAGGACATCCAGGAGAAGGCCCATGGCGGTGCACCGGAGCACCTGGTGCAGGCCTACGTCCACGCCGCCACCGAGGCCATCGACGCGCTGGAGGCCCATGGCCTGCCCTTCGAGATCGTGCGGGGGTTCCTCTACCCGGGTCACAGCGTGGAGCGCATGCACTCCATGCCCGAGCGCACCGGCGAGGCGCTGATGGCCCGCCTGATCAAGCTGGCCAGCGAGCGCGGCGCCGACATCCTGGGCGAGGCCCTGGTGCGCGAGCTGTGGGTCAACGCCCAGGACCGCGTCATCGGCGTCGGCTACCAGCGTCCCGACGGCAGCCTGGAGTACCTGGCCTGCGAGCAGCTGGTCCTGGCCTGCAACGGCTTCGGCGGCAACAACGCGATGGTGCGCGAGCTGATTCCCGAGATCGGCGACGCCACCTTCGCCGGCCACACCGGTAACGACGGCTCGGCGATCAGCTGGGGCCGGGAACTGGGCCTGCAGATGGGCGACCTCGACGCCTACCAGGGCCACGGCGCCTGGGTCACGCCGCAGGGCGCGCTCATGACCTGGGCTTTCATCATGGAAGGCGGCGTGCAGGTGAACAAGCGGGGCCGCCGCTTCGCCGACGAGACCGGCGGCTACTCGGAGGCCGCGGTGCACGTACTCGCGCAACCCGAGGGCGTCGCCTGGAACGTCTTCGACCAGCCCCTGCTGGACCTGCTGCACACATTCCCGGACTTCGTGGAAGCCGAAAAGGCCGGCGCCCTGCGCCAGGCCGCCGACGTGAAGGCCCTGGCCGCCCTCATCGGCTGTGACGCAGCCACCCTGCAGGCCACACTGGATGAAGTCCGCCCCGGACACACCGACGCCTTCGGCCGCAGCTTCAAGCGCTCGCTGCAAGCGCCCTACTATGCGGTCAAGGTGACCGGCGCCCTGTTCCACACCCAGGGCGGGCTGGAGGTCGACGGGCAGTGCCGCGCGCTGCGCGTCAGCGGCCAGCCGATGCCGAACCTGTACGCCGCCGGCGGCGCCGCCCGCGGCGTTTCGGGCGCCGGCCCGGCGGGCTACCTGGCCGGCAACGGCCTGCTGTCCGCGGTGGCCGGCGGCTGGATCGCCGCAGGCAGCGCCGCTGCCGCCCTCTCCTCCTCGAAATGAACACCATGCCACTGAAGCAACGACTCCAAGAAAAGCGCGCCCTCCTGGCTCCCGGCGTCTACGACGCCTTCACCGCCCTGATCGCGGAACAGGCCGGCTTCGAGGCCCTGTACCTCTCGGGCGCCTCCATCGCCTACAACCTGCTGGGCCGCTCCGACATCGGCCTGACCACGGTCACCGAGGTGGCGCACACCCTCTCGCGCATCACCGAGCGGGTGCGGGTACCCGTCATCGTCGACGGCGACACCGGCTTCGGCAACGCCCTCAACACACAGCGCACCGTCCGGACCCTCGAGCAGGCGGGTGCGGCCATGATCCAGCTGGAGGACCAGACCTTTCCCAAGCGCTGCGGCCACCTCGATGGCAAGGGCGTGGTCCCCGTTTCGGAGATGGTGGGCAAGTTGAAGGCCGCCTTGGACGCGCGGCGCAGCGCGGAAACCCTGGTCCTGGCCCGCACCGACGCGGTAGCGGTCGAAGGCTTCGAGGCCGCCCTCGACCGGGCCGAGCAGTACCTGGCAGCCGGCGTGGACGCCCTCTTCGTCGAGGCGGTGCGCTCGCCCGAGCAGATGAAGATCGCCTGCGACCGCTTCGCCGGCCGCATCCCGATGCTGGCCAACATGGTCGAAGGCGGCAAGACCCCGGTCAAGAGCGCCACCGAACTCGGCGAGATCGGCTACCGCATCGTCATCTTCCCCGGCGGCACCTCGCGCGCGGTGGGACACTTCCTCCAACGCTATTACGGCAGCCTGCACCAGCACCAGACCACCGCGCCCTTCCAGGGCGAGATGCTGGATTTCGACCAGCTCAACGCGCTGATCGGCACGCCCGAGCTGCTGGCGCTGGGCAAGACCTACGAGGGCTGATCCAGACGGGCGACGCTCCCGCATGTTTATCATTGTGACTACGACATAGGTGGGCCCGCCACCCGGAGACAGTCACGTGATCAAGCGCGCCCTGCTATTGCTCTCCACCGCCCTGATCGCCCCGCTGGCGCAGGCCCAGATGACGCCGTTGATGCGTCATTCCCTCCGGTTTTCCCAGGCGCCGCATGGTGTCGTGGCCAAGGGCAGCCTGCCGACCCGGGACTTGCCTTCGGCCGAGGCCACCCCTCAGCACGAGGCCCTGGTCAAAAAGGTGGATGCCTTGTTCGCGGACTCCCCGGCGGCGATGGCCTGGCTGGTCTGGCGGGATGGCCGGCTCGTCTACGAGCGCTACGGGGCGCCGGAGTTGCGCACCAGCCTGATCACCAGCTTCTCTGTATCCAAGACACTCACCGGGATGATGGTGGGCCGAGCCCTGTGCGACGGCAAGATCAAGTCACTGGACGATCTCGCATCGACCTACGAGCCACGTCTGGTCGGTACCGCGTACGAGAAGAACACCATCCGCTCCTTGCTCACCATGACCACGGGCGTCGAGCACACACCCGCGCAAGGTGGCGCGGACCTCAACGCCCTGTGGCGCAGTGAGAAAAGCACGCTGGAGACAATCCGCGAGAAGCGACGCCTGAGTTTCCAGGAGAGCTATTTCCTCAAGAACTTCAACTACGACAACACCGCCACCAACGTGCTGGGGCTGATGCTGCGGTCGGCAACCGGCATGCCGCTCAGCGACTACTTCTCTCAAACCTTCTACCAGGCTGCCGCTCCAATTCAGAACGGTCGCTGGCTTCGCGACAAGGCCGATGAGGAGTTCGCCATGGGCTCCTTTCTGGCGCTGCCCCGGGATCACCTCCGGCTGTCGATCCATCTGCTGCAGATCCTGCGTGGTGAGGCCGGAGACAGCTGTCTCCAGGACTATGCCAAGCAGATGGTGAAAAAGGCGGTCAGCACCAGCCCGAAGCCTCCCATCTACGGGACTGACACGGGGTACGGCTACCAGGTCTGGACCCACCTGTCGGACCTCACCGCCGACACCATCGAGCTGCGGGGCTTTGGCGGCCAGCACGTGTTCATCTCGCCCAGCACCGGGACGGCCATCCTCGTACTGACGGCCTCCGACAACCGCACGGACGAGCGTTCGGTGATGAACGCCAAACTGGCGACCCGGCTTTTCCTCGGGCGGTAGACGCCCTGCGCCGTCAGCGCGCAGGGGTCCGGGTGCATCACCCGGCGCCTACCGGGTACCGGGCCGGTGATGCTCCGGCCACTTCACCTTCACCACCGCCCCATCGGCTGCATAGGCCAGGCAGCTATCGATCTGCCGCGGCCGGCCCTTGCCGTCCAGCGCCGCCTCGCGCCGGGTCCGCACCGGCCACAGGCTCTGGAACGCCGCCGTCGCCATCGGCGTGAGGAGTTCGGTGAGGTGGGTGCAGCGCGCGTGGCTGGCGCCCAGGCGCTCGCGCACCGCACGGTTCCAGCCAGGGCCGACGCGCAGGCCCACCAGGCGCTTGAGGCCGTCGGCCGCCGACGGGCAGACCGGGTGCGGGCTGGCGTCGGTACAGGCATGGACCTCGACCAGGGTCAGGTCCTCGTCGACCACCCAGCGCACCGACATGTCATGGAGTGGATGCCCCGCCGGGCGGGGCTGGCCATCGGCGCCGGGGATGTCGAAGGGCTTGGTGTCGACCAGCCGGCCCTCGATCTCGAACAGGCCGTCGGGGCGGCGCCAGCCGCTCATCTCGATACGGCGCAGGTGCAGCGGCTCGCGGGAGCCCGGATCCGGAAGCGGCATCGTTTCAGGATATCACGCCACTTTCGCGCCAGCGCTCGAGATCCTCGTGGGTATGCCCCAGCCAGTCGCCGAAGATCTCCTCGTTGCTGGCGCCCAGCGGCAGGCTGGGTTCGATGGGGCGACGCGGCAGGCCCTCGAAGACCAGCGGTGAGTGCGGCAGCACCACCCGGCCAAGCTCCGGATGGTCGACCCATTGCAGACTGCCACGCGTGTGCATGTTGATGTCGTTCATCACTTCGGCCAGCTTGCGCACCGCCGAACACGGCACCTTGGCCGCCAGCATCCGCCGGGCGATCTCGTCCCTGGGCAGTCGGCAGGTCCAGTCCTCGATCAGCTCGTCGACGTCGGCGAAATGACGGACCCGGTCACTCCGGGTGAGAAAGCGCGGGTCTTCCATGAGGTCCTGTCGCCCCATCACCGCCAGGATGGCGCGGAAGTGATGGTCGCCGGGCGCGTTGAGCACCACATAGCCGTCGGTGGCCCGGTACACGTTGTAGGGCGAGATCCCCAGCCCGCCATGCCGGTTGCCGGTGCGCGCGGGGGCCGCGTCGCCCCGGGCGTGCAGCATCCCCAGGTTGGAAGCCAGCGACGCATAGGTGGCGTCCTGCATGGTCACCTCCACCACCCGGCCGCGGCCGGTGCGCTCGCGCTCATAGAGGGCGGTGAGGATGGCAGCGTACAGGTGGATACCGGCCATGAAGTCACACAGCGCCGCGCCGGCCTTGACCGGCGGCTGGTCGGGGTGGCCGGTCGAATCGATCACGCCGCTCATGGCCTGCATCACAAGGTCCATCGCGGGGTAGTCGCGGTAGGGGCCGTCCTTGCCGTAGCCCGAGCTGGAGCCATACACCAGCCGGGGGTTGACCTTCTGGAGCTCGGCCGCGCCCACGCCCAGGCGGTCCATCACCCCCGGCGCGAAGTTCTCGACCAGGATGTCGGCCTTGGCCACCATCTCGCGCAGCAGCGCCCGGCCCTGCTCGGTCTTGAGGTTGAGGGTGACCGGCTTCTTGTTCGAATTGAGCATCGCGAAGGGCAGCGCGGCGCCGCCCATGTCACCGCGGCTTCGCAGGTGCTCGCCCTGAAACGGCTCGACCTTGATCACGGTCGCCCCGGCCATCGCCATCAGAAAGGTGGCGTAGGGTCCGTTGTACACATGGGAGAGGTCGATGACCGTCACCCCGGACAGCGGCAGTTTTGCGGTGTCGGCAGGCATGGTGTTTCCTTGGTTCATGATGTGGCGGCCCGGCCAGCGCGCGCCAGCACCCGCTGCGCGCTTCGCAGGTGGGGCCGGTCCAGCATGCGGCCGTCAAGGGCGATGGCGCCCTGCCCTGGCGCCGCCTCGAAGGCGGCAGTCACGCGCCGCGCCCAGTCGACGGCCTCGGCCGAGGGCGTGAAGGCGGCGTTGATCACTGCCACCTGGTCGGGGTGGATAGCGGCCTTGCCGCTGAAGCCGTCGCGCACCGCCTCCTCGGCCTCGGCGCGCAGCCCCTCGGGGTCGCGGAATTGGGTGTAGACCGCATCGATCGCCGCCACGCCGGCGGCGGTGGCCCCGAGCAGCGTGAGCGAGCGGGCCAGCGCGTAGGGTGCGGTGTAGTGGCCCTGGGCATCGCGGTTGCTGGCGGTACCCATGTCGGCGGCCAGGTCCTCGCCGCCCCAAAGCAGCCCCTGCAGGCGCGCCGACGCCAGCTGCGCGTAGCTGGCCGTGCCCAGGGTCGCCAGGGCGCTCTCGGTGGCGATCGGCATGATGCCGATGCCGCCAACGGGCAGGCCCTCGCGGGCCTCGAGCGCGGCCAGGTAGTGGCCCACCTGCGCCACGTCGTCGCCGCCGCGGCACTTGGGCAGCATCACCGCCAGCGGGCGGGCGCGCACCACGGCTGCCAGGTCGTCCAGCAGCAGGCCGGTGTCCAGCGCGTTGACCCGCACCAGCAGCGGCAGGCGGCCCGGGTTCGCGGCGATGAAGCCTGCCGCCACCTCACGCGCCGCGGCCTTGTGCGAGGGCGGTACCGCGTCCTCCAGGTCGACGATGAGCGCGTCGGCGCCGCAGTCCAGCCCCTTGGCCAGCTTGCGGGGGTCATGCCCGGGGACGAACAGCAGCGAGCGCATGATCAGAAGTTGCCCATGGACAGGAAGCCGTCGACAGGGTCGAAGTCGCTGACCAGCTTCTTGCCCACCAGGTCCTTCAGGGCCTCGGTGGCGCCTCCGCCGAGGGTGCCGTAGCGCACGCCGCGGTAGATGCGGGAGATGGGGTAGTCGTCGGTGAAGCCGTAGCCACCATGCACCTGAAGCGCCTCGTTGGCCACGCGGATGGCCATCTCGTTGACGAACATCTTGGCCACACCTGCCTGGTAGGGGTCGGGGAAGGGGTTGGCCGACAGCGCCGCCTGATACAGCAGCGCGCGGCCGGCCTCGATGTCGCGGTACATCTCGGCGAGCTTCCACTGGATGCCCTGGAAATTGGCCACCGCCTGGCCGCGGATGGTGCGCTCGCGCACGTACTTGATCGCTTCCTCGAAGGCAGCCTCGGCCAGGCCCAGCGAGACGCTGGGGTTGAGGCAGCGCTGGGTGTTGAAGGCCGACATCAGCTTCTTCATGCCGCCCTCGTGCAGGATCACGTTCTCCAGCGGCACCTCGCAGCTGTTGAACTGGATCTCGGCCAGGTACTCGCCGCCCATGGTGTGGTAGCGGGCCGTCACCTCGAAGCCGGGCGTGTTCCGGTTCACCAGCACGCAACCGATGCCGTGGCGGCCAGGCGCACCGTTGATGCGGCTGAACACCACGAACCACTCGGCTTCCTGCGCGCGGCTGATCAGGGTCTTGACCCCGGTGACCACCGCATGGGTGTCCTTGAGGATGGTGTTGGTCTTGTAGTTGGGGACATCGGTGCCGGCGTGCGGCTCGGTCATGCACACCGCCAGGTGGGCCTTGCCGGCGGCCACCTTGGGCAGGATGTCGCGCTTCATGCTCTCCGGGGCGTATGTGGCGATCACCCGCGTCTGCACACCCAGCATGCCCATGAGGCCCATGGCGGTGGCGTAGCAGCCCTTGGCCACCTCCTCGATCACCAGGGCCGTCTCGAAGACCGGCAGATTGGAGCCGCCGTACTCCTCGGGAATCGACATGCCCAGTACGCCGATCTCGGCAAGCGCATCGAGGTTGGCCCAGGGGTAGGTGCCGTCCATGTACTTGATGGAGTTGCCACGGAAGTCGAGGTCGCGTACCACGTCGCGCACGGCGCCGACCAGGGCGCGCTGTTCCTGGGTCAACTGAAGTCTTTGGGTGTTCATCGGGTTCCCTTGAGGTTGTCGTTGTGAATGAGGATCCGGGGGCCGCTGGCGTCGGCCTGTCAGGCCGGCGGGCGCTCGCGCGCCACGCGTTCCAGGGCCTCGCGGTGGGCTGGGTGCGCCACGGCGATCAGCCGGCGCACGCGCTCGGACAGCGGGCAGGCCCGGAGATCTGCAACGCCCTGCTCGGTCACCACCAGGTCCACCTCGCTGCGCGCCACGGTCACCGGTCCCTGCAGCGCGGGGACGATGCGGGAGTGCTTGCCGTCGGGGGTGGTCGACGGGAGGGCCAGGATGGAGCGCCCGCCCGGTGAAGCCTGGCCGGCGCGGACGAAGTCCACCAGCCCGCCGACGGCGCCGAGGTAGCGGCCACCGGCCACCTCCGCGTTGGCAGCACCGGTCAGGTCGACCTCGATCGCCGAATTGACCGTGTGGAACCGGGCCAGGGTCGCCGTGACCGCCAGGGGATGGGTGTAGGAGGCGCTGCGCATCTCGACCAGGCCCGAGCGCTCGGCGAAATCGCGCAGCCGCTGGGTTCCGAACAGACCGCCGGTCACTGTCTTGCCCGCGTCCCGTCCCTTGAAGGCATTGGTCACGATGCCCCGCTGGACCAGATCGACCAGCACGTCCGAGACCACGCCGCTGTGCATGCCCAGGGCCTGGTGGCCCTCCAGCGCCTGTGCTACCGCGGCAGGCAGCGTGCCGATGCCCAGTTGCAGCGTGGCCCGGTCCGGAACCAGTGCCGCCACCTGCCGGGCCACGGCGCGCTCGACCTCCGAGGGTTCGGGCTCGGGCATGTCGATCAGCCGGCTGTCCGACTCGACCAGCAGGTCGATATCGCCAGGCTCGACCAGCGCATCGCCCCCCATAAGGGGCAGGGACGGATTGAGCAGGGCCACGACCCGGCGCGCGGACTGCATCAGCGCGCGGGTGAAGTCGCAGATCACGCCCAGGGTGTAGCCGCCCTCGGGCATCGGCCGCACCTGCACCAGCGCGACGTCGACCCGCAGCGCTTTCTCGCGCAGCAGCCCCGGCATGGCACTCAGGTGGGCCAGGTGGATCTGGGCCTGGGCGGTGACCCGTCGGCTGGTGCCTGCGCCGTTGAGTGCCAGCAGCCGGAAGTGCTGCGCGATCGCCGGCTGCAGGGTCTCGGACTGGGTGAGGCCGAACATCAGCGCCGGCTCCCGCAGACCCGGCCCCTGGGCGACGAGCGCCTCGGTCAGGGCCAGCGGCTCGCCCGGCCCCTGCGGCCAGGCGACCACGTCGCCGGGCTCCATCAGGGCCGCGTAGTCCAGGCGATCGAGCGGGATAACCTGCACGCGACGACTCACTCGACCTGGATCTTGGCGTCGGCGATCAGCTTGGTCCAGCGCGCGATCTCCGAGCGCACCTCGACCCCGAACTCCTCGGGGGTGCCGGGGCGGATGGTGGCGGCCTCGCGAGCCAGCAGCTCCTTGAGGTCAGGCTGGTTCAACACCGTATTCAAGCCCTCGTTGAGTCGCTTCAGGATGGCTGGCGGCAGGTTGCCAGGCCCCAGCAGGCCGAACCAGACCTCCAGCTTGAAGCCAGGCACACCCGCCTCGGCCACGGTGGGAATCTCCGGCGCGATCGGCGAGCGCTGCGCGCTGGTCACTGCCAGGGCGCGCATCTTGCCGCCGCGGATATGCGGCAGGGCCGAGGCCAGCGTCGGCAGCGACATCTGCAGCTGTCCGCCCATGAGGTCGGTGAAGGCGGGGCCGATGCCCTTGTACGGGACATGGGTCATCTGGATCCTGGCAGCCGCCGAGAACAGTTCAGTGCCCAGGTGATTAATGCCGCCGATGCCTGCGGTGCCGTAGTTCACCGCCCCCGGCTTGGCACGTGCGACCGCGATGAATTCGCCCAGTGTGTTCGCTTTGACGTCGGGTGCCACAACGATCACGAAGGGGGTTGCGGCGATCATGCCGATGGGCGTGAGGTCCTTGACCGGGTCATAGCCCAGCTTCTTGCCGCTGGCCGCGTTGGTGGTCAGCGACCCCGAGGCGATCATGATGGTGTAGCCGTCCGGCGGCGACTTGGCCACGAATTCGGTACCCAGCGTGCCACCGCCGCCCGCCTTGTTCTCCACGATCACCGACTGGCCGAAATGCTGCGTGAGCTTGGTGGCCAGCGCGCGCGCCAGGATGTCGTTGCTGCCGCCCGGGGCGAAGGGCACGATCAGCTTGATCGGCCGGGTCGGCCAGTTGGCTGCCGATCCGGAGGCCGCGTTCTGGGCCAGGCCAGCGAGCGGCGCGAGCGCCAGGGCGCCAGCGGCCAGGGCCGTGCGACGGGTCACGGTGGGTTTGCGCATGTCGTGTCTCCTGTGGTGGGTTCTTGGTGGGTACGCGCGGGTTGCAAGGAGGCCAGGCGGTCAGCTCAGGCCGGGGAAATCAGGCAGGCCGCCAAGCGGCTGGTGTCGTCCAGGTGCTCGATGCCATCGACCACCTCCCGCAGCCGGTCCACGCCCGCGGCGGGCAGGGGCCGCGCGGCGATCTCGAAGCAGTCACCGGCCTTCGCCGCCATGTCCGCCCGGGACATCGGCCGCTGCGGGTGGCCCAGCGGAATGTCGACTCGTGCTTCGAAGGTGCGGCCGTCGTCCATCTCGATGGCGATGGCCACCGGCGACACGTTGCGGCCGGCGTCGCGCTCGATGCCGGCATCGACCGCAGGTTCCACCTTGCGCGCCAGCGCCAGCAGGTCGGCGCGCTGCAGGGAGGCGTCGGAGAAGTGTCGCAGCTGCACGCAGCCGTCTATCAATGCGGCCGCCACGGTGTAGGGGATGCTGAATTGCGCCTGCACGATGGTCTTGGGCGACTGCCGCACCTCGATCGGCGTGCACACCGCCTGGTGGGCCTGATGGTTCAGGCCCACCCGGATTCGGCGGATGCGCGCCGGGTCGATCGCATGCTGGTGGCGCAGCGCCAGGGCGGCGTCGATGCCGGCGTGGTTGAAGCGGCAGCAGGGGTACGGCTTGTAGCTCAGGTCAGCGAACTCCCAGCGCTGGCCCAGGCCCGCGCGCAGGACCTCACGGTCCACGCGGTCATGCAGGTAGACCCGCAGAAAACCGTCCGCGCCCTCGAAGGTCGCCTGCGCGCCGCGGATGCCGCGCCGCGCCAGCTGGGTGGAGACCAGGGCCGCCATGGCGGCAAAGCCCGGCTGCATGCGCTTGGTCAGCGCCGCGTCCCGCGTCACCTGGTGGTTGCCCGCGACCTGCGAGTAGGCGATGCCCAGGGCATTGACCGTCTGCGCGTGGGTCAGGCGCAGCACGCGAGAGGCTGCCACGGTAGCGGCGAAGTGCCCGAACAGCGCGGTGTACATGTAGCCACTCTCGATGATGGACACCCGCGTCGCCAGGCCCAGGCGCGAGATGGTCTCCAGGCCGGCGGCCACGCCGGCGATGAAGTCGGCGCCCGGGGTCACGCCGGCGAGTTGTGCCGCCGCCAGGGCCGCCGGCACCACCGACACACCGGCGTGCAGCACCGCGGCGTCGTGGGTGTCGTCGTAGTCCCGCGCATGGGCCATCGTCCCGTTGACCCAGGCTGCATGGTGGGCTGGCAGGCGGTCGCCGAACACCAGCACGCTGGCCTGCGGCGCCCCGCCCCACTCCACCGCCTGCTCCCGGGTCTCGGCCACCGCCATGGCGCTGGAGCCGGCGGCGGCGCAGGCCAGCGTGTCGAACACATTGGCCTTGGCCGCCGCCAGGACCGCGGGCGGCAGGGAGGCGGCGGTCACCTGGCTGGTGAAGCGGGCCAGGACGGAGGCGAAGTCCTCCGCCGCCTGGGCCGAAGCTGGGGTTTCGATCATGGGGCGCAGTCTAGGAAGCGGCCCTCCTGGCGTCCAACGCGGATTTCGGGAGGCGGTGATCCCGATTTGCGAACGCGGGCCGTGCCCAGCCCCCCCCCGATCACCGGCTGTTACTTCCCGGGAGGCAAGCCAGAGCGCCAAAATGCCCTCGCTAGAATGCCCAAGCCACCATGCTGATCGACCTCGTCCAGCTCCGGACCTTCGTCGCGGTCGCCGAGGAGCAACACCTCACCCGCGCCGCCGAACGGATCCATATCAGCCAGTCCGCGGCCAGCGCCCATGTCCGCGCAGTTGAAGAGGTGCTGAACACGCAGCTGTTCGTGCGCACCAACCGCAGCCTGGAGTTGACCCCCACAGGGCGCCTCCTGTTCCAACGGGCCCGCGCCCTGCTCAATGAAGCCACGCTCTTCACCGCCTTCGCGCGCGAGCTGAATGGCGCGGTGGAGGGCACGATCACCATCGGCTCCAGCGGCGACCCGATTGCCAGCCGGATCGGCCAGATCGTGGCGGCCCTGCGCGAGCAGCACCCGCTGGTGAACGTCGACATGCGGGTCCGCCCGTCATCCGGCACACGCCAGGGCCTGCGCACCGGCGAGATTGATATCGGCCTGCTGCTGGACCGGCCCACCGACGCGAGCTGCCAGTACTACCCGCTGACCGAGGTGCACTTCCGGATTGCCGGCCCCGCGGCCTGGCGCGAGCGGATCGAACAGGCCGACTGGGCCGCCCTGGCCGCCCTGCCCTGGATCACGCCGGGCGATGCCAGCATGTCCTACGCCGCGATGATGGACCAGATGTTCGCCGAGCGCGGGCTGGAGCCACACTCGGTGGCCCGCTTCGACAACGCCGTCATCGCCCGCACCCTGGCACAGGCCGGCGTCGGCATGATGCTGATGCGCGAGGAGCAGGCGCTGCAGGGCGAGCGCGAGGGACTGCTGGCGCTATCCCCCCTGGCACGCCCCAGCTACGGCCTGTACATCACGCACCTGGCCACACGACGGAACGATCCGCTGGTGCGGGCGTTCATGGCAGCGGCGGCCACCATATGGCCCGCGGTGGAGGCCAACGCAGGCATGTGAGCCCGTCACTTCGGGTACGCAGGAAAGCAGCCCCTCCATGCAAACATGCTTCACCTCACGCTTGACGACGCCACCACACTGATGTCCGCGCAGGCCGATCCAGCGGGCCTGGTCAGAAGCCTCGACCGTGCAGTGATCGACGAGATCCAGCGTGCCCTCGAGTTGCTGTTGGCGATCAAGAAAACCGTCGATGAGGATCGCCGCCCCGGCCGGTTTCTCCTCACCGGCTCAGCCAACCTGATGACACTACTTGCGGTAGCCGACTCCCTGGCAGGCCGCATGGAAACAGCTTCGCTCCTGCCGCTGTCCCAGAGCCAGTACCTCGATGCGATCATCCAGCGGGACATCCGGGACCTTGCCGGCGTAGACCGCCTTGACCAGTTACCCAGACTCCTGCGCGCCGTCGCACACACAGCCGGTCAGATGTGCAACTACGCTCAACTGGCCGGCCAGATTGGGATTGACGCCAAGACTGCGGCCTGCTACCGGGGCCTCTTCGAACAGATGTACCTCCTGCGGTGGGTGGAGTCTTGGGCGCGAAACCGGCTTCATCGGGTCGTCAAGAGCCCCAAGCTCCAATTCCTGGACTCGGGACTGCTGGCCGCCCTCCTGGCTCTCTCGCCGGAGGAGGTGCGTGATGACCGTACACGCCTGGGTCACGTCCTGGAGACCTTCGTGTTCGGTGAGCTCCTGAAGCATGCAAGCTGCGCTGAGGGCGACTTTCAGATCCTCTACTACCGGGATGCGGACAAGGTCGACGTGGACATGGTCATCGAGGATGCGGCGGGAGGCGTGGTGGGCGTGGAAGTCAAGGCCGCCGCCACGGTGCGCGAAGCCGACCTGCGGGGCTTGCGCAAGCTGTCGCAACTGGCAGGTGACCGCTTCAGGATGGGGATCATCCTCTACGACGGGACCGAAGCGCTGCCCATGGGCGCCGGCCTGTGGGCGCTGCCGCTGGCCACGCTCTGGGGAGGCACGATGGGGCGTTGAGCCCCTCGAAGCAAAGGTCCCGAAACCCTGATCCTGGCCCGCACCGGCGCGGTCGACCAGCTCAATGCGATGATGGGGACGCCGGGTTTGCCGGCGCCGGGGGAGACCTACGAGGGGTGAGAGGTTGCCGAGAGGGCGCTCACTGCGCACCTGCTCCGGCCACATACGCCTCGAACATCTGGTAGAGGGACAGCTGGTAGATCGGGTTGAGGGGCCTGTCCCAGGCGCTGTTCACCAGGATCACCTTGCGAGTGGTCTGGTCGATGTACATCGACTGGCCGCGTATCCCGATCATCGCGAAGCGACCAGGCACGGACCCCAGCCAGAACTGGTATCCGTATCCGGCGAGCCGAGCTGCCTTCCCGAACTGGAAGCCCGCAGGCTGCCGGGTGACATCGGTAGCCTCCTGCACATAGCGGGCCGACAGCACCCGCCTGCCGTTGATCTCCCCATCATTGGCCAGGAGGATCCCGAGTTTCAGGAAGTCGTCCTGATTGGCCAGGAAGAAGGTGTGCCCCAGCACATCGCCCCGGGAGTCGGTGACCCAGTAGGCCGGCGCACGCGCTCCGATCGGCTTCCAGACCTTCTCCTCGAAGTAGCGGCAGGTATCGACACCGGTGGCAGCCCGGACAACCTCAGCCAGGACGGAGGTCTCGATGGAGGCGTAGTTGAAGCGGGACCCGGGCTCGCGGGGCGTACGCTTGAACAGGTGGATGGCATCCACGACAGAGCCGGTGGCTGCAGTGGATGCCTTCATGAATCGGATCTGGTCGTCCGACGCCGAGTACTCCTCCGAGTACGGAACGCCCGACGACATGCGAAGGAGCTGCCGCAGCGTCACATCCCGGTACGCGGACTGCGCCAGCCGGGGCGCATAGTCGGACACCTTGTCGTCGAGCGAGCGGATCTTGCCTTCGTCAAGGGCAACGCCGACCAGCATCGACACCAGCGACTTGGCCATCGAGAACGACGGCATCAGATCATCGGCGTTGCGCTCGGAGAAGAACCGCTGGTGCACGATCCGACGACCATCAAAGATGGTGATGCCCAGGACATCGGCGCTCTCCTCGTAGGCACGCAGGCTGGTCTCGACCAGAAGCCGCTTGAACCTGAAGTCGATCGTTCCACCCGTCTTCTCGATGACCATAGGCTGGTCGGACGGCTGCATCTGGCAGGTAGGGAAGACCTTGTGGAGATGGGTCAAGGTACCTGCCCATTGCCGGGTCACGAAGTCCTGGCGGAAGGACGGATCGATGGGAAAGCGCCGCTCCCGGTCGTCCCCCGCAGCGTGTTGCGCCAGAGCGGCCGACCCCACGGCCATCAGGATGGAAAGGTGAAAAGCAAATCGGAAGAACTTGTTTGTCGTCTTCATATGGCTCTCCTGCCGCTCAGGGTTCCAGCCGCATTACACGAATCGCATTGCCGGACGCCACCAGCCTGGCCGTCTCCGGGCTCAGGTTCTGCAGCAGCCCGAACCGGATCTGACGGACCGCCTTGCGCACGTCGACCCAGGCGTTGAAGGTATCGGTACCGACCATGAAGCGGGTCGGGTGCTTTTCGATCAGCGCCTTCCAGTCGGGACGGAGAGACTGGTTGTCGAACACGATCCAGCCTGACTGGTCGGCGAGCCGCCGCGCGACCGTGGTTTCGTACATGGACTCATTGCGCGCCGACATCTCGCAGTACAGGTTCGGGTGCTGCGTCAACAGCCGATCGATCAGCGTGGTGTTGGCCGAAAACATGCAGTGCGCCAGGATGATCGGCACCGTGGGATAGGCGCTGGCGACCTTCTCCGTCTCCTTCACCGATTCCGGATGGTCCTCGGCGTGGATGTGCACGAAGCCCTCCCAGCGCTTGGCGACGTCAAACAGCTGCAGCACGCCCGGGGAATCCAGCCGCGCGCGCCGCCGGAAACTGGGGACGGGGTTGCTGTGCTCGTTGTTCAGGATCAATTCGCCGAAGCCCTTGATCACGCCGGCCTCGAACAGCCGGTTGGCCTCCTCCAGCAGCGACTTGTACTCGGGGGTCTGCGGATCCTCGATGCCACGGACGCCCTTGCTGCGGTAGATGTCATGGAGCTGCGTCTGACCGGTCGTCGCGATGTAGCGCTTGCCGAGGAGCTGGATGTACGGCTGTATGTCCCAGGGGCCGTAGGGCGCCCCGACCGCGCCCGACCAGCCGATGTTCAGCTCCTTCATCTCGGCCTGCAGGGTTGCAGCCGGCACCCATCGCTGCACGTGGCGGTGTACGTCGACCAGTTCAAGAGAGGATCCATGACCGGAAAGGTCCTGGGCCAGGGCACCAACAGGGAGCAGTATCGATATTCCCCAGGCTGCCCGCGCCAGAGCGCGGACAAGCTGCATCAGGTGTCTGATTGAATGCATGAGACCGTCATTCAGTGAACAACGGCCATCATACGATGGTCAAAACGATAACTGAATCAGCAGGTTTTGGATCGACCCCGAAGGACAGGCGAAGGACAAGCACTCCTGCGACCCAAAGCAAAAAGGCCCCTTGCGGGGCCAACTTCCTGATTCAACGGGGGAAAAACTGGAGGCGCAGGCCGGAGTCGAACCGACCTAAACGGATTTGCAATCCGCTGCATAACCGCTTTGCTACTGCGCCCGGTATGCCTGGAGAAAAAAGGGAAGCAAGAGCTTCCCTTTTTTCGAATGAGTGGAGCGGGAAACGAGGCTCGAACTCGCGACCTCAACCTTGGCAAGGTTGCGCTCTACCAACTGAGCTATTCCCGC
>JACCDX010822331.1_pt1 | contig 22406 bp, 18 predicted proteins | sample 7449681 | NCBI WGS metagenome assembly JACCDX01 (sample SAMN15323450, study PRJNA562643) | freshwater metagenome | isolation source: river surface water | place: USA:Blue River Watershed | collected 2017-08-18
AGCTTGGCCACGTAGAAGGGGTCGGTGTTGCCGGCAGCGATTTCACGCAGTGCCACCTGGGCCATGCGTGCGAAGAAGTAGCCAAACACCAGATGGCCGGCCACGCGTAGGTAGTCCACCGCCGCGGCACCCACCTCGTCGGCGTTCTGGAAGCCGCGGAAGCCCAGCTCGGTGGTGAACTTCGTCATCTGGTCGCCGAGGTAGGCCAGCGGGTTGATGAACTCGGCCATCTTCTCGTTGACGCCCTCCTCCTCCACCAGTTGCGCGACCAGCTTGCCGAACTTCTTGAGCGTCGCGCCCTGGTTGCCCAGCACCTTGCGCCCCAGCAGGTCCAGCGACTGGATGGTGTTGGTGCCCTCGTAGATCATGTTGATGCGGTTGTCCCGCACCAGCTGCTCCATGCCCCATTCCTTGATGAAGCCATGGCCGCCGAAGACCTGCATGCAGGCGTTGGTGGCGATGTGGCCGTTGTCGGTGATGAAGGCCTTCACGATGGGCGTGAGCAGGGCCACCAGTTCGGCGGCGTCCTTGCGCACCTTCTCGTCGGGGTGATTGAGCTCGCGGTCGATCAGCAGCGCGCAGAACAGGTTCAGCGCGCGGCCGCCCTCGGCATAGGCCTTGGCGGTGAGGATCATCTTGCGCACGTCGGGGTGCACCAGGATGGAGTCGGCCGGCTTGTCCTTCATCTTGGGGCCGGAGAGGCTGCGCGATTGCAGGCGGTCCTTGGCGTAGGCCAGGGCGTTCTGGTAGGCCATCTCGGTCAGGCCCAGGGACTGCATGCCCACGCCGATGCGGGCCGCGTTCATCATCACGAACATCGCCGCCAGGCCCTTGTGCGGCTGGCCGACCAGGGTGCCGACCGCGCCATCGAGCACCATCTGGCAGGTGGCGTTGCCGTGGATGCCCATCTTGTGCTCGAGGCCGCCGCAGTAGATGCCGTTGCGCGCGCCCAGGCTGCCGTCCTTGTTCACCAGGTACTTGGGCACGATGAACAGGCTGATGCCCTTGCTGCCGGGAGGCGCGTCGGGCAGGCGGGCCAGCACCAGGTGCACGATGTTGGAGACGAAGTCGTGCTCGCCGGCGGAGATGAAGATCTTCTGGCCGGTCAGGCGATAGGTGCCATCGGGCTGCGGCTCGGCCTTGGTGCGCAGCATGCCCAGGTCGGTGCCGCAGTGCGGCTCGGTCAGGCACATGGTGCCGGTCCATTCACCGTTCGTGAGCTTGGGCAGGTACATCTGCTTCTGTTCGTCGGTGCCGTGCGCGTGCAGGCACTCGTAGGCGCCGTGGGTCAGGCCCGGGTACATGGTCCAGGCCTGGTTGGCACTGTTGAGCATCTCGTAGAAGCACTGGTTCACCACGATCGGCAGGCCCTGGCCGCCGTAGGCCGGGTCGGCCGACAGCGCCGGCCAGCCGCCCTCGACGTACTTGGCGAAGGCCGCCTTGAAGCCGGTGGGCGTGGTGACCTCGTGGGTCTCGCGGTCGAGCTTGCAGCCCTCCTCGTCGCCCACGCGGTTCAGGGGCGTCAGCACCTCGCTGGCGAACTTGCCGCCCTCTTCCAGGATGGCATTGACGGTGTCGGCATCGACCTCGGCGTGGGTCGGCATGGCCTTGAACTCGTCGCCGACCTTGAGCACCTCGTGCAGGACGAACTGCATGTCACGCAGGGGCGGGGTGTAGCTGGGCATGTGTGTCTCCTTGGATGCAGGGAAAGGTTGAGGGTTGAAATCAGGCTGCCGCGTCGGCCAGATGCTGGCGCAGCAGGTTGTCGAAACCGAGATGGGCGCGGGGAATGCAGCCGGGGTTGCGCAGGAAGCGGGCCTCGTAGTGCAAGGCGAGGATGAGGCCGTGGATTTCCATCAGCAGCTGCTCCTCGTCGGTGTCGGCGCGCAGGTGCCCGGCCTGCTTGGCGCCGGCGATGGCGCGGCGCACCGCGGCGTGCCAGATGCGGACCGAATCCACCAGCGCGTCACGAACCGGGCCGGGACGGTCATCGAACTCGACAGCACCGCTGATGTAGATGCAGCCCGAGTCGATCTCGACCGAGGTGCGCTGGACCCAGTTGGCGAACAGCTGCCGCAGGCGCGGCAGGCCGCGCGGCGACTTCATCGCCGGGTAGAACACCTCGTCCTCGAAGCGGCGGTGGTACTCGCGCACAACCGAGATCTGCAGCTCCTCGCGTGAGCCGAAATGCGCGAACACGCCGGACTTGCTCATGCCGGCCACCTCGGCCAGGGCGCCGATGGACAGGCCCTCCAGCCCCACCTGCCCGGCCAGGGCCAGGGCGGCTTCCAGGATGGCCGCCTTGGTCTGCTGGCCCTTGTGCAGGGCGCGGCCCGGCTTGCGCGAGGCGTCGCCGTCCTCGGGAGCATCGGTCAGGGAAGAGGCAGACATGCGGATTCGGGTCAAATAAAACGAACGGTCGTTCTATTTTTACAGAATCCGGACGCCGCTTGACAAGTCTGAACCCGGATGGGGTTTCTACCGAGGCCCGGCAGGCGGCGGCACCGTGGGGACCGGGGAGACCGGGGCGTAGCCTGGCCCGCAAGGGCCGGCGGCGCTCAGAGCATCCGCGCCAGGCAGGCGTCGAGGTGCTCGGAGGGGGCCTTGCGGAAGCCCGAGCGGGCGAAGCGCTGCAGGCGGCCGACGATGAAGGCGGTGACCAGGGTGGCGCGCACCTGCGCGTCGACCGTGGGCGTGGCGGCGCCGGAAGCATCGGCCGCCTCGCGCAGGCACTGGCGCAGGGCCGCCTCGACCTTGTCGAAGAACTGGTTCATGCGCTGCTGCAGGCGCTCGTGCTCGAACACCAGCGCGTCGCCCACCATGACGCGGGTCATGCCGGGGTTGCGCTCGGCGAACTGGATCAGCACCGTCGCGATGCCCGCCGCCTGGCGCAGGCCCTCGCCGGGGTGGCGGGCCTGGATCTGGTTGACGAGGGTGAAGACGCTTTCCTCGATGAAATCGATCAGCCCCTCGAACATCTGCGCCTTGCTGGCAAAGTGCCGGTAGAGGGCCGCTTCGCTCACCTCCAGGCGCGCGGCCAGGGCCGCGGTGGTGATGCGCTCGGCGCCGGGCTGCTCCAGCATGCTGGCCAGCGCCTGCAGGATCTGCACGCGGCGCTCGCCGGGCTTGGGCCGCTTGCGGGTGGGCGCTACGGCGGCTTCCGGGGATTCGGTGTCGGAGGGCTGGAGGGATTCGGCGTCGGACATGGCAGACGGATCGGTTTCAGGCATTCTCGCACAGCCACGTGGTGGTCCAGCGACGGGTTTGACCTGTTGCGGCTGCCCGGATGAGTGCGTGCTTACCCGCGTAGACGCCTCGGGAATTCCAGGGTGACGCGCAAGCCCCGGCCGCCCACCCCCGGGCTCAGGCGCAGCCGCCCGCGATGCACACGGGCGATCTCGTCGACGATGGCCAGGCCCAGGCCCGTGCCTTCCGCCGCCGTACCGGGCACACGGTAGAAGCGGTCCAGCACCCGGGGCAGGTCCTCGGCCGGGATGCCCGGGCCGTCGTCCTCCACCGCCAGAAAGCCCCCGCCTTCGCCACCACCGGGCCCGCCCTGGATGGTGACGGTGCCGCCCTCGGGCGTGTACTTGATCGCGTTGTCGACGACGTTGACCAGGAACTCGCGCAGCAGCCACTCGTGGCCCGCGACGACCACCGGTTCGACCTCCAGGCCCAGGTCGATCTGGCGGGCCAGGGCCTTGTCGAGAAAGGCCTCGAGCACCGACTCGGCCAGGCGGCGCAGGTCCACCGGCTCCTTGGGCTGGTCGGTCGTGGTACGGGCCTCGGCCCGCGACAGCGCCAGCAGCTGGTTGGCCAGCTGCGTGGTGCGCCGGGTGGCGCTGCGCAGCTTGTCAATCTGGTCCACCGGCACCAGCATGCTGCCGCTGGTGCCCGGGGGCACGATGCGGCGCGCGGCCTGGGCCCAGGCCTCCACCTGCGACTGCAGCCCCGCCAGCGGCGTGCGCAGCTGGTGCGCCGCGTCAGCGATGAAGCGGCGCTGGTGCTCTGCCTGCCCGGCGACCAGGTCGAGCAGCGGACGCAGGGCGACGTCCACCGCCCGGTACAGGGCCAGAGCGAAGAGTGCCAGGAGCAGCAGGTGCAGCGCCAGCGCCTTCAGCAGCAGCCCGCCACCGATCACCTCGGCGCCGGCTCCGGGCGCGGCAACCACGCGGAAGGCCAGGACCGCATCCAGGGCCAGCAGCCCCACCAGCGGCAACAGGAGCCGCGACAGCAGCCGGCCACGCAGCTGGGCCAGCAGGTCCTGCATGCCGGGGTCGGCGCGTGGGGGTTTGTCCTGCGAGTAGCGCGTCGCCGTGTCGGGGGCCGCGCCATCCGCCGCGGGCCGGGGCGTGGCGCTCGCCTCGCCGGGGGACGCGGCGGCCTGGCTCACGGCCGGGTCAGGACGCAGCGGCTGCCGGACCGGCCGAGGCAGGCTCGGCGGCCACGCCGGCATGCGCCGGGGCAGGCTCCGCCGGGGCGGGCTTGGCCTCGCGGGCCTCGAGCCGGTAGCCGAAGCCGCGGATGGATTTCAGGCCCACGCCGTGCGGCTCGAGCTTGGCGCGCAGGCGAGAGATGTAGACCTCGACCGCATTGGGCGTGATCTCCTTGTCCCAGCCGGTGAGGGCCTGGAGCAGCTTGTCCTTGCTGGCCGGCTTGGGCGCGTTGAGCAGCAGGTACTCGAGCACCGTCCACTCGCGGGGACCCAGGTCGATGGGGATGAAGGTGTCCGCGTCCTTGCGGGCGCCGGCGCGCCGGGTCGCGGTGTCGAGCTCGACCGCGCCGAAGCTGAGCACCGAGGTCGTCGCCGCCTGGGACCGCCGCAGCAGCGCCCGCAGGCGGGCGAGGAGCTCGGGCAGCTCGAAAGGCTTGACCATGTAGTCGTCGGCCCCGAGGTCCAGGCCCTGGACCCGGTCGGTCAGGCCGTCACGCGCCGTGAGAATAAGCACCGGCATGCCGTGGCTGGCCATGTCGGGCTTGCGCAGGCGGCGCGTGAGTTCCAGGCCATCCATGTTGGGCAGGCCGATGTCGATGATCGCGGCGTCGAAGGTCTCGGCCTTGAGCACCTGCTCGGCGCGTTCGCCACTGCCGACCCAGTCCACCGCGTAGCCCTCGCCAGTGAGCCCCAGCTTGATGCCGCTGGCCACCATGACGTCGTCTTCCACAAGCAACAGTCTCATTGTCTGACCCCTCCTGCAATGCATGCAGGCGTAAGTTATCAGACAAAAGGTTTAATTGGAAGAGCTTTTGATCTACTGGCGGATCAGGGTGCCGACCGCCTCGTCGGTCAGGACGGCCCGCAGCAGGGCGTGCGGGACGCGGCCGTCGATGATGTGCACCGCCCCCACGCCCGCCTTGGCGGCGTCGAGCGCGCCGGCGATCTTGGGGATCATGCCGCCGGAGATCGTGCCGTCGGCGCACAGGCCGTCGATCTGGCGGGCGGTCAGCTCCGTCAGCAACTGGCCAGACTTGTCCAGGACGCCGGAGATGTTGGTCAGGAGCAGCAGCTTGTCAGCCTGCAGCTCGGTGGCCAGGCGGCTGGCCACCACGTCGGCGTTGATGTTGTAGCTCTCGTTGGCCTCGCCGACGCCGATCGGGCTCACCACCGGCACGATGCCGGCGGCCTGCAGCGCACGGATCACGCCGGTGTCCATGGCCACGATGTCGCCGACCTGCCCGATGTCATGGAAGCGGGACGGATCCTGGGCGTCGGGCAGCTGGAGCTTGCGCGCGCGGATCAGGCCGCCGTCGCGGCCGGCCAGGCCGACGGCACGGGCGCCCGCCTGCTGGATCAGGCCGACGATCTCCTGCTGCACCTCGCCGGCGAGCACCCACTGCACGATCTGCATGGTCTCGGCGTCGGTGACGCGCATGCCCTGGATGAACTGGCCCTTCTTGCCCATCTTGCCGAGGGCGTTCTCGATCTGCGGGCCGCCGCCGTGCACCACCACCGGGTGGATGCCGACCATCTGCAGGTAGGCCACGTCCTCGGCGAAGGCGCGCTGCAGCGCCGGATCGGTCATGGCGTTGCCGCCGTACTTGATGACGAGCGTGCGGCCCTGGAAACGCTGAAGAAGGGGCTTGGCGCGGACGAGGAGGTCGAGGGAATCCCGGGAGGACGCGGACATGGGTCAATGGCAGGGTTGAAGACTGCCCGGGATTGTGCCGGAAGGGCCTGCTCAGTCGTCAGCGGCCGCGGGCCCGGTGCCGGTGTCCGGCTCGTCCGCCGCGGCCTGGCCCAGCGCCACCAGGCGGGCATGCGCGCGCAGGATGCGCTTCTCGTGGAAGTTGAGGGCGCGCGTGAGGGCGTTCTTGCCGCGCAGCAGCAGCTCGCGGTCGACTTCAGGCGGCAGGCCGCGCAGGGCCGGGAGTTCGTTGCGCAAGGTGTCGCGGTCGCCGGGGGGCAGGTCAGCCCACCAGGCGCTGACCACCGCGTGCAGGTCTTCGTCGGACGCGACGTCACGGCGCGAGGTTCCGGGCTCGCCGGTGCCCGTGCCGGGCAGGCCCGATGCGCCTTCAGCAGAGAGCAGCTGTGCCAGGTCGGCCGAGCGGATCACGAGGCGGCGATCCGCCTCGCGCAGCAGCCGGGCCCAGTTCGGGTCCTGCTGGAACAGGCGCGGCATGGACAGGGCGCGCTCGTCGGCGAGCAGGCACACCGTCACACCGGCCAGCTTGGCGGCGTCGATGGCGGCCATCAGCCGGTCGTCGTCGCTGCCGATGATCAGCACATCGACGCGGCCGCTGGCTACCAGCGCGGCCATGTCAGCCGACATCTGGCGCACCAGGGCGGCGCCGTCGCCGTCCTCGGCCGGGACCAGGCGCAGGGTCTGGTCATCGACGACCGCGCGGTCGTCGGCCTCGGCGTACCAGTAGAGGCGGCGGACGCCGCGGCGCAGGTGGTTCTGCTCGAGCACGCGGGCCAGCGCGGGCACCAGCTGCGTGCGAAGCGGGGTGGCCGCAGGGCCATCGCCCTCGTCCAGATGGGCGAGCCAGCGCGTGAAGCGGGCATCCAGCAAGGCGACGGCGGAGGGGAAGGGATCGAAGGAGGAACTGCCGGTACGGGTCACGATGGGACGAGAAACAGATAAGTAGGTAAAGCCGCCGGTATTCGGATAGCGACGTGGGCGGGCCAGGTAAGCGCCCGAATTTACCGCAGTGCAGGCGTCCGCCACGAGGCGGCTTGTGACCGCATGTGAGGGCCGGCTGCCCCGGCCCGCTAGCCCTGGAGCGGCTGCGCCTTGAGCGGACGCCCGCGGCGCCAGGCGCGGAAGCGCACCAGGCGGCGGTAGGCCAGCGCGTAGAGGACGGAGAAGCTGGCGAACAGAGCCATCAGCACGCCGGTCTGCTCGCGAAACAGCAAGCCGCAGAGGGCCGGCGCGGCTGCCAGGCACCAGACCAGGGGTGACACCGCCGCATTCTGGAAGTTGGGCCCCAGACCCGGCCAGGCCTTGCGCACGATGCGACGCTGGATCAGGCTGTGCAGATGCAGGCGGTCGGGGTGACCCGGCGGCAGACGGCGGCGCATGCGCCGGAGCACGCTGAAGATGACTTCGAGGATCGGATAGGCACAGGCCATCAGCGCAGCCCAGGGCGAGACCTGCGGGTTGCGCATGGCCACCAGGACGGCCAGGGCCGCGAGCAGGTACCCGAGCAGGTAGGCGCCGCCGTCGCCGAGGAAGATGCGCCCGGCCGGGAAGTTGACCAGCCCGAAGCCCAGCGTGGCGCCGGCCACCACCAGGCACAGGGCCGCCACCTGCAGGTCGCCCGCGCCGGCGGCCAGCAGGCCCAGTGCGGACAGCGCGATGACCAGCACCCCCGCGGCCAGGCCGTGGAGGCCGTCGATGATGTTGATCGCGTTGGCCACGCCGCCGACGGCAAAGGCGGTGAACAGCACCGAGGCCGGCGTCCACACCAGCAGGGCGTCGACGGGTGCCAGATCGATCCGCCGCAGCGCGGCGCCCGCCAGCCACCAGGCCAGGGCGCCACTGGCCATGGTGGCGAGCAGCCGGACCCGCACGCTCACCCGGCCGGTCAGGTCTTCCCCGAGGCCCGAGGCCAGGGCCGGCAGGCCGGCCACCAGCAAGGCTACGAGCAGGCGGGCCGCGCCCGCATCGAGGCGGCTGCAGGCCAGCACCAGGCCGATCACCACGCCGACACCGCCCACCCGCGGAGTGGGCGCCACGTGGAACTTCTGGACGCCCTCGGTGCCGTCGAAGGTGAAGCGGCCGTGCCAATGCCGGGTCAGGACCAGCGCGAGGCAGACGGCGAGGCTTGCGCCCGCTGCCAGCCAGGCGGCCAACACGACATCGGTTCCGATCATGGGCGGGTAGGACGGCCCCTGGGTGCCAAAGGCGCCAGGCTGCCCGGAATGGTGTTCAAGCTGAGTATTTTATGGGCCACCCAGGCGGTAGCGGGGGCGTACCTGCCAGCGGTGTACGCTTGGCAGCCCGGCCGGGCCACGCCCGCGCCTTCGACGCCCACCCCACACCTGCCAGCCATGTCCGATCTGAATACCCGTTTCCAGTCCGCCGTCGCCAACAGCCGCAACCTCAGCGAGCGCCCCGACAACGCCACCCTGCTGCGCATCTACGCGCTGTACAAGCAGGCCACCGAAGGCGACGTGGCGACCGAAAAGCCCGGCTTCAGCGACCTGGTCGGCCGCGCCAAGTGGGATGCGTGGAACCAACTCAAGGGCCAGACGGCCGAGGAGGCGATGCAGGCCTACATCGACCTCATCACCTCGCTGAGCTGATCGGCCGCCGGCCTCAGCCGGCCAGCAGCCCGTCGAGGTTGCGACCGATCTCCTGCTCGATGCGGGACTGGAAGGCCCCCAGCAGGAAGCCGAGCTTCGCCTCGAGCTCGAAGCGGCTGGCCGTCACCCGCAACTCGCCGGTGACCCCGGGGCGCTCGAAGCGCACCCGATCGCCCGCCTCGCCCTCCTCGTAGCGGCAGGTCATGCCGAATTTCTCGGTGGCCTCGCGGGTCCAGTCGTGCGCCACCTGCCGCGCACGGGGCAGGCCGAGGGCATGGTCACGGTCGATTCGCAGGTCGGGCAAGGGCGAGCTCCTTCAGGCGCTGGTGCCGCTCCGGTCGGGGCAGCTCGGCCAGGCGTGCCGCCGCATCATAGAACCGGCGCCAGTCGCCCCCCTCGCGGGCGAACAGGGCCTCGAAGCCGGGCACCAGCTCGTCGTAGGCCGCCTCGGCGCCGAAGCTCGCGTTGTTGGCCGCCTCGACCCAGCGGTCGGTCAGGCGGAAGCGGCCCGGCTCGCCACCCCAGGACTGGCGCAGGCGCAGGTACTCGGCGCGGAAGCTGGCTAGGATCGCCTGCTTGCGGGCCAGGCGCTCGTCGGTCGCGGACGCGGTTGCACTCGCGGGCCTGGCACTGGACGCGGCCTCGGCCTGCGTCACGGGCCGGTACAGGTCCGCCAGCCGCGCCCGGGTGCTTCGCTTGAGGGCGCGGAACTGCTCGCGCCGCCGGTCACCCTCGGCGTAGTCACGGCGGATGGCGTCATCGGCCTCCTGGTCCAGCCAGCGGGCCACGCCCAGGCGCTCGACCGCGGTGGCGAAGGACTCGTTGAACACCGTGTCGTCCTTGGCGTAGAGCACCTGGTGGGCCAGCTCATGGAAGATGAGGCGCGCCAGCTCGCCCGGGCTGTAGCCGATGAAGGTGTTGAGGAGAGGGTCACCGCCGGCCCAGTTCATCCAGCCCAGCGTGGAATAGGCCGGCACCGGATAGGCCGTCGCGTCCCAGCCCTGGGCGCGCAGGGCCTCGGCCTCGCGCTGCGCTTGGGCCTCGTCGAACCAGCCACGGTAGCCCACGCAGCCTGTCACCGGGAAGCACCAGGTCCGCAGCTCCAGCGAGAGGGCCGGCGCGGCGACCACGTTCCAGACGGCAGCCGGCCGGCCCAGGTCGGCGTAGCGGGTGTAGCTGGGGTTGGCGGGCAGGGCCAGCTCGCGGCTGGCGAATGCGCGGATGCGGCGCGCCAGCTGCAGTCGCTCCTTGAGGCGGGGTGTGGCCGCCGGGTCCTGCAGCCAGTCATCGACCGGACGCGCCGCAGCCATCAGGCGCAGGTGGCCGGTGGCGGACTGCCAGTAGTAGCCCAGCGGGTCGGACAGCGAGGCGCAGCCTGCCAGCGCCGCGGAGAGCGCGAGGAGGAAAGCCGCGCACGCGGCGCGGGCCGGCGACCTGCGCTGCGCGCCCAGGTGCAAGCGGGCCATGGCGATGCCTCTCAGCCCGCCTCGACCTGCACCAGGCAGTCGTAGAACACCGGTGCCCGGCCCAGGTCGGTGAGCTTCTGGCTGGTGAGTTCGTTGACGTTGGTGCCGCGCGGGCCCAGCTTGCGCCACCAGATGCCCAGGCCATTGACCACACCCGGGCGGGCGCGCTCGGTGACCTCGGCCTCGCAGTGGTAGTCGCCGCGGTCGTTGAAGACGCGCACCATCGCGCCGCTGACGATGCCGCGGGCGGCGGCGTCCTGCGGATGGATCTCGAGCAGCGGCCGGCCCTCGATGTCGCGCAGGCTGGTCACATTGACGAAGGTCGAGTTGAGGAAGTTGCGCGCCGGCGGCGAGATCATCGCCAGCGGGTAGCGGGCATCGGTGCCCGGTGCCTCGTGATTGGGCAGCCAGTCGGGCAAACCGTCCAGCCCCTGCTGCGCCAGCCGTTCGCTGAAGAACTCGCAGCGGCCCGAGGGCGTGGGGAAGCCGCCTTCGGCGAAGGGCGCGTCGGGCACCGGCAGCGGCACGAAGCCCTGGGCCAGCAGCTGCTGCCAGTCGACCGCGTCGCCGAAGGCCTCGCGGCACAGCGTCTCGTCGTCGTCGCCGAAGCAGGACTCGTTGAAGCCCATGGCACGCGCCAGGCGGCGGAAGATCTCGGTGTTGGGCAGGGCCTGGCCCAGCGGTTCGATGGCCGGCTGGTTCAGGAGCACGTCGGTGTGGCCGTAGGCCGCGTGAATGTCCCAGTGCTCCAGCTGCGTGGTGGCCGGCAGCACGTAGTCGGCGTGGTCGGCGGTGTCGGTGAGGAAATGCTCCAGCACCACGGTGAACAGGTCCTCGCGGGCGAAGCCCTGCACCACGCGCGAGGACTGGGGCGCCACGGCCACCGGGTTGCTGTTGTAGACGATGAGCGCCTCGATGCGCGGCCCGAACGCCGCCGAGGCCGGGCGCAGCAGGTCGTCGCCGATCGTGCTCATGTTGATCACCCTCGGCCGGCGGCCCGCCAGCAGGTCCGGGCGCTGCAGGGCCTCGCGCCGCACCGGGAAGTTGCCCGAACTCGACAGCAGCAGGCCTCCGGCCGGCTCGCGCCAGGCGCCCACCAGCGCCGGCAGGCAGGCGACGGCGCGCACCGCGTTGCCGCCGCCGCGCGCGCGCTGCATGCCGTAGTTGAGGCGGATCGCCGCGGGCCGGGTGGTGCCGTAGTCGCGGGCCAGGCGGCGGATCTGGTCGGCGGGCACGCCGCAGACCTCGGCGGCGCGCTCCGGCGGCCACTGCAAGGCGCGCTCGCGCAGGGCCTCGAAGCCCAGGGTGTGGCGCGCGATGTAGTCGTGGTCGAGCCAGTCGTGCACGATCAACTCGTGCATCAGGGCCAGGGCCAGGGCGGCGTCGGTGCCCGGGCGCAGGGCCACATGCTCGTGGCACTTGTCGGCCGTCTCGCTGCGCCGCGGGTCGATGCACACCAGCCGCGCGCCGGCGCGCTTGGCCTCCTGCGCCAGACGCCAGAAGTGCAGGTTGCTGCCCACCGAGTTGCTGCCCCAGATCAGGATCAGGCGCGAGCGGGCAAAGTGTTCGACCTTCATGCCCTGCTTGGCGCCGAGCGTGTAGGCCAGCCCCTCGCCACCGGCCGAGGCGCAGATGGTGCGATCGAGCAGCGAGGCCCCCAGGCGGTGGAAGAAGCGCGCCGCCATCGCCTCGCCCTGCACCTGCCCCATGGTGCCGGCGTAGCTGTAGGGGACGATGGCCTCGGGGTCGCGGGCGGCGATGGCCGACAGGCGCGCGGCGATGTCGGCCAGGGCCTCCTCCCAGGAGACCGGCTCGAAGCGGCCAGCCCCCTTGGGGCCGGTGCGGCGCAGGGGCGTGAGGACGCGGTCCGGGTGGTAGGTGCGCTCGGCGTAGCGCGAGACCTTGGTGCACAGCACGCCGTCGGTCAGCGGGTGCGCCGGGTTGCCCTGCACCCGCAGCGCCACGCCGTCTCGGACGGTGGTCACCAGGGCGCAGGTGTCGGGGCAGTCATGCGGGCAGGCGCCGCGCACCAGGCGGTCGCCGGCGGCGGGCAGGTCGGCCGGGGCGCCCCCGGTCACAGGCGTGGCGGTCATGGGGAGATTCTGGCGCAGGACGTGCCGCGGCAGGCTTCCCCCGCTAGACTGCAGGGGAACCATCGTCAATGTCGCGCCCGGACGTCTCGCCCCCTTGATGCGGGATCCCCGGCGCGTCCTGTGCCGCCGGACCTGCCATGAAACTCGTCGACTCCATCGTCACCCAGGCCGCGGGCATCGCCGCGATCCGCCGCGACCTGCACGCCCACCCCGAGTTGTGCTTCGAGGAGCACCGCACCGCCGACATCGTCGCCGCCCGTCTCACCGAATGGGGCATCCCCGTCCACCGCGGCCTGGGCAAGACCGGCGTGGTCGGCATCGTCAAGGGCGGCGACTCGCCGCGGGCCATCGGCCTGCGCGCCGACATGGACGCACTGCCCATGCAGGAGTTCAACACCTTCGACCACGCCAGCCGGCACGCCGGCAAGATGCACGCCTGCGGCCACGACGGCCACACCGCCATGCTGCTGGCGGCGGCCCAGCACCTGGCGCGGCACCGCAACTTCGACGGCACCGTCTACCTGATCTTCCAGCCCGCCGAAGAGGGCGGTGGCGGCGCGCGCGAGATGATCCGGGACGGCCTGTTCGAGAAGTTCCCGATGGAGGCCGTGTTCGGCATGCACAACTGGCCGGGCGCGCCCACCGGCACCTTCGCGGTGAGCCCCGGGCCGGTGATGGCATCGTCCAACGAGTTCAAGATCACGATCCGCGGCAAGGGCGGCCATGCCGCCCTGCCCCACACCAGCGTCGACCCGGTGCCGATCGCCTGCCAGATGGTGCAGGCCTTCCAGACCATCATCACCCGCAACAAGAAGCCGATCGACTCGGCGGTGATCTCGGTGACCATGATCCACGCCGGCGAGGCCACCAACGTGATCCCGGACAGCTGCGAGCTGCAGGGCACGGTGCGCACCTTCACCGTGCCGGTGCTGGACCTGGTCGAGTCGCGCATGCGCCAGATCGCCGAGCACCTGTGCGCGGCCCACGACGCCACCTGCGAGTTCGAGTTCGAGCGCAACTACCCGCCCACCATCAACGCCGATGCCGAGGCCAATTTCGCCCGGGAAGTGATGTCCTGCATCGTGGGCGCCGAGAACGTGCGCATCCAGGAGCCGACCATGGGCGCCGAAGACTTTGCGTACATGCTGCAGGCCAAGCCCGGGGCCTACTGCTTCATCGGCAACGGCGACGGCGCGCACCGCGAGATCGGGCACGGCGGCGGTCCCTGCATGCTGCACAACCCGAGCTACGACTTCAACGACGACCTGATTCCGCTGGGCGCGAGCTACTGGGTGCGGCTGGCCGAGGCCTGGTTCGCGCGCAAGGCCGCCTGAGCGGCCACGGAGCACTCCGCCTCGGGCGTCTCAGGCCAGCGCTGGCAGCGTCGGCCGCTTGAACCCTGGCCGGCCTCAGCCCTGGGAGGCAAACCGCGCCTGTGCAATCTCCAGCAGGCCGTCGAAGATGAGGGTGTCCACCAGTTCGAAGGGCACGGTGAGGTGCGGCGCCATCTTCCAGCCCGCGCCGCCGGTCATGTAGCAGACCGGCTCTTCGCCAAAGTGCTGGCGCTGGTGCTGCACCATGCGCTCGACGGCGCCGGCAATGGCGTAGGTGCCGCCGCTGGTCAGCGCGTCGCTGGTGTTGGTCGGGAAGGGCCGCACCTCGCCGGTGGGCACATGCAGGCCGGCGGTGCCCGACTCGAGCGCGCGCAGCATGATGCCGTGGCCCGGGAGGATGAAGCCCCCCATGAAGCGGCCCTCGGGGCTGACCGCCTCGACCGTCACCGCCGTGCCCACCATCACCACCACCAGGGGACGCGGGCGGCCGGCCGCCCGCATCCGGTGCCAGGCGCCGATCATGGCCACCCAGCGGTCGGCGCCCAGGCGGGTCGGGTGGTCGTAGCCGTTGACGAGGCCGGCCTCGGCGGTGGTGGCATGCACCCAGCGGGGGGCGACATCCCACAGGTCCTCGAGCTGCTCCTGGACGCGCAGCTTGATCGCGTCGGCGGCCACGGTGCACCCCAGCATGTGGCGAGGCGCGGGCAGGCCGCGCCAGGGGCCCTCGGCGAGCTTGTCGATGTTCTCGAGGAACTCGGCGCCCTGGGCCAGGGGCTCGGCCCCCGGGCGGGCCTGCGGGTACAGCGCCCACTTGAGGCGGGTGTTGCCCACGTCGATGGCTAGAAACATGCAAATCCTTCGCTCAGATCGCGCCGATCCAGCAGGCGCGCTGGATCGCGGCCAGCTTGTTGTCGACGTTGAGCTTGGCCATCGCGTTGCCGAGATGGTAGTTCACCGTGCGTTCGGTGCAGGCCATGCGGGCCGCGCTCTCCCGTGCCGTGAGGCCATCGAAGGCCAGGGCCAGGCACTGGCGCTCTCGCGGCGAGAGGGCCGAGCGGTCCTCGGCGATCGAGCGGCGCACCAGCGGCCAGACGCTCAGCGTGGACCACACCAGCAGCGCCGCCTCGGTGCGGTCGATCAGCTCACGCGGGCTGAACATGAAGCACTCGAAGGAGCGGTGCGCCGGCAGGGGAAATTCGACCCGCACCATGGACTGGAAACCGTGGGCCCGGGCCAGGCCGCGCCAGCCGGTGTCGTGCAGCGCCCCCCCGTGCGCGATGTGCTGCCAGGCCACCAGGGGCGCATCGGAGGCGCGCCAGTCGCCGCTGAAGTCGGTGCTGGCGGCCAGGGCATTGGCCGTGTCGGCCGCCATGGGTGGATGCACGCACACCACCTGCCGGTCATTGGGGCCGCCGAGCGGATCGGGCCCCAGCACCGCAACGGCCTCGACGGCGAACTCGCGCAAGGTGGTCAGCCAGTCGCTGAGGATGCCATCCAGGCTCACGCTGTAGAAGTTGACGGGATCCCCCATGGTGTTTTTCTGCTCTCGAAAAAAATCGACACCATAGTATTACAAACATGCGCACTGGTTTCCCCTCATCCCCTGCCCTGCCCGCGGATCCGCCACCCGATTCGCATGCGGGTGCGCCTGCCGCTTCGCGCCGCCGCTGGACCGGCTGGCGGGAAGGCTGGAGCGAAGGCGTCCTCGCGCCGCTGCTCAACCCATTCCAGAGCCCGCTGCCGCGCCGCGTGCGCGCGATGGGCCTGCTCACCGCCATCGGACATCCGGTGTTCTTTCTCCTTTGGCGCTTCTGGAGCCCCCAGCCCTATGAGGAGCTCGGCCCGCGGCTCACCATGTCGGCCCTGGGCCTGGTGCTGGCGTTCACGCCGGCGCTGTACCGGCAGCCGCAGTCCTTCACCGCCGCTGTATTCACTTACCTCATCTTCTGGGTGACGCTGCCGGTGTTCTTCACCTGGATGTACCTGTGCAACCTGCCCAGCCCCATCTGGTTCGCGTCGGCCGCCGCCATGCTTCTCATCTACATGCAGCTGAGCGACTGGCGGCTGGCGACGCTCGGCCTGATCACCGGACTGCCGGTGGGCTCGCTGCTGTTCCAGCTGACCGGGCCCGAGCTGCCGCCGATCCCGCCCGACGTCCTTCATGCGCAGGGGGTGGTCTTCGCCTTCTGCGCGGCCACGGGCCTCACCCTGGGCATGTCCAGCGCCAACCTGCGACGTGAACAGCTCAAGCAGGCACTCGACACCATGAGCATCATGGCGCACGAGCTGCGCACGCCCCTGGCCACCATGAGCCTCATCGGCGAAGCGCTGCGGCAGGAGGCCAGGCCCGAGCAGGTCCAGCACCTGTCCCACCGGTTGCTGCAGCTGGTGCGGCACATGCACCGGCAGATCGACACGCAGATCATCAACGCCCGCCTGCTGCGCCTGCCCGACGCCTCCGAGCGGGTCGGCGCAGCGGCCCTGCTGGGCGATGCCCTAGCGGCTCACCCCTACCGCCACATCGCCGAGCGCGACTGCATCGAGCTGGTGGTGCACCAGGACTTCGAGTTCCAGACCGTCCGCAGCCTCTTCCTGCAGGTCATCGACAACCTGCTGCGCAACGCGCTACGGGCGCTGTCCAGCCTGCCAGGCTGTCCGCAACCGGGCGACCTGCGAATCGAGGTGTCCCGTCTGGACGACAAGCGCGGCTGCATCCGCATCACCGACCGCGGCCCCGGCATACCGCCGCATCTGCTGGCGCGCCTGTTCCAGCCCTTCGTCTCCAGCCACCACGGCAGCGGCCACGGGCTGGGGCTGGCCTTCTGTCACCGCGTCGTGCACAAGGGGCATGGCCGCCTGCGGGCCGAGTCGGTCGTCGGCGAAGGCGCCAGCTTCATCATCGAGCTGCCCCTGGCGCCCGTACCACGCCCGACGGCCAAGCCCCTCGCGGCAACCGCCGCCACCATCCCATGAGCTTTCATCTCTTCCGCCGTACCGGCAGCGTCTTCCTGCTCGACGATGACGCCGATTACCTCGAGCTGATGGCGCTGCTACTGCCCCCCGAATGGCATGTGCGGCTGTTCCTGCGGCCGCAGGCCTGCCTGGCCTACATGCGGCAGGAGCAGAAGGCCTGGGCCGCCGACTGCTACCGCCAGGAGACGCTGGTCGATCTGTGGCAGCAGGGGCGGCCGATGGTGCCGCAGCTGCTGCGGTATTGGGCTCAGCATCCGCACCGCTACGGCCTCACCCATGTCGGCGTGAGCGACCACATGATGCCGGGACTCAAGGGCCTGGAGCTGTTCTCGCAGCTGCGCGGCAGCTGGCCGGGCGCCCGCCTGCTGCTCACCGGGCAGGCCGACGAGCGCGTGGCCGTCGACGCCTTCAACCATGGCCTGATCGACCAGTACATCCCCAAGCAGGTGGCCGAGATGGCGACGCTGCTGGCCAAGAGCCTGCGGCGCCTGGCCGACCATTGCCACGACCGGCATGACGCGATCTGGCGGGCCACGCTGCGGTCGCAGCAGATGGCCCTGTTCCGCCAGGGCGGCGCTGGCCCGGCGCTCAAGGCCCTGATGGAACGCGAGTGGGTGGACCATGTGGTGATGGGCGACCCCTTCGGTGTGCTGGGGCTCGACATGGACGGCCGCGCCACCTGGTTGCAGCTGGTGCCGCGCGAGCAGCTGGCGGCCCATGCCCAGGCCGCGGCGGCCGAGGGACTGACCGGCCCGGAGCTGCAGGCTGTGCGTGAAGGCCGCGCCATGGTGTGCACCCAGGTGCGTACGCACCTGGGGCTGCACGGCAACGGACCGCTGGTGCCCACCTTCCCGCTGGACAGCGAAGGACAGCTGCTGGCGGCGCGGTTTCCGCTGGACACCACAGAGCTGCCAGAGCCCATCGAGGGCTATCGCAGCTGGCTGGCAGCCCGTGGCCCGCGCTGTATCCAGGACGAGCGCCCCTCGGGGTGGTGAAGCGCCCCAGGCTCAGACGGTGTCCGCCTCCTTGCGATGCAGGCGCTGCCGACGCGCGATGGGCCAGTTCCAGGGCTGCACCGACGGCGCGATCTCGGTGAAGACATCCTTGAGGCGCTGCATCTCCGGGTCGGTGAGGCCGGCGCTCAGTGTCAGCCGCACCATGGCCCGGTCGCGGGTGGTGGCCGGGGCGCAGAACACCGCGCCGAAGACGCCACGCGCCTCGAGCTGATCACGCAGGGCCAGCGTGGCGGGCTCGGGCCCGGCCTCCAGGGCGATGATCTGCTCGCTGCCCTGCTCCACCGGGTAGCGCAGCGACGTGAGGTGCCGACGGAGGTCGGCAGTGAGCGCGGACAGGCGCTGGCGCAGGGCGTCGGCCCCTTGGACCACCTCGAGCGTGGCCTGCAGGCCGATGACTTCATAGGGCGCGAGGCAGGAGCTGAAGACGTTGGGGAAGCTCGAGACCATCAGGTAGGGCCTCAGCTCACGGGGAAGCGTGAAGAAACCCGCCCGGCCTGCGAAGGCCTTGGCCAGGCTGGCCGTGATGAAGTGCACCCGGTGCGACAGGCCCAGGGCCACGCACAGGCCGCGGCCCTGCGGGCCGTGGGTACCCAGGGAGTGGGACTCATCGACCACGATCATGCAGCCGCCGCGCTCGGCCACCTCGACGATCTCAGCCAGGGGGCAAAGGGCGCCAGTGGTGCTGTAGACGGCGTCGACCACCACCAGGCCAGGGCCATGCGCGCGGATGCACCGCGCCAGGTGCTCGGGGCTGTTGTGGCGAAACGGCCTGGCGCAGGCCCCGGCGGCGCGGACGCCCTCCCACAGGGACATGTGGGCCAGCGCGTCGATGTAGACCGGCGAACCCGGCTCGGCAATCACCTGCAGCAGGCCCAGGTTGGCGGCGTAGCCCGACTGGCAGAGCACGGCGTCGGGTGCCTCCAGCCAGCGGGCGAGTTCGGCCTCGAGGCGGGCGCTGGGCTGCGTGGCCTTCTGGAAGATGCTGGACTGCGAGATGAAGCTCGCGTAGTGGCGCAGGGCCTCGATCTGGGCGGCGATGATCTGCGGGTGCCCGCTGATGGAGAGGTAGTCGTTGCCGTCCAGGCGGATGGCGTCGGGGCCGGGCATGCGGCCATCGGCAAAGAAGCGGCCGCCCCAGGCATGTGTCCAGCGCGGCAGGAACTCGCGCTGCAGCCGGGCGCGCAGCGCGCCCGAGAGCCCCGGGTGCGGCGGCGCTGGCGTGGACCAGTCGACGGCAGCAGGTGTGCTGGAAAAAAGAGGGGGCGCGTGGACGCCTGGCTGGGATGAGTCGGCGTCCGCGGCTTGTGCCCGCGGTTGGATCTCGAGCGTGTCGCTCATGGGAGTCTCCTTGGTTGGAAGAACACCCCCAGATTCAACCGGCGCCTTAAATTTGGTTACATCTCTCCCTGCAAGGATTGGCAGAGGGCTCTGTCATCCCCTGCATGAGCAAGGACTCCGGGGCCGCCGCTAGACTGGAACGATGGACCACTCACTGCCGCTCATCACGACCTTGTCCGTCGGCTTCGGCCTGGCCCTGGTGTTCGGCTTCCTGGCCGAGCGGGTGAAGCTGCCCGCCATCGCCGGCTACCTGCTGGCAGGCGTCCTGATCGGGCCCGGCACGCCGGGCTTCGTGGCCGACGTCCAGATCGCCGGCGAGCTGGCCGAGATCGGCGTGATGCTGCTGATGTTCGGCGTGGGCCTGCATTTCTCGTTCAGGGACCTGCTTGAGGTCCGCAAGGTGGCCGTTCCCGGCGCCGTGGTCCAGATCCTGGTCGCCACCCTGCTGGGGGCGGGTGCGGCTCATTTCTGGGGCTGGCCCATGCCCAGCGCGCTGGTGTTCGGGCTGGCGCTGTCGGTGGCGAGCACCGTGGTCCTGCTCAAGGCGCTGGAGCGGCGCAACGCGCTGGAAACCGGCAACGGCCGCATCGCCATCGGCTGGCTGATCGTCGAGGATCTCGTGATGGTGATCGCGCTGGTGCTGCTGCCTCCGGCCAGCCTGCTGCTGGCCGGCGCCGAATCGTCCGCGGGGCTGGCCCAGATCGGGTGGGCGCTGGGAAAGACGCTGCTGCAGGTGGCGGCGTTCGCCGGACTGATGCTGCTGGTCGGGCGGCGCTTCTTTCCATGGCTGCTGTGGCAGGTGAACCAGACCGGCTCGCGCGAGCTGTTCACGCTGTGCGTCGTGGCCGCGGCCCTGGGCATCGCCTTCGCCTCGGCCAAGCTGTTCGGGGTGTCCTTCGCGCTGGGCGCCTTCTTTGCCGGCATGGTGCTGCGCGAGTCGGAGTTCAGCCACCGGGCCGCGCACGAGACGCTGCCGCTGCGCGACGCGTTCGCGGTGCTGTTCTTCGTCTCGGTGGGGATGCTGTTCGAGCCGTCCATCCTGGTGGAGCAGCCGCTGCAGGTGCTGGCGGTGGTCGCGATCATCATCATCGGCAAATCGGTGGCGGCCGCCGCCCTGGTGCTGGCCATGGGCTACCCGGCCAGCACCGCGCTCACGGTGTCGGCCAGCCTGGCCCAGATCGGCGAGTTCTCCTTCATCCTGGCGGGGCTGGGACTGTCGCTGAAGCTGCTCGAGCCGCAGGCCCACCACCTGATCGTGGCCGGCGCGCTGATCTCGATCGCGCTCAACCCGCTGGTCTTCGCCGGGGCTGACCGGCTGCTGCACCGGCTGGAAGCGGGGGGGCCGCTTCGCCGCTGGCTGGACCGCCGGACCGACCCGCTGGCAGAACTCCCGATGTCGACCGACCAGCGCCTGCTGCGGCAGCAGGTGGTGATCGTGGGCCATGGCCGCGTGGGCCGGCAGATTGCCGGCGCCCTGCGCGAGGCGGGCCAGCCCTTCGTGGTGGTCGACGAGAACCGCGAGCTGGTCGAAGGCCTGCGGCGCCAGGGCCTGGCCGCCGTCTACGGCAATGCGGCCGCGCCAGAGACCCTGATCCAGGCGCACATCGCAAACGCCCGCCTGCTGGTGGTGGCCACACCCGAGCCGATCGGGGTGCGGCAGATGGTGGAGACGGCTCGCGCGCTCAACCCGTCGATCGAGGTGATCATCCGCAGCTACGGCGAGGAAGAGGCGGCGCTGCTGACCCGAGACACCGGCGCCACGGTCTTCGTGGGCAAGACCGAGCTGGCGCGGGCGATGACGGCGCAGGCGCTGAAGGCGGTGACGGAGGACCGCGCCTGATCAGCTCAGCGCGCCGTGGCAGTTCTTGTACTTCTTGCCGCTGCCGCAGGGGCAGGGGTCGTTGCGACCGACACGGGGCACGGGCGCAGTGGCCGTCGCCGCGTCGGCGATGGTCTCGACCTCGCCGGTCTCGGTGGGCGCGGTGTAGGTGACGTTGGAGATGCGCTCGGCGCGGCCTTCCAGGTCCTCGGCGGCCTGCTCGAGCTGCTCGCCCGATTGCACCTTGACCGTCATCAGCACCCGCGTGACCTCGTTCTTGACCGAGTCGAGCAGCTGCCCGAACAGCTCGAAGGCCTCGCGCTTGTACTCCTGCTTGGGCTGCTTCTGGGCGTAGCCGCGCAGGTGGATGCCCTGGCGCAGGTAGTCGAGTGCCGCCAGGTGCTCGCGCCAGTGGGTGTCGATGCTTTGCAGCAGCACCACGCGCTCGAACTGGATGAAGTTGGATTCGCCCACCTGCTGCAGCTTGGCATTGAAGGCGGCGTGCGCGGCGGCCAGCACCTTCTCGAGGATGTCCTCGTCGGTGATGGCCGACGACTCGGACACCAGCTTCTGCAGCTCGAGGCTCAGGCCCCACTCGTCGGCCAGGGCCTTCTCGAGGGCGAGCAGGTCCCACTGCTCCTCGACGGACTCGGCGGGCACGAACTGGCGCACCAGGTCGGTGAAGCAGCCCTCGCGCAGGGCCTCGATCTGGCCTGAGAGCGATTGCGCGTCGAGGATGTCGTTGCGCTGCTGGTAGATCACCTTGCGCTGGTCGTTGGCGACGTCGTCGTACTCGAGCAGCTGCTTGCGCATGTCGAAGTTGCGGGCCTCGACCTTGCGCTGCGCGCTCTCGATGCTGCGGGTGACGATGCCGGCCTCGATCGCCTCGCCCTCGGGCATCTTGAGGCGGTCCATGATGGCCTTGACCCGGTCGCCGGCGAAGATCCGCATCAGCGGGTCGTCCAGGCTCAGGTAGAAGCGCGAGGAACCCGGGTCGCCCTGGCGGCCGGAGCGGCCACGCAGCTGGTTGTCGATGCGGCGCGACTCGTGGCGCTCGGTGGCGATGATGCGCAGGCCGCCCTCGGCGACAACGCGCTCGTGGTCCTTCTGCCACTCCTCACGCAGCTGCGCGATGCGGGCGGCCCGGGCGGCGGCGTCCAGCGACTCGTCGGCCTCGACGGCCTGGATCGCCTTCTCGACGTTGCCGCCGAGCACGATGTCGGTGCCGCGGCCGGCCATGTTGGTGGCGATGGTGATGACGCCCGGGCGGCCGGCCTGGGCCACGATCTCGGCCTCGCGCGCGTGCTGCTTGGCGTTGAGCACCTGGTGCGGCAGCTTGGCCTGCGTGAGCAGCTGCGAGATCAGCTCGGAGTTCTCGATCGAGGTGGTGCCCACCAGCACCGGCTGGCCGCGGCCGTGGCAGTCGCGGATGTCGTCGATGGCGGCGTTGTACTTCTCGCGCGCGGTCTTGTAGACGCGATCGAGCTGGTCGTCGCGGCGGCTGGGCCGGTTGGGCGGCACCACCACGGTCTCGAGGCCGTAGATCTCCTGGAACTCGTAGGCCTCGGTGTCGGCGGTGCCGGTCATGCCGGCCAGCTTGCCGTAGAGGCGGAAG
>JACCDX010077111.1_pt1 | contig 22397 bp, 22 predicted proteins | sample 7449681 | NCBI WGS metagenome assembly JACCDX01 (sample SAMN15323450, study PRJNA562643) | freshwater metagenome | isolation source: river surface water | place: USA:Blue River Watershed | collected 2017-08-18
ATGAGCGCGGCGCCTTCACCGGCGCGCAGACCATGCGCCGCGGCCGCTTCGAGCAGGCCGAGGGCGGCACGCTGTTCCTCGACGAGATCGGCGACATGCCCTTCGACCTGCAGACCCGCCTGCTGCGGGTGCTCTCCGATGGCCACTTCTATCGGGTCGGCGGGCACAACGCGGTCAAGGCCAATGTGCGCGTGATCGCCGCCACCCACCAGGACCTGGAGCAGCGGGTCAAGGACGGCGTGTTCCGCGAGGACCTGTTCCACCGTCTCAACGTGATCCGGCTGCGGCTGCCGGCGCTGCGCGAGCGGCGCGAGGACGTGCCGATGCTGGCGCGGCATTTCCTGCAGCAGTCGGCGCGGCAACTGGGCGTGGAGCCCAAGCGCATCTCGGATGCGGCGCTGGCGCGGCTGTCCTCATTCGCTTTCCCTGGCAATGTGCGCCAGCTGGAGAACATCTGCCACTGGCTCACCGTGATGGCGCCGGCGCAGCTGATCGAGCCCAAGGACCTGCCGCCGGAGGTGGTGCAGGGGGGCGATGCCGAGGGTGCGGTGGTGTCCGTGCTGGCGGGCGCCGGTGCGTCCCTCGGTCTGGCTGCGGCTTCGTCTTCGGCGGCAGCCGCAGGCGACGGCGCGGCGCAGGCGGCGTCTGCGCCGGGTGCAGCCGTGGCGGCTTCGTCCGCCGGCGATCACGGTGCCCATGCCGGTGCGGGCGGCGCGTACGCTGCGGGTGCGGTCGGCGCGGCCGGCTCGCCTCATGCCTCCCCCGCGCCGGTGGCCGGCGCCTGGGAGCAGGACCTCGAGCGCGAGGCCCAGGCCCTGCTGGCCGCCGGCCGCACCGATGTCTGGGACGTACTCACCCGCCGCTTCGAGTCGCGCCTGATCCTCACCGCCCTGGCTTCGACCCGTGGCCGCCGCATCGAGGCGGCGCAGAAGCTGGGCATCGGCCGCAACACCATCACCCGCAAGATCCAGGACCTGGACCTGGAGTGAGGCGGTTGGCCCCGACAAGGGGATTCAAAAGCCGCAGCGAAAGTCGCAAAAAGATTCGCAATGATTATAAAAAATCGTTGTGAGTCATATACTTGCGGCAAATGTCAAAGTCGCAGAAATTCTCGCTCTACGACCATCCCGCTCAGATGGAGCCGCTGCTTCCGGCCGAGGCGCGGCTCGGGCCTGTGCTGGAGCTGGCGCATGACCTCATCCGCCACGCCGATCGGCTGACGGGCGGTATCCGTCCTGGCGCGCTGCCGGGCCTGAGGCAGCTGCTGCGCGCGATGAATTCCTACTACTCCAACCGCATCGAGGGGCAGCACACACTGCCCCTCGAGATCGAGCAAGCCCTCCGCAACGACTACTCCCGGGACGCCGACAAGGCCCGGCGCCAGCGTCTGGCGCTCGCGCACATGGCGACCGAGTTCCAGCTCGAGACCCTGGCCGGCCAATGGAATACCCAGCAGGTGTGGGCGGTACAGACGGTCCGCGACATCCACCAGGATCTGTTCGCACGCCTTCCCGAAGGTGATCGGGTCCAAGGTGCCGGGCGTGAGTCACAGCCACTGGTGCCAGGTCAGTGGCGGCAGCGCGAGGTGAGCGTGGGCCGGCATGCGGCACCTGCGGCCGCGGCGCTTTCTTCCTTCCTGGCGCGTTGGTCGGAGGTCTATGGCCGGGCCCGCCGAGGGGAGATGCAGCTGGTAGCCATGGCAGCCGCCCATCACCGACTGGCCTGGATCCACCCGTTCCTTGACGGTAATGGCCGGGTGGCCAGGCTCCACAGCCACCTGGTTCTGTCGCACATGGGCCTCACCAACGGGCTGTGGTCGCCGCTGCGGGGCTTCGCCCGCAGCCAGGAGGCCTACTACGCCCATCTGGCGGCGGCAGACGAGCCACGCGCAGGTGACCTGGACGGGCGGGGCAACCTCACCGAGGCCGGCTTGCTGGCCTGGACCCGGTACGTGATCGAGGCCTGCCTGGACCAGATCCGCTTCATGGCGGACCTGCTTGCGCTGGACGGGATGAAGGACCGCATCGCTGCCTGCCTCGCCTACGAGGAGCAGGTGGTGCGGCAAGGGGTGCGGACGGAGGCCTTGCGCGCGCTTCACTATCTTTTCGCCACCCAGTCCGAGCTGGATCGTGCCGATTTCAAGGCAATGTTGGGCCTGGGGGACAGGCTTGCCACCGCGCAGGTGTCGGCCTTGCTCTCGCGAAGGCTGCTGTTGACTGATTCACCCCACGGCAAGCTGCGCTTCGGTGTGCCGCAGCATGCGCTACGTTTCTACTTCCCCAATCTATGGCCGGAGGCCGAGTCGCAGGCCGGTTGAGTGCCGTGAGTGCCAGGAGGGACGGCCCCTTGCGTACCTGGGACCGGGCCTTGACTCAAGACCCCAGCGTCGCCACCACCGGCGCATGGTCGCTGGGCTTCTCCCATTTGCGCGGGGCGCGGTCGACAGTGCAGGCCTGCACCCGGGCGCGCAGCGGCTCGCTCACCAGGATGTGGTCGATGCGCAGGCCGCGGTTCTTCTGGAAGCCCAGCATGCGGTAGTCCCACCAGCTGAAGCTCCTGGGCGGCTGCTCGAACAGGCGGTAGGCGTCGGCCAGGCCCAGGTCCAGCAGCGCCTGGAAATGCCGGCGCTCGTCGGTGGTGTGGTGGATGGTCTCGCGCAGGCCCTCAGGGTCGTAGGAGTCGCGGTCCTCGGGGGCGATGTTGAAGTCCCCCAGCAGCACCAGCTGCGGGTGGGCCGCCATCTCGCGGGCCACATGCAGGCGCAGGCCGTCGAGCCAGGCCATCTTGTAGGCGAACTTGTCGCTGCCCGGCTCCTGGCCGTTGACGAAGTAGCCGTTGACGACACGCACCTCGCCCAGGCCCGGCGCCTGCACCGTGGCGGTGAGCACGCGGGACTGCTCGTCGGGGAAGTCGGGGATGTTGCGCACCACGTCGGCGACCGGGTGCCGGCTCAGGATGGCGACGCCGTTGTACGTCTTCTGCCCGAAGACCGCCTGGTGCGGGTAGCCCGCGGCCGCCAGCGCCTCGAGCGGGAACTTGTCGTCGGTCATCTTCAGCTCCTGCAGGCACAGGACATCGATGGGATCGTCCGCGGGCTGGGCCAGCCAGTCGAGGACATGCTGCAGGCGGGCGGTGAGGGAGTTGACGTTCCAGGTGGCGATGCGCATGGCGTGAGTGTGCCGCATCGGCGCAGCCGGTGTCGGTCAGCGACGCCGCCCCTTGTCCGACACCGCTGTCGCCCGATCGGGCGGACGCTGGGCCTTTCCCCGCCGAGGCTGAAGTCCCATGGCCGCTCACCCCGGGATCGCGCCGTCCGCGCCGATCCAGTTCGTCATCAACGCGGCGTCGGGCAGCAGCGACGCGGAGGCGACGCGCGAGGCCATCGAGTCGGCGTTGAGGGAGCAGCGGCGGACGGGTGAATTGCACTTCTGCCGTCCCGCCGAGGTGCCAGGCGTGGCGCGCGCGTGCGCCGCGCAGGCCCTGCAGGCATGCACCGCCCTGGTCGGCGTCGGCGGCGACGGCACGCTCAACGCGGTGGCCCAGGCCGCGCATGCGGCGGGTTGTGCCTTTGGCGTGGTGCCCCGGGGCACCTTCAACTACTTCGCCCGTACCCACGGCATCCCGCTGGATCCGGCCGAAGCGGTCGGCCTGCTGCTGCGGGCTGTGCCGGTGCCGGTGCAGGTCGGCGCCATCAACGACCGCATCTTCCTGGTCAATGCCAGCCTCGGGCTGTACCCCGACCTGCTGGAGGACCGCGAGGCCTACAAGCGGCGATTCGGGCGCAGCCGGTGGGTGGCCCTGTGGGCCGCGTGCGTCACCCTGCTGCGCGCGCAGCGGCAGTGGCGCCTGCGCATCGAGCAGGGCGGCGCCGTCCGCGAGGTGCGGACCCTCACCCTGTTCGTCGGCAACAACCGGCTGCAGCTCGAGCAGGTCGGGGTCGAGCCGGCGCAGGCGCCCGGCGGCGGGCTGGCCAGCGGCCGCATCACCGCGGTGACGCTGCGGCCGGTCGGCACGCTGGGCCTGATCGGCTTGATGCTGCGCGGCGCCCTGGGCACGCTGGGCGAGGCGGACAGCGTGGAGCATTTCGAGTTCCAGCGGCTTGTGGTGCGGCCCGCGCTCCCGCTGGGGAGGCGCGGGGTGAAGGTGGCCTTCGACGGCGAGGTGACGGCGATGCGGGCGCCGCTCGAGTTCCGCGTGCCGTCCCAGCCCCTCTACCTGCTGCGGCCGGCCGGGACGGCGGAGGGGGCCGCGGCCGCCGCCGGTGGCGAGGCACCTGGGCGATGAGCGTCGTGCTGCAGGTCTCGGATCCGCACTTCGGCACCGAGCTGCCCCCCGTGCTGGAGGCGCTGGTGCTGCTGGCGCGCCAGCAGCGGCCCGACCTCGTGATCCTGTCCGGTGACATCACGCAGCGTGCGCGCCGCAGCCAGTTCCGGGCCGCGCGCGACTTCACCGATCGGCTGGGGGCGCCGCTGCTGGCCGTCCCCGGCAACCACGACATTCCCCTGTTCGATCTCTGGGCCCGCCTGCGTCGTCCCTACGGGCACTACCTGGACGCCTTCGGCCCCGGGCTCGAGCCCGTCCACCGCAGCCCGGACCTGCTGGTGCTGGGGGTCAACACCACGCGCGCCGCGCGCCACAAGGACGGCGAGGTATCCGCGGGGCAGGTGGCCCGGGCGGCGCGGCGGCTGGAACAGGCCAGGCCGCAGCAGCTGCGCGTGGTCGTCGTGCACCAGCCCGTCGCCGTCACGCGCCCGGAGGACGAACCCAATCTCCTGATCGGCCGCGCCGACGCGCTCTCGCGCTGGGCGGCGGCCGGCGCCGATCTGGTGATGGGTGGCCACATCCACCTGCCCTATGTCGTGCCGCTGCCGGGCCTCGGCCGACCGATGTGGGCGGTGCAGGCGGGGACCGCGGTCTCCTCGCGTATCCGCGAGGGTGCGCCCAACTCGGTGAACCTGGTGCGCTGGGGTGACGATGCGCCACCGGGGTGCTGCCAGATCGAGCAGTGGGACTTCCAGGCGGCCCACGGGGCCTTCGTACGGAGGCGGTCCTGCGAGGTTCGCCCGGGCAGGGCGTGAGCCGGTGGCAGCGGCCGGCCTCCGCAGGGCCCGGGTAAGATCGCCCGGTTGGCGCTCGCAATGTGGTTCACATGGCGCAGTTCAACGGGATGCAGCCAGCCCTTGATCACGGTCCGGCCTGCGCTGCCCCCGCAACTCCGGTCTCATCATGGATGCCCCTCGCATGCGCCCTCCGCCGGGCACCTGGTTGCTCCGCGCCCTGCGCGGGCTGGCCCTGTACCTGCCCCTGTGGGCGCACGCCGCGGTCACCGTGACCGACGACCGCGGCGCCGCCGTCATCGTCGAGCGCCCGCCGCAGCGGATCGTGAGCCTGCTGCCCTCGCTCACCGAAGGTGTCTGCGCCCTGGGCGCCTGTGATCGCCTGGTGGGGGTGGACCGCTACTCCAACTTCCCGGCCCGCGTACAGCAGCTGCCCCGTGTCGGCGGCGGGCTGGATCCGCAGGTCGAGGCCATCGTCGCCTTGCGTCCGGACCTGGTGCTGATCGCGCAGTCGGCGCGTGCGGCCGAGCGGCTGCAGGCCCTGGGTCTGAAGGTGCTCGTGCTCGAGCCGCGCACCCATGCCGATGTCCGGCGCGTGCTGCTCACGCTGGGGGAGGTGTTGGCGGCGCCCTCTGCAGCCGACACCTGGCAGGCGATCGACGCCGGCGTGAGCGCCGCCGCCCGGTCGCTGCCACCCGAGGTGCGTGGCACTCGCGTCTACTTCGAGGTCGGCGCCGGCCCCTACGCCGCCAGCGAGTCCTCCTTCATCGGCGAGACGCTCTCGCGCCTGGGTGTCCGCAACATCGTTCCTGCGGCGCTCGGGCCCTTTCCAAAGCTCAACCCGGAGTTCGTCGTGCGCGCCGACCCGGACCTGGTGATGGTGGGCGAGGGCTTTGCCGCCGCCCTGACCCAGCGCCCCGGGTGGCGGCAGCTGCGCGCGATCCGGCAGGAGCGCCTGTGCGTGTTCCCGCCCGAGCAATCCGACATGCTGGTGCGCCCGGGCCCGCGCATGGCCGAGGCCGCTCGCCTGATGGCCGCCTGCCTGGCAGCGAAGGCGCCGCGCACCTCGGGCGCGCAGCCCGCTACCGGAGGCCGGCAGCCGTGACCCGGACCTCCCTGACCGCGTGGGTGGGGGCCGGCCTCGTCGTCTCCGCGCTGCTTCTCGCCCTCGGCGTGAGCGTCGGCAGCGCGGGCCTGGAGCCCGGGCTCGCGGTCTGGTGGCATTCACCCGAGGACCCGGCGCAGGCGGAGATGGCCCGCCAGATCCTCTGGGACATCCGCCTGCCGCGGACCGCAGGCGCCTGGGCCGCCGGCGCGCTGCTGGGGCTGGCAGGGGCGGTGGCCCAGGGGCTGTTCCGCAACCCGCTGGCCGACCCCTACCTGCTCGGAAGTGCGACGGGCGCCTCCCTGGGCGTCGCGCTGGCCCTGGCCGCCCTCGGCGGCGCTGCCGGCATGCTGGGCGGGGCCGCTGCCGGTTTCGCGCCCGGCGTCTTCTCCAGCAGCCTCTGGGTGCGCCTGGGCCTGACCGGTGCCGCCTTCATCGGCGCGGTGCTGGCGGTGCTGGTGACGATGGCGCTGGCGCGCGGCGTCGGGCACACGCTGCGGCTGCTGCTCTCGGGGGTGGTGGTCGGCGTGGTGCTGGGGGCGCTCACGCAGCTGGTGCTGGTGTTCTCGCCGGAGTCGCTGCAGGCGATGCAGGCCTTCATGCTCGGGTCGACCGCCTTCGTCGGCTGGACCGCCACCGGCGTGATGCTGGCGGTGTGGGCCGGCTGCGCCGTGGCCGCCTGGCTGCTGTCCCGCGTGCTGGACGGCCTGAGCCTGGGCGACGCCACCGCCCTGAGCCTGGGGCTGCCGGTGGTCCCGATGCGTGCCGCCCTCGTCGCGGTGCTGGCGCTGGCCACCGGGGCGGCGGTGGCGCAGACCGGTCTGATCGCCTTCGTCGGCCTGGCTTCTCCGCATCTGACCCGCTCGCTGGTCAAGGGCACCCACGCGCACCTGGTGCTGCTGTCCAGCCTGGTGGGCGCGGTGCTCCTGACCGCGGCGGACATCCTGGCCCGCGGGCTGATCGCGCCGCAGGAGCTGCCGGTGGGCGTGCTGACCGCGGTCCTGGGCGGCGGCTACCTGCTGTGGCTGATGCACCGGGGCCGCTTTCGCGACGGGGGAGCGTCATGAGCGCGCCGGTGACGCTGCCCGCGCTCCAGGCCAGGTCCCTCGCGGTCACGCTGGGCCATGGGGCGCAGGCGCGGCAGGCCCTGCGCGGCGCGTCGATGTCGTTCGCTCCCGGCCGCTGGACCGCCATCGTCGGCCCCAATGGCGCGGGCAAGTCCACCTTGCTCCAGTGCCTGGCCGGCCTGCTGCCCCACGAGGGCCGCGTGCAACTGCTGGGGCGGCCGCTGCCGGACTGGCCGCTGCGTGAGCGCGCCCGCCGGCTTTCGTGGCTGGGGCAGGGCGGGGGCGTGGCGCAGGACCTCAGCGCCTGGGATGTGGCCATGCTGGGGCGCCTGCCGCACCAGGCCTGGCTGGCGCCCCCGAGCATGTCCGATGAGGCCGCTGTGACCCAGGCCCTCCAGGCCACGCAGGCCTGGGACTGCCGTGACCGGCCGCTCGGCCAGCTCAGTGCCGGCGAGCGCCAGCGGGTGCTTCTGGCGCGCGCGCTGGCGGTGGACGCCGACGTACTCCTGATGGACGAGCCCCTGGCCAACCTGGACCCGCCGCACCAGGTCGACTGGATCGTGCTGGTGCGCGCCCTGGTGGCGCGGGGCAAGACGGTGGTCAGCGTGCTGCACGAGGTCGGCGTCGCGCTGCAGGCGCAGGACCTGGTGGTGATGGCGGCCGGGCAGGTCGTCCACCAGGGCGCCTGCGAGGATCCGCAGACCCACCGCGCCGTCGAGGCGGTGTTCGACCACCGCATCGCGGTGCGCGCGCTGGACGGGCAGTGGCTGGCGCTGCCCCGTGTGGGCCGGTGAGGCGCCTGCGATGACGGCCACCTGCGTCATGGTGCTCGGCACGAGCAGCGGCGCGGGCAAGAGCTGGCTCGCGACAGCGCTGTGCCGCCACTACGCCCGACAGGGCCTGCGCGTCGCGCCCTTCAAGGCGCAGAACATGAGCAACAACGCCCGGGTGGTGGCAACCCCGGACGGCGGCTTTGGCGAGATCGGCTCGGCCCAGTACTTCCAGGCCCTGGCCGCGCGCGCCGAGCCCGAGGTGCGCATGAACCCGCTGCTGCTCAAGCCCGAGGCCGACACCCGCAGCCAGGTGGTGCTGCTGGGGGCGGTGTCGCAGGCCCTGGGCGCGATGCCCTGGCGTGACCGCAGCGAGGCGGTCTGGCCCGCCATCTGCACGGCGCTGGATGCCTTGCGCGCGGAGAACGATGTCGTCGTCATCGAGGGCGCCGGCTCGCCCGCCGAGATCAACCTGCACGCCAGCGACATCGTCAACATGCGGGTGGCGCGCCACGCCCAGGCCCGCTGCCTGCTGGTGACCGACATCGACCGCGGCGGCGCCTTCGCCCACCTGTACGGCACCTGGGCGCTGCTGCCGCCCGAGGAGCGCGCGCTGATCAGGGGCTTCGTTCTGAACAAGTTTCGCGGCGACCCGGCGCTGCTGGCTCCGGGGCCGCAGATGCTGGCCGACATGACCGCCGTGCCCACGGTGGCCACCCTGCCGATGTGGCGCGAGCATGGCCTGCCCGAGGAAGACGGCGTGTTCGACGACCGCGCCAGCGCCCGCGGCGCGGTGACCTGCACCGTGGCGGTGATCGCCTACCCGCGCATCAGCAACCTGGATGAATTCCAGCCGCTCAGGAACATTTCCGGCCTGCGCCTGGTGTGGGCCCGCACGCCCGCCGATTGCGCAGGCGCCGACTGGGTGGTGCTGCCTGGCTCCAAGTCCACTGCCGCCGACCTGGCCTGGCTGCGCGCCCAGGGCCTGGACGCGGCCATCACCGCCCACGCCGCGCGCGGCGGCCGGGTGCTGGGCATCTGCGGCGGCCTTCAGATGCTGGGCGAGGCCCTGGTCGACCCGCACGGCATCGACGGCAACGCGCCGGGCCTGGGGCTGCTGCCGCTGGTGACCGTGTTCGCGCCCGGGAAGACTGTGTGCCGCGCCCAGGCGCGCTTTGGCACGCTGACCGGCCCCTGGGCCGCGCTCTCTGGCATACAGGCCAGCGGCTACGAGATCCACCATGGCCAGACCATGTGGCACCCGGACATGTGTGCCCGCGGTGATGCCGCGCGCGAAGTGATCCCCAGGCTGGCGTGGCAAAGTGCGGCCGGCCATGTGCTGGGCTTCTACCTGCACGGCCTGTTCGAGGACAGGGCCGTCCTGCAGGCGCTGTTCGGCGCCAGCGTCCCGACGCTGGACGGGGTCTTCGACGGCCTGGCCGACTTTCTTGCCTCCCACGTCGAGCCCGGTGTGCTCGACGCCCTGATCGCCAAGGATTGACCATGTCTTTTGCACTGCCTCCGGTCGAGGCCATCGACGCCCCCGCATTGGCCGCGCGCCTGCGGCAGCTGATGGACAACAAGACCAAGCCGCTCGGCTCCCTGGGCCGCATCGAGGCGCTGGCCCGGCAGCTGGGTCTGGTCCTGGGGACCGAGTTGCCTGTGCTGCAGGAGCCGCAGCTGGTGGTGTTCGCCGGTGACCACGGCCTCGCCGCGCGTGGCGTGTCCGCCTACCCCAGCGATGTCACCTGGCAGATGGTCGAGAACTTCCTCGCCGGTGGCGCCGCGGTGAGCGTGCTGGCGCGCCAGCACGGCCTCGGCCTCACTGTCGTCGACTGCGGCGTGCGGCACGAGTTCGCGCCGCGCCCGGGGCTGGTCATTCGCAAGGTGGCGGCCGGGACGGCCGACGCCCTCGAGCGGCCGGCGATGACGGCGGCGCAGCGGGACGAGGCGCTGGCCCACGGCGCCGCGCTGGTGCAGGCGCTGCCGGGTAACGTGCTGCTGCTTGGCGAGATGGGCATCGGCAACACGTCGGCGGCCTCGCTGCTGATGGCGCGGCTCACGGGCCTCGACGTCGCCGACTGCACCGGCGCCGGTACCGGGCTCGATGCGCCGGCCGTCCTGCGCAAGATCGGCGTGCTGCGCGAGGTGCTGGCGCGGCACCCGCAGGCCGGCGCGCCGCTGGACGCGCTGGCGGCCTTCGGCGGTTTCGAGATCGCCACCATGGCCGGCGCGGTGCTGCAGGCCGCCAGCGAGCGCCGGGTGGTGGTGGTCGACGGCTTCATCGCCAGCGCCTCGGTGCTGGTGGCCGCTGCGCTGCGGCCGGCGGTGCTGCAACGCTGCGTCTTTGCCCACCGCTCCGGCGAGCGCGGACATGCGCTGATGCTGGCCCACCTGAAGGCGGAGCCCCTGCTGGACCTGGGCCTGCGCCTTGGCGAGGGCTCGGGCGCGGCGATGGCCTGGCCGCTGCTGGTGTCGGCCTGTGCGCTGCTGCGCGAGATGGCGAGTTTCGAGTCGGCGGGGGTGTCGCGGCAGGAGGCGGACACATCGCGCGTCCCCGGCGCACCGCAGGCATCTGCATCTGAATCGGCATCTGCATCGACGTCCCGATCCGGGGCGTCCTCCATCGCCCCACAGCCCTGAGCGAGTGCCCTCCATGCTGTCCCGCGCCCTCCGTCACTTCCTGCTCGCCATCCAGTTCTTCACCCGCATCCCGGTCACCGGGCGTCTCGCCGCCTGGGTGGGCTTTTCGCCGGCGATGCTGCGCGCCAGCGCCGCGCACTTTCCTGGCGTCGGCTGGGTGGTGGGCGGCCTGTCCGCCGCGGTGTTCGCCGTGGTCCTCGAGGCGCTGCCCGACGTGCCCGCCAGTCCCTGGGTGGCTGCGGTCCTGTGCACCGCCTTCAGCGTGCTGCTCACCGGCGCCTTCCATGAGGACGGCCTGGCCGACACCGCCGACGGCCTGGGCGGCGCGATGACGCGCGAGCGGGCGCTGGAGATCATGAAGGACTCCCGCATCGGCACCTACGGCGCGGTGGCCCTGGTGCTGGCGCTTGGAGGCAAGCTGGCGCTGCTCGCGACGCTGGCCCAGGTCGACCCCGACTGGGCGGTGGGTGGGCTGTTCGCTGCGCACGTGAGCTCGCGCATGCTGCCGCTGCTCGTGATCCGCACGATGGTGCATGTGGGTGACACGCCGCAGTCCAAGTCCAAGCCGCTGGCCGACCAGATCGTTACTGGCGGCGTGCTGGTCGGTCTGGTGTGGTGGCTGGCGGCGATGGCCATGGTGACCTTGTCCCTGCCCGACCTGAACCTGTGGGCCGGCATGGCCGGTGCCGCCGCAGGGGCAGGCGGCATGGCCTGGCGGCTTCAGCGGCGGCTGCAGGGCTTCACAGGCGACGGACTGGGGGCCACGCAGCAGCTGGCCGAGTGCGGCTTCTACCTGGGCCTGGTGCTCGCGGTGGGGCCGGCGTGAGGCTGTGGCTGCTGCGGCATGCGCAGGTGGCGCTGCCAGCGGGTACCTGCTACGGCGCGAGCGACGTGGCGGCCGATGCACAGGCTACCGAGCAGGCGGCTGATGGTTTCGCTCACCGGCCAGCGTCGGGCGCCGCGCTGTGGACATCCACCTCGTCGCGTGCAGTGCTGCTGGCGCAGGCATTGGCGTCGCGACGCACCGACCTGCCGGCGCCGCGGCCCGACCCCCGTCTGCGTGAGATGGACTTCGGTTGCTGGGAGATGCAGCCCTGGCAGGGCATTCCGCGCGAGGCAGTCGACGCCTGGACGGCTGATTTCGCCAGACACCGCTTCGGTGGCCGGGAGAGCGCGCAGGAGGTGATCGACCGCGTGGCGCTGGCCCTGGAGGATGCGGTGGCGGAGGCCCGTCGACTGGCCGCGCCGGAGATGGTGTGGGTCACGCATGCGGGCGTGATTCGCGCGGTGACCTTTCTCCTCGGGGGTGCGGGCGATCAGTCGCCGGGGCCCCGCGCGACTCGCAGGATCCGCAGCGCCGCCGACTGGCCCGCCGACGCTCCAGCCATGGGCCAGTGGACGTCGGTGGACCTCTGACTCAGAGGTGCAGCCAGGCGGCTGCGCCCAGCGCCAGACCCAGCACGCCCGAGGCGTACATCGCCCAGGACAGCGGCCGCTTGCGTGTGAGCAGCACGATGGCTGCCAGCGCGATCGAGACCTGCAGCACGGTGGTCGCCTGCGCCCAGCGATGGTGCTGGTGCATCTGCTCGTCGCTCTTCCTGTCCCACTCCCTGGCGTCGGCTTCGATGCGCTCGGCCTCGGCCTTGATCTCGTTCTTTTCCTTCTCGTAGCGCTCGACCTTGGCCTGGTAGGTGTCTCGGCGGTCGGCCGGGGCCAGGTCGCGTGAGACCTCCGCCAGCGACTGCTTGGTGCTCTTGGCCTGGAAGTAATTCCACTGGTTGGAGGCCTCGGTCTTCTTGATCGCGGCGTTGTTCTTGTAGAGGCCCGCGTTGGCCTGGGTGGCGCCGCCCATGTAGCCGAAGATCGCGCCCACCGTGGCAATGACCGCGGTGAACAGCGCGATCTGGCTGGTCAGGCCGTCTGACTTGTGGTGGCCGGCGGCATGCTGCTTGGCGTGCTCGAGTTCGTGGTCGTGGGGACCGTGGACATGGAATCCGGCTCCGGACATGGGGACTGCTTCCTCAGGCTTGGCTGCGTTGGTAGGTGATGAATTCGTGCGGCAGGCCGCTGGCCGCCACATGCCGGCTGCGCGCGACCTCGGTCCAGCCGGCGCCGAGCTCGGGGGCGTAGGCGTCGCCTTCGTAGTCGCGGTCGATCAGGGTGACCTCGGCCAGGTCGGCGCGCGGTTCGGCCAGGGCATAGAGCTCGGCGCCGCCGATCACCCAGGCCAGGGGTATGCCGGCGCACAGGGCCAGGGCGTCATCGAGTGAGCCGGCGCGCTCGGCGCCCTCGGCCTGCCACTGCGCCTGGCGGGTGACCACGATGTTGCGGCGCCCGGGCAGCGGGCGGAAACGCGGGGGCAGCGAGTCCCAGGTCTTGCGGCCCATGATCACCGGGCAGCCCTGGGTCCTGGCCTTGAAGTGGGCCAGGTCCTCGGGCAGGTGCCAGGGCAGCTGGCCCTGGACGCCGATGACACCGTTGCGGGCGCGGGCGTAGATGAGGCCGAGCTTCATGCGGGCAGGCCGTACCCGCTCACACCGCCACCGGGGCCTTGATGCCCGGGTGGCACTGGTAGTCGACGACCTCGAAGTCCTCGTACTGGTAGTCGAAGATCGAGGCCGGCTTGCGCTTGATCTGCAGCGTCGGGTAGGCGAAGGGCTGGCGCGAGAGCTGCAGCTGCACCTGCTCGACGTGGTTGTCGTAGATGTGGCAGTCGCCGCCGGTCCAGATGAAGTCGCCGACCTGCAGGTCGCACTGCTGCGCGATCATGTGCGTGAGCAGGGCGTAGCTGGCGATGTTGAACGGCACGCCCAGGAAGATGTCGGCGCTTCGCTGGTACAGCTGGCAGGAGAGCCTGCCGTCGGCCACGTAGAACTGGAAGAAGGCGTGGCAGGGCGCCAGTGCCATCTTGGGGATGTCGGCGACGTTCCAGGCGCTCACGATGATGCGGCGCGAGTCGGGGTTGGACCTGAGCGTCTTGATGACGTCTGCGATCTGGTCGATGTGGCCGCCATCGGGCGTGGGCCAGCTGCGCCACTGCACGCCATAGACCGGGCCGAGGTCGCCGTCCTCGCGGGCCCACTCGTCCCAGATGGTGACGCCGCGCTCGCGCAGCCAGTTGTTGTCGCTCGAGCCCTGGAGGAACCACAGCAGCTCGATGATGATCGACTTGAGGTGCACCTTCTTGGTCGTGACCAGCGGGAAGCCCTCATTGAGGTCGAACCGCATCTGGTGCCCGAACACGCTGCGCGTGCCGGTGCCGGTGCGGTCGGCCTTGGGTGTGCCATGTTCGAAGACATGGCGCATGAAGTCCTCGTACTGGGAGCGGATCGGGCGCGGGCTCGTCATGGAGGGCGATTATGGGGGAGCGCGGGGCCGCCCCCGGGGCCAGGGCTTCAGCCCGCCAGCACCTTGCCCGGGTTCATCAGGCCCTGCGGGTCGAGGGCCTGCTTGATGGCGCGCATCAGCCCTAGGGCGACGGCTGGTTTGTAATCGGGCAGGGTCTCGGCCTTGAGCGCGCCCACGCCGTGCTCGGCGGAGATCGAGCCCTCGTAGCGCCGCACCTGCTCGTAGACCAGGGCGTTGATCCGGTCCTCCTGGGTGCGCAGGAATTCGCGGCCATCGGCGCCCTCGGGCGCCTGCACGTTGTAGTGGAGATTGCCGTCGCCCAGGTGGCCGAAGGTGACCAGGCGCACGCCTTCGATCTCGCGCGCCAGCAACGCGCCGGTCTCCTCGCAGTAGGCCGGAATGCGCGAGATCGGCAGCGCGATGTCGTGCTTGATGTTCAGGCCCTCTTCGGCCTGCGCCAGCGGGATGCTCTCGCGCACATGCCACAGCTCGCGGGCCTGTGCCAGGCTCTCGGCGACCACCGCGTCGACGGCGCAGCCTTCATCCAGCGCGGCTTCCAGCAGCGCCTCGAGCTGGGCGCGGGCGTGGCCTTCGGACTCGGTGTCGGCCAGCTCCAGCAGCACGCCCCAGGGGGCTGCCGCTTCCTGGGCGTCTTCGGAAAACGGCACGCGCAGCTGCGGGAAGTGCCGGACCACCAGCGACAGCGCAAAGCGGCCCATGACCTCGAAGCCGGTCAGGCCCGCGGCCAGGCGCTCCCGCGCCAGCGTGAGCAGGCGCACTGCGGCGTCCATCGAGGGCACGGCGGCCCAGGCGGTGAGCGTGGCCGCCGGCTGCGGATAGAGCTTGAGGGTGGCGGCGGTGATGATGCCCAGCGTGCCCTCGCTGCCGATGAACAGGTCACGCAGGTCGTAGCCGGTGTTGTCCTTGCGCAGGCCCGACAAGCCGTCCCAGACCTCGCCCTGGGGCGTCACCACCTCCAGGCCCAGGCACAGGTCGCGCGCGTTGCCATAGCGCAGCACCTGGGTGCCGCCGGCATTCGTCGCCAGGTTGCCGCCGATGGTGCAGCTGCCCTCGGCCGCCAGGCTCAGGGGAAAGAGCAGGCCTGCGGCCTCGGCCGCCTGCTGCAGCTGCTGCAGGATGCAGCCGGCCTCGACGGTGACGGTGAGGTTGTCGGCGTCGAGCGAACGCACGCGCTGCATGCGCTGCAGGCTCAGGACCACCTGGGTGCCGCTGCCGTCGGGGATGCCGCCCACCACCAGGCCGGTGTTGCCGCCCTGGGGCACCAGGGCATGGCCGGCCGCGGCGCATGCCTTGACGACGGCTGCCACCTCGGGGGTGCTGCCGGGACGGACCACGGCCAGGGCCTTGCCACGGGCGCGCTTGCGCCAGTCCTGCTCCCAGGCGCTGAGGTCACCATCGGCCAGCACATGGGCCGGGCCGACGATGCGGGCGAGTTCGGCCAGCAGCGGATCGTTCATGCCTTGACCGCCCCCGACAGGCGCAGCCGCACATGCATCGCGCAGGCCACGAACAGGGCCAGGCACAGGACGACCTCGATACCCGCCAGCCAGGACGAGGGCGCGCGGTCGCTCCAGGCCCGCACCACGCCCTCGGTGAAGTAGACCCACACCATCAGGCTCACCCAGCGGTAGGTGTACATGCGGTTGCGAAGCAGGCCTGCCAGCGGAATGCACAGGGGCAGGGCCTTGAGCGCCAGCCAGCTGCCGCCCGGACGCACCGGCGCCAGCCACAGCTCCCAGGCCAGGGACAGGATGATCAGCCCCAGCAGGCTGCCCACGGCCAGTCGGCGGCTCCAGGCGACGGCGGGCGGGGGTGACTGCGGGGGCGTGTCGGGCGCCGCGGAGGTCGACCCGTCGGAGGATCGGTCGGGGGATCGGTCGGGGGACTGCATGGGCGGTGGCATCATAGCGGCCCATGAATTTCCGCCCGCTGCTGCCCTCATTGGCCCGCTTCCCCTGGCGGGCGGCCTGGGCCGCGATGCGGCTTCGGTGGTCGGAGGACCGGCTGGGCGTGTCGGCCGGCAGCCTCACTTTCACCACCATCATCGCCCTGGTGCCCTTCTTCACCGTGGTGCTGGCGCTGTTTACCGCCTTCCCCGTCTTCGGCAAGCTGCAGGGCGTGGTCCAGGCCTGGCTGGTGCAAAGCCTGGTGCCCGATGCGATCTCGCGCCAGGTCCTGGGCTACCTGACCCAGTTCGCCACCAAGGCCAGCCGGCTCGGGGCCTTCGGCCTCGCCTTCCTGGCAATGACGGCGCTGTCCCTGGTGCTCACCATCGACCGCACGCTCAACGCCATCTGGCGGGTGCGCCGTCCGCGGCCGCTGGGGCAGCGGGTGCTGGTGTACTGGGCGGTGATCACGCTCGGCCCGCTGCTGCTGGCGGCGTCCCTGAGCCTCAGCTCCTACCTGCTCTCGGCCTCGCGCGGCCTGGTGCGTGCCCTGCCCGACGAGGTCATGCTGCTGCTGGACCTGATCGAGTTCCTGCTGCTCGCCGCATGCCTGGCGGCGCTGTATCGCTACGTACCCAACACCCCCGTGCGGCGCGCCCATGCCTGGGCCGGCGCGCTCTTCGCCACGCTCGGCATCGAGCTCGCCCGGCAGCTGCTGGCCACCTACCTCGCCTCGGTGCCCACCTACTCGGCGGTCTATGGCACATTCGCCACCGTCCCCATCCTGCTGGTGTGGATCTACCTGATGTGGGTGGTGATCCTGCTCGGTGCGGTGCTGGCTTCGCAGCTGCCCTCGCTGGCGGCGGGCCTGGCGCGCCAGGCCGAGGGGCCGGGATGGGCGTTCCAGCTGGCGCTGGACGCGCTGGCGCGGCTGGCGCGCGCCCGCGACGCCAGCCAGGCCGGCCTGTCGCTGGAGGCGCTGGCCGAGGCGCTGCGGGTGGACCCGGTCCAGCTCGAACCGGTGGTGGACGCCCTCGCCGGACTCGACTGGGTCGGCCGCCTGGAGGAGGGCGCAGCCAACGACGCCCCCCGCTGGGTGTTGCTGGTGGACCCGGCGCGGGCCCCCGTCATGGCCCTGGCCGACCGGCTGCTGCTGCCGGCCGGCGGCGGCTCGGCGCCGATCCGGCAGCGCCTGGAGGGGTTGACCCTGCACGAGGCGATGCAGCCAGCCTGAGTGCCCGGGTTGCGCGGAAACCGGGGGGCGGCCCCGCTCAGGCGCCGAGGAACTGCCGCAGCGCCTGCAGAACCCCTTCCGGGTCTTCCGCCATCAGCGCATGGCCGCAGTCGAGGGTGACGGTGCGCCCGTCGCGGGCTCCGGCCTGCAGCCTGGCAGCGGCCTGGGGCGGCGTCATCACATCCTGCGCCCCCAGCAGGAACAGGCTGGGGCACTCGACCCGCGCCATCGCCGCCTCGCCGTTGCGGTAGTCGTCGCAGGCCTTGAAGCCGGTGTGCATCAGGTTGGTCCCGGGGTTGCTGGCCAGCACGGCCTGCATCAGCGCCTGCGAGGCCTCCTGCAGCTCGCTGGCCGTGAACGGCGCCGTGGATGGCAGCTGCCGTGCGTGGGACCAGCGCGCCACCCGACCGATTGCATCCTGCGGTGTCTCGAGCGACGCCCGGATGAGGGCGGGCGACACCTGCATCGGGTAGGCGGCGCCCACCATCGCCAGGTGGGTGACGCGCTCGGGTGCGCGCGCCGCGGCCTCGAGCGCGATGAGCGAACCGAAGCTGTGCCCGACCAGGGCGGCACGTTCGATGCCCGCCACGTCCAGCAGCCCCAGCAGGAAGCCGGCGGCCTCCTCGACGCTGCGGGGTGGGTTGCCTGCGCTGTGCAGATGGCCCGGCAGGTCGGGCGCGAGCACATTCCAGCCATGCTGCGCAAACCAGCGCGCCTGCGTCACCCAGACGCTGTGCGCATTGAGCACCCCATGCAGGAAGACCACGGTCGGCTGTCCCGCCTGCGACGCCTGGCCGCCGGTGTGGCACCAGATGCGGTGGCCGTTGACGGTGAGTTCCAGGGCAGGGTCGGAATAACCGGACATGGATCGTGCGCTCCGGGAGGGTGGTTGTGGCCGGGATTGTGGGCTATATTCAAACCGACCCCACCGGGGTGCCCAAGGAGGAGATACCCATGAAAGTCAGCGACATCCTGCGCGTCAAGGGCGGCACGCTGTTCACCGTCGGCCCCGACGAGCCCCTGTCCCGCGCCGTCGCGGTCATGGCCGACAAGGACATCGGCTCCCTGGTGGTGATGGAGCACGGCGACCTGGTGGGCATGCTCACCTTCCGCGAGGTGATCCAGTCCATCGTCCGCAACGGCGGCAGCGTCGGCACCACCCTGGTCCGCAGCGCCATGGACGACCATCCCCTCACCTGCACCAACGAGACCGAGCTCGACGAGGTCCGCCGCATGATGCTCGAGCGCCATGCCCGCTACATGCCGGTCATGGACCGCCGCATGCTCATGGGCGTGATCAGCTTCTACGACGTCGCCAAGGCGGTGGTCGACAGCCAGAACTTCGAGAACCGCATGCTCAAGGCCTACATCCGCGACTGGCCCAGCAGCGAAGACAGCCAGCCCACCGCCCAGCTCTGAGCCGGCCGCTCGGGAGGCGTCTCCCCCTCTGGGATAATCCGCCGCATGAGCGGCAACACCTTCGGCACCCTTTTCACGGTCACCAACTTCGGCGAGTCCCATGGGCCCGCCATCGGCTGCGTGATCGACGGCTGCCCTCCGGGCCTGGCCCTGTCCGAGGCCGACATCCAGCCCGACCTCGACCGCCGGCGCCCCGGCACCAGCCGCCACGTCACCCAGCGCCAGGAGCCCGACCAGGTCGAGATCCTCTCCGGCGTCTACCAGGGCGTGACCACCGGCACCCCGATCTGCCTGCTGATTCGCAACACCGACCAGCGCAGCAAGGACTACTCGGAGATCGCCCGCAGCTTCCGCCCGGGCCATGCCGATTACACCTACCTGCAGAAGTACGGCGTGCGCGACCCGCGCGGCGGCGGCCGCTCCTCGGCCCGCCTGACCGCGCCGATGGTGGCCGCCGGCGCGGTGGCCCGCAAGTGGCTGGCCCAGCGGCACGGCGTCGTGCTGCGTGGCTGCATGACCCAGGTCGGCGAGGTCACCATCCCCTTCGAGAGCTGGGACCATGTCCCCAACAACCCCTTCTTCGCCCCGGTGGCCGATGTCTCGGCCCTGGAGGCCTACATGGACGCCCTGCGCAAGTCGGGTGACTCCTGCGGCGCGCGCCTGCGTGTCACCGCCAGCGGGGTGCCCGTCGGCCTGGGCGCGCCCCTGTTCGACAAGCTCGACGCCGACATCGCCTACGCGATGATGGGCATCAACGCGGTCAAGGGCGTCGAGATCGGCGCCGGCTTCGGCAGCGTCTCGCAGCGGGGCAGCGTCCACGGCGACTCGCTCACGCCCGAGGGCTTCGCGAGCAACAACGCCGGCGGCGTGCTGGGTGGCATCAGCACCGGCCAGGACCTCGAGGTCTCGATCGCGATCAAGCCGACCAGCTCCATCATCACCCCGCGCGACTCGATCGACATCGACGGCCAGCCGGTGTCGGTGGTGACCAAGGGCCGGCACGACCCCTGCGTGGGCATCCGCGCGACGCCGATCGCCGAGGCCATGCTGGCCCTGGTGCTGATGGACCATGTGCTGCGGCACCGCGCGCAGAACGGCGACGTGCAGCCGCCGCTGGCGCCGATCGCCGCCGCCCGGGGCTGATGTCGCCACCCGCCACGGCGCCGGGTTCGCCCTCGCCGGCGGCCATCTCGCTGGTCCCCTTTGCCGCCCTGTCGGCGTCGTACTTCGCGCACATCGGGTTCTTCAACCCCTACTTCACGCTGTGGCTGCAGCACCTGGGCCTGCCGCTGGCTGCCATCAGCCTGCTGGCCGCGGTGCAGCCCCTGACCCGGGTCTTCGCGCCCTATGCCTGGGGCGTCCTCAGTGACCGCACCGGCGAGCGGGTGCGGCTGCTGCAGTACTGCGGCACGGCGGCCCTCATCGCCTCGCTCGGGCTGTTCCTCGACGGCGGAACCGTCTGGGTGGGCGCGGTGCTGCTGCTGCTCTTCGTGCACACCAGTTCCATGATGGGCATGACCGAGGCCGCGATGGCCCATGTGGTGGCCGGGGACTGGGGGCGCTACGGGCGGGTGCGGCTGTGGGGCTCGGCGGGATTCCTGGTCACGGTGTTCGTGGCCGGCGCCTGGTTCGAGCATTTCGGCATGGGCCATTTCCCGGGCTGGGCCACGGCGACACTGGCGGTGGTGGCGGCGTGCACGTTCTACCTGCCGGCGATGCGGGAGAAGCCTGCCGCGGGCGAGTCGAGCCATGAGCCGGTGGGGACGGTGCTGCGCCAGCCGGTGGTGCGCTGGTTCTTCGCCTCGCTGGTGTTCCATGTGATGGCGCACATGGCGGTGTACGCGTACCTGTCGCTGTTCCTCGACGCGCGCGGCTACAGCAAGACCGCGATCGGCGCGCTCTGGGCGGTGTCGGTCGTCGTCGAGATCGCCTGGTTCTTCGTGCAGGGGCGCTTCATCCACCGCCGGCCGCTGCCCTGGTGGCTGCTGGTCTGCGCCTGGGTGACGGTGGCCCGCATGGCGCTCACCGGCGCCCTGGCCGACTGGTGGCCGGCGCTGTTGTTCGCGCAGCTGCTGCATGCGATCACCTTTGCCGCCCATCACACCACCTGCGTGGCCTTCGTCACCCGCCATTTCCCCGGCCGCCTGCGCGGTCGCGGGCAGGCGCTCTTCACGGTCGCAGGCTACGGGGTGGGCGGTGTCGCCGGGGTCCTGGCGGGTGGCGCGCTGGCCGATGCCGTGGGGTACGAGGCGCTGTTCGGTGCATCGGCGCTGCTGGGGTTGCTGGCTGTCGGCTGCGCCGGGCAGGTGCGCCGGCTGGAGCCTTCGTCGGCGCCGGCCTGATTGCCGGCAGGCCGGTCACGCCCGGGCGCTGCGCGCAGCTGGCTGGAGCTGTGCTGCGCCGCCAGCGCCTGCCGGTGCCTCAGGGCCTGCCGCCCCCGGCCTCCTGCACCGCTCGCCCCAGCTCGATCACCGCCATCGCGTAGTAGCTGCTCTGGTTGTAGCGGGTGATCACGTAGAAATTCTCGGTGCCGGCCACGTAGCTGCTGGGGCCGTCGCCGTTCTGCAGCTCGACGAGGGCCAGCGGCCCGGTGTGGGTGAGGGCCGGGCCCTCCAGCAGCGCGCCGAGGGCAGTGAACCTCGCCACGCCGAAGGTGGGCAGGATGTCTGGCACCAGCAGGGTCTCGAGGTCGAGGCGGCTGGTGTCAAAGGTGACCGGGTAGTGCGTGGGCATGCCCGGCTGCCAGCCATGGGCCTTGAAGTAGCTGGCCACCGAGCCGATCGCATCGGCGGGGCTGCGCCGCAGGTCGATGCGGCCGTCGCCGTCGAAGTCGACCGCCCAGCGGACTGCGCTGGACGGCATGAACTGCGGCAGGCCCATGGCGCCGGCGAAGCTGCCCAGGGGCACCCGCGGGTCGCCGCCGCCCTTGTGGGCCAGGCTCAGGAGCTGCTCGAGCTCGCCGCGGAAGTAGGCGCTGCGCTCGGCGACGCGGGGGTGCTCGGGCGGGTGGTCGAAGGACAGCGTGGCCAGGGCGTCGATCACCCGGAAGTCCCCCATCTGCTGCCCGTAGATGGTCTCGACACCGATGATGCCGACGATGATCCCGGCCGGGACGCCGTACTCGCGTTCGGCCCGCGCCAGCGCCTCGCGGTGCTCACGCCAGAAGCGCAGGCCGGCGTTGATCCGCAGGTTGTCGATGAAGCGGCTCCGGTAGACCGTCCAGTTCTTGCGCGTACCGGGCGGCGCCGGCTGCATCAGCTTCTGCACCAGGGGCAGCTGCTGGGCCTCGCCCACCATGCGCCGGGTCCAGGCCGCGTCCAGGCCCTGGCGCTGCGCGACCTCGTCGGCGAAGCGCATCGCGTCCTCGCGCTCGCCGTAGGGCGTGCCCCTGGGCGCGCTGCGGCTGGCGCCGGCCTTGTGGCTGGTTCGGCCCGCGGCCTGCCGCTTGCCTGGGGCAGCGGGCTTGTCCGCCCGCGCCGCCTGGCTGGCCCGGGGCTTGGCCGTCGTCGTCGCCTTGTCGGCCGCGCCTGCGGCCAGGGTCAGCGTGCCGGAGCACAGGGCGATGGCCAGGAGGCGGGCAGGCGAGAAGAGGGGCATGGAGTCAGCAGGGCCAGGCGAGTTGCGTCCATTGTCTCGCAAGCCTCCGTGTGCCCGGCGCACCTGGCGCCTGCGCGCCGTAACGCGCCGCTTCCAGGGCCATCAGCCACTGCGCCAGCGGCTCTGCCTTCGCGCCGAAGCGGGCGAGGGCGGCCTGCGCCATCTGGCGGGGCGTGCAGCCGGGTTCCACCACGAGGCCGCCGCGCGCCAGCCGGCGCCGGGTGCGCGCGAACAGCCGCCGCAGCGGGTC
>JACCDX011022665.1_pt1 | contig 22382 bp, 19 predicted proteins | sample 7449681 | NCBI WGS metagenome assembly JACCDX01 (sample SAMN15323450, study PRJNA562643) | freshwater metagenome | isolation source: river surface water | place: USA:Blue River Watershed | collected 2017-08-18
AAGAAGGTGTGCAACAAGTGGGCGGGCTCCGCGCTGATGCAGGACGAGGCCCTGGCCGTGTCCATTGCCCGCGCGGTGGTGCAGGCGTGCGAACCGCATGGCGTGCCCGTGACGCTGAAGATGCGCACCGGTTGGTGCGACGCGCACCGCAATGCCGTGACGCTGGCCCGCGCCTTCGAGGACGTGGGCGTGCAGATGCTGACCGTGCACGGCCGCACGCGCGAGCAGGGCTACAAGGGCCATGCCGAGTACGACACCATCGCCGCGGTGAAGGCCGCCGTGAAGGTGCCGGTGGTGGCCAACGGCGACATCACTTCGCCCGAGAAGGCGCGCGACGTGCTGGCCTACACCGGCGCCGACGCCATCATGGTCGGCCGCGCCGCCCAGGGCCGGCCCTGGATCTTCCGCGAGATCGCGCACTTCCTGGCCACGGGCACCCACCTGGCGCCGCCGCTGGTGGCCGAGGTGCGCAAGCTGCTGCTGGAGCACCTGCAGGAGCACTACGACCTGTACGGCGAGTTCACCGGCGTGCGCAGCGCGCGCAAGCACATCGGCTGGTACGTGCACGGCCTGCCTGGCGGGGACGACTTCCGCCGCCGCATGAACCTGCTGGAGGACAGCGCCGCGCAGCTGGCCGCGGTGGCCGGGTTCTTCGACGACCTGGCGCTGGCGAACGACAGGCTGCCCCCGAAGGCGGCCGGTGACGAGACACAAGCACAAGAGCAACACAGCGAGGAGAACGCGTGAGCAAGAAACACATCGAGGAGTGCGTTCGCACCAGCCTCGAGGGCTACTTCCGTGACCTGCACGGCATCGAGCCCGATGGCATGTACGACATGATGGTCAAGGTGGTCGAGCGGCCCCTGCTGGAAGTCGTGATGGCCAAGGCCGACCAGAACCAGTCCCGCGCCGCCGAATGGCTGGGGCTGAACCGAAACACCCTGCGCAAGAAACTCCTGGAGCACAAGCTCCTCAAATAAATGAACGCACTCATCTCCGTTTCCGACAAGACCGGCATCGTCGACCTCGCGCGCGCCCTGCACGCGCTGGGCGTGGGCCTGATTTCCACCGGCGGCACCGCCAAGCTGCTGGAGGCCGAGGGCCTGCCCGTGAAGGAGGTGGCCCAGGTCACCGGCTTCCCCGAGATGCTGGACGGCCGCGTCAAGACCCTGCACCCCAAGGTCCACGGCGGCCTGCTGGCCCGCCGCGACGTGCCCGAGCACATGGCCGCCCTGCGGGCCCACGGCATCGACACCATCGACCTGCTGGTGGTGAACCTGTACCCGTTCGAGGCGACCGTGGCCAAGCCCGGCTGCACGCTGGAAGACGCGATCGAGAACATCGACATCGGCGGCCCCGCCATGGTGCGCAGCGCCGCCAAGAACTGGAAGGACGTGGCGGTGCTGACCGACGCGTCCCAGTACGGCCCCGTGGTGGAAGAACTCAAGGCGAACGGGAACAAGCTGTCCGACAAGACCCGCTTCGCGCTGTCCGTCGCCGCCTTCAACCGCATCAGCAACTATGACGCCGCGATCAGCGACTACCTGTCCAGCCTGCAGGACGATGGCACGCGCGCGCTGTTCCCCGCCCAGTCCAATGGCCGCTTCGTCAAGCTGCAGGACCTGCGCTATGGCGAGAACCCGCACCAGCAGGCCGCCTACTACCGCGACCTGTACCCGGCGCCCGGCGCGCTGGTCACCGGCGTGCAGCTGCAGGGCAAGGAGCTCTCGTACAACAACATCGCCGACGCCGATGCGGCGTGGGAATGCGTCAAGAGCTTCGACGCGCCGGCCTGCGTGATCGTCAAGCACGCCAACCCCTGCGGCGTGGCCGTGGGCGCCAGCGCCTTCGAGGCCTACGACAAGGCCTTCAAGACGGACCCGACCTCCGCCTTCGGCGGCATCATCGCCTTCAACCGCCCGCTGGACGGCCAGGCCGCCCAGGCCGTGAGCAAGCAGTTCGTCGAGGTGCTGATCGCCACCGACTTCACGCCCGAGGCGCTGGAGGTGTTCAAGTCCAAGGTCAACGTGCGGCTGATGAAGATTTCGCTGCCCGCCGGTGGCGCCACCGACTGGGACAACGGCCGCAATGCCATGGACATCAAGCGCGTGGGCTCGGGCCTGCTGGTGCAGACCGCCGACAACCACGAGCTGCAACTCGCCGACCTGAAGGTCGTGACGAAGAAGCAACCCACCCCGCAGCAGCTGCAGGACCTGCTGTTCGCCTGGAAGGTCGCCAAGTACGTCAAGTCCAACGCCATCGTCTTCTGCAAGGACGGCATGACCATGGGCGTGGGCGCCGGCCAGATGTCGCGCCTGGACTCGGCGCGCATCGCCAGCATCAAGGCGCAGCACGCCAACCTGACCCTGGCCGGCACGGCCGTGGCCAGCGACGCGTTCTTCCCGTTCCGTGACGGGCTGGACGTGGTGGTGGATGCCGGCGCAACCTGCGTGATCCAGCCGGGCGGCAGCATGCGTGACCAGGAGGTCATCGACGCCGCCGACGAGCGCGGCGTGGTGATGGTGTTCTCCGGGGTGCGCCACTTCCGCCATTGAGCGGCAGGCGCCCATGAAAAAGCCCCGCACTGCGGGGCTTTTTGCTTTCCTTGTCCGGGGTGGTTACCGGTTCATCGCCTGGAAGACTTCGCGCGCGGCGGCGACGGTGAGCTCGATGTCGGCATCCGTGTGCGCAGTGCTCACGAAGCCGGCCTCGTACAGGGCCGGGGCGATGTAGACACCGCGGTCCAGCAGGCCGTGGAACAGCGCGTTGAACTTCGCGCCGTCGCTGGTCATCACCGTCTTGTAGTTCTGCGGCAGCTGCGGCAGCAGGAAGAAGCCGAACATGCCGCCCTCGCAGTCGGCGCTGAACGGCACGCCCTCGGCGGCGGCGGCGGCTTTCAGGCCGTCGACCAGGGTGCGGGTGCGCGCGGCCAGCGCCTCAAAGAAGCCGGGCTGCGAGATCTGCGCCAGCGTGGCCAGGCCGCAGGCCGTGGCCACCGGGTTGCCGGACAGCGTGCCGGCCTGGTAGACCGGGCCCAGCGGCGCCAGCTGCTCCATGATGGCGCGCGGGCCGCCGAAGGCCGCCAGCGGCATGCCGCCGCCGATCACCTTGCCCATGACGGTCAGGTCCGGCTGGAAGCCGGGGATCAGCTTGGCGTAGAGGCTCTGCGCGCCGCCCAGCGCCACGCGGAAGCCGGTCATCACCTCGTCGAACACCAGCAGCGCACCATGCTGCGTGCACAGCTCGCGCGCGCGCTGCATGAACGGCACGCTGGCGCGCACGAAGTTCATGTTGCCGGCGATGGGCTCGATCATCAGGCAGGCGATCTCGGCGCCGTACAGCGAGAAGGCTTCCTCCAGCTGGGCGACGTTGTTGTACTCCAGAACCACCGTGTGCTGCGCCACCTCCGGCGGCACGCCGGCGCTGGTGGGGTTGCCGAAGGTGGCCAGGCCCGAGCCGGCCTTGACCAGCAGCGCGTCCGCATGGCCGTGGTAGCAGCCCTCGAACTTGATGATGCGCTTGCGGCCCGTCGCGCCGCGCGCCAGGCGCAGCGCGCTCATGGCCGCCTCGGTGCCGGAGCTGACCAGGCGCACCATCTCCAGGCTGGGGACCAGGCCGATGATCGCCTCGGCCAGCTGCACCTCGCGCTCGGTGGGCGCGCCGAAGGAGAAGCCGTCCAGCGCGGCCTGCTGCACGGCCTCCAGCACGGCGGGGTGGCCGTGGCCCAGGATCATGGGGCCCCAGGAGCCGATGTAGTCCACGTAGCGCTGGCCGGCGGCGTCCCACATGTAGGCGCCCTGCGCGCGCTGGATGAAGCGCGGCGTGCCGCCCACGGCGCGGAAGGCCCGCACGGGCGAGTTCACGCCGCCGGGGATGACGGCGCGGGCGCGCTCGAACAGTTGGTCGTTGCGATCAGTGCTTGGTGTCATGGGCGGGCATGTCCAGGACCTGCAGGGCCTTGGCTTCTTCGTCGGTGAGGGTTTCGGGTTCGCCGGGATCGGGCTGGGCCCAGCACAGGCGGTCGGGAACGACGTTGCCCATGCCGGGCCGGAAGCCCGCGTCCAGGCATTCGTCCAGGTAGCCCAGCGCCTCGGTGACCGCGGCGGCCAGGTCGCTGCCATTGGCCACCAGGCCCGCGAGCGCCGCCGCCAGCGTCTCGCCGGCGCCGGAGAACACGGCCTCGAAGCGCTCGAAGCGCTGGCTGGCCAGCACCGCCTGCGGCGTGGCCAGCACGTTGTCGATGAACTGATCGGGCAGCGGCACGCCGGTCACCAGCGTGTAGGGCACGCCGGCATCGGCGGCGGCCTTGGCGATGTCACGCGGCGTGGGGCTGCGCTCACCGTTCCAGTCGGGCAGCAGCCAGCGCCACAGGGTGCTGTGGTTGCCCACCAGCACGGTGGTCTGCGGCAGCATCAGCTCGCGGAAGGCGTCCAGGTACAGGTCGATCTGGTTTTCTTCCCACCAGGACAGGTTGGGCATGTAGGCCAGCAACGGCACGTCGGCGTAGTCGGCCGCCACCTCGGCGATCACGGCGATGGTCTCGGGCGAGCCCACGAAGCCGACCTTGATCACCGCCACCGGCGCATCCTCCAGGATGGCGCGGGCCTGCTCGGCCACGGCTTCCTCGTCGAAAGCGAAGTGGTCGAAGATCTCGGCCGTGTCGCGGGCATAGGCCCCGGTCACCACGGGCAGGGCGTGCGCTCCCACGGAGGACAGCGCGGTGATGTCCGCCGCCAGCCCCCCCGCGCCGCTGGGGTCGCTGGCGTTGAAGGTCATGACGCAGGGCGGACCCGCATCGATGGCTTGCTCTTCAGTGGGAGGGGCCGACAAGTCGGGGTTCATGTCGGGATTATTGGGCGCGGTCATGGGCGATGTCGCATCAGGCGTGTGCGGCAATCGCGGACTTTCCTGAAGCACCATAGATACAATCGTTGCATTCTATTGGAAGCCCCCTTAAGCTGTGACTGAAGCAAAAACCTGGATGTGTCTGATCTGCGGCTGGATTTATGACGAAGCCGCTGGCGCGCCCGAGCATGGTATCGCCCCGGGAACCCCCTGGGCCGACGTTCCGATGAACTGGACCTGCCCGGAATGCGGCGCCCGCAAAGAAGACTTCGAGATGGTGCAGATCTGACCCTCGCGCCCCAGTGACCGGTTCACCGGCGCGCCCGCTCCAGGAGGCATTCAAGGGAGCCGCGCCGAGTGAGCATGTTACAAACCGCGGGAGGGCGTACCCTCCGGGTGTTGGTCGTCGACGACAGCAACACCATCCGCCGCAGCGCGGAAATCTTCCTCAGGCAGGGCGGCCATGATGTCCTGCTCGCCGAAGACGGCTTCGATGCCCTGGCCAAGGTCCACGACTGGCATCCCGACCTGATCTTCTGCGACATCCTGATGCCGCGCCTGGACGGCTACCAGACCTGCGCCATCATCAAGCGCAACCCCCAGTTCGCCGACGTGCCGGTGGTCATGCTGTCCTCCAAGGACGGCGTGTTCGACAAGGCACGCGGCCGCATGGTCGGCTCGCAGGACTACCTCACCAAACCCTTCACCAAGGACCAGCTGCTGCAGACCGTGCAGCAGTTCGGCCCAGCCATGCCCGGAGGCCATTGATGCCCATTTCCAAAGTGCTCGTCGTGGACGATTCCCGCACCGAGCTCATGCACCTGTCCGACCTGCTGCGAAAGGGCGGCTACACCGTGCGCACCGCCGAGAACGCCGAGCAGGCCCTGCAGTGCCTGCAGGCCGACCGGCCCGACCTGATCCTGATGGACGTGGTGATGCCCGGGCAGAACGGTTTCCAGCTCACCCGCACCATCACCCGCGACCCGCAGTACGCGGGGGTGCCGGTGATCATCTGCTCCAGCAAGAACCAGGAGACCGACCGGGTCTGGGGCATGCGCCAGGGCGCGCGCGACTACGTGACCAAGCCGGTCGACGGGCGCGAGCTGCTCGACAAGATCCGCGCCCTCGGCTGAGGCCGCCCGCCGCCCCCGGACATCCACCCAGGACACGACCCAGGACCCACCCCATGGCCAACCGGGAAGCCCTGCGCGAACTCCAGTCCCGCCTGGCGCAGCGCCTGCTGGCCGCGCACGACCCGGGCCAGCAGGCGGCCTGGCTGGCGGTGGAGGCGGGCGGCGCCCGCTGGCTGCTGCCGCTGGCCCAGGCCGGCGAGATCTTCCCCTTCACCGGCCCGCACCCGGCGCCCCATCCCGTGCCCTACACCCAGCCCTGGTTCCTGGGCGTGTCCAACCTGCGCGGCGGGCTGTGGGGCGTGGCGGACTTCGCCGGCTTCGTCGCCGGCGCCGCGCCCGCGCCGCGGTCCGACGCCGCCCTGGCCGAGGCCCGGCTCGTCACCCTCCATCCCGCCCTGGAGGTCAACAGCGCGCTGCTGGTGGACCGCCTGGCCGGCCTGCGCGGCCTGGAGGCCTTCAGCGCCTCCGCGCCCGCGCCCGACGGCTCGCCGCCCTGGTACGGCAGCCAGTACACCGATCCCCAGGGCGCCTGCTGGCAGGAAGTGAACCTGCAGGCGCTCTCCCAGCAACCGCAGTTCCTGGGCATCGTCGCGCCTGCCGCGTGAGGCCCCCAACCGGTACCGAGCCCCATGTTCCTCACGTCCCCCCTGAAGGCCCTGCTGGCTGGCAAGCGCCGCCCCCCGCTGCCGCCGGACTCCGACGACGGCGGCCCCGGCGCCACGCGGTTCGGCGGCGCCGACGGACGCACCGTCTTCGTCGCCATGGAGCCCGCCCCCTCCGAGCTCGTTGCCCTGCCGCTGCTGGGCCGCGGCACCCTGGCCCGCCAGCAGCGCCTGCTCACGGGCCTGCTGGTCGTGGCCCTGCTCGTGCTGGCCGGCATGGCCGCCTTCGCCCTGCGGCAGGCCGACCGCATCGCCCAGCAGGTGGCCAGCACGGGGCAGGCGCTGATGCAGTCGCAGCGGCTGGCCAAGTCCGTCTCGCAGGCGCTGGTGGGCACCCCCCAGGCCTTCCCCGACGTGAAGGACAGCGCCGACGTGCTCGCCCGCACCGTGCGCGGCCTGCAGCGCGGCGATGACGGCCTGCGCCTGGCTCCCGCGGCCGCCGCCTTCCAGGCCGATGTGGAACGCATCCGCCCGCTGATGGAACGCGCCGAGAAGAACGCGGGCCTGATCCTGGGCCAGCAGCAGGTCCTGACCCAGGTGGGCACGGCCCTGCGGGCCATCAACCGCCAGTCCTCCGACCTGCTGGAAGTGGCCGAGACCGTCTCCGCCCTCAAGCTGCAGCAGGGCGCGCCCGCCACCGAGCTGTCCGCGTCGGGCCAGCTGGTGATGCTCACCCAGCGTATCGGCAAGTCGGCCAACGAGTTCCTCACGCTGGAGGGCGTCAGCCCCGAGGCGGTCTTCCTCCTGGGCAAGGACCTCAACGCCTTCCGCCAGATTGCCCAGGGCCTGCTCGACGGCAGCCCCGAGCTGCGGCTGGCCCCGGCGCGCGACCCGCAGGTGCGCGAGCGCCTGCAGGCCCTGCTCCAGCTGTACGAGCAGTCGCGCACTCAGGCCGGCGCCATCCTGGGCAACCTGCAGGGCCTGGTGGCCGCGCGCGAGGCGCAGGCCGCCATCGTGGCCGACAGCGAACCCCTGCGCAAGGCGCTGGAAGAACTGCAGGGCAAGCTCTCCGCGCAGGCCGGCCTGGGCACGGGCCCGGCGGTGTCGCTGGTCGGCTCGGCGTTGGCGGCCATCCTGTGCGCCATCGGCCTGGCCTGGGTGCAGCTCAAGGACAGCCGCCGCCGCCAGGCGGTCGCCGAGCAGCAGCGCCTGGAGGCCGAGCTGCACGAGCAGGAGGCCAAGCGCGTCAACGACGCCAACCAGGCCGCCATCCTGCGCCTGATGAACGAGCTGCAGGCGGTGGCCGAGGGCGACCTCACCCACGAGGCCACGGTGACGGAGGACATCACCGGCGCCATCGCCGACTCCGTCAACTACACGGTGGAGGAGCTGCGCCAGCTGGTGGGCAACGTGCAGGTCACCGTCACCCGCGTGGCGCAGACCACCGTGCAGGTGGAGACCACCTCCACCGAGCTGCTGGCCGCCTCGACCGAGCAGCTGCGCGAGATCCGCGACACCGGCCAGTCCGTGCTGGACATGGCCGACCGCATCAACCAGGTGGCCACCCAGGCGCAGGAATCCGCGCAGGTGGCGCGCCAGTCGCTCAAGGCCGCGGCCTCGGGCCGGCAGGCGGTGCAGGACGCCATTGGCGGCATGAACGCCATCCGCGACCAGATCCAGGACACTTCCAAGCGCATCAAGCGCCTGGGCGAGTCCTCGCAGGAGATCGGCGAGATCACCGAGCTGATCTCCGACATCACCGAGCAGACCAACGTGCTGGCGCTCAACGCCGCCATCCAGGCCGCCTCCGCCGGCGAGGCCGGCCGCGGCTTCTCGGTGGTGGCCGAGGAGGTGCAGCGGCTGGCCGAGCGTTCCGCCGATGCCACGCGCCAGATCGCCGCGCTGGTCAAGGCCATCCAGACCGACACCCAGGACGCGGTGGCCGCCATGGAGCGCTCCACCCAGGGCGTGGTCGAGGGCACGCGCCTGTCGGACAACGCGGGCGGCGAGCTGGCCCACATCGACCAGGTCTCACGCCGGCTGGCCGAGCTGATCGAGCAGATCTCCGGTACCGCCGCCCGGGAGGCCTCCTCGGCCAACCTGGTGGCGGGCAACATCCAGCACATCTTCGCGGTGACCGAGCAGACCGGCCAGGGCACGCGGTCCATCGCGCAGCAGGTGCGCGAGCTCTCGCGCGTTGCCGAGGAGTTGCGCCAGTCCGTGGCGCGCTTCAAGATCGCCTGACCCGTCCGATCCCCGCTTTCATGCCCGATCCCGCCCTCGACCAAGACCCCGCCGCCACCGACCTGGGCCCGTTGGCCTGGGTGATGGATGAACTGCGCAAGTCGCTGGAAACCGCCTCCGTGGCGCTGCGGCGCTTCGTTCGTGATTCGCAGGCCGGCGCCGACGAGCCGGACACCGGACCGCTGCGCATGGCGCGCCAGCAGCTGCACCAGGCCGTGGGCGCGCTGGAGATGGTGGGCCTGGCCGCCCCGGCCCAGGTGCTGCGCGCCATGGAGTGCGCCGTCCAGGCCTTCGCCGACAAGCCCGCGCTGTGCACCGAGCCGGCGGCCCTGCGCGTGGAGCGCGCCGGCTTTGCCGTCGCCGAGTTCCTGGGCAGCGTGCTGCTGGGCAAATCCCCCAGCGCGGTGGCCCTGTTCCCGCAGTACCGCGAGGTGCAGGCCCTGTGGGGCGCCGACCGCGTGCACCCGGCCGACCTGTGGCCGGTGGACTGGGCCTGGCATGAGCCCCGGGTCCCGGCCACCGGGCCCGCGGGCGAGGCGCGCGCGCCCCTGGCCCTGGCCTATGCGCCGCCGGTGCGCTCGCGCATGGACCAGGCGGTGCTGCGCATCGTCAAGTCCGGCGATGCGGCCGCGGCCGGCGAGATGGCCGAGGTCTGCGCCGGGTTGGCCGCGGGCGAGTCCTTCCGCGAGCCGCGCAGCTTCTGGCTGCTGGCGGCAGGTTTCTTCGAGGCCATCGCCGCCGGCCTGCTGCCGGCCGATGTGTACGTCAAGCGCGCCGCCTCGCGCGTGCTGCTGCAGTACGCGCAACTGGCCAAGGGCGAGAACCTGGTGTCCGAGCGGCTGGCGCAGGACCTGGCGTTCTTCTGCGCCCAGGCCGTGCCGCCCGCCGTGCCCGGGTCCCCCGGGGCCTCGGTGTCCCGGGTCCCCCGCCTCGCGGCGGTGCGCGAGGCCTGGCACCTGGAGCGGCATGTGCCGGTGGACTACGAGCACGCGCCCTTCGGCCGGTTCGACCCCGCCCTGCTGGCGCAGGTGCGCAAGCGGCTGGCCGGCGCGCGCGAGGGCTGGTCCGCCTTGTCCGCGGGCGAGACGGGCAAGGCGCGCCATACCTCGGAGCAGTTCGCGCAGCTGTGCGAGGCGCTGACCCGGCTGCACGAGCCGCTCGTGCCCCTGTCCCGTGCGCTGGCGCGGGTGGCCGAGTTCACGCTGTCGCCCGGCGAGACGCCGTCGCCCGGGCTGGCCATGGAAACGGCTACCGCCATCCTGTTCCTGGAGGCCACCGCGCAGGACTTCGACCCGGCCGACCCGCTGCTGGCGCAGCGCGCCGCCCAGCTGGCGCAGCGCCTGGAGCAGGCCTGCCTGGGCCAGACGCCGCCCCCGCTGGAGCCCTGGATGGAGGAGCTCTACCGGCGCGTGAGCGACCGGCAGACCCTGGGCAGCGTGGTCGGCGAGCTGCGCGTCACGCTGGGCGAGCTGGAGAAGGACCTCGACGCCTTCTTCCGCCGCCCGCAGGAGCGCGAGCCCCTGCACGCCGTGCCGGGCCGGCTGTCGCAGATGCGCGGGGTGCTGTCCGTGCTGGGGCTGGACCAGGCGGCGCAGGCCGTGCTGCGCATGCGCGACACGGTGCAGGGCCTGCTGGCAGCGGCGCCGGAGGCCCCGCTGGCGGGCGTGGAGTCGCTGGGCAACAGCCTGGGCGCGCTGGGCTTCCTCGTGGACATGCTGGCCTACCAGCCGGCCTTGGCGCGGCAGCTGTTCGTGTTCGACGAGGCCTCGGGGGAATTGCGTCCCGTGATGGGGCGGGTGGCGAAGCGGGAGGTCGCGCCGGCAGGCGATGGCACCGGCACGGCCACGCCCGCGCCCCTGGCGGATGCCCTGTCGGGCGCCGCCTTGCCGTCCGCGGCCGGGCGCCTGCCGCTGGACCTGCCGGACCTGGACCTGGCGCCTCCCGCGCCGGCTTCCCCTCCGGCATCGCCCGAGGCCGCCGCTCCCGTCGCGCCGCCGTCGCCCGTGCCGGGCCTGGAGGCGATCGAGGTGCTGGACCTGTCCGAGCTGCCCGACCTGCCGCTGCCCGGGCTGCCGCCGGTGGAGGCCGTGACCCCAGCCGAGCTGGCCGAGCCGGTGGAGTCGGTGGATGATTTCGAGGACACCTGGGCCGGGGAGCCCCTCGATCACGAAGCCCTCGATGCGAACGGCCCGGCGGATCAGGGTGCCGATGCGCAGCTCGACGCGCTGGACGAAGAGGATGAACTGAAGTCCATCTTCCTGGACGAGGCCCGCGAGGTGCTGCAGGCCGGCCGCGAGGCGCTTGGCGCGCTGGCCTCGGACGCGGCGGATGCGTCCGCGCTGACGGTGCTGCGGCGCGCCTTCCACACCCTCAAGGGCAGCTCGCGCATGGTGGGACTGCACGCGTTCGGCGAGGCGGCCTGGGCGATGGAGCAGGTGCTCAACGCCTGGCTGGCCGACCAGCAGCCGGCCAGCCCCGGCCTGCAGGCCCTGTCCGGCCGGGCCCTGGAAGGCTTCACGCGCTGGGTGGAGGCGATCGACGCGGGCGATGCCGAGGACTGGACCGAAGCCATGTTCCGCGGGCCGGCCGAGGCCTTCCGCCTGCACCAGGCCCTCGAGCCCTTCGTGTTCCCGGGGGAGGCGCCTGCGGCGACCGAAGCGATAGAGGTAACGGAAGCCACGGAAACCACGCAAGCCACCGACGCTTCCCTCGACGAGCCCCCGTACAAGGTCATCGGCTCCCTGCGCATTCCCCTGCCGCTGTTCAACGTGTACCTGCAGGAGGCCGATGAGTGGTCGCAGCAGTTGCAGGCCGGCGTGGCCGAGTGGGGCGCCGACCCCCGCGCGCCCGTGCCCGACGCCCTCACGGCGCTGGCGCATTCGCTGGCCGGCAGTTCCTCCACGGTCGGCTTCCAGGCCCTGTCCTTCGTGGCCCGCCTGCTGGAGGCGTCCATGCACCGCACCCAGGCCCTGGCCTGGGCCACGCCGCAGCATGCGCAGGCCTGGGCCGATGCCGCCGAGGACATCCACCGGCTGCTGCACCAGTTTGCCGCCGGCTTCCTGAAGGACGCGCGGCCCGCCGTGCTGGAGGCGCTGCTGGCGCTCGACGCGCTGGACATCCCGCCGCGCCTGCAGTCCTCGGGCTTCGGCCCGGACGCGCAGGAGCAGGCGGATGCCACCCTGGCCCTGCCCGACGCGCTGGACCGCGACCTCTTCCCTTATTTCGAGGAGGAGGCGCTGGCGCTGCTGCCGCAGCTGGGCCAGGCCCTGCGCGCCTGGCATGGCCAGCCCGCGCAGCGCAGCGCCCGCGACGAGGTGCTGCGGGCCCTGCACACCCTCAAGGGCAGCGCCCGCCTGGCCGGCGCGAGCGGCCTGGGCGAGCGGGCGCACGAGATGGAGTCCCTGGCCGAGGCCGTGGCCGACGATGCCGTCCCCGCCGACGTGGAGCCCCTGCTGCATCGCTTCGATGCCTTGCAGGCCGCCTTCGAGGCCCTGCGCCAGCCGCCGCTACCCACCCAGACCGCCCAAACCGCGCAGGCCGTGGCTTCCCCGCAGGGCTTCCCGGCTCCGGACGGAGAGGAGGCAGCGCCTGATGCGTTTGCCACCGGCCCCGCACGCGCCGCCGATTCCCCGGACGCGCCGCCCCGCCATGCCCTGGCCGCACCCGTCGCCACCGAGCTGGCGCCACAGCGCGGTCCCGCCGGCCACGCGGTGCGGGTGCGCTCGCAACTGCTCGATCGCATGATGAACCAGGCCGGGGAGGTGATGATCACCCGCTCCCGCCTGGAATCCGAGCTCAAGCAGCTGCGCGGCTCGCTGCACGACCTCACTGCCAACCTCGATCGCCTGCGCCACCAGCTGCGGGACATCGAGTTGCAGGCCGAGCTGCAGATGCAGTCGCGGCTGGCCCAGTCGCAGGACGCGCCGGGCTTCGACCCGCTGGAGTTCGACCGCTTCACCCGCGTGCAGGAGCTCACGCGCATGATGGCCGAGTCCGTCAACGACGTGGCCACCGTGCAGCGCCAGCTCCAGCGCACCGTGGCCAGCGCCGAGGACGACCTCATCGCCCAGGCCCGCCAGACCCGCGAGCTGCAGCGGGACCTGCTGCGCACGCGGATGGTGGAGTTCGACGCCATCGCCGACCGCCTGCACGGCGTGGTGCGCCGCGCCGCCCGCGAGACGGGCAAGCACGTGAAGCTGGAGATCCAGGGCGGGCGCATCGAGATGGACCGCGGCGTGCTCGAGCGCATGACGCCGGCTTTCGAGCACCTGCTGCGCAACGCCGTGGCGCACGGCATCGAGCTGCCCGCCACCCGCCAGGCCGCGGGCAAGGACGGCACGGGCCACATCCGCATCCACCTGGCGCACGAGGGCAACGACGTATCCGTCACCTTCGAGGATGACGGCGCCGGGCTGGACCTGGCGCGCATCCGCGAGAAGGCCTTCGCCCAGGGCCTGCTGCGCCCGGGCGAGGTGCTGGACGACGAGGGCGCGGCCCACCTGATCTTCCTGCCCGGCTTCTCCACCGCGGGCGAGGTGACCGAGCTGTTCGGCCGCGGCATCGGCATGGACGTGGTGCGGGCCGAGGTCCAGGCCCTGGGCGGCCGCATCGAGACCGCCCACCAGGCCGGCCGGGGCATGCGCTTCCTGCTGGTGCTGCCGCTGACGACGGCGGTGACGCAGGTGGTGATGGTGCGCTGCGGCAGCTTCTCCTTCGGCGTGCCCGCCCATCTGGTGGAGAGCGTGCTGCGCGCCGCCGCGCGCGACGTGCAGCTGGCCTACAACACCGGGCATTTCCAGCACGAGGGGCAGGAGGTGCCGTTCCACTGGGGCGGCGCGCTGCTGCGGTCCTCGCGCTGCAGCACCGAGCCGCAGCCGCGCACCCTCCCGGTCCTGGTGATGCGCAGCGCCGCGCAGCGCCTGGCCCTGCACGTGGACGAGGTGCTGGGCCACCAGGAGGTGGTGGTCAAGCCCCTGGGCCCGCAGCTGGCCCGCCTGCCTGGGCTGGCCGGCATGACGGTGCTGGCCTCGGGCGCAGTGGTCCTGATCTACAACCCGGTCGCGCTGGCCACGGTTTATGGCGAGCCGGCCCGCCTGTTCGGCGCGGACCAGGCCCAGCCCCATGTGCTGGAGGCCGCCGCCGAGGGGGCGGGGGAGGGCGCGCCGGTCGCGAGCCCGTCCCCGCTGCCCCAGCTGCCCCTGGTGCTGGTGGTGGACGACTCCATCACCGTGCGCCGCGTCACGCAGCGCCTGCTGCAGCGCGAGGGCTACCGCGTGGTCACGGCCATCGACGGCCTGCAGGCGCTGGAGAAGCTCGCCCACGAGCGCCCGGCCGTGGTGCTGTCGGACATCGAGATGCCGCGCATGGACGGCTTCGACCTGCTGCGCAACATCCGCGCCGACGAGCGCTGGCGCGACCTGCCGGTGATCATGATCACCTCGCGCATCGCCGCCAAGCACCGCGAGCACGCCGCCGCGCTGGGCGCCAACCACTACCTGGGAAAGCCCTACCGGGAGGACGAGCTCCTGAGCCTGGTGCGCCGTTATGCCACGGCGGATTTCTTGACGACCGAGTAGCGCTCCAGCGTCTTCGCCCGGGCCTCGTCATGGTCGACGACGGGGCGCGGGTAGTTCTTGCCCAGCTCGATGCCGGCGCTGGCCAGGGCCACGGGCGAGGCCTCCCACGGGGCATGCAGGTCCGCCGGCGGCAGGCCCGCCAGCTGTGGCAGGTAGCGCAGGATGAACTTGCCCTCCGGGTCGAACTTGCGGCTTTGGCTCACCGGGTTGAAGATGCGGAAGTAGGGCTGCGCGTCGCAGCCCGAGGAACTGGCCCACTGCCAGCCGCCGTTGTTGGCGGCCAGGTCGAAGTCGTTGAGCTTTTCCGCGAAGTAGGCCTCGCCCCAGCGCCAGTCCAGCCCCAGGTCCTTGGTCAGGAAGCTGGCCACCACCATGCGCAGGCGGTTGTGCATGTAGCCCGTCTGGTTCAACTGGTGCATGGCGGCATCGACCAGCGGGTAGCCGGTGCGGGCCTCGCACCAGGCGGCGAACAGCGCCTTGGCGTGCTTGCCGTGCTCCCAGTGGATGTGGTCGTACTCCGGGCGGAAGCTGTGGCTGGCGCCTTTCGCGTCGACCACATGCGGGAAGTTGGCCAGCACCTGGAAGTAGAAGTCGCGCCACACCAGCTCCGCCAGCCAGGTCTGCGCCCCGGGGCTGCCGGCCTGGGACAGCTCCCGGGCCTTGCGCGCCAGCTCGCGGATGGACACGGTGCCGAAACGCAGGTGCACGCTCAGGTAGCTGGGGCCCTTGACGGCGGGGAAGTCGCGCGTGTCCTTGTAGTGGTCGATGCGGTGCAGGAACTCCTCGAGCAGCTTGCGGCCCCCCCGCAGGCCCACCGGCAGGGGCAGCTGCGCCAGGTTGGTGGGCGTGAAGTCGATGTCCGACAGCCGGGGCACGGGCCGGCGCAGGGCCGGCGGGCGGGGGGCGAGGGCGGCGGCGTGGGCCTCCACGGGGTAGGACTGGGTGTAGAAGCCGTCCACCTTGGCCAGCCAGGCGTTCTTGTACGGGGTGAACACCGCGTAGGGCTTGCCCGCCTGCGTGAGCACCTCCTGCCGCTCGAAGACCACCTGGTCCTTGAAGGTGTGCAGGGCGATGCCCCGTTCGGCCAGGGCGCCCCGGACGTGGGCATCGCGGGCGACGGCCTGGGGCTCGTAGTCGTGGTTGGCGAAGATGGCCTGCACGCCCAGTTCCTGGGCCAGCCGGGGAATCTCGTCCTGGGCCAGGGCATGGGTCACGATCAGCCCGGCGCCCTCCCGGGCAGGCCCCTCGGGGGCCAGGGCTCGCAGGGCTTCGTCCAGCTGCACGAGCGACTCGCGGATGAACTCCACCCGCCGGTCGGCCCGGGGCAGGGCATCCAGGATGGCCGTGTCGAAGACGAAGGCGCAATGCACCTGCTTGCAGGCGCGCAGGGCGCGGTAGAGGGCGGCGTGGTCGTGGGCGCGCAGGTCGCGCCGGAACCAGACGAGGCCGGCCGGGTAGTTCTTGTCAGTGGGTGCCGGTGTCATGGCCGAGCGGGGGTGCGTAAAATCACGATCATGCCGCCCGAAGACAACCCTATCAATCTGACGCATCATTTCCTGATCGCGATGCCGGGGTTGCAGGACCAGATGTTCGCCCGCAGCGTCGTGTACCTGTGCGAGCACAGTTCCCGCGGCGCCCTGGGCATTGTCATCAACAAGCCCAGCGACATCACCCTCAAGAACCTGTTCGACAAGGTCGACCTGCCGCTGGAGCGCGCCGACCTGGTGTCCGCGCCCGTGTTCCAGGGCGGACCGGTCTCCACCGAGCGCGGCTTCGTGCTGCACGAGGCCGTGTTCACCGACGTGGACAAGCCCGAGGAAACCGTCTACGCCTCCACCATGACCATCCCTGGCGGGCTGGAGATGACCACCTCCAAGGACGTGCTCGAGGCCCTGTCCACCGGCGCGGGGCCCCGCAAGGTGCTGGTCTCCCTGGGCTATTCCTCCTGGGGCGAGGGCCAGCTGGAGTCCGAGCTGGGCGAGAACAGCTGGCTCACCGTGGGCGCGGACCAGGCCATCATCTTCGACACGCCCATCGAGCAGCGGTACGACAAGGCCCTGGCGCTGCTGGGGCTGCAGGCGTGGATGCTCACGTCCGAGGCGGGGCACGCATGAGCGCAGCGCCGGGCCGCCCCAAGCAAGCTCGCACCCCCTCGGGGGGCAGCGACGGACACGCAGTGCCGAGCGTGGGGGCCCTGGCATGAGCCTCGGCGCTCAACCGCCCGCGAGCCCTGACGTCCCCTCCCATTTCCAGACTTTCCTCGCACTCGACTACGGCCTCAAGCGCACCGGCGTGGCCTCGGGCAACCGCCTGCTGCGCTCGGCCACGCCGCAGCGCACCATCCGCGCCGAGGGGGCCGAGGCCCGGCTGAAGGAGGTCGAGGCCCGGGTGAAGGCGTGGCAGCCCGATGCCCTGGTGGTGGGCGTGCCCTACCACCCGGACGGCGCCAGCCACGAAAATACGGCCCGGGCCCTGAAATTCGCCCGGCAACTGCGCGCGCGCTTCCCCAAGCTGCCGGTGTACGAGGTGGACGAGCGTTACAGCACCACCGAAGCCCTGGCCGCGGGCGCGCCGGATGCCGACGCGGGCGCGGCCTGCGTGATTCTTGAACAGTTCCTGAGGAGTATTGGATGACGGACGCCCCCAAGGCCTCCCTGGCCCCCGCTGGCGCCGCCGGCGTGCTGATGCTGGATGCCGAGGCCCTGTACCGCGAGCTGCTGCGCGGCGTGCGCGCGCTGATGACGGCCGATACCCGCCTGGTGGGCGTGACCTCCGGCGGCGCCTGGCTGGCCGAGCGCCTGCAGGCGGACCTGGGCCTGCCCGGCAAGGCCGGCGCCATCTCCTCGGCCATGCACCGCGACGACTTCGCCAGCCGGGGCATGGCGGGCGCGGGCCAGCAGACCCAGCTGCCCTTCGACGTGAACCACGCGCACGTGATCCTGCTGGACGACGTGCTCTACACCGGCCGCACCATCCGCGCCGTCCTCAACGAGCTGTTCGACTACGGCCGCCCCGCCAGCGTGCAGCTGGCGGTGCTGGTGGACCGGGGCGGGCGCGAGCTGCCCGTGCAGGCCGACCTGGCCGCCGCCCGCGTGGCCCTGCCGGCCTCCCAGTCGCTGGCCCTGGCGCGTGACGAGCAGGGCCGCTTCAGTTTCAAAGTGGAAGTCGCCTGAGGCTTCAAGAAATCATCATGCTGTCCAAGCGAAACCCCCAACTGAACAAGCACGGCGAACTGATCCACCTCCTGTCGACAGAGGGATTGCCGCGCAACATCCTGACCCACATCCTGGACACCGCCGCCACGTTCGTGAGCGTGAGCGACCGCGAGGTCAAGAAGGTGCCGCTGCTGCGGGGCAAGAGCGTGTTCAACCTGTTCTTCGAGAACAGCACGCGCACCCGCACCACCTTCGAGATCGCAGCCACGCGCCTGTCGGCGGACGTGATCAACCTGGACATCGCGCGATCGTCAGCCGCCAAGGGCGAGTCGCTGCTGGACACCATCGCCAACCTGTCGGCCATGGCGGCGGACATGTTCGTGGTGCGCCACAGCGAGTCGGGCGCGCCCTACCTGATCGCGCAGCACGTGGCGCCCCACGTGCACGTGATCAACGCCGGCGACGGCCGCCACGCGCACCCCACGCAGGCGCTGCTGGACATGTACACCATCCGGCACTACAAGAAGGACTTCGCCAACCTCACCGTCGCCATCGTGGGCGACGTGCTGCACTCGCGCGTGGCCCGCTCCGACATCCACGCGCTGACCACCCTGGGCTGCGCCGAGGTGCGCGTGGTCGGCCCCAAGACCCTGGTACCCGCCGACATGAGCCAGATGGGCGTGCGTGTCTTCCACAACCTGGAGGAAGGCATCAAGGGCTGCGACGTGATCATCATGCTGCGCCTGCAGAACGAGCGCATGTCCGGCGCCCTGCTGCCCTCGTCGCAGGAGTTCTTCAAGAGCTTCGGCCTGACGCCGGAGAAGCTGCTGCTGGCCAAGCCCGACGCGATCGTGATGCACCCGGGCCCGATCAACCGCGGCGTGGAGATCGATTCCGCCGTGGTGGACGGCAAGCAGAGCGTGATCCTGCCGCAGGTGACTTTCGGCATCGCGGTGCGCATGGCCGTGATGGGCATCGTCGCGGGCAACGAGGCATAACGAGATGAAGATCCTGATCAAGAACGGCCGGGTGATCGACCCCGCCTCCAATTTCGACGAGATCTGCGAAGTCGCCGTGGCCGCCGGCCGCATCGTCGGTATCAACCGCACGCCCGAGGGCTTTGCCGCCAACCGCGTGATCGACGCGCGCGGCTGCATCGTCATGCCGGGCCTGGTGGACCTGGCCGCGCGCCTGCGCGAGCCCGGCCACGAGCACGAGGGCATGCTGGAAAGCGAGATGGCGGCGGCCGTGGCCGGCGGCGTCACCAGCCTGGTCTGCCCGCCCGACACCGACCCCGTGCTCGACGAGCCGGGCCTGGTGGAAATGCTCAAGATGCGCGCCGAGAAGCTGCACCAGTCCCGCGTGTTCCCCCTGGGCGCGCTCACGCGCAGCCTCAAGGGCGAGGTGCTGACCGAGATGGCCGAACTGACCGAGGCCGGCTGCGTGGGCTTCTCGCAGGCCGAGGTGGCCCTGGGCAACACCCAGGTGCTGCAGCGCGCCATGCAGTACGCCGCCACCTTCGGCTACGCCGTGTGGCTGCGCCCGCTGGACGCCAGCCTGGGCAAGGGCGTGGCCGCCAGCGGCCCGCTGGCCACGCGCCTGGGCCTGGCCGGCGTGCCGGTGGCGGCCGAGACCATCGCGCTGTTCACGATCTTCGAGTTGATGAAGTCCACCGGCGCGCGCGTGCACCTGTGCCGCCTGTCCAGCGCCGCCGGCATCGAGCTGGTGCGCCAGGCCAAGGCCGCGGGCCTGCCGGTGACCTGCGACGTGAGCATCAACTCCCTGCACCTGACCGATGCCGACATCGGCTACTTCGACAGCCGCATGCGCCTGAACCCGCCGGTGCGCCAGCAGCGTGACCGCGACGCCCTGCGCGAAGCGCTGGCCGACGGCACGATCGACGCGCTGGTGTCGGACCACACCCCGGTCGACGAGGACGCCAAGGTCCTGCCTTTCGCCGAGGCCGAGCCCGGCGCCACCGGCCTGGAGCTGCTCCTGAGCCTGGCCCTCAAGTGGGGCCAGGAAAGCGGCGCCGGCCTGCCGCGCGCCCTGGGCGTGGTCACCTGCGAGCCGGCCCGCGTGCTGGGTGGCGCCCTGGGCACGCTGCAGGCCAGCTGCGGCCAGCTGGTGGAAGGCGGCGTGGCGGACATCTGCATCGTCGACCCGCAGGACCACTGGACCGTCACCGACGCCGCGCTGCGCAGCCAGGGCAAGCACACGCCGTTCTCCGGCTACGAGGTCCCGGGCCGCGTGCGCTGCACGTTGGTGGGCGGGCAGGTGGCGTTCGACGCCCTGCCCAGGGCCTGAGCGGGCACCTGCGCCCGCCGCCCCCTGGCCGCCGTTTGCGCCTTGCTTCGCGTCCCATTCACTTGAAACCGCTGGTCGCCACCTGGAAGCTCACGCGTGCCCTGGCGCACGCGCTGGCCGGGCTGTACACGATCACCTTGCGCTTCCCGAAGCTGGATGCGCGCCAGCAGCAGGCCGAGGTCCAGCGCTGGGCGCAGGGCATGCTGCAAGTACTCGGCGTGGGGCTGGAAGTGCGCGGGGAGCCCGTGGCGGGCGGCCCGGCGCTGGTGGTGTCCAACCACATCTCCTGGCTCGACATCCTGGCCCTGCACGCGGGCCGCTACTGCCGCTTCGTCTCCAAGGCCGACGTGCACCACTGGCCGCTGATCGGCCGTCTGGCCACGGGCGCGGGGACGCTGTACATCGAGCGCGCCTCGCGCCGGGATGCCCTGCGGGTGGTGCACCAGATGGCCGCGGCGCTGGAGGCCGGCGACGTGCTGGCCGTCTTCCCCGAGGGCACGACCAGCGACGGCCGCGAACTGCTGCCGTTCCACGCCAACCTGCTGCAGGCAGCGTTGCATGCGGACACGCCGGTGCAGCCGGTGGCGCTGTCCTTCATCGACGCCGCCACGCGCGCGCCGAGTTTCACGCCTTGCTACATCGGCGACGACACGCTGGTCGGGTCGCTGTGGCGGACGCTCACCGGGCCGCGCATCACCGTGGTGGTTCACTATGGCGCGCCGCAGCGGGCGCAGGGTCGCGACCGCCGTACCTGGGCCGCCGACCTGCGCGAAGCCGTGCAGGGCCTGCGGGCCGCCCTGGGCCCGGGCGGTCAATAACGCCGGTGGGTCTCTGCCGACGCGTCCACCTGGCCGGGCAGGGGCGTGCCGGGCACATCCGCGCCCACGCGGACCCGTACGCCCGCGTCGGCGAGGACCAGCTCGATCCCCGTGATCACATGGCGCGCCGCCTGCCCGGGATCGTTGGCCATGGCCACTTCCGTTTCCTGCAGGTAGCGGTGCAGGCGTTGCAGGCGCTGGGCATCGGGGGTGTCGCCGGCTGGCGGCTGCGGCAGCAGGTGGACCTGCCGCTGGCGCAGCGGCGGCGCCACCTCGTGCGGCGCGGGGCCCCCGGCTGGCTGCGGCCGGGTGGTGCGCCGGCAGCTGGCCAGGGCGCGTTCCACCTGGTGCGCCGCCGAGGCGGCGAACTGTGCGCCCGCCTCCTGGAGGCGCGCGCAGGCATGGTGCACGCCGTGGCCGAAGCGGGCGAAGACGGAGGAAGTGGGTTGCATGGAGTCGTCCTGTGAGGGGTGGCGGGAACTCCTTGAGTGCCCGCCCCGTCCTCACTGCGGCGACCCGGTCAGCAATCCCTCAGTTGACTTGCCGCAGCGCTCGGCGCAGGGCATCTGGCACAGCTCGCGCCCGTTGAGCTCGCAGGCGCGGTTGAATGTGACCACATGGTCCACCTGGGCGCGGATGCCGATCCACTCGCCGATCTTGTGGTCGTGGTGGCTGGGCACATGGGCCATCACATCCTGCCCGCTGGCCAGGCGCAGGGTGTACAGGAACTCCGAGCCGCGGAAGGACTTGCGCACGATCTGCGCCTTCACCGGCGCGTCGTCGTCGTGGACGATGTCGTCGGCGCGCAGAAGCACGTCGCACTGGCCGCCCTGGTAGGCGCAGGGCAGCGGGCACTCGGCCACGTCGGTCAGCGGGCCCAGGGGCGTGTCCACCACCACCTTGCCGCCTTGCTCGCGGAGGGTCGCGGGCGTGAACACACCGTGGCCGATGAAGTCGGCGACGAAGCGGGTGGCGGGGCGGTGGTACAGCGAGTACGCGTCTTCCCACTGGTGCAGGTGACCCTCGTGCATCACGCCGATCACGTCGCCGATGGCAAAGGCCTCCAGCTGGTCGTGCGTGACGAACAGTGCGGTGGCACCCGCAGCCTTGAGGATGCCGCGGATCTCGTGGGCCAGGCGCTCGCGCAGGTCCACGTCCAGGTTGGAGAAGGGGTCGTCCAGCAGCAGTAGCTCGGGCTTGGGCGCCAGCGCGCGGGCCAGGGCCACGCGTTGCTGCTGACCACCCGACAGCTCGTGCGGCATGCGCTTCTCGGTGCCGGGCAGGCCCACCAGGGCCAGCACCTCGGCCACCCGCGCGGCACGCTCGGCGCGCGGCAGGTGCTCGATGCCGAAGCCCACGTTGCGCCCCACGTCCAGGTGGGGGAACAGGGCGTAGTCCTGGAACACCATGCCGATGCGCCGGGCCTCGGCCGGCACATGCAGGTGCTCACTGCCCACCACCTGGCGGGAGATGCGGATCTCGCCGCCGCTGGCGCGCTCCAGGCCGGCAATCGCCCGCAGCAGCGTGGTCTTGCCGCAGCCGGACGGGCCGATCAGCACGCCGATGTCCCCGCGCGGCAGGCCGAACGACACCCCGTCCACCGAAGGACGGGCCGCGCCCGCATAGCAGACGCTCAGCTGGGACAACTCCAAATGCATGCGTTCATTCTAGATGCTTACAATTCTCATTTGCATCACCCGGT
>JACCDX010376918.1_pt1 | contig 22373 bp, 23 predicted proteins | sample 7449681 | NCBI WGS metagenome assembly JACCDX01 (sample SAMN15323450, study PRJNA562643) | freshwater metagenome | isolation source: river surface water | place: USA:Blue River Watershed | collected 2017-08-18
AGTCCTGCTGCGCTACAACGGCATGCTGGCCAGCGTGTTCGAATTACTCGCTGATGCGCGCTCGCAGATCGCCAGCATCAATGCGGCGATCGATGCGCAGCGCGATTTCTGGGTGGCCGACGCCGAACTGCAATTTGCAATGCACGGTGGCAGCCTGCTGCCGACCAGCGCAGCACCTGCGATAAGTGGTGCGCCTGCCAGCGCCGTCCCTGTCGTGGCGCATTGAGAAAGGACACCATCATGGTATCGAGAAGAGAATTCGTCACCGGAGCAGGCATGCTCGCGCTGGGAGCAGGCGTGGTAAGTCGCGTGGCTGCGGCCTCGCTGCCTGAGGCTGTGGTGGCACCAGGTGCCGCGACACAGACGCCCAGGCTGCCTTCCACGGGGCGACCATTTCATCCGGTCGTCACGCTCAATGGCTGGTCACTGCCCTGGCGGATGAATCAGGGTGTCAAAGAGTTTCATCTGGTCGCTGAACCTGTCGAGCGAGAGCTCGCACCCGGCATGAAGGCCCGGCTCTGGGGTTATAACGGCCAGTCGCCCGGACCGACGATTGAAGTCGTCGAAGGTGACCGTGTGCGCATCTTCGTCACCAACCGTTTGCGCGAAAAGACCAGTATTCACTGGCATGGACAACGCCTGCCAAATGGCATGGACGGTGTCTCCGGTCTGACCCAGCCGGCGATCGGGCCGGGCAAGACCTTCGGCTATGAATTCGTCGCCCGCCGCGCAGGGACTTTCATGTATCACCCGCATGCCGATGAGATGGTGCAGATGGCGATGGGCATGTATGGCTTCTGGGTCACGCACCCTAAAAATCCGGACTTCATGCGCGTGGACCGGGATTTTGTCTTTCTGCTGAATAATTTTGATATCGAACCAGGCAGTGCCACACCCAAAGTCAACACCATGCTGGAATTCAATCTGTGGGGATTCAACAGCCGGGTTTTTCCGGGCATCGATTCAATGCACGTGCGGCAGGGTGACCGGGTGCGAGTACGCGTGGGGAATCTCACAATGACTAATCATCCCATTCATCTGCATGGCCATGAGTTCGTCGTCACCGGTACCGATGGCGGCTGGACGCCTCCGGCCTCGCGCTGGCCCGAGGTGACTGTGGATATCGGCGTCGGGCAGATGCGAGCGATCGAATTCGATGCGACCGAGCCGGGAGATTGGTCACTGCATTGCCACAAGTCGCATCACACAATGAATGCCATGGGACATCAGGTTCCAACGATGATCGATGTGGACCAGCGCGGTATCGCCGAGAAGATCAGTCAGCTCATACCCGACTACATGGCCATGGGCGAGCATGGCATGGGTGAGATGGCCGAGATGAGCATGCCACTGCCCGACAATACGCTGCCGATGATGACCGGAGAAGGACCGTTCGGCAGCGTCGAGATGGGCGGCATGTTCACCGTCATGAAGGTACGCCGCGACCAGAAGCCCGGCGATTACAGCGATCCCGGGTGGTACCGCCATCCGCCGGGCACGCAAGCCTGGGAATGGACGGGCAGTCTTCCGGAAGCACCGACCAACAGCTCGGCGGGTGGGCAGGCGATGCCAGCAGAGCGCAAGGAAGGTCTGGATCTCAAGGCGCGCAAACCGAAGGGCCACGAGGGACACCGCTAAAAGACATTAATCGGAAAGGAGCACCCAATGAAACGTCAATCAATGCATCGAAATACCCGCCAATACTGGATGTCCGCGTTAGTCATCACTTGCTCACTGCTGTGGTCAGGCTTGCCGGCGTACGCCGATCATCATGAAGGGGACCACGGCGGCACACATGCCCAGGCGTCCGAGAAGGTGAACGCGGAGATCCGCAAGATCGATCTCGAGAACGGAAAGGTGACGCTCAAACACGAGGCGCTAACCCAGTTCAATATGGGCGCAATGACGATGGTCTTTCGCGTGGAGGATCCGTCGGTGCTGAGTTCCTTCAGCGTGGGTGACAAGGTCCGCTTTGTGCCGGCAAAGAAGAACGGGCAGTATGTCGTGCAGTCGATGGAGAAAGCGGACTGAGGGGGTTCAGAAGCGATCTATGCGGTAAGGCGCCGGATCGGTATAGGTCTCGCGTCCGCTGATCATCTCTGCGAGCAGGCGGCCGCTGGAAGCTGCCTGCGTCAGTCCATGGTGCGCATGGCCAAAGCAGAACCACAGTCCTTTGTGGGCTGGTGCCGGGCCGATCACGGGCAGCATGTCGGCAGTGCACGGACGAGAGCCCATCCACGGTGCGGTATCCAGACGTTTACCGATCGGATGCAGACGTCGCGCAATGGGCTCCAGCGTGTCGAGCTGCACCGGCGTTGGCGGCGCATCGCGATGTGTGAACTCTGCACCGGTGGTCAGGCGTATGCCTTTTTTCATTGGCGCGAGCGCGTAGCCATGGTCGACATCGACGATCACATGCGACAGTCCGGGGGCCTCGCTGCTGAAGTGCATATGGTAGCCGCGCTTGACGCCCATGATCAGCCGGTAGCCGAGACGCCTTGCGAGCTCTTCACCCCAGGGGCCCAGTGCGACAGCAACATGCGATGCACTTGCCAGTCCGTTTTTTGTCTGCACCCGCCAGCGGCCAGCGTCAAACCGCAGAGAGCCTGCATCACCCTGAATGAAGTATCCGCCGCGCCGTTCAAATAGCTGCAGGTAGGCGGTACTGAGGTCTTGCGGATCTTGTATCTGGCGTGAGTCAGGATAGTGCACGCCGCCTTTTAATTCCCGGGAGAGGGCGGGTTCCTTTTCTTGCAAGGCCTCACGCGAGAGCACGCGCACATTCAGACCATATTCCAGGCTTTGTTCTGCCTGCAGCAGGCTTGCGCTTTCGCTTTCGTCGCTGCGCCAGACTTTTATCCACCCATGGTGATTCACCAGCGAGGCTGCACCTGCAGCGTCAATCAGAGGTTCGTGCTCGCTCCAGCTGTGCTCGATCAGGGGCAGAGCACCAGCAATAGCGGCAGGATAATGCTGAGGTGAGGAATGGCGCCAGTAGGCTCCCAGCCAGGGCAGTAGAGAGGGCAGCGCTTGCCAGTGATAGTGCGCAGCCGGCTTGCGCTGCAATGCATAGGCCAGCAAGGTACGCAGATCACGTGGGAATGCATAAGGAAACACGGAGGAGCGCTCGATTAGCCCAGCATTGCCAAAGCTGGTGGCGGCACCAGGCGTATCGCGGTCAATGAGCGTCACCTGATGGCCATGGTCTTGCAGCTTCAGCGCCAGTGTCACACCGACGATGCCTGCGCCAAGCACCAGAACATCGCTGTTTTCAGTAGGGTTCATGAATGAATCTGAAAAATAGACTGCACGTGAAATGCCTGACGGATGCCAGATCGATCTGTTTAGCGGCTATTTTATGATGCAGGCCCGGATTCGAATGCGATATAAAAATTGAACGCTCAGCTGTTGAATGACCCGCTGTCAGCCCGGCGAGAAAAACGATGCACTGCTTGCGTGCATGAAAACTCGCCCTATCGCTCAGCATAGAATTATTCTCAGCTGCTGCTGCTATCACCTTGTTTTTTGTAAGTTTTATGAAAGGGCGAACCCATGGGTATGTGGATAGAGCTGGGCATTTTCATTATCGTGATCCTGTTCGCGATGCACCAGATACGTGATGTGAGGCGAGAGCAGCGCAAGCGAGAAGCTTCAAATAAAGACCGCGACGGGGCAAAAAACGGAGGCGATGACGCATAAAATTGAAAAATATGTTTGGAATCTCATTGAATATTGGGTTATCTTTACGCCGAAATGACAATGCCGGGCAAGATTTGTCGCTTGGAGGCCTTCACAAAATGCCATCAGCTAGGCCACGTGCCTCAGAACTGATGAGCATCGAGACCATTTTGTGAGTGTCCCCGCAAAGTGCTGAATGCCCGGGGAAATCCGTATGGAGCCTATGCTGCCAACACACGGTTACTCACACAGGGTCGCGCATGCCTTTTGATCACTGCGCCGAATGCCGACGATGCTGTTTCGTTGAGGAGGGCTATCCTCCCCTCGAAATCTCGCTGACCAAGAAAGAGAACAAGTCTCTTGGGAGCGTGTGCATCGAGACTAACTGTCCGCATCTCGGTCCTGCCGGATGCACGCTCGGCGACACCAAGCCGTTCAGTTGCAAGCTTTACCCTCTCGCCTATAATCCGCAGCGTCGCGAGTTTTTTTACGATAACGACTGCCCGTTGATGCCGGAATATGTCCGGCAGCTGAAGGATTCAGGCAGTGAGGCATCCAGGCACTTGGCTGACTGCTCGAAGGAACTGGCCAGACTGGAAAAGACTGACAGCGGATTTTTGAAGAACAATTTCGCGATCGATTCAGATTACTTCGATCTCAAAAAGCTTCCGTTTCAACCTTTGTCCAAGGAAAACTAAAATGAACGGTTCTCTGTACAGGCTGCGTGAAGCGAGGCAGGCAAGGGCTCCGCAAAAAGTCATGCATGTTGGTTGCCAGAGCTGGACGGCGAAGAATCTCTGCGTCGAGAGCTATCACGAAGAGATCCTCTACTACACCACCCGCTGGGATGCGCTGTGCCCGTACATCGATGTCAGCGAAGAAATGCTGGCGATGGCGCCCCGTCCCTTCGTCGTGTATGCGGTGCCACCGGATAGCCAGTTTGGTGTCGCGATCAATGACAAATATGGCATGGTCGACTGCTTCTCCGAGGACTTCTGGACCGAAGAGCGCCGTGCGCGCAAGTTCAAGGAATATGACAAGCAGTACCGGAACTTCACGATCACGATGGATCGCATCCCCGGCAAGGACCTGACAGCTGATGACATCTTTGAAATGGGTGGAGAGCATTTCGAAAAATGCTACATCGCGGATGAAGAGGTTGCCGGCTTTGTCGATTACATCCGCACGCTGGACGTGCTGGTTATCCGTGTGGTGTCGCCTGAAGGCGTACTGGTGCTGACAGATATGTCGGTCATCCTGCCGAAATACAACCAGCTCTATGGCAGTTTCTGCCAGTGGAACCGGGACTTCAAGAACAAGTCGCCGGGCATATTTGCCTGCCTGCTGGCCTGCCGCTGGGCACGTGACAATGGTCTGCGCTACTACAATCTGGGTCCGGTCGATGATTATGGTTACAAGGCGCTGTTCGTCACCGACTATGAGCCCATTTATGCGCTGGCTCTGGTCGATCCCGAGCATCCGCTTGCTCAGGACCCGACTTCGCCGCTGAAGATCGACTTCAAGCCCGAAGAGCTGAACCAGGTCTACCGCAACGGCGCTCCTGCTGTGGAACTCAAAAACGCCGCCGCCTGAGTGTTGTTCGGGTTAACGGCAAAAAAAATGCCCCGGGGTTCCGGGGCATTTTTTATTTAACGGGCTTTTCCGCGCTGTCCCGGAACGCCGATCCGAGGGTCGACATCGGAACCCCCGAAATCGCCGTTGTCGTCATCGTCAAAGTCATGTTCGTCGTCGAAGCTCTCATCATAGTCAATCGTGAGTTCTTCGCCCTTGGCGATGTTTCTGACCGCTCGCAGCACGTCTTTGTCGTCAAATTTCAGGTTCGGCTGCTTTGAGTGATTCAGATAGACCGACAGGTTGACCGCATTCATACCGATCTCGGGAGCGAACACGCGGCCTTTCTCGATCAGGCAGAACATCGCGAGATGCTTGCGTACGCTGCTGGGGACATTTTTCATCTCGGTCCGTGAAAACTTGATCTCCCGGCTGGTGACCATGCTTTTCAGCGGCGCCACGCCGGCCGGTATCTCGCGTAAAGCGAATACCCCGATGCCGTGGATGTCAGAGACGCCTAGTCTGCAGTACACATCGTGGACCAGGTGATCGTATAGCTTTTCTTTCAGGCTGCTCATGGCTTGCTTCTTGTTTGCTGCTGGTTTTGCTTATTAACTCTGGCGGAAGGCAGGGTATTCAATGCTTGATCCGTCGCACCGGGAAAACCAGGGATAATCCGGCGTAGTTAATCTTATGATAATTTTTTCTCGTATGCCAGGCGGTCATGCCGCCGAATAGCCGGGTTTCTTGCCTGACTGCCCTCGATTTTGATCGTGCTCAAGTGGGTGTGCTGGCAGGCACCCTTGTGGTTACTACGGTCTTCGCTCACTGCAGCAAGTCTCTGAAATACCCGGGCAGGCCAAACAGGCCGAGGTGAGTCGCTTCGTTGTAGTAGCTGAGCGTGCCCAAGTTCAGGGACTGCAGCCGCTGGCTGGTTTCTGCGAGCGGCAGCTGGCGTGGGTCCAGCTGGTCGCTGCATACTGCCATCGACCAGTAGGCGCCGTACAGCGGGATATAGAGTCCGTAGGGCGCAACCACCTTGAAATGTCCGGCCAGGCTTTTGTAGATATTTCTGACGACTTGCGGGGCGAAGACCGGTGTGCCTGTATGCAGCACCATTGCGCCGCCCGGGTTAAGCAGCCGCTTCACCGACGCAAAAAACTCCGCGGTGTACAGTTCAGATGCCGGGGTATCGGGATCAGTGAGGTCGAGCAGCACCAGATCGAAGCGCTCGCTGCTCTCGCGCACATAGGCCAGACCATCGCCGATGCGAATGTCCACCCGCGGGTCATCCAGAGAACCCTTGTGTATGCTGCCGAAATACTCGCGCGAGATCCTGACGACCGCCTCATCCAGTTCCGCCAGCACAATGCGTTCGATGCCCGGGTACTTCAGCAGTTCTTCCGCAGAGCCGCCATCACCGCCACCCAGTATCAGCGCAGTGCGCACCTTGCCGTGAGACAGCGCTGCAGGATGCACCAGCGCCTCGTGATAGAAAAATTCTTCGCCTTCGGACGTCATGTAATCGCCGTCCAGACGGAAGAGTTTGCCGAACTGCGGAGAATCGTGCACTTCGATCAGCTGATGCATCGATTGCTCACGATGCAGCAGCGGTCCCAGCCGGTAGGCATACGAGCTGTTCTGGTTCAGATATTCGTGTCCCATCGTCGCGTCCGCCCCTGAGTGCGCGCGACCAATCTCGCCACGCAGCAGGCTCTGGCGGTTCGCATCTTCGGGATTGAACAGATCGATCAGCGAATCCAGCAGCTGCGTTGCCTTGCTGCTGTTATCCGTCGAGAAATTGCATACATAGACGTCCAGCGTGACCGCTTGCTGTTCAGGCCAGGTGTGCAGGGCCAGATGCGATTCAGCAAGCAGCACGGTGCCAGTAATGCCACCACTCTCGCCCTCGGTAAGCCCGGGGAATGCGTGAAACAACTCTCCCACCACGGTGAGACCAGATGCCCGGACCAGGTCCAGGCAGGTGCTGCGGAGCCGGTCGACATCCGTCATCAGCGACAGGTTGTGCCGGCATCCTGCCAGGTCGGCGGTGAGATGTAATCCTTGCATTTTTTTGGTGTCTTATTTATCCAGGATAGGGTTCTTGATCCACGCACCGCGGACGGAATGACCGGACCCGGGCCGCGTGCCGACTTTATGACAAATTCAGCAACGCTCGCTTCTCGCAGATAAATAGCAAAGCCCTAAATTGTGCCATCAAACGACCTTCCATTCAAAATTTGTGTGCAATTTTCTGCTTTCCCTTCAGTCTGAATGAGATCAGAGCGCGAAAACCGCCCCTTTCGAAGCCGATCGATTAATAAATTTAAAATCTTTTTGAAGGACTAGGCTAAGCCTGTGAAATGCCGCTTCGCGATCCGCAAATAGTCGCCGACTGCGCTAACCGCTATAGTCGCGCGCAGCGCATGAGAATCGCGCACTCACTTTTTCAAATCTCTCGCGCGGCTCTATCTGCGCATTGGCGGTTTTATGCGTTCATACACCACACAATCGATACGCACTTCACGTCTCGATATTGAATACCTCGAATGGAATCCCGAAGGTCGGCGCACTGCCGTACTGGTCCACGGCTGGCCAGACTCTGTTCGAACCTGGTTTACCACAGCACCATTACTGGCAAGCGCGGGATACCGGGTCATTGCGCCCTCGGTGCGCGGCTATGCTGGCACACGTTTTTTATCGGCAGATACTCCGCGCAGCGGCCAGCTTGCGGCGCTTGGGCGTGACCTGGTCGAATTCGTTCAGGCGCTAAAGCTCGACAAGCCTGTGCTGATCGGTCACGACTGGGGCGCCCGGGCGGTCGCGATCGCAGGTGGTCTGGTGCCTGGCATAGGTTCTCATCTCGTGATGGTGTCTGTCGGTTATGGCACCAATGATCCCAGCCAGCCCATGTCGGTTCAGCAGGCGAAGAATTACTGGTACCACTGGTACATGGACACGCCGCTTGGTGCGAAATCGCTGGCGGACGACCGGCGCGCATTCGCCCGCATCATGTGGGAGACCTGGGCACCGCCGGGCTGGTATGACGAAGAAGAATTCGAGGCCACCGCAAAAGCTTTCGATAACCCCGACTGGGTCAGTATCGTGCTGAGTTCCTACCGCCACCGCTGGGGACTGGTTGAGGGCGACCCTGCTTATGACGCTGACGAAGCAGCACTCAAACCCGTGCCGGTGCTGGATACGCCCATGCTGGTGCTGCATGGGGCCGAGGATGGGGTCAATCCCGTGCAAAGCTCGGCAGGCAAAGAACGCTGGTTTACTGCCGCTTATCAGAGGGTGGTGATGGAGGGACTGGGTCATTTCCCGCAGCGAGAGTCACCGCAGAGGATCGCCGGCGAGATACTGAGCTTTTGCGGACGGGGAGACTGATTCGCGGGCCACTCAAATGACGTTGTCACATCGCACAGCAGTAGTTTTTTAATAATGAAATCCCCGGAATCCCGGGGATTTTTGCATTCTGAGCGTATTTTTTCTGACCAGCCGGTTGACTCTTGCCCCAAAAGACGTCAATATTTCATGACAATTAGAAGTGTAATGCAAGCGTTACACCGATTACACCGATAGTTGGTCAACGCCACTCGCTGTGTCCCCAGGGATGAGAGAGTGGACCCAGTCGTAAGCGATGTCTTTCTAGGAGGTGTCACCATGTCTGACAAAGACAAAGTTTGGCCGACCGGTTTAACGGAGGCCGAATCAGAAGAGATACACCGTCATTTGATCCAAGGCACGCAGCTTTTCGGGATGATTGCAGCATTCGCCCATCTGCTCGCGTATATCTATTCACCCTGGCTGCACTAAGGGAACGGGAGACTAGACATGATCTATGGAAAAATGTGGTGTGTAGTTAAGCCATCGGTGGGTATTCCCATCGTCATCGGAGCGGTCGCAATTGCATCGTTCTCGGTACATCTGGCACTGACCCTGAATACCACCTGGGTTAAGAAGTTCCTCAACGGCAGCGCTGCTCAGGTATCGAGCATCCAGTCCGAGTCGCCACAAGTGGCGGCATTGAGTCTGCAGGAAGCGGGACGAAAATAATCGTCCTTCGAGGTCCGGGACCGGCGGTTCCGGACCTCGGATGTATGAAAAATAGTCAATGCAAGGCTTCTTTCATCACTCGTCCGCGCAGCAGACGGATGATGAAAGCCGCTCTGCGTCCTGCCCCCCTGGCGCCTGCCCAGCCGTCCTCGCTCGTCGCGTCCGGATTTCGGCAATAATACGGCGCAAGGGTCGAACAAAGAGCCTTGGTTTTCCAGGCGCTGCTGAACCGGGATGTGCATCGAGTGCACGCAAATCTTCGCGTTTAACAGCAGGTTGGGAACCATCCACCACAAATTCATCGGGAGAGTCGCATGAAGATTTGGCAAATTCTATTGTTGATCTGGGTTGTTGGCGCAGGTTTCATGATGGCTAATCATTTCAACCGTCAGAACATCGAGCGGATGAAGAGGAAGTAATCTGCGAAGCCAGCAATCCATAAAAAAACGCCGCGAGTTATCAGCGGCGTTTTTTTATGGATTGTACCGATCACATTAACTGTCAGGCCGCCTCAGTTGGATGATCAGAGTTCGCAATTCGGCAACTTCCTGCCGGATGGCCTTGAGCTCAGCATCCAGCGACGCAGGGTTGCCGGGCTTAGAGGATTGCGAGTTGAGCGAATCCACAATGACGGCGATGAAAAGGTTCACAATCACGAAGGTCGCTATCAGAATGAATATCAGGAAAAATATCCAGGCGTAAGGGAAGGTTTCCATCACCGGCCGTGCAACGCCCTCTGACCAGCTCTCCAGAGTCATTACCTGGAAGAGTGTGAAAGCGCTCATGAATAAGTTGCCGAACAAATCAGGGAAGGCTACACCGAAGGTATTTGTCGCGATCACCGAGGCCACGTAAAAAATGATCACAATCAGGCCGAAAACCGAGCCCAGACTGGGCAGGGAGTGGAGCAGTCCGGCCACCACTGTGCGCATGCTGTCTACTTTGTTAATTAGCCTAAGCACTCGCAGAACACGCAGTGCGCGCAACACTGAGAGGCTTCCGGTTGCCGGCACCAGTGCGATACCAACCACGAGCAGGTCGAAAACGCACCAGGCATCTGTGAAGAACCGCAGGCCACGTGCAGCCATCAGTAGCGCCAGCTCCGCTATGAAAACAACCAGGATCGCGTGATCGACCGCCATCAGCTGGTCGCCGATCGCATTGTGAATGTCCGCGTCGGTCTCCAGTCCCAGTATCAGCGCGTTGACGATGATCAGAATGACCAGAATGTGCTGGCTCACAGGGTGGCCTATGAGCCGTTCGATGGAGCCACGCCAACCAGGCAGCTCGGTGTAGTACGTTGTCATGTTTTATTTTTATGGATAAACAGGATGAATTCGATGAGGACAGGGTGATCCCTGCACGGATCATCGGCATTGTCGGACAGCTACCTCAGCAGGAGAGGCCACGCAGGTAGCGTGGCGGGAGGTGCTTTTAGGCTTTCCTTCCGAGGATGGTGATGTCACCCTCGAGCTCGCCGCCCTTGCGTATTTCGAGGTCGGAGTAGGTGATCGAGCCGCGTACGGAACCGCTAGACTCGATCAGCAGCGACGTCTTGGCGGTGATCGATTTTTCCATCAGGCCTGCCACCTTGACGTGGCTGGCGACCGCATTGCCGGTAACTACGCCATTCGTGGTCACGTTGATCGCATCAGCCGTCAGCTCGCCTTCGGCCTTTCCATCGATGAAGGCCTCGCCGGGCACTTGAAAGACGCCATTGATCGTCACACCTTTGCCGACCAGGAGATTTCCGTAATCTTTATCGAGCGCCATTTCCCTGTCCCTATGAAAAATAAAATAATAAAAACCGCCACAGCGTATCCCTCGAATTTTATTGAAACCGCCGGATTTTTGAAACCGATTTCCTGACTTGTTTCATTAACGGTTATCTTTAATGAAATGAAGTTTCGCGGCGGCTCGAAAGCTCGCTCCGTACTCCAGAGGATCCGGGCCATAAAGGGGCATTCGTCAGCAAGGCGTCAGCTTGCGAACTCCTTGTCACAAAGCTTTGTTACTGCTTTCTTAATATTCATGATCTAAGCCTGTTTTTCCAGTTGCGCAAACGGATTTTTATTGAATAATACGAAGGTCAAGATAATCAATAATAATTTTCGGGTTGCGGGGCCTCGTGCCCGGATTAAGGCGCATTTCACAAGGAGCGATGCTGCCAGGAGCATCGGTACTGACAACCATGACATCTTTTCAGACACGCCTGTACAAGATCCTTGACGGTTCGGTAGAGGAAAAAGCGGCGCGCTACTGCGAGATCTTCATTGCCTCTGTAGTGGTGCTGAATGTGATCGCGATCATTCTCGAATCCGTACACGAGCTGCATGAGGCCTATGCAGACATTTTCCACATCTTTGATGTCATCAGTGTGATGATTTTCACCGCTGAGTATGTATTACGAGTATGGTCTTATGGAGTCAAATACAAGGCTGAGGAAGGCGGTTCCTGGCGTGGACGCAAGGAATATATTTTCAGTTTTTACGGATTCATTGATTTCTTCGGCACCGTGCCGTTCTACCTGCAGTTGCTCTTCCCCGGACTCGACCTGCGCTTCCTGCGGTTATTCAGGCTGATGCGTATCTTCAAGCTCTCGCGCTACAACAGCGCGCTGACCGATCTGGTGGAGGCTGTCAGGGCCGAGCGGGATTCCTTTACCTCGGCGATGTTCCTGTTGCTGATATCTTGTCTGCTCTGCTCGTCGCTGATTTACATCGCAGAAGGCCATCTGCAGCCCGAGGTGTTTCCCTCCATACCGGCTACGATGAAGTGGTATTTGCTGACCATTATCTCTGGCTGGGGCAATGCCGATCCGCAGTCCCTGTTTGGCACCATCCTTGTAGTGCTCACGCAGGTATTAGGTATTGCGCTGGCGGCGATCCTGACCGGTGTGGTAGCGACGGCCTACACCACGCAGGTGGAGCGCCGCGCGGTCATGTATGAGATGGAGATACGCGAAGCGCTGGCTGACGGTGTCGTGACCGAAGAAGAACGCCTCAAGCTGGAAGAGCTCAAGTCCCGGCTGGGTATGAGCGACGAGCAGGTTGAGGCAATTGCAGCGCAGGTCAGACAAGAGAAGGGAATCGCCTGACGGGACTGTTTGTCAGTCGCGGCGTTTTTCGAGGCCCCGGATGGTTTGCAGCACCTGAAAGCGCTGCCGGCTGTTTTCCTGACCCAGCCATAGGCAGGCCTTTGAGGAATCATTCTCGTTACCCGGGAGGGCGCGATTGAATTTCTGCCGTACGGTCGGCGGTAATTCATGAGGATAACGCTGCATCAGTACTTTCAGGCCTTCGCGGAATTCGCGGCTGCGCTTCAGGCTCAGCGCTTGCTCTACCTCATTTACGCATTGAAGCATCACCGGAACCGGCAACTCGGGGCAATGGTTTTGCTTCAGGTACTGCATTTCAGCACAGAGCTGCGCATAGCTGCTAGCCAGCGTACCCAATTCATCGTCTCGCGTGAGCGCCGGGCCGCAGTTGGACAGGCAGACGATCAGTGTCAGCAGCGGTTCCATGCGCCTCCCTTTGTTTTCTTACATGACCGCGCCGACTTGCCAGGGCACGAACTCATTTTGCCCGTAGCCGTGCTGCTCGCTTTTGCTTGATTGTCCCGATGCAGTGGCAATGATCAGTTCAAATATGCGCTCGCCCATCTGCTGCAGGCTACTGGTACCGTCAATGATTTCACCGCAGTTGATGTCGATGTCATCCTGCTGGCGCTGCCAGAGCGCAGTGTTGGTCGACAGTTTCAATGAAGGCGAGGGGGCGCACCCATAGGCACTGCCGCGACCGGTGGTAAAGCAGATCAGCTTGGCCCCGCCCGCCACCTGGCCTGTTGCGCTCACCGGGTCATAGCCCGGCGTGTCCATGTAGACAAAGCCGCGCTCTTTCACGGGTTCCGCATATTCATACACTGCTCGCAGATTGGTGGTACCGCCTTTGGCCACTGCACCCAGAGATTTTTCGAGAATGGTAGTCAGACCGCCCGCCTTATTACCCGGCGACGGATTGTTATCCATCTCGCCTTCATTGATCGCAGTGTAATGCTCCCACCAGCGGATGCGATGCACCAGCTTCTCACCCACCTCTTTGCTGATCGCCCGGCGCGTCAGCAGATGTTCTGCGCCATAGATTTCCGGCGTTTCCGACAATATCGCGGTGCCGCCATGCTCGACCAGCAGATCGACCGCCACGCCGAGCGCAGGATTCGCGCTGATACCCGAATAACCATCCGAGCCACCGCACTGAAGCCCTACGGTCAGGTGCGACACATCGCAGGCCACCCGCGTGCAATCATTCGCGATAGGCAGCATCTCTTTGATCAGGGCAATGCCTTTCTCTATGGTTTTTGCCGTGCCGCCGCTGTCCTGAATATTGAACGTACGCAGCAGAGGGCCCTCCGCCAAGTGGCTATGATCCAGCCATGCCGCCAGCTGATTGCTCTCGCAACCCAGACCGATGGCCAGTACACCGGCAAAATTTGCATGCGTTGCATAGCCTGCCAGCGTGCGGCGCAGCAGCTGTATGCCCGGACCACTCGAGTCCATGCCACAGCCAGTACCGTGCGTGAGCGCGATCACGCCATCGATCTGGGGAAAGTCTTGTAATGCAGCGGGGTTCATGCGGCGCGAGAAAAAATCTGCAATGCCACGCGCAACCGTCGCCGAGCAATTCACGCTGGAGAGAATACCAATGTAGTTGCGCGTCGCAACCTGCCCATTCTTGCGCACATAGCCCATGAACTCGCGGTGCTTGCGAGGCTTTTCAGGCTGGACGTCGGCGCAGAATGCATAGTCACGCTCGAAGCTGCCTTTCTCAATACCGATCGTACAGTTATGCACATGAACATGCTCGCCCGCCAGAATCGGTTTGCTGGCAAAGCCGATGATCTGGTTGTAGCGCCGTATAGGCTCACCTGCGGCGATGTCGCGCACCGCGACCTTGTGGCCTGCCGGTATCAGTCCTTTGACAGTGACGTTCTCTATCGTCGAGCCACCGACCAGCTGCTGGCGGGCGATCAGTACGTCATCCTGCAGATGCAGACGGATAAAGGGAGCGTTGGATTTCGTCATGGTTTTATTCTGGTTTTATGAGTACCAGTCTGAGCAATAAAAAAGATAATAAAAAAGGCGCTGCCCCGAAGGGAAGCGCCTCTATTGTAGCGGCTGGGCTGGAGGCGGCTATTTGCCTCAGTGCGACTCGCGCGGTACGTCTGCGCCGCTGCCACCGACCAGAAAGTCCAGATCCGCACCCAGATGCGCCTGCTGCACATGCTCGACATACAGCTTCACGTAGCCACGCGCTGGTTTTTCAGGCGGCTGCCACGCGGCCTTGCGACGAGCGAGTTCTTCGTCGCTGACATCCAGATGCAGACGCCGTCCGGGTACATCCAGCTCGACCATATCACCATCCTTCACCAGCGCCAGCGGTCCGCCGATACTGGCCTCAGGCGATACATGCAGCACCACCGTGCCGTAGGCCGTGCCACTCATGCGCGCATCGGAGATGCGGACCATGTCGGTAATACCTTTCTTCAGCACTTTTTTCGGTAGCGCCATGTTGCCCACTTCGGCCATGCCGGGATAACCGACCGGGCCGCAGTTCTTCAGCACCATCACGCAGTTTTCATCGATGTCAAGATTGTCATCCTCGATGCGCTCGCGGAAATGCTCGGTACTTTCAAAGACTACCGCACGACCACGGTGTTTCAGCAAATGCGGCGACGATGCTGAAGGCTTGATCACTGCGCCGTCTGGCGCGAGATTACCTTTGAGCACCGCGATACCTGCCGCCGGTTTGAACGGCTTGTCAATGGGCGTGATCACGTCGCGGTTATAGCAAGGCGCCTCCTTGATATTGTCGCCAATGGTCTTGCCATTGACGGTCAGCGCATCGAGGTGCAGTTCTTTGGAGATCTCTTTCATCAGCGCCGGCAGACCGCCCGCATAGAAGAAGTCTTCCATCAGGTACTTGCCCGAAGGCTGCAGGTTCAGAAGGCACGGCAGCTGGCTGGCGAGCTTGTCCCAGTCCGCCAGCGTCAGCGGCACGCCCATGCGTCCTGCCATGGCCAGCAGATGCACGACTGCGTTGGTGGAGCCGCCGATCGCTGCGTTGACCTTGATCGCATTCTCGAAGGCCTTGCGGGTCATGATCTTGTCCATCGTGAGGTTGTCCTTCACCATTTGCACGATACGGCGGCCCGTGAGTTGAGCGAGGCGATTGCGGCGACCATCAACCGCGGGAATCGCGGCGTTTTCCGGCAAGGCCATGCCGAGTGCCTCTACCATGCTTGCCATTGTCGATGCCGTGCCCATGGTCATGCAGTGGCCGTGCGAACGGTTCATGCAGGATTCAGCCTCAATGAATTCTTCCTGCGTCATCTGTCCCGCGCGCACCATCTCCGACATCATCCATACGCCAGTGCCTGAGCCAATGTCCTCGCCACGGAATTTTCCATTCAGCATGGGGCCACCGGAGAGGCCAATCGTCGGCAAATTGCAGCTGGCTGCACCCATCATCAGCGAAGGTGTGGTCTTGTCACAGCCCATCAGTAGCACGACGCCATCGATGGGATTGCCGCGTATCGATTCTTCTACATCCATGCTGGCCAGATTACGGAACAGCATCGCGGTTGGTCGCAGCTGCGCTTCGCCGAGCGACATGACAGGAAATTCCAGCGGGAAGCCACCGGCTTCGTAGACACCGCGCTTCACATACTCCGCCAGCGTGCGGAAATGGCTGTTGCACGATGTCAGATCTGAGAAGGTATTGCAGATACCAATCACTGGTCGACCGTCGAACTGATCGTGAGGATGCCCGGAGGCCTTGGTCCAGCTGCGGTGCAGGAATCCGTCTTTGTCCGGTTTGCCGAACCATGCGGTGCTGCGCAGTGGTTTATTTTTTTTATCGTCTTTACTCATGACAGTAGAGTCTCCCAGCGTTGTCGTTATTGTTTTTCAGGATGTGGAAATCGTCTTTTTAAGCTCTGGTGGATTCGCAAAATTCTTGCGGAAATAATCCGGCGATTTGTCCGAGTGCCTGACTCCTGCCTGCTTGATCGCGTCATCACTCACTTTGTGCAGCGGGGTGTACTGAGGATGATGATGTTCAAGGTAGGGATTGTTACGCGCGGCGTTATAACAGAACAGCACTGTCCAGCGTCGGTTTGGCGAGCGGTTCTGATCCGAGCGATGCATCACGTTTGAGTGAAAGAACAAGCCGTCACCGGGTTCCATCTCGCAATAGACCAGTTCCATTGTCTTCAGCATCTCCTCGACGCGACGCGGATCAGCGCCGACCTGCTCGCCCGGCAGAACGCCATGATCGACCCGGCCGGCATGATGAGAGCCGCGTATCACTTGCAGGCACCCGTTCTCGCGCGTGGTCTTGTCGAGCGCGAGCATCATGCTGGCCATGTAGGGGAACACGCAGCCATTGTGATACCAGTAGCCGTAATCCTGATGCCATTCCCACGCGCCACCTTCGAGCGGCTCTTTTGCGGTCAGCTTCGAGTGATAGTGGTACACCTCACCGCCGAGCATGGCCTCCATCGTATCGACCACACGATGCGAGCGGGCTGCCAGACCATACACGCTGTCGCCGGGATGATTCCAGGTGGCCATCCGAGTGGATTTGCCGGAGGCATCATGACGGTCGTACAGGCTGGACTGTAGCTGCGGATCCGTCTCGATCGCGCCGCGCAGCAGGGCGATCTCTTCCTGGTCAAACAGCGATCGCACCAGTACATAACCGTCGCGCTCGTAAGCGATTTGCTGCTCGGGAGTGAAAATGGAGGGCATGCTCGTCTCCTTGAATGGTTGTTATAGGAGCTGCTCAGGCTGTCAGCTTAACCGGTTTGCCCTTGCTTGAGAATTTGTGTGAAGATCTGTTTTTGTATTACAAAGTCCCGTGGCGCCCTTGCGACGATGTAAGATCCGCCCATTATTAAAACAAGAACAGGACGACATACCATGAGCACTGCCCCATCCCCCTCGATTACCCCGACCGCCGGTCAGCAGGAAGCCGCCCGCACGCTTCACAGCCTGTGGACAAGCCGGGGCCGCTTTGCTGCACTGCCAGAAAACATCCGCCCGGCCACTCGCCGTGATGGCTATGCGGTGCAGCAGGCATTTGAGCAGATCAATGGCCAGACCGTGTCTGGCTGGAAGATTGCCGCCACCAGCGTTGATGGCCAGCGTCATATCAATGTCGATGGCCCGCTCGCCGGGCGCATCTATCAGGACCGCATGCTGCCGGTCGGCGCGAAGGTGTCTCTCAAGGATAATCTCATGCACGTTGCCGAGATCGAATTCGCATTCCGGTTTGCTCAAGATCTGCCGCCGCGCGTGACCGAATACACCGTGAATGAAGTACTGGCCGCAGTCGCTGCTGTGCATCCGTCGATTGAAGTACCAGATTCGCGCTATGAAGACTTCGTGAAGGTCGGCACGGCGCAACTGATCGCTGACAATGCATGTGCCTGTCTGTTCATTCTTGGGCCCTCGGGTACCGACTGGCAAGAGTTCGATTATCTGAATCAGCCGATCACGGTCACGCTCAATGGCGGAGCGATTGATTCCGGCTACGGTCGCAATGTGCTCGGCGATCCCCGCGTCGCGCTGACCTGGATCGTGAATGAACTGTCATCGATAGGCGTGACTATGAAGGCGGGGCAGTTCGTGACCACCGGTACCTGTCGGGTGCCGGTCAAGGTGCAGCCCGGTGATGTAGTGCATGCCGATTTTGGCAAGCTGGGTCAGGTGGGTTGCAGCTTCTCCGCCTGATGTTTTTTCTGCGCGTGCTTGTCTGTGCTGGTGGTCACTGAAAGACTACCAGCAGGTGCTTGACGCCGAATACCAGAAGGCCACCGAGAATGCCGCAGATCGCGATCAGGCTGACCACAAACAGGAAGCCGATGAATACCGTGCCGATGAAGCCGAAGATCATCGATACCAGCCGGTCCGTGGTTTGCTCGGCAAAGCTCGCCAGCAAGCCGCGGCACTTGAGGCTGTACGGATTCGGCAGCGACAGCAGGAAACTGATCACCAGTACTGTCGCGACGATGCCGGCCAGCCAGCCAGTGTCAATGTAAGCTGATTCCACGCTCTGGCCAAGGAACATCATGGCCGACCGCCAGAATTCAGAGAGCCAGTTTGCGTCCATAGTTTATTCCTACAGGTTGACTGTGACAGGGTGCGCTGTTCACGCTGCGACAAAAAATCGCTCGGAAGCCTTGTAGCGGTTTGCCTCGGGTATCTCTACCGGCAGACCGTGTTCATGCTGCTGGTTGAACGCCAGCTCAATCTTCAGGCCGTTCGGGTCATGCACGAACATCTGCCAGTTATTCGACCCCTTCAGATGCTGTGCACGCCACGCAACGCCATGTTTTGCAAAGCGGTCGCGAAATTCCACAAACCCGCTGGCCGATAACGCAAGATGGTCGGCCACCCCTTCATCATTATCAGAAGGTATGCTGCCATCCGGCCCGGTCGCTGCGTTACCCGCATAAAAATGCAGAATCGCCGAAGACTCATGCCCCGGCAATGCCAGCCATGCGCCCGGAAAGGTGAGGCCGCTGGGGCGGGGCACTTCAACGAAGCCCATTACCTCAGTGTAGAACTGCAGCGTTTTTTCCAGATCCGCGGTACGTATCGCCAGATGGGCCAGTCCATTCAGTTTCACTGAGATCTCCGTGTGCAGGAATCAGAACATCAGGGTTCGAGAATGATCGCGCCGGTGCTCGCACGCGATTCCAGAAATTCATGCGCTTTCGCTGCCTCTGCCAGCGCAAAGCGTGCACCGATATGCGGCTGGATCACGCCAGCTCGTATCGCAGCAAATACATTGCCCGCCATTTGCTTCAGTATGTCGGCATCAGCGGTGTAGTGAAACAGCACCGGACGTGACAGCGCGATAGACTTGCTGCCCAGCCGCTCCAGCGCCACCGCATCATGTGGGCCACTGGCCTGGCCGAAGCTTACCCAGTGACTGCACAGTGCGAGCGCACGAAGATTTTCTTCAAAAGCCAGCTTGCCCAGACCATCAAATACGATGTCGGCACCTTTACCGCCGGTTGATTCCAGCACTGCATCAGCAAAACGGTAGTCGCGGGTGACGATGGGCAGTGCACAGCCATTGTCAGCGGCCAGCTGGGCTTTCGATTCAGAAGACACCGTACCGATCACTTTCGCACCAAGGCGCGACGCCCACTGACACAGCAGTAAGCCGACACCGCCCGCAGCTGCATGCACCAGTACTGTGTCGCCCGCTTTGACCGGGCGAATCCGGTGCAGAAGGTATTCCGCGCTCATGCCCTTGAGCATGACGGCGGCAGCGATCTCATCGCTGATGTTTGCGGGCAGCTTCACCAGCTGGCCGATATCCATCGTGCGCGCGGTTGTATAAGCACCCACGGGCGGGCAGGCGTAAGCGACGCGATCGCCTACTGCGAATTCTGTGACACCCGAACCGACAGCGGTGATGACGCCAGCGGCTTCCATGCCCGGTGTGCCGGGTAATTCAATCAGCGCGCCATACAAGCCATTCCGTACATAGACATCGATGTAGTTCACGCCAATTGCGGTGTGCTTTAACGTGACTTGTCCCGCTTGTGGCGCGCGCAGGGGCATCTCGGTATAGCTAAAGACCTCGGGTCCGCCGTGACGGCTCATCACGATGGAGTGCGCTGAGCCGGTTGTTGCGCTGGTCGCTGCAGGTACTTTCGCGGGTTTTGTGCCGGCGTCGGGCTTACGCAAATATTCCTGCAAGGCCTTGAAGCCTGTTTCGTACACGCCTGTGCCGACCGCCTGCGCCAGTTCGGCTTCCATGCCTGGTGGGGTAGAGAAGGTGGATTCCCAGTGCCAGAAAGTCCGGTTGCCATCAGTGACCGGCGACAGCTTCACTGTGGCGACATAGCGCTTGAGCGGTATGGTCGAATCGAGGATGCAGTAGGTAGAGACATAATTCTCATCCGAGAGCGTCAGCAGCTGTTCGCGCAGTACCGCGCCATTCCTCAGACTGAATGCGCGCACGCAGCCGACCTGATCGGGCTTTTCGCCATTCTCTATCTCGGAGTGCGCAATCGCCGGATGCCAGTCGATGTGACTGTTAAAGTCGCGCAGCACCGCCCACACCCGTTCAATGGGTGCGTCAATGACAGAAGAGCGAGTAACGCGGATCACGGTCAGCCTGATGCGTCAGCGGCGTTCCCGCAGCAGGCGCTTCAATGCATCGAAGCCGCCCTGGAACACACCTTGTCCGATGTTGTCCGACAGCGTCTGTTCCCGTCCGGGTGCGCAGTCGAACTCGGCGCTCCATTCGGCAAAGGTGCGGTCACCATCGGTGATAGGCGTGAGCTTCAGCGTCGCGACATAATTATCCACGCCCATTGGCGATTCGAGTATCGAGTAGGTGCACGAATACTCGAAGTCCGACAGAGCGAGCAGCTTTTCGCGAATGATGCCGCCATCTTTGAGCGAAAACAGCCGCACACAGCCGACTTCATCTGCCTTCCGATAATTCTCGATGCGGGATTCCGCGATCGCCGGATGCCATTTCGGCAGCCCGTTGAAATCACGGATCATGCCCCAGACTGCCTCGGCCGGAGCATCGATCACGCTGGAGGTATAGACGCGTATCACTTCGCCTTATCCTTCTTGTGGGTCAATTCAGCGGTTTCGGCACTATCAGAAGCAGTGATCGCGCTGAAGGCGCCTGCCAGTTTGCCGATATCTCCGGTCTTGACGCCAATCTCGGACAGCATCTGATCAACCAGCGGTGCCTGCGCACGGTAGCGCAGCGCTGAATTCACTACGCTGTCGGTGAAATTATTACCACTCCCGCCGCCATCGCCACCACCACCACTGCCGCCGCCTGCCAGCCCGTCGACATGGAGTATCTTGATACTCTCGATACGTTCCATCGGCTTGACGCTCTCACGCACAATCGAATCCAGCTTTTCAACCAGTTTCATGCGCAGTGCCGAAATACGTGCCTCTTGGGTCAGCATATTGTGTGCTTCGTTCATCAGTTTCAGGCCTTCGGCCTCGACCTGCGTACGCAGCTCGGTCACTGCCACACGAATACGCTCGGCATCGGCGGCCGCTTCGGCTTCGGCACGTATCGCCGCGCCACGGTCTGCCGCCGCCGTCTTTTCTGCCGTTGCGGCAATGGTCAGACGGATCGCCTCTCGCTCGGCCTCTTGCGCGGCGGAGATCAGCTCGATGACTTTCTTGCGGTTGGCCATTTCAGTTTCACGTGCAGTAAATACGCGCTCCTCTTCGGTGACCGCCAGCGCGCGTGCTTTATCAGCGGCGGCGCGTGCTTCAAACTCGGCTTTCGACTGCTCTGCCGTGTCGATCGCTCGCTGTTGTTCAGCCAGCTCGATCTGCTTGCGGCGATCGATCTCTGCGGCCTGAATCTCCAGCTCTTTCTTGATACGTTCTTCTTCGATCAGTTTCTCGGATACGATGCGCGCCTTTTCTACGGCCTCGCGTGCAGTGATTTCGGCGCGATCCGCTTGCTGCCTTTTCGCCGCACGATCCTGCGTCAGTGCCGTCGCCTGCTCAATGCGCGCGATTTCCAGCGTGCGTTCCTGGGCCAGTTTCGCTTCTTCTGCTTCGAGATCGATTTCCAGTGCCAGCTTTTCCGTTTCAAGATTCTTGTTACGAATCTGAATCAGCGTATCCTGCTCGATGTCATTGCGCAGTTTCTTGCGTTTTTCAATGGTTTCAGTCAGGCGGGTCAGACCTTCGGCGTCAAAGGCATTCGACGGATTGAAGAATTCCATTGCCGTCTGATCCAGCTGCGTCAGCGATGCCGATTCCAGCTCCAGACCGTTTTGCATCAGGTCTTCTGATACGACCGCACGCACGCGCTTGATGAATTCGCCGCGCTTTTCATGCAGGGCTTCCATGCTCATTTCAGCGGCGACTGTGCGCAACGCATCAACAAATTTACCCTCGAGCAGCTCTTTCAGAAGTTCCGGTGGCATCGTGCGCTGGCCCAGTGTTTGCGCTGCGTTCGCGATGGCCGCCGGGGAGGCCTGAACGCGTACAT
>JACCDX011073474.1_pt1 | contig 22370 bp, 26 predicted proteins | sample 7449681 | NCBI WGS metagenome assembly JACCDX01 (sample SAMN15323450, study PRJNA562643) | freshwater metagenome | isolation source: river surface water | place: USA:Blue River Watershed | collected 2017-08-18
AAAAACAGTTATTAACCGCCAAACAACCTATAAGGATAAGACATATGGCAAAGAACGTAGGTCCCGAAGGGGACATCATTACCGTTCCTGTAGACGCTCCAGCAGTGGAGAAGTTTGTAGAGAACGCAACTAAGAACAGCAAAGTCTTCACGGAAGATGAAGTGGAAAGCATCCGCAAGCAGGAGAAAGACAAACTCTACAAGCGGATTGAAGAAGCAGACACCCGTGTAAGGACTATGGAAGAGCAGATGGCTCAGATCGCCGCAGAGCGTGAAGCCGCCCGTAAAGAAGCCGAAGAGCGTGCTAGTAAAGAAGCCGACATTCTTCGTCAGCGGGAGATTGAAGAACTCAGCGCCAAGGAACTTCTTGCCAAGCGTGAAGAGGAATTCAATCAGAAACTGCAAGAGATTGACGGAGACTACAAGCGTCGCTTTGACGAAATTGAAGCACAGCGCCAAGCACAAGAGGCGATCATTGAAAAAGAGCGCCGTCTCCAAGAACTTGGGTCCTACCGCAACCGTCGGTTGTCGGAGGAACAAGAAGCCATCATTCCAGAGTTGCTAGACCTGGTGTCTGGTAATTCGGAAGATGAGATTGAAACATCTATTAGTGTACTTCGTGACCGAAGTGCTGCTATTATTGAATCAATCCAACAAGCGACGGCGCAACAGCAAAGTCGTTTGAGAGGGGTGCCAGTAACGGCTCCCTCTGTAGGGCCAATGGAAACTCAAACGGAATACCAACAGTTGAATGCGGATGACATCCGTAACATGACAATGGATCAGTATGCGAAAATGCGTGATCGGCTACTTAATGCCCGCCCCAATAGGGGTAGGTTCTAAAACCTATAACAACAATTAATCCTTAGGAGGATTAGAACATGGCTTTTCCAGCCCCAACAGGTGGTGCAGTCACAGGTGCAAACCTAGGGTCAATTACGACCACTGGTTACTCATCAGACTCAACACTTTCACCCGCAATTCAGCAAATCTGGTCCAAGGAAATCTTGTTCCAAGCAATGCCAGTACTCCGTTTTGAACAGTTCGCAGTGAAGAAGACCGAACTCGGCGTGATGCCAGGTCTCACTGTTAACTTCATGCGTTACAACAACCTTTCGGTTGATGCTAACGGTTCAGAATTGGTTGAAGGCGTCCGCATGGAACCATCGGCTCTCTCGGCTTCCCAGATCCAAATCACCGTTAAGGAACAAGGCAAGTCGGTTGCAGTAACCGAACTTCTCTTGAACGCATCGTTTGATGACGTTATGGCATCGTCCAGCCGCTTGCTCGGTCGTCACATGGCACAGTCCATGGACGTTCAGGCACGCAACACGCTGTACAGCACTGGCGTTCCATTCGGTGGCGGTGCCGCAGTTGCTCCATCGGTAATCTTCGGTCGCAAGACCAACGGTTCAACCCGTGGTTCAATTGCTCCTTACGAGTACTCGGCAGCAGGCTCGGCTTCGGCTCCTGGCTACCTCTCACCAGCAACCATTAAGGACGCTGTTGAAGTGCTTGCAGGTCAAAACATCCCACGTCTTGGCGACACCTACGTCTGCTTCGTACACCCAGCACAGGCACGTTCACTCCGTGACTGGCCTGAGTTTATTGAAGTCACGAAGTATGCTGCTCCAGGAAACTTCATGCTCGGTGAAATCGGTCGTATCTACGACGTAGTGTTCATTGAAACCACCCAGGTTCTTCAGGGCGGTACGGACATTGTTGACTTGGCTCCAGGATCCGCTGGATACCAGGACCCAACAGCAACCTCGTACAGCGCAATGATGATCGGTGACAACGCATTTGGTCAGGCAATCGCCTTGCCAGTTGAACTCCGTGACGGTGGCGTAATTGACTTCGGTCGTGAGCATGGTCTCGCTTGGTACGCAATCTGGGGCTTCGGTGTTCTTACACACGAATCCCGAGTGTTGATCAACACCAAGGGTGGCGCTATTGACGCTAACTTCTAATTTTTAGAAGTTAAAAATGAAGTAGAGTGTAAGGGCGGGGGAAACCCCGCCCTTTATCTCATAAGTAACTCAAACAATTAGGAGAATGCAATGCCAACCAAAAAAGCCAACATCTTTGCTGAACCTGTGGAAACAGAAGAAGCACCTGCTGTAGAAGTACAGCCAACCATTGTCAACAGTGACATGATCAGTGCCCGTGTGAAGGGTACATGGACGATGTTCTGGGGACACCAATCATTTAATTTTGAAGACGGTTCACGCTACACAATCCCACGTGACCTCTACAATTATTTGCGCAAAAGCGGAAATATCTACGACACTCTCTGAGGTAAATAATGGCTGGTTTTACAGTCCCCAATGCAACCGACTATGCAGTTGGTGGAATCATTGCATCGCTGGATCAAGCAGAACCAGACTCACTTGACTTCTCGTCACTATCTGACCGCCGTGATGCGGTCGTTAGCGGTGGTGGCTATACCTCTGTTTCAACGGCGTCAGGTAACCCTACGCCTGCGTACCTTAACGTAGCGCTTGCTGCTTCTGAAGTACGCATTGATGGAGTGTATGGCACCATTGCCAGTGGCACTGTTATCGTTCCTCTTGCTGAAGTTAACAGCGACGTACGCTTTGATTTAATTGTTGCCTACAACAACGGCGGTACCTTTCAGTACGCCGTAGTGTCAGGAACTCCAAGTAGTACAAACCCAGTGTTCCCTGTACTTGCAGACAGTCAAATCCCTTTGTATGCGGTCTATGTTAAAAACACTTTTAACACTACATACACCACTGAACTTCTTGTAGATAAGCGAATCTTTGACCTAACGTCTCTTACCCGCTCGGCAAGTGGCGCTCCAGCAAGCAGCCTTGGTTCTGTTGGAGATGTTTACTTAAACACGACTACCCCATCTAACAATGGTCAATCTCAGATCTACGTTAAGACTGGCGCCTCGTCATGGGTCAACCTTGCTACTTATGTAGCGATGGCTTCTGCCAATACCGCAAACAACCTCGTACAACGAGACGGTAGCGGTAACTTTGCGGCTGGAACAATCACAGCAACTTTGTTTTCTGGTTCTGGTGCTTCTCTGACAAACATCCCTGGTTCTGCATTAGATAACACTTCTGTGGCGACAGGAAAGATTGCTGATGGGGCGATTACGGTTGCAAAACTTGCAACTGGTGCACCTCGTGCTGGGTTTAATTCTACACGGTCAACCACTACTGGTAACTACACCGTGTCTACTTCAGACGTAGGCAAGTTAGTAGAGTTAAGCGCAACTAGTACAAACATTACCGTCACAGTTCCTGGAACTGGGTTTAATGACGGGGACAGAATTGACTTGCTTCAAACATCTTCTAATACCTATCGTGTAACCATTCAAGGAGACACAGGCGTTACAGTAAGCGCTGAAGGTAATAAGCGAACACTAAAAGCACAATGGGCTGGCGCCACACTTATTAATCGTGGTACCAACACGTGGGTTCTTATCGGCAACTTGACTGCGTGATCTTAGATGATTCCAGGAATTGTTGAATCGTCTAGGTCGGTAAACCCTTTTGTAGACACGTTTAACCGTGCCAACACATCTGATTTAAGCACAACCGATGTTGAATGGACAGATATTACAGGTGATTGGGTAATTGACACCAATACCGCCTATACCACTACATCTGCCTCGTCGTATCCAATAGCAACCTTTGACTCTCAGAAATACAATGTTTCTTTAAGAGCAACTAACGGAGATAACAAGGCTGGGTTTGGTGTTGCTTTCTGGGTGCAAGACACCAACAACTGGTGGGCATTGGTTAGCGACAGCACCACTACTACTGGTTCTTATTCCTATTACACCTGTCCACAAGGTGGTTACTTATCTGGAACAACCTGTTACAACACCGTTACTGAGCAATACATTCGTTACTACACAAATGGAGATGGTTGTGTAAATAACCATGCTTATGACTACACCATTGATGCCGCTAGTGGTGACTGTATTTGTAATGACAACTGTCAACCATGTGATGGTACCGTTGCTCCAGATGGCAATTGTTATCAATATACATATCCAGCAGATGCGGCATTCTGTGCTGAAATTGGTGGGACGTACCATTCAGGAGGTACTTGTTACTTTACTGCGCAGTTTTGGTGCCCACCATATACATACCAAGCCCCAGGCTGTGGTCCTGTGTATGGCACCATAACAACTGACTACACATACGCTGCAACACTTGCCACTGCTAACACCACCACATACACGTACACAATGAAACTACTTAAAAAGTTATCGGGCACTATTACAACAGTTGCCACACAAGAACACGGCACAGATACAACCGATGGTAATTACATTAATACTTTGTCTGTTGTAACTAACGAAAACCAATTAACGCTTAGTGGTGTCCGTAATGGTCTTAACGTATCATTTAGCCATACAGCAGTATCTCCATTACAGGCAGATAACCACGGTATTATATTGGCACCTGCTTCACGTAATCAGGGTTCAAGAATTGAAGACTTCTACTACTTTGGATAAAAATGGAAACACAACTAACAGCAGAAGAACGCTTGGCTATCTGTAAGGAGTGTCCAAGATTGTTTAAACCTACCTTTACTTGTAAAGAGTGTGGTTGTTTTATGAAAGTTAAAACACAAATAAAGTCACAAAAGTGCCCAATAGGAAAGTGGTAACCATGGATTACAAAATCACTGAAACAACAATCGGACCTGTCATTGCGTGGGGAGAAGAATTAATTACTCTTCAAGATGTCCCAACCCTTTTAGATATTGCTTATGCACACCCTTCTTTTTTAAAGGACCTACATGACGCCATTCAACGGGGTATGGAGTCCGCTTTCTCAGATCAAGTTGAAGCCTTTAAAATGAATATGAATTTTCATTCTCCAAAAGTAAATGCCTATATAGCATCCGCAAACCAGTACATCGCTTTTATAGCGGGACCTTGGCCTCAATACAGAAAGGTTATGGATAGTCAATGACTACTGAACGCCCAATCCCAAAGCCAACAGGAACTGTTGCAGACATAACCAGAGTCCTTGGAGTAATGTCTCACCGTCATAGGGAACAGCAACCTGAGATAAACCAGCCATACCGAGACACCGTACCTGGGGCAGGCTCTGGCGATCAGTAATTTGAAGTAAACTGTAAGCATGGCTATCTACTCACAGCAGATTCTGGATGAGGTTACTACGGTAGCCCGAAACTACTTACGGGACTTCCCAAAGTTCTTTCAGGTTTCTTTTGATGCTGTAGGGCGTACCTACGAGTTAGGTCAGCCTAACATTGATGTAGACACCATGTGGATTGCTACCAACGTTGGTGCCTCTGTTACCGAACTAACATCGGTTCAGTATTCACTAGATAGCCGTAACGGTATTCTTCGCCTCGCATCCACACCTGCGTCTAATGCCAAGATCATGGTTGAGGGCTACCATTACGAGTGGGTATCCCCACAAGACCTTGAGTTCTATGCCACACAGGCTATTTCTCAACACACTTTCAGTCTTGAAATACCTCTTGAGAATATGTCCGCTCTCATTATTGAGACCATTGGTATTGGAACAATCGTAGAAGCCCTTGGTGCTTTGATGTCTGAGTTCAGCCGTGACATTGACGTCATGACATCTGAATCTATCCATATCCCAGCCAGCCAGCGCTTCCGTATGGTTCAGAGCCTTCTGTCTTATTGGACAGGTCAATACGAGACTCAGGCTCGTGCTCTCAACATTGGTGTTGACAGAATTGAAATATTTAATCTACGCCGTGTATCCCGCACGACCAACCGCTATGTACCGATCTTTAAGGCTAAAGAACTTGGAGAGTATGGTCCGATTGAGCGCATATTCCCACATCAGGATAAAGAAGTTATCCAACTTGAGGAAGACCCAATTGATAACCTGCGTGAGGATGTCTACATTGACATGGATCCTCCAACGGGCTACACGAATAACACATACATCTAATGGATCTTCGGCGTGAACTAAACAGTATTCGCCGCCACTACCGTGAATACACCAGAAACTATGGTGAGACGGTAGTTTGGTTTGAGTACCTGACAAACACTACCCCAGCCAGTGCAGGGTCTTTGTATGACGACGTGTACGACGAAGGCATCGCAGGACCAAACGGGCGCAAGTACAAGTCAGGAGTAACCATCCCTGTATTGATGATTACTGAAACTGAAGACCAAAAGCGAGCCATCCCAGAAGGTCGTCAGCCTGTAGAACTTACCAACTTTGTGGCTTCTATTGAAGACTTTAGAGCGGCTGGTGTGACCGATCCATTTGAGTACCAAAAGCATTTGAATGACATGTTCTTGTATGACGGTCGTTATTTTAGCCTTGCTACCTACCGTGTTCGTGGTCGTCTGCGTGATGATGTCCTTGTAGTCGTTGAAGGCATTGAGGTTTACATCAACCAAGAAATGCCTTTTGATCCAGGTCCCACCGCAATGGGTGTGCAAGACCTACCTTGGCCTACAGCGTTGCCTAGTATTTGATAAACTTAAATCAATCTTGGTGAGCGCCAAGAGGTCCAACGCCTAGAACTTAAGGAGAAGCCAATGCCTGGCTTTGATACCCCTATACCCTCAAGTTCTAATACGTTCATATCTGGAGAGCCTTGGGTTCTCAATAAAATGATGAACACCACGCTTGGCTTTCCAAACATTGTTGCATCTGCGCTTTATGCCGCCGCTCAAGAAGAAGAAGACCGTATACGTCGTACCTACGAAAAGTACGGTATATCCGCTGATGTCTCCGTTACCTATGACGTTAACAACAGTAAATTTATTGTTAAGGCTTCAGGTCCTGAAGTAGCAGAAGCGGAGTACGGCGGTCCAACATCTACGGCTCGTGCCATCCTTCGCAAAACCGTTATTGGTGACACTGCCTCTATGCAGAAAACTGTTGAGAAGACCATTGAAAAAGGACTAAAGATATGAAGACTGGGTTCCTTTTTGCTGAGGACGAAGCCATCAAGAAGTTGTTTACGGGCCTTACCGTTAGCGATGACCGTGATGCTTCTAGACCAGTACAGGTTTTCTTCCGCTATCCAGAGGGTGAAACTGAGCGCTACTACCCATTTATCACAATTGAACTAATTGACGTTGTACATGCTAAAAACCGTCAGCACTCAGAAACCTTCTTGAATACCCACCATGCTGGGCACCCAGACAACATTGATTACTGGCCTAGCACCTCATCGGCTAGTTCCCCAGCAAACGATGATTTTGATTCATACAAGACTACGGAATTTACACCGATAGACCTTTTATACCAAGTTTCTACGTTTACAAGAAGTGCCATACATGACCGACAAATCGCATCTCAGATGTTAACCACAGTTATTCCCTTTAGGTACAGTTCAATCAACATTGAGGCAGACGGAACCTCACGTCGTTTGGACCTTTTAGATTGGTCTACAGCAGACCTTCTAGACCCTGAAGCGGGCTACCGCAAGCGTATTTTCCGTAAGGTATACACACTACAGATGACGTCGGAACTCCCAACGTCTGCACTAATCGGCCTCAAGAAAGTAACGTCTGTATCAACTACACTTGAACAGACAAATTAATTATTGAAACCCTGTCACCCTTGATTTAGGAGTAAAAATGGCATACGAACGCCCAGGAGTCTACGTACGTGAGACTCCATTTACCAACAACATCAGCCCTCGCACCGCTACAACGGCTGCCGCATTTGTCGGCACCGCAGAGCGTGGACCTGCTGTTCCAACCCTCATTACCTCGTGGAATGATTACAAAGCAAAGTTCGGTGAACTTGCACAAGGCTATGACCTTGGTTTTGCTGTTTACCACTACTTTGCAAACGGTGGTCGTGACTCTTACGTCTCACGTGTAATTGACACTACGGCAGTAGCATCAACGGTTGCGTACACAGGTACAGTAACTGGTGCTTCTGGTTCATCAACTTTGTTTACTTTGGAAGCCTCTTCTAAGGGTGCTTGGGGTGATGACGTATCAGTAACTCTTACTTTTGATACAAACACTTTGGTTGATGCCTCATCTGCTCCAAAAGTTCAGTCGTCAACTTTGTTCTCAATGACTGTTTCTCAAGAGCGTGCAGGATCTACTGTTGAAGTAGAACGTTGGCAAGAACTTTCGTTTGATCCTTCAGCAAGTCGTTACTTCAAGCAAGTTCTTGAACTTTATTCCTCGTATGTAAAAGTACAAGGAACTCCTGCAACAATCGGTGCAGGAACGACTATTGCTGTTTCTGGTATCACTGCAGGAACATACTCAACGACACTCTCGTTGGCTAACGGTTCAGATGCAACTAACGCTTCGGCAGTTGGTGCTGACACTGAGTGGGCTACCGCAGTGACAAACCTTGATTCAGTGGCTGGTCCATTGTTGATTAACCTTGTTGGTCAAACCTCTAGCACCCGTGTTAACCAAGCATTGTCATATGCAGCAACCCGTGCTGACGCTTTCGTCATCATTGACTGCCCAATTGACGCCGCAACAAAGGCTGATATGCAGACTGCAATTTCGTCATACAGCAGTAGCAATGGCGGATTTGGTGCTGTGTACTTCCCAGCATTGCAGATGTACGACCCATCAAAGAGCGGTCCAACCGCTATCCGCAACACCTACCCAGGTGGTGCAGTTGCTGGAGCGTACGTACGTTCGGAGAACCTCCGTGGTGTTGCTAAGGCACCTGCTGGTTACTTCTTGGACTTGCAGAACGTATTCGGATTGGTAGCAACCGTCTCCGATGCAGACCAAGGTACTTTGTATAACACTAACCATGTTAACTGCATCCGCACGATTGCAGGTGGTGGAACCATTATCAACGGTGCCCGCACGTTGGCTAAGAACCGCCCTGACAAGTACATCACCATCCGTCGCACCCTTTCGTACCTGCGCACGGTTCTTGATGCACAAACTCAGTTTGCTGTTTTTGAACCTAACGACGAGCGTTTGTGGGATCGCATCAAAGTCTCATTGTCCAGCACTCTTACAGACTTCTGGGCTAAGGGGAACTTGAAGGGTGCAAACTCAACAAGTGCTTTCTACATCATCTGTGATTCATCAAACAACACCCAAGCAAGTATTGAAGACGGATATGTAAACATTGAGGTTGGTGTCGCACTGCAGTACCCAGCCGAATTCGTAGTAATCAACCTCACACAGTGGGCTGGCAACGGCTCCGCTGGAACCCTCTAATCCAAGGAGTTATTTAAAAATGGTAACAGCAAAAACAATGCGGACCGATCCGCTACGTAACTTTAAGTTCCGTGTGCAGATTATTCCTAAGTCGTCATCAGGCAATATCGCTCAAAAGTTAAGCCAAGTCAGTGAACTTGGTTTTGCTCAGGTCAGCGGTATCTCCGTAACCAACGAAATCATTACCTACCGTGAAGGTGGCATGAACACCCACCCACACAAGATGGTGGCACAGTCAGACTTTGCTCCTGTCTCGTTTGCTCGTGGTGCTTTCAGCGGACAGGATCAACTGTTCCAGTGGCAGAAATTCCTCCATGCTTGGTTGGGACAGGGCGTTGGCGGTGAGCCTGGTTTGTCAGTTGGCGACCAAGAATACCGTTGTGACATCCTTGTGAAGGTTTATGACCACCCACATACCGCAAGTGAAATTAACGACCAGAGTGGCAACAGCAGCCTGTTCTACCAATATGACGGTAACACCCAAGGAACTGCGGCTAGACCAGTCGTACCTGGAAACGTTAAGTTTCAATTTAAATTGTTTAATGCATGGCCTGGCGCTTACGCTTTGACCGACCTCAACGCTGGTGACAACGGTATCTTGATTCAATCAATGACCGTCCACCACGAAGGTTTCTACATTGACTGGAACGGTACTCAAGACCTCGCAAGCATGTAGTATAACCAGTACCACTATTTAAGGAGTATAAAAAGATGGATGAAAAGCAACAAGCCGATGCGCTAAATGCTGCCCTTGCAGAAGAGATTCCTGAAATTAAAGCACCACCAGCAACTTCTATTGAGTTGTTGCGTGGTGTCTTTAATAAGGAAACAAACTCATGGGAAAGTACAGCGTATGTTCGTGAGTTAAATGGTTTTGACGAAGAGGCACTTGCCGCTTTAGATAACCAAAACGTTGTTTATGCTGAGTACATGTCCGTATTGTTAAAGCGGGCTGTTGTCTCTATTGGGTCTTTTTCTGTTAAAGACGATCCAACAATCATTGACAATCTGATCATTGGTGACCGTGACCTATTGTTCCTAAAGATCGTTGAAGTTACTTATGGAGTAAACCGTCAGTACCAAGTGTCTTGTGGATCCTGCAAGGCTATGAACGACATTGTTGTACCAATGAACGAGTTTGAAAACCGTGAAGTAGCCCACGATCCACACATGCCTTTAGAAGCAACCTTGTCAGACGGTACGAAAGTTCGCATGCGGTTGCCTAACGGTTTGGACAGTCAGGTTGTGGCTAAGAAGGCAAAGTCCACCGCAGAACAAAACACGTTGATGTTGGCTCGCTGTGTGGAGTTCCCAGTCATGGCTAATCCTCAACAATGGGCTAAAGAACTGGGAATGAAAGACCGCAATGAACTGGTCCGTATCTTAATGGAAAGCCAACCTGGCCCTGAGGTAGGGGAGGTGAATGCCCAATGCGCTACGTGTGGTTTAGATCTGAACATCGTGCTTGATTGGGCATCCCTTTTATTCGGTTAATCTGATTCATATATACTGGGAATACGATCTGATCGCCACGGTTTACAAGGGCTTTACGCTCAACGACATACAAAATATGGCAGTACGCCAACGGGAGTACTGGTCCGCAATGGGTAAATGGCGTAACTCTGGAGACTGATGAAACATGCCTGAAGAACGTGGCTTAGGTGATGGTGCTTTAGGTAGAAACGCACGTACTGGTGGAGACGTCTCTAACGTAAACGCCAGTGTCGGAATGCGTCTGGATAGGTCTGTTGCTCGTTTGTGGATGAGCACCTATGACGATTTAACACGCAGAGTTAGAACTCTTCGTCAAGAAATCAGATCATTAAACACTGAGGCAAGTCGCACAACATCAGCCATAAATGGAATGGGTGGTGGCGCACCATCGTCTGCATCTACTACCACAGCCTCCGCAACCTCTAATGCGACTGCTACTACTGCACGCTTAGTGCAAGGTACAGGTGGTGGCGGTGGTGGACTTGGCGGTGGTGGACAAGTAGCAGGTGGGGGTGGCGGTCTTAGCGGTGCTGCTATGGCTAGTGGTAATCCTTATGCCATGGCGGCTTCAATGGCGGCTAAAAAGATCACCAGTCAAATGGACAGGTTCCAAGAAGCAATGCGAAAAGTGGATGCCCGCATTGATCGTGGTTATGGTCCTGCATTAGAGGCAGACCGACAGAGTGTGATGTTCCAGCAAATGTATGGAATATCCCAACAACAAAACTACAACCAGTTTAGAAAGCCAATTAACAATTACCGACTAGGACCTGGTGGTATTAACCAGATGCTTAGTCTGCAAGCAGGCACTGGTCTTAATGCTCAAATAATGGCTCCAGGTGTGGAAGCGATCCGCACTATGACTGGTTTTGGTTTAAGTACTGGAGATGTCAGCAACATGCTGTCAACGCTGGCTTCCCCAGAGGTAAACAATCGCCTAACAATGACACTAGGTACAGGTCTATATGGACCTGGAGGAAAACAACGCTCCCCAGTAGAAGTCATTCAAGCAATCGTTCGTGGTGCTGGTCTTACCAATGAAAACGTTGTTAGGGGAGCCTTACAACCAGGTTCTATGACTCGTGCTCGTTTGACGGCAATGGGCGTACCTCCAGAAATGCAAGACGTTGTTATTCAGTACGCAATGCAAAACATTCAGTACCAAAAGAAAACTGGTGGACGAAAGGGAATGTATAACCCTTCTGACCGTAAGCAGTTGGATGTCATGGGTATTGCAAAGAACTTTGCTACTGAACGAGAAGTAACAGACGTACGTAGGACTCAACGTGACGAGTCTTTCTACAACAAACAGAAAGATAACTACGCATCTTTGGAGCGCAACACCCAAAAGATGGAAGACCTCACACGTGCTTTGGAAGAAACCACTGCCGCTCTTATTGGTGCTCGTATTAGCACCCGAAACAATCCACTAACTAACGCAATTGGTAAAGGTTTTGGAGCGGCTTTTGGACCAATTAAAGATGCCTTGGGGCTTCTTGGTGGTGACCCTGTAGAACGAGGAAGGGGTTCCATGTCACCTAAATCAGGTGGCAATGGTAACGGTGGTGGTGCCCCATCTATTCCTAGTGGTCTACACAAAACTTTTGGTGATCGCCTTCGTCAGATGATGTCTGAACGACCAAGCATTAGTATTGGTACAGGGTTTCGTTCGTCTGGTGACCAACGTACGATGTTCTTGTCTCGCTATTCAAAGACTTCTGAAAAGACAGGTGTCTATTGGGATGGGTCATATTGGAAGAAGCATGCAGGAGTACCACATGCGGCTCCTCCAGGAATGTCAATGCATGAACTCGGTTTGGCGGTTGACCTTAAGTATCCTACAAAGGCTGATGAAGAATGGTTCATGCGTAATGCTGCACGCTTTGGACTAAAGACAATTTCAAGCATTGATGAACCATGGCACGTACAACCAGCGGAACTACCTAACAGTAGGCGCCAATATGAAAATCAGGGTGCTATTTGGGGTAAAGGACCTGCTGGAACAACACCATATCCGTTTGATGCCACTTTTGAAGGTGGTATTGATTCAATGTACAGTGATAATGGTACGCTCACTGTTAACTCTCAGATGGGTCTTGCTGAGTCTATTGCTTACTCTCGTGCGTCTAATCTTATGCGCCTTGGTGGTGGTGGTGTTGGCGGACGAGTTGTCACTTTGCGTACAGGGTTGTTTAAATCAGATAAAGCAAGTGGTAAGCCTGGTAATGCTGGATCAAGACCTTCTTCTAAAGACATACCTGCTGGATTTAAATACCGCACAACTCCAAACTACGAAGGATGGGGTTACTTTGTTCCACAATCATTTAGTGATGCTGACTTGGAACAATTGCATCTGCACGAGCAGAAAGATTGGACCAGAATTGTAAAAAATCGTGATGGCACACTAATGGGTGGGTTTGCCATGAATCAATATAACTGGAACCGAGGTGGGGGTTTAGCATATGCAAAGAACCCTGCATTGGCGACGCCAGAAGAACAAAAGAAAGTAGCCAAAGTTTTACTAGAACAGTTTCATGCTCATGACGGCTTTGAATCTATTGTTAGAGGCAACATCACATGGCCTAGTGTAGGAAAACTTAAATCAATTGACCTCCCACCTGGAACACCTAGAAGCACAACATATGGTCCCGCACCATCAGGTGACCCTATTGGTGCACCGTCACGTGGTGGTAACACAGTAGTAGTTAATGGTGGTGGTGGAGGCGGTGGAGTTACAATTGCTCCAAATATCTACATTCAATCAACTGGTAATAACGTCGCAGATGCTCAACGGGCTGCTCAAGAGATTGCAGATATCATTTCTCGTAAGGTTAAAACAACTGTTCTAAGGGGCATGTAATGGCTAACAACTACCCACAACGCTACCAAAATGACCAGTTTTATAATTTTAGTAACTACGAAAGTGGTGTCAAGCCTGGGTATAACGCAGCAGTAGGATCCCGTGACAACCCACAATTTATATGGCCTTCTGATTTTAACAAGAACGCAATTACAGGGGAAACGTTTCAACTAAAACGTGGATATATGCGTATGCTGGCAGAAAGTTACGGAACTGATACGGCAATGCAGAACCTGGCTAAACGCCGTTTTCATTTTCAATTCAACCCCGATGTTCTTGTTCGTAGTGTTAGCGCTCGTAACGACGTTCAGTTTTGGATGAACCAAGACCCTTCCCAATTTGTAAACCCTATTCCAGGTGACTCTAACTTTGCTTTTACTTTTATATTAAACCGTGAGGCTGAAGTAGCATCAGGAACCTACAGAGAAAACTCAACTGTAAAGAAAAACACAAAGCCTGCAAGTATGCCAGGAACCTTGGTTGACGTTTATGAACCTGTTGTTGGTACACCTCCTGGTCGTGACCGTTCTGAAAAAGTAGGCACTACTACTGGTGAATATGACCCTGCGTCAGTAACAGACATTGGAGTTCTTGCTGACTTAATGGTGTTTGACCAAATCATTGGTCAAGGATTAAATCAAGACTTAGCAACTAAAATGCTAGGGAAGATTGATGATTACACCAAAGCATATAACAGTACTTTAACAGGAGCATCAGCAGGGACACAAGACGGTCAAGATCAGCAAGGAATCGTATTGCACAGTGACTTGAGCGGGATACTTTCTGGAAGTATTGGTAACTCTGCTTTCTTAATTGCTCAACCAGTGCGTGTTGTGTTCTCTTCTTTATACATGGTTGAAGGTTTTATAACCAGCACTACAGTTACATTTAATAAATTTAACTTGTCCATGGTTCCTACTCAGTGCACGGTAGAAGTCAACATGCAAGCCATGTACATTGGATTTGCTACTAGGGATACCTTCCTTACAAGAACGTTAAAGGCTTCAGTGGAGGCTGGTAATGATAGTGGTTCACAAAACCCTGACAAAGAAGAAGTGCTGGCACTACAACCCCTTGCTAATGATTTGATTAACAGAGTTGTTCGCTCTGAGAGTTCTATTGCATCTACATTAAACCCATTTAGTAATGACGCAGAAAGAAAAGAACTTAAGATATCGGACGTTTTAGGAAAAGGAGATACTACTCATTTTGAAGTATCAATAGTCCCTACGAACACGTATGACGTTAACAAAGAATACATTTCTCAAGTTGACGCAACTTTAGTTTTAAAGATTTATTACAAAGGTCGTGAAACTGGAGGACCTGATGGAGACTATGCAATCGGGGACCTCGTATATGAAACATCTGCTCAATCACGTGTTACTTTTGATTCTTTGGTTCCTTTGTTTAACGCCAAACCAACTAGTTTTGAAATAACAAAAAAGAACCCAGTTGCTGATCAGAAATGGGATAGTGCAATTAATGCTTTATATTTAATTGAGGCAACCATTAGTTTTGTTGCCACAGGCACCCAAGGTGGTCAGGCAACATCTCAACAGTTTGCATCAGCACGTACCACAATAAGGTTTGGACAATGGATGGATGGCAACTCATTCAATATGAAAACATTAGAGTCGCAAAAGAAAGATAGATAGTTATGGCTATTAGTACATCTTCAAGGTACACAACAAACGTTGATGAATCGTCAACAAATGTCATTGCTATCCGTAGAAAAACAACCTCTGTTAGGTACACCAATTATGTAACCCGTGCAGAAGAATCATTTGAATCTATTGCAACTAGAGTGTTTCGTGATGGTACCCAGTACTGGCGTATTGCTGATTTAAACCCCCATGTTAAGTTTCCAGACATGATCCCTACAGGAACTATTATTCGGCTACCCGCATGATTTTTAAGAGTAGTCATTCTAACTCTCCTGATGTATCAGTCATTCTTAGTGACGTCTCAGTAGACTACGCAACTATTCAATCGTTGACTATTGACGTACACGAAAACATGCACGACATGGCAACTATTACCTTTAGTGGGTTTTTAACTAAAGGCATAACTGATTATGTTGGTGTACCTGTTTATATCTCTATTGGGGTTAGTGAGAGCCGAGTAATTGAGTTCTATGGCTATGTCTCATATATTGAACCAGTAATGGAAACAAGAAAAGGACTGATTAATAACAGTCCTGTACAAACTGCAGTGCTTACTTGTATGGGTTCGTCTTTTGATATGAGTAACGATAAATATAAAGTATGGGAAAACGTAACCCTTGCAAATATCGTTGAAAAGATAGCAACTACTTACGGGTACTCATTTGCAGTTCCAGATGATCGCTTTGTATGGAAACGACTGTTACAGAATAAAAAGTCAGATTGGCAATTTTTAAAGGATGCTTGTAACTCTATTGGTTACTACATGACTACATCGGGTACACATATCCATGTGTATGATCCATATAAGGCAATTGCTCGCCAACTCCCATACGTAGATTTGTTAACAGTTCGTGGTGCATACGGTGATTTAAAGTATTCACCTGGAAGGATCATGGAATTTAGCGGGTTGTTTGGAGATGTTACTTTAGATGGCGCTATCTCTAAGTACAACTACGTCGGTATTGACTCCTCTGGAACTGTTGTTCAAGCCTCTACATCAGATGATGACTTTACTCAACTAGGTGAATTAGTTGAGCGCCGCTACACCAACGAAGTAGCCACAAACGTTACGTCTATTGAAATGTTAAATAAACTTGCTAAAGCCTCTACTAAACAGAACTACCCATACAATGCCACTGCGATAGTAACTGGAGTGCCCGATCCAGTACCAGGATCCGTAGTAAAGATTGATAACTACGACTCGTACTTTGATGGCTATTGGCTTGTTAGGGGAGCCAAACATATGGTGACTAGGTCTAACTACCTCACAGAATTGACACTGTCTACAGACTCTAATAATGGAGCATTACCTACTGTCCAACCTGGGTCGGCTTTTAAAACCCCTCCTCTACCCGTATTGGTTGACAACACGTGGAAGGCTTCTCTGGAATTCAGTGATATCTATGTTTAGTAACCCTGTACACCGAGCGATTGTTACCTATTCAGATTCTTCTACTGGAGAGATAAAAGTCCGTATACCTGCCTTGGCTGGGGTGCATGACGTCGTGTCGCTCTCCAAAATTGGTAGATCAGCGTACAATGGTAGTTGGCAAGTACCAGCAATCGGAGAACAAATAGTAGTCACGGCTGATGACCCTAACCTTAGCAACATCTTTTGGGTTCAAACAAACCCAGTAACTCCTACATCTACAACAGACATTGAAGCCGATGTAGCAGGGTTAACTACGGACGTAGCGGGGTTAAGCACTGATTTATCTGCTTTAACCACCCGTATCAGTGCACTAGAATCATATAGGGACGCATTTCTGCTAGGAATCTTTAGGTAACCATGTCAACAATTAAAACTCCATTTTCTATAGCGTCATCTGGACGAGTTGATCGTGTTATGGACCAAAACTCCATGGCACGCCAGCAGATTATTGACGTCTTGGTAACTTCTAAGTTTGAGCGAACAATGCGCCCTGGTTATGGTGCTGGCGCTAATGACCTGATGTATGAGCCAGTAGACGAACTAGTGCTTGGAGAATTTAAAACAGACGCATTAGCAGAACTGAATAAAAGAATAAACCTTGCAAGTGTTCTTGATGTTCGTATAACTCCTGCCAGCACGCCATACTTTGCAGACGATATTAGTAGCACTATTGAAATATCTGTTTACTATAGAACAGCCTCACCAGGTGTTCAATCTTTTTCATTTAACATCGCCTCTCCAGGCACTTTCACTGAGGAATCAGCACTATGACAACTTTTGACTATACGAGTAGAGACTTCACATCTATTCAAAACGATCTGTTTGCACGGGCTTCACGGCAACTTCCTGAGTGGACATCACGGGACACTGGTGACTTCGGTGTACTCATGGTTGACTTGTGGGCGTACATGGGAGACATCCTTCATTACTACGTAGATCGTGCGGCTGGTGAATCGTTTTTGAATACTGCTACCCAGCGTGAGAGTGTTCTTGCAATTGCAAACTTGTTAGATTACCTTCCTTCTGGGCGTCGTTCAGCAAAAGTAAATATTCAATTAAATGCTGCACTGACCACTGCTTCAGATACAGACCCTGTGTTCATTCCAAAGTACACACGGTTTAAAGCAACCCCATTAGTTGACACAGCCTCACCTGTCATCTTTTTGTTAGACACCCCTATTGCTTTTGTAGGAACAAGTTCTGGCGCCAGCGCAAGTATTGTTTCTGATGGCGTCACCTACAACACATACCCAAAGACTCAAGTTATCTCGGTGGCTTTGACTGAAGGTGAACGCTTTACTGAAACCTATACCTCTACTGGATTGATTGGTCAGCGTATTACTTTACGTCAAACTGGTGTAGTCACAGACAGTATTACTGTTACTACAAACGAAGGTGGTGCTGGTTCTACAACAACCTATGCCTATGTTGAACGCATTATTAACGGAACAAACAATGACAAGATCTACGCCGTAGACATAACAGCAGACAACTACAGTGTTGTTACGTTTGGCAATAACGTTAACGGATCAGTTCCTGCTGTTAACTCCACTATCACTATCTCCTACCGCAAGAGCCGTGGTAGTGCAGGAAACGTAGTTGTTGGTGCAGTTAAAGAAATTGAAAGCACTACAGTACCTAGCAAACCATCTTTAGACGGTCTTGTTATTATTCCAAATACCCTTAAGGCTTCTGGTGGTGTTGACATTGAATCTATGTCTTCTCTAAAGCAAAACATTCCTGCATCCTTTAGGTCTCAAGACCGAGCCGTGTCATTGCAGGACTACCGTGACCTTGTGTTGCGTGTTCCAGGTATTGTGCGAGCAACTTCGTATGTAACTGGAAGTACTGTGAATATTAAAGCGCTGGCACAACCATCTAACTATGGTTCGTCAAACACGTTAGTGCTTACAGCAGACGAAGTAACTGCAATTACTGATTACTTGGCTCCACGTGAGATTGCGTTTGTTACCTCATCTGTAGGTGCTTCAGTAAGTTTGACCCCAGTTAACTTTGCAGGAACAGTACAGATTAAAGATGGTTATATTCAAGAAGTTGTATACAACAAAGTTGTAGACGCCATCTATGCATTGTTTGCCTTTGATAACTTAGACTTTGACACTACAGTATCTCTTGGATCTGTATATCGGGCAATTCTAGATATTGATGGGGTAGACTACACACACATCACAAGGTTTACTATAACTGGGTCTAGCGTTATTGATAGTAGTGGTTCTTTTATCGGCGTAACTCCTAGTGCAAACTCGTTGTTGGTACTGGGCGACTCATCCTCATTTACACTCACACCTAGCGGTGGTATCACCGCATCAGGCGGTTAATCATGGCAAGGAAGTCTTTTAGACTTAGGCGTGCTTCTGGAGTCGGTGACGCAGTAGGCGTTGGTTCATTTGTACGAGGTCTACCAAGTACACAGAGACTACTTGGAGTATCAACGGCAGACCAAGACGCCGCTATTAGGTCAACTGGGATTATTACAATATCTGCTACAGCAGATGCTTCAGTATTCTCAGCAATACCTATTGAATACAACGCCGTAGAGTTGGCTTGGGAACTTACTGATCCTTTTGTTCTTGTAGAAGACCTTGTAGAAGGTGACTCAGGTTTAATTGGAGTAGCCTTGGTTTATTCAACTACTGGTTATCCTGAAACAGTTGCTGATGGTAAGTTGTTAGTGAACAGCACTATCTATGGGTACGTTCACCAAGAGCAGATTCCAATTATTACAGACGTTGGGACAGTTGTTAAATCTGAACCAGAATCAGGCAAGTGGGCTTACTACACGTTGTTTGGTTACTACAACACAGACGGTGTGGATGGCTCATACTTCTATGAGCGTCTTGAGTCTTTAGAAGTTCTGTTGCCTTTTGATTATGGTTCACGAAACGCCCTTTGGAAACGTGTTCCTCAGTATTACCGAGAAATGGATTCGGATAAGTCATCGCTAGATCCAAGCAACTTAGGGCGTGGACAACTTGAACGTTTTATAGATGTCTTTGGATTTGAGATAGATAGAACAAGAACTCTGATTGATTCGTTGATGGTTCAGTACGACCCAATCTTGGCGGAAGCCGATGCAGTTGAAGAACTTGCAATCATGATGGGGTTGGAGTTAAACGTGACAGACATTGGAGTTTCACGTACCCGTGCTTTGCTCCATGACATTGGGTATATCCGACGCCAAAAGGGAACAGAGAACGCAACAGTGGCTTACCTTACAGCGGTAAGTGGTGGGGACGTTTCGGTGTTTACTGGTGCCAGTGCTCCGTACTATACCTTTGCAGTTCACTCTCAAAAAGCAAACTTAATTGCTAACCCTCAGTTTGTAGGCTCTTCGTCATGGTCTGTTGCTTCTGAGTATTCAGTGACAACCACCAGCGCCTCTAGTGGTATTACGATTACTGCTGGAGCCACACCTACAAAGGTGGCAGTCCGTTCTACCGTTGCAGTACCTGTGTCAACAGAACATACATATTATATGTCTGGTGAATTCAGTGGCGCATCTGCCCCAATTGTCTACGGAGCCTTGTGGCACACCGCTAATAACTGGTCTGCTTGGTCATCTGCAACTGCTGCGATTACTGAAATCTCTGCAGGTATTACTGGTAGGCGTGTCTATGAAATGAAGGAAGCAGGATCAACTGCGTCTTTGTATCCTGTACTTGTCTTAACACTAGCGGCTAACCAGTCAATCACCCTTAAGAAATGGATGGTTGAGCCAAACAGTTACGGAGACTTCTTTGATGGGGACTCTGTGTTTGGTGGTTATCTCTATCAAGGCTTCTCCCCAGACTTTAAATGGACTGGGACTGCCTATGCTTCGTACTCCATTTATACAGCAAACAGGAAAAAGACACAAGACGCAATTGAACGCTTGCTTCCAAAGATCCTTCCAGTTACACTTCTAGGCACCGAAAGTGGTCAACCTAAGTACGAAGTGTTATTTGATTGGATCCCTGGAAGAACGTTATGACATATATCATTGCAGGTTTAGCCGTATATAAATTAATCCAAATGGCTGATGCCCTTTCTCCAAGGGAAGCCATGCCGTGGGTCAAGATCCTTCTGACTATCTTGGTTTCTGTTGGTGTTGCTTTCATCATAGATATAGATGGAAATCCCACAGAACATGTAATTGCTGGATTTGGTATCGCTACACTTGCGGGGGCTACACACTCCTTGCTACGGTTACTGACCCTAACGGGAGATATGGCACATAAAAAGTCACTCAAATAAAAGGATAAAAACGATGCTGAAAAAGTATGGAGTATTAGGTTCAGGTAATACAAGCAAGAACGTAATTGAAGATGCCCTTAACGAATTGGGCGTAGACAATGATTTCATTGTCACATGTGGCGCTAAAGCAACAGAGTCAGAGTCACGAGTTATTAACTGGCTGATTGACATGGAAGTCAACTATGAGATTGTCCATGCTGGCAATGCTCCTACAAAGTTTATTGAGAACGCCTCAGTTGAACAACTTGAAGTAAACCCAGCACGAGAGATCATTCGTCAGTTGGCTAAGAAGAAGGGCACTTTGTTACTTCTTTGGGATGACACTCAAGTACCTGTAATGGAAGAGATTTGTTTTGATGCCGCTGATGCTGGCGTAACTATCCTTGACTTGACTAATGGTTTGGTTCCTATTGTTGTAGACATTACTCCTGAAGAAAAACCAGTCCCAGTACCAACTGAAGAAGTTGAGATAGAAGCATTTACTCGTGATGAAATGCTTTCAATGTCCATTGGTGTTCTTCGCCGTACTGCAAAGTCACAAGGCATTCAAGTGGGAACAACAATGACCAAAGAACAAATCGTTGATGCAATTATCCATGATGTTGACGCAATTATCAATGACGCCGAAGTGCTTGAACCAGTCATTGAAGAAGAGGAAGAGATCCTCCCACCAATTGATCTAGGTACATTCCATGTTGTAAGTAGCGCTACAAACGACCGAGCGATTACTAGTTCTTATAACACGTGCATGCTTACGGCAACATTCCCTAGCGGAGTGATTATGAGCCGTCCTGCAAATGTAGATGAAGTCAAACAATTGTTTGGCTTTGGTTCAACTATTTAGTTGACGCCCTTAATTGCCAACGCCATTTTTCATGCATGTCAATGCGCTCTGCGAGGAAGTTAGCAATACCTTGCTCGTCAGCGTCATTGGCGGCATGAAAGGCTTTGACAAGAGTTTCAAGAACTCCATCGTTAACTTTCAATAGTGCTTTAGCCATTGCCTGTGGTTCAGGCTTAACTTCCTTGGCTTCTACCGTACGTAGTTCTGTGAATTTGCTCAATGTGAATGGAGCGTACTCATCCATCTTTCGGATGTTCTCTGCCAGCGGATCAATACTGCTGTAGACATCTTCGTAGATTTCTGCAAACAATGAGTGATACTGGCTGAAGTCTTGCCCCTCTACGTTCCAATGGTAGCCGTGTGCCACGAAGTACATCGTGACTGAATCAGCCAATGCAACCTTAAGAGAGTTAGTTACAGCGCTCACCACTTCACCTTGTCAGCCCAATAGGCGGCAGACATCTTGCCTTTAGCAATGTTCTTTGCATGGCGTGCTTTAAATGACTTATTACGGTCAGAACCATCAGGTGAACCTTTAACGCCTTGTTGTCCGAAGCGGATGGTCTTTACTTGGTCGCCTTCTTTAGCAACAACGATGTGTGACTTAGTCGGATGGTCTGGTGTTGCTTTTGGTTTATTAAAACCAGA
>JACCDX010551838.1_pt1 | contig 22367 bp, 21 predicted proteins | sample 7449681 | NCBI WGS metagenome assembly JACCDX01 (sample SAMN15323450, study PRJNA562643) | freshwater metagenome | isolation source: river surface water | place: USA:Blue River Watershed | collected 2017-08-18
AGAGACGAGTCGCTGCGGGCAACCGCAGCGGGTGAAACGGGCAATCTCTGCGCGCAGCAACACCAAGTAGGCCAGCGTTGACGTGGTTCCGCGGAGCTGGCGGGTAGGTGGCATCGAGCCGGGTGGGCAACCCCCGGCCCAGAGTAATGGCGGTCACGCCGCGGGCAACCGCGGTGCACAGAATCCGGCTTATCGGCGAACTTCACAACTTGCAAAACACAAGGCCCGCACACCCTGGGGTGTGCGGGCCTTGTTCTTGGTGCGGGCCGCCTCAGCTGCGGTTGGCCAGGAAGGCGCCCAGCGCGAACACCGAGTTGGGCGCCATGACCTTCGGCGCCTCGTGCTTGGGCCGCGCAAACACGCCGCGTTTGACGGCGACGGGGCGCTGCGGCGCCGGCTCGATCTGCACGCCCTTGGCGCGCTGCTCGGCCACCAGCTGGCGCAGGCTGATCGACTGCAGGTGGGTCAGCATCTTGTCGTTGAGGCTGGACCACAGCTCGCTGCTCATCCAGCTGCTTTGCTCGCCGGCCATTTCGTCGGCCGTGGGGGCGTCCACCGCCTCCAGGATGTCGGCCATGGAAATTTTCTCGGCGCTGCGGCCCAGCGAGTAGCCGCCGCCCGGACCGCGGGTGCTTTCGACCAGGCCCGCCTGGCGCAGCTTGCTGAAGAGTTGTTCCAGGTAGGACAGGGAAATCTGGTGGCGCTCGCTGATGGCGGCCAGGGCCACAGGGCCACGGTCCTCACGCAAGGCCACATCGATCATGGCGGTGACAGCAAATCGGCTTTTGGTGCTCAAACGCATGGTGTTCTCCTCATGGCGTTCAGTGCGGACCTCTGGGGCCCGGGCCATCGCCGACAGGAGCCGGCGACCTTTCAGTTTTTGAAACTGAACCCGGATTTTGGGCTTTGCCCCCGGAAATTCAAGGCTTTCGGGCCCTGCTGGACTGGGAATGTGTATCAGAATTTTTCGATGTCACGGCGCAAACGCGCCTGTCCAGGCGCCAGCGGTGCCAGGCCCAGACGGCCCAGGCGCTGGCGGCGCCACTGCGCCGACGCGGGCCAGCCCGCCACCACAGCGGCCAGCCACTCGGCCGCCTGCGGGCCCTTGCCCACGACGCGCCACAGCCCCATGCCCGCCCGCTCATGGCCCAGGCTCAGGCGCAGGCCCAGGGCTTGCAGGGTCTGCAGCACGGGGGCCGCCGCCGCCAGCGGCAGGCCCAGCTGCCACTCCACTTCGAGCGGGCGCTCGCGGTCGGCCAGCCGGCGCAGCACCGGCGGCTCGTCGCTCCAGACCGACAGGCCGCTGGCCGCTTCGGGCAAGGGCCAGCACTCGCGCAGGCCACGCCGCGGCCCGGGGCCCTGGCCCAGGGACGGCCAGGCCTGCTGCAGCGCCTGGTCGGCGGACACGCCCGCGGGTTTGTGCAGCAGCACCGTCAGGCCCGCCTGCGCGGGTCGCATGTCCGTGCGCACCACCACCGCCTGGCCGGGCAGCACGCGCCGCGCCGGATCGGTCACGGTTTCACCCGCGAGCTCGACCGCACCGGCCCCGATCAGGGCCTCGGCCTGGCTGCGCGAGCAGCCCTGCTGGGCCGCCACCTGCTTGGCCAGACGCACGCCTTGCGGGGCCTCGCTCATGCGCCGAGCGTCTCGCGGATGTGGTCCACATGCGCCTGCAGCGAGCGCGCGGCCACCGGCCACAGGCGCGGCGGCACGTCGTCGTAGGCTTTTTCCACCCATTGCTCGAGCGTGCCGTGCGGCAGCGCCTGCATGGCGGCGGCGATCTTGGCCTCGCGCTTGAGGCGGTGTGCCTTGAGCTGGGTGATGGCCTGCTTGGCCGCACCCAGCACATGGCCGTGCGCCGGCAGGATGAAGCCGATGCCGTGCGCATCGCAGGCCGCGGCCAGCAGGTCCAGCGAGTTCAGATAGTCCCCCATGTGGCCGTCGGGCGGGTCGATCACGGTGGTGCTGCCGTTGAGCACATGGTCGCCCGAGAACAGCAGGCCGTCCTCTTCGAGCACCAGGCACACATGGTTGGCCGCGTGGCCCGGCGTGTGCAGGACGCGCAGGGTGTGGGTGGTGCCCCCAGCGCCCAGCAGCAGGCGCTCGCCGTCCTGCAGCTCGCGGTCGGGCGTGAAGCGGCTGTTGGCCCGTGCCGTGGGGCGCGAGGCCAGGCCGAGGATGGGCGGTTTGACGGCACACAAGGCCTGCAAAGCCTGCGCACCGGGCGAGTGGTCGGGGTGCGAGTGGGTGCAGACGATGAAGCGGATGTGGCCGCCCGCCGCGCGCCACAGGCGCTCCAGGTGCTCGGCATCGGCCGGGCCGGGGTCGATCACGAGGAAGCCGGTGTGGGGGTCGCCCACCAGGTAGCTGTTGGTGCCGGGCCCGGTCATCACGCCGGGGTTGGGCGCGGTCAGGCGCTGCACGTTCTTCAGCAGGACCACGGGCCGCTCGGTTTGCCAATCGAGGTGGTGCACAATCTGGCCATCCGGGCTCACGAGTTCGAGCTCGCCATAGGGCGGCTCGTGCTCCATGTAGCGCGCTTCCTGGCCCGCGAGCCAGCCGGCGCGCGGACAGCTGGTCCACAGCGGCTCTTCGGTGGCGGCGCAGGCGGCCAGCAGCTCGTCGACTTTTTTATAGGCGAGCAGGCGCTGCAAGGTGCGGATGGTCGGGAAGATGATGAAGAACTGCCCCGCCTCGTGGCGCGCGAGCGCGTCCTGCGGGCGCACCCAGACCGGCTCGAACTGTTCGGATTCATCGGCCACGGGCGTCTGGCCCTCGGGCATGCGCGCCACCAGAAAGGGCACGTCAAAACGGCGCGGCAGGTCGCGGTCGGTGATCCAGTGCGCGAGCACGAACACCTGGTCGGCCGCCAGCTGCAGGCCGCGCGCCAGGCACTGCTCGGCGAAGGGCCCCTGGCGCTCGATGGCGGCGATGTCGTTTGCGTCGGCCCAGCGGCCGTCGGCATGGCGCGCCAGCAGCACGCCGAGTTCCTCGAAGCTCTCGCGGATGGCGGCGATCGCCTGGGTCAGGTGCAGATCGCTCTGGCCCGCGCGGCGACTCGCCTGGCCATGGGCCTGGGCGTCGGCGGCGTCGATGCCACCGCCCGGGAACACATAAGCGCCAGGGGCAAAGCTGGCCGTCATCGAGCGGCGGGTCATCAGCACTTCGAGGCCTTGCGGGCCGTCGCGCAGCAGCAGCACGGTGGCGGCGGGACGCAAGGGCGCGGGTTCGCGCTGGGCATGGAGGAGTTGGGTGGGGCGGACCATGCGGACGATTATCTCTGGAGCCCCCTGCTGCCCCGATAATCCCGCCATGCGCATCCGTTTCACCAAAATGCAAGGCGCGGGCAACGACTTTGTGGTGCTCGACGAAACCCAGGGCCGGCTGAACCTGTCCACGGCCCAGTACCGCTTTCTGGCCGACCGCCACTTTGGCGTCGGCGCCGACCAGATCCTGAGCGTGCGGCCCTCGCCCGCTGCGGGCCTGGACTTCGAATACGTGATCCACAACGCCGATGGCGGCGAGGTCGAGCACTGCGGCAACGGCGCGCGCTGTTTTGTGCGTTATGTGCGCGACCATGGCCTGACCGACAAGCGCAGCGTGCGCGTGAAGGTGCAAAAGGGCGAGATCGCGCTGACCATGGACCCCGATGGCCGCGTCACCGTGGACATGGGCGCGCCGGTGTTCGAGCTGTCGCAAGTGCCCTTCAACCCCGCCGGCCTGGCCACGGCCGAAGTCAATGGCTGGACGGTGTACGACCTGCCGCTGGGACCGCAAGGCAGCGCCCGCGTCGGCGTGGTCTCCATGGGCAACCCACACGCCGTGACCCGCGTGGACAACGTCGACACCGCGCCCGTGCTCACGCAGGGCCCCTTGATCGAACAGCACCCGGCTTTTCCCCAGCGTGTGAACGCGGGCTTCATGCAAATCGTTTCGCGCACGCAGATCCGGCTGCGCGTGTACGAGCGCGGCTCGGGCGAAACGCTGGCCTGCGGCACCGGCGCCTGCGCCGCCGTGGTCGCCGGCATCCGCCAGGGCTGGCTCGATGCGCGCGTCGACGTGCAAACGCGCGGCGGCACGCTCACCATCGAATGGGCCGGCCAAGCCGACAGCCCGGTGCGCATGACCGGCCCCGCCACCCCGGTGTTTGAAGGCACCATCGACCTCCCCGACCTCTGAAGCACACGACCATGAGCAAAACGCCCCCGATGGCCCCGATCACCGAAGACGACATCGCCGATTACCTGGCCAACACGCCCGACTTTTTCGAGCGCCACGCCGAGCTGCTGGCCAGCGTCCAGCTCACGCACCCGCACAGCCAGCGCGCCGTGGGCCTGCAAGAGCGCCAGGCGCTGATGCTGCGCGACAAAATCAAGTCGCTCGAGCACCGCATCATGGACATGATCCGCCACGCGCACGAGAACATGGCCCTGAGCGACAAGCTGCACCGCTGGGCCTGCGATCTGCTGGCCACGCCCGCGCCCGAGCTGCCGGCCGTCACCGTGGACAACATCCGCGAACTCTTTCAGGTGCCCCAGGTCGCGCTGCGCCTGTGGTCGCTCGACACCGTGCACGCCCAGGCGCCCTATGCCCAGGGCGTGACCGAGGCCGTGCGCGATCAGGCGGCCAAGCTCGCCTCGCCTTATGTGGGGGCCAACACCGGTTTTGAAGCCGTGCAGTGGCTTGGCGAGCCGGCCCAGGCTGCCTCGGTCGCGCTGATGGCGCTGCGCCCGGCCCCGGGCCAGGAGGCCTTTGGCCTGCTGGTGCTGGCCTCGCCCGACGCCCAGCGCTTCAACAGCCAGATGGGCACCGAGCTGCTCGAGCGCCTGGCCGAACTGGCGGGCGCCGCGCTCTCGAAGCTGCGGGCCTGAGCCGGCCATGTGCAGCGCCCCCACATCGGCGCCTGCACCCGATCACGGGGGTGTGCTCGACGCGCTCGCGCTGCGCTACCTCGCGCATGTGCGTTTTGAAAAACGCCTGGCCGCGCGCACCTGCACGCTTTACCAACTCGACCTCGAACGCCTCACGCAGATGGCGCAGAGCACGGGCGTGGCGCTGCTGCAAGTGCAGCCCACGCACATCCGCCGCTGGGTCGCGCAAATGCACAGCGCCGGCCGCAGCGGGCGCGGCATCGCGCTCATCCTCTCGGGCTGGCGCGGCTTTTACACCTGGCTGGGCCGCGAAGGCCTGGTCGCGAGCAACCCGGTACAGGGCGTGCGCGCGCCCAAAGCGCCCAAGCCCCTGCCCAAGGCGCTGGGGGTGGACGAAGCGCTGCAGCTGGCCGAACACCACGAAACCGACAACGACCCCTGGCTCGAAGCGCGCGACGCGGCGATGGTGGAGCTGCTGTATGGCTGCGGTCTGCGCGTGGCCGAGCTCACCGGCCTGGACGTGGCCGCGAGCGACGCGGCGCTGCGCGAAGGCCGCGGCTGGATCGACCTGACCGCGGCCGAAGTCCAGGTGCAGGGCAAGGGCAGCAAGCGCCGCACCGTGCCCCTGGGGCGGGCCGCCACCGAGGCGCTGCAGCGTTGGCTGGCGCTGCGCACACAAGTGCCCGGCCTGCTGGGCGCGCCCACGCCCGGCGCCTCCAGCCAGGCGCTGGCCTTGTTCGCGGGCCGACACGGCACGCGGCTGACGGCCCAGTCGATCTGGCAGCGCCTCAAGCGCCGCAGCCTGCAGGCCGGTCTGGCCACCCCCGTGCACCCGCACATGCTGCGCCACTCCTTCGCCAGCCATGTGCTGCAGTCCAGCGGCGACCTGCGCGCCGTGCAGGAGCTGCTGGGCCACGCCAACATCACGACCACGCAGGTTTACACGCGCCTCGATTTCCAGCACCTGGCCAAGGCCTACGACGCGGCCCATCCGAGGGCCAAACGCAAGGGCTGAATGCCGCCCACAGCCTGGGCGCGGGGATAATGGGCGCTCCTGCTTGATAACCACAAGCCCGCCACCATGATCCGCGTCTCCGAACTCAAACTCCCGCTTTCCGCCCTGCCCGTCGAGGAACGCCGCGCTGCCTGCGCACCGGCCGAAACCGACGAGGACCGCCTGCCCCCGCCGCACCCCGAAGCCGCGCTGCGCCAGCTGGCCGCGCAGGCGCTGGGCATCGCCGACACCGACATCGCCACGCTGCACGTGTTCAAGCGCAGCTTCGACGCGCGCAAGGCCGATCTGCTGGCGGTCTTCATCGTCGACCTCACGCTCATGCAGCCCGGGCGCGAAGCCGCGCTGCTGCAAAGCCTCGGCCAGCACCCGCACATCCAGCCCACACCCGACATGGCCTGGCATGCACCGGTGCAGGCGCCTGCGGGTTTTGGTGCGCGCGAGGGCGAGCGCCCGGTGGTGGTGGGCTTTGGGCCCTGCGGCATGCTGGCGGCGCTTGCGCTCGCCCAGATGGGCTTCAAGCCCATCGTGCTCGAACGCGGCAAAACAGTGCGTCAACGCACCAAGGACACCTGGGGCCTGTGGCGCAAGAAAGTGCTGCAGCCCGAGAGCAATGTGCAGTTCGGCGAAGGCGGCGCCGGCACTTTTTCGGACGGCAAGCTCTACAGCCAGATCAAGGACCCGCGCCACCTGGGCCGCAAGGTCATGGACGAATTTGTGAAAGCCGGTGCACCCAGCGACATCCTGTTCGCCGCGCACCCGCACATCGGGACCTTCAAGCTCGTCAAGGTGGTCGAGGGCATCCGCGAGCAGATCGTGGCGCTGGGCGGCGAGATCCGCTTCGAGCAGCGCGTGACCGACCTGCTGCTCGGCGAGGGCCGCCGGTTGCAAGGCCTGCAGGTGCTGGACCAAAGCACCGGCCAACACTACACCCTGCCCGCGCGCCAGGCCGTCATGGCCCTGGGCCACAGCGCGCGCGACACCTTTTTGATGCTGCACCGCCGCGGTGTGCAGATGGACGCCAAGGCGTTTTCGATCGGTGTGCGCATCGAACACCCGCAAAGCGTGATCGACCGCGCGCGCTGGGGCCGCCACGCCGGCCACCCGCTCCTGGGCGCGGCCGACTACAAGCTGGTGCACCACGCGCACAACGGCCGCGCGGTTTACAGCTTTTGCATGTGCCCGGGCGGCACCGTGGTCGCGGCCACCAGCGAGCCGGGCCGCGTGGTCACCAACGGCATGAGCCAGTACTCGCGCGCCGAGCGCAACGCCAATGCGGGCATGGTGGTGGGCATCGACCCCAGCGACTTTCCGCAGCACGATCGCGCGGCCTGGATCGCGGCGTTTGGTGAGGCCGATGGCGCAACCTTGGCCGACGAGGCGCAGGCCTGCATGGCGCGCGGTCAGGTGCATCCGCTGGCCGGCATCGTGCTGCAGCGCCAGCTGGAAAGCCGCGCCTTCGAGGTGGGCGGCGCCAGCTACGAAGCGCCGGCGCAGCGTGTGGGGGACTTCCTGGCAGCGCGCCCCTCGACCCAGCTTGGCGCGGTGCAGCCCTCCTACAAACCGGGCATCCGACTGACCGACCTCGGCCAGGTGCTGCCCGACTACGCGGTCGAGGCCATGCGCGAGGCGCTGCCGGTCTTTGGCCGCAAGATCCGCGGCTACGACATGCCCGATGCGCTGATGACGGCGGTCGAGACCCGCACCTCCTCGCCCTTGCGCATGCCGCGCGGCGCGGACTTTCAAAGCGGCAACACCCCGGGCCTGTACCCCGCTGGCGAAGGCGCAAGCTACGCGGGCGGCATCCTGTCGGCGGGGGTCGACGGCATCAAGGTGGCGCAAGCCCTGGCGCTGGCAGCGGCCGGATGAGCCCCGCGCTCAGACCTGCACCAGGTGGTTGCGGATGGCGTAGCGCGTGAGGTCGGCCACCTTGTGCAGGCCGACCTTGCGCATGATGTTGCGCCGGTGCACCTCGACCGTGCTCGGGGCGATGCTGAGGTTGCGCGCGATTTCCTTGGAAGAGTAGCCATCGGCGATCAGGCACAGCACCTGCGACTCGCGCTCGCCCAAATGGGGGCTGGTGCCGTGCGCGCCGCCGTTTTTGCGCAGGTTGTCGACCATCACCGCGCCCGCAGCCGGACACAGGTAAGGACGGCCCGCGCCAGCGGCACGGATGGCCTGCAACAGCTCGTCCATGCTGCTTTGGGTCGACACAAAGCTGGTGGCGCCCGCCTGCATCATTTGCATCACGGAGCCCCGGTCGCACTCGGTGGAAAAAGCGACGATGCAGGGCCTGGGCTGCTGCTGCGCCAGATGGCGGGTCAGCGCGACATCGTGGCCCAGGCGCGGGTCCACCCCCATCACCACCACATCCGGACGCGCGCTTGCGTTCAGGTTTTGCAAAATGGTTTCGTCATCGGCACAGCCCACGAGCGCCATGTCGGCGTGGCTGCGCAACACGGCGGCCACGCCCTCGGCGATGACTTTGTGTTTCCCGTACAACAAAACGCGTAAGGCCATGCTGGTATCTCCCTGTTGTCCGCGTGTCGGTGGCCCCGTTTTGGTGGCCACCACACGCGCTGTGGCGTGTGGTGGCCAGTCTATGGACCTGCGGCCTTCACATCTGTGCGAGGACCGACATTGACCGAGGGCGAACGCACTGCACTCACTGCGAGGGCAAGGCACGCGGCGCTGCGCCCTCGGGCGTGGGCATCAGGGCGCACGGCATGGTCAGTTGCGTGCAATGCGCCAGCGCCGACTGCAGGTGCTCGTAGGCGGCTTGCGAATGGCGGCATGACAGGCTGGCATGGTGCAAGGCGGCGCGAAACGCCTGCCGCTCGTGCAGGCGCATGGCTTCCTTGTTGCACTGGTAGGCGTGCAGCATTTCCTGCGCAGCGCAGCGGTAAATTTCGGCCAGCGCGTGGGCGACATCATGGCCGGGCAATTCAATGGGGGCGTTCATGGTGGCTCCTGGATCGGGTGGGGGTCAAACATGCATGGGCAAGGGCCAATGCCGGGGCCGGCCTCAGACCAGGCCGTGCTGCTGCATGTACAGCATGAGGGCCATGCGGCCCGGACAGTTGAGCTTCTGGTAGATGTGGTGCAGGTGCAGCTTGGCTGTCCCCTCACTGATCGACAGATGGGTGGCGATTTTCTTGTTGGGCCAGCCCTGAACCACCATGCGGGCCACATCGACCTCGCGCGGGGTCAGTGCATGCACCGCCTGCTGGCGGCTTTTGTGCCGGTCCAGCAACAGGGCCATGGTCTTGACCGTGAGGTCCTGGTCGAGCGCGGTCTGGCCGGCGTGCACCTTGCGGATGCTGTCGGCCAGATCGTGGTGCGAACGCTGCTTGGAGACCAGGCCCTGCACCCCGAGGTCCAGGGCGCGCATGACCTCTTTGAGCGCGGCCGAGGTGAACAGGACCGGCCGGGCGCGCCGGCCTTCGGCCTGCATGTCCGCGATCACATCGACGCCATGGCGCCCCTGCAGGGCCAGTTCCATGACCAGGCAGTCCGGGTCCCATTGCCGCACCGCCGCCAGCGCCGACGCACCATCCTGCACACAGGCCTGCACCTGCAGGTCCGGGCAGGCGGTCAATTGCATGCACAAGCCCTCGAGCATGACCGGGTGAGGGTCAGCCAACACCAGGCGGATGGGGGACGTGCTTGAATCGATGGGTCGGTGCAGTGCAGGCATGCCTGGAGCTTAGGCAGGGGCTCTGCGCGGCCCAATACAGCGAATGCGGGCGGGTCTACCTGGCTCTCGGTATAGACCGTTCGCTGTAGCACCCAAGAATTACTCCACCGTCACGCTTTTTGCCAGATTTCGGGGTTTGTCCACATCGGTGCCGCGCGCGCAGGCCGTGTGGTAACTCAAGAGCTGCAGCGGCACCACGTGCAGGATGGGCGAGAGCACGCCGTAGTGCTCGGGCATGCGGATCACATGCACCCCCTCGCTGCTCTCGATTTGGGTGCCACCGTCGGCCAGCACATACAGCACACCGCCGCGCGCGCGCACTTCCTGCATATTGCTCTTGAGCTTTTCCAAGAGCTGGTCGTTGGGCGCCACCGTGACCACCGGCATGGCGCTGGTCACCAGCGCCAGCGGGCCGTGCTTGAGTTCGCCGGCGGCGTAGGCCTCGGCGTGGATGTAGGTGATCTCCTTGAGCTTGAGGGCACCCTCGAGCGCGATCGGGTAGTGCGTGCCGCGGCCCAGGAAGAGCGCGTTTTCTTTGCTCGTGAAATCCTCGGCCCAGCTGATGAGCTGCGGCTCCAGCGCCAGCACCGCCTGCAGCGCAGCCGGCAGGTGGCGCATGGCCTTGATGTGGGCGGCTTCTTCGGCCTCGCTCAGGCGGCCATGGACCTGCGCCAGCGCCAACGTCAGCAAGAACAGGCCGGCCAGCTGGGTGGTGAAGGCCTTGGTCGAGGCCACGCCGATTTCGGCGCCGGCGCGCGTCACATAAGCGTGCTTGCATTCGCGCACCATGGCGCTGGTGGACACGTTGCAAATCGTCAGCGTTTGCGTCATGCCCAGGCTTTGCGCGTGGCGCAGCGCGGCCAGGGTGTCGGCGGTCTCGCCGCTTTGGGTGATGGTGACGACCAGGGTCTTGGGGTCGGGCACCGAGTCGCGGTAGCGGTATTCGCTGGCGATCTCGACCTGGCAGGGCACCTGGGCGATGGCTTCGATCCAGTACTTGGCCACGCAGCCGCTGTAGTAGCTGGTGCCGCAGGCCAGGATCAGCACCTTGTCGATGGCCTTGAAGGTGCTGTAGGCGCCGTCGCCAAACAGCTCGGGCGTGATGCCTTCGACCCCCTCGAGCGTGTCGGCGATGGCGCGCGGCTGCTCGAAGATTTCCTTTTGCATGTAGTGGCGGTAGGGCCCCAGATCCGCTGCGCCGCTGTGGGCGTGCACGGTTTTCACCGCGCGGGTCACGGCCTGGTGCTCGCGGTCCACCACCCAGTATTTGCCCAGCTGGATGTCCACCACATCGCCCTCTTCGAGGTAGACGATCTGGTCGGTCACGCCGGCCAGGGCCATGGCGTCACTGGCCAAAAAGGTCTCGCCCTGGCCCACGCCCAAAATCAGCGGCGAGCCGGCGCGCGCACCGATCACGCGCTGCGGCTCGTCCTTGTGGAACACCGCGATCGCATAAGCCCCGTGCAGTTGGCGCAGGGCGGTTTTGACGGCGTCGAACAGGTCCCCGTTGTACAGGCTGTCGACCAGGTGCGCGATGACCTCGGTGTCGGTCTGGCTGGCGAACACATAGCCCTTGGCCTGCAGCGCGGCGCGCAGCTCTTCGTGGTTTTCGATGATGCCGTTGTGCACCAGGGCCACGCGCCCCGGCTTGCCTTCGACCGCGCCCGTGCCGTGGCTGAAGTGCGGGTGCGCGTTGTGCACCGCAGGCACGCCGTGCGTGGCCCAGCGCGTGTGGGCGATGCCGGTGCCACCTTCGATGTGGTCGGTGCTCACCTGGTCCATGAGTTCGGCCACGCGCGCGGTGCTGCGCGCGCGCTGCAAGCCGCCGCTGCCGCCCAGACTGGCCGCGTGCACGGCGACGCCGCAGGAGTCATAACCCCGGTATTCGAGCCGTTGCAGGCCCTGCACCAGCACGGGAACGATGTTGCGATGGGAGACGGCGCCGACGATGCCACACATGGGAAAACACTCCTGGGTCGATGGAATGGGGGCATGGTAGGCAAGCCCGATCGAAATTTCAGATCATTTTTTTCTTATTCATGAACTTTTTGTTCAAATAAATCACATGACGGTTTTTTATTTCATTTAATATGATTTCATGGAATTTTCAGAACTTGACGACATCGACCTCCAATTGCTGCGGACGCTCCAAGAAGACGCCAGCCTGAGCAATGTGGCCCTGGCCGAACGGGTGCATGTGTCGGCCCCGACCTGTTTGCGACGCGTCAAGCGCCTGGTGGACGGCGGCTGGATCGAGCGCCAGGTGGCCGTCCTCAGCCGCGACAAGCTGGGGCATGGCCTACAGGCTTTTGTGGAGGTCACGCTCGACCGCCAGGGCGCCGAGCATGTGGCCGCGTTCGAGGCCCGTGCCGTGGCCGACGAGGCCGTGCAGCAGTGCTGGCGTGTGTCCCCAGGGCCGGATTTCGTGCTGCTGGTGCAGGCCGTCGACATGCCGGCTTACCTGTTGCTCACCCAGCGCCTGTTCACCCAAGACGCGAACGTGCGCAATGTGAAGGCCTTCTTCGCGACCAAGCGCGCCAAGTTCGGCACGCAGATCGCGCTGCCCGCGCGCTGAAGCGCGTCACTTTTTCTTTTGCGGGCGTTGCCAGTTGGCCACGCTGAGCTGCTTGCCGCGCGCCACGCTCAAAGCGCCGGGCTCGGTGCTCTTGGTGATGGTGGAGCCGCCGCCCACGGTGCCGCCCGCGCCGATCGTCACGGGGGCCACCAGCACGCAGTTGCTGCCGATGTGCACATCGGCTTCGATCACGGTGCGGTGCTTGTTGGCACCGTCGTAATTGGCGGTGATGCTGCCCGCACCGTAGTTGACCCGCTCGCCCACGGTGGCATCGCCCAGGTAAGCCAGGTGGTTGGCCTTGGCGCCACGCGCCAGCGTCGAGTTCTTGACCTCGACGAAGTTGCCGATGTGCACCTCGGCGCCGAGCTCTGCCCCAGGGCGCAGCCGCGCGAAGGGACCCACCAGCGCGCCCTCGCCCACGCGCACGCCGAGTTGCTCGCCGTCGATGTGGGTGAAGGGGTGAATCACCGCCCCGGCTTCGATGCGGCAGTTGGCCAGCACGCAGTGGGCGCCGATCTTCACGCCCTCGCCGAGTTCCACGCGGCCTTCGAAGATGCAGTTCACATCGATCTGCACGTCCTGCGCGCAGACGAGTTCGCCGCGCAGATCGAAGCGTGCGGGGTCGATCAGGCGCACGCCCGCTTCCATGAGCGCGCGGGCCTGGCGCTGCTGACAGGCGCGCTCGAGCTCGGCCAGCTGCAGGGGGCTGTTGACGCCCGCGACCTCGGCCGTGTCGCTGATCTGGTGCGCGACCACCGGCACGCCCTCGGCCTCGGCGAACTTGACGACATCGGTCAGGTAGTACTCCTGCTGCGCGTTGCGGTTGTCCAGGCGCGCGAGCCAGGCTTTGAGGCGGCGCGCGGGCACGGCCATGATGCCGCTGTAGATTTCGCGGATCGCGCGCTGCGCCTCGTCGGCGTCCTTGTGTTCAACGATGGCGTGCACCTGACCGCTGGGGCTGCGCACGATGCGGCCGTAGCCCGTGGGGTCGGTCAACTCGATGGTCAGCAGCGCCAGGCGCTCGCCGCCGCTGGCCGCCACCAGTTCGCGCAGGGTCTCGGCGCGCGTGAGCGGCACATCGCCCGAGAGCACGACCACGGTGCCGTCGTCGGGCAGGTGCGGCACGGCCTGCTGCACCGCATGGCCGGTGCCCAGCTGGGGCATCTGGCGTGCGAACTGCAGGCCGCTGTCGCCATAGGCCTGTCGCAAGGCGCCCTCGACCTGCTCGGCGCCATGGCCGGTGATGACGATGGTGTGGCGCGCCTGCAGCTGGCGTGCGGTGTCGACCACATGCCGCACCAAAGCCTTGCCTGCCAGGGTTTGAAGCACCTTGGGTAGACTGCTTTTCATGCGCGTGCCCTTGCCGGCCGCCATGATCACCACATCGAGCGCTGTTGCCATACCGTGTTCCCTTTGCTTTCAGGAATTATCCGCCATCGACTCTGCGCGCTGCTGCTGGGCACGCTCTTGCTGGGCGCCTGCAGCGCGGTCAAGGTCGGCTACAGCCAGGCGCCGGCGCTGCTGTATTGGTGGCTCGATGGCCATGTCGATTTCAGCGAGGCGCAGGGCCCGCGCGCACGCGAAGCGCTGGACCAGCTGCAGGCCTGGCACCGCGTGCAAGAGCTGCCGGCCTACGCCGAGTTGCTCGGGCGCATGGCCACGCTGGCCGACGGCCCGGTCACCGAGGCCCAGGCCTGCCAGCTCAGCCAGCAGGTGCAGCAGCACCTGGCACGGCTGGCCGACGAGGCCGCCCGGCAGGCGACGCCGGTGGCGCGAACGCTGGACGCGCGCCAGCGCCAGCACCTGACCGGCCACTGGGCCCGCAAGAACGCGAAGTGGCAAGACGAATGGCTCAAGGGCCCGCCCGAGCAGCGCCTGCAGCGCCGCGTCGACAAGGCCGCCGAGCGCTACGCCGATTTCTACGGGCCGCTCACGCCCGCACAGACCGCGCTGGTGCGCCGCCATGTGACGCAGTCGGCCTGGACGCCCGAGTGGGGCCAGCAGGAAATGCGGCGGCGCCAGAAAGCCGTACTGGACGCGCTGACCGCCATCGAGCAAGAGGCGCTCGGTGCCCAGGAGGCCGAAGCGCGGCTGCGCGGCCTGTGGGGCCAGTTCATGAACCCGCCGGCGCCGGCCGACCGCGAACGCCAGCAGGCCTGGCTCGCGCAGGGCTGCCAGAACATCGCCGAACTGCACAACAGCACCACGCCCGAGCAGCGCCAGCGCGCCGCGCGGCGCCTGCGCGCCTACGAAAAAGACCTGCGCGAACTGGCCGGCAGGTCTTGAAGGGGGCCCACCCGACGGGTGGGTGCAGGGGCAGGCTCAGTCCTGCAGCGCTTTCCACATGGCCATGTCGCGCTCGGCGGTCCAGATGCGCGGGTGCTTGATGCCGCTGGCTTCGTCGTAGGCGCGGGTCACGTCAAAGGGCAGGCAGTGCTCATAGATGAAGACATGGCCGAAGATCGGGTCCATGCTCTTGCGCGCATGGGCCATCGCGGCCTTGAGGTCCATGCCCGCGGCCACGGCTTCCTGGCCGGCTTTGTACAGCGTCTCGACCCACAGCTTGGTGTAGTCCAGCGCCTTGTTGACGTTGGCATTGCCCTTCATGGCTTCGCCGCGGCCGGGCACGATGAACTCGGGCTTGAGCGCACGCAGGGCTTCGAGCGTGGCCGGCCACTCCTCGAGCTGGGCGTCACCGGTGTAGACGCCGGCTTCGTACTCGACCAGGTCGCCGCTGTAGAGCACTTTTTCTTCTTCCACCCAGGCGATGGTGTCGCCCTTGGTGTGGCCCGGGCCCGGGTGCCAGATCTGCACCACCACGCCGCCCAGGTTGATGCTGAGCTTGCCGGGCACTTCGCCCTTCGTGGGGTTGCCGCCGCCCACCACCATGGTTGGCCAGGTCAGGCCGGGCACGCTGTCGGCGCCGCGGAACAGGCGCGGGAAGCGCTCCATCTCGCTCTTCATGTCCTGCGCGCCGCGCTCCTGGATCAACTCCAGCGTGCCTTGGCTGGCGATGATCTCGGTCGCGCCTTCGGCGGCGTAGGCGTAAGCACCCAGCACGCGCACCGCGTGGTAATGCGTGAGCAGCACGTACTTGATCGGCAGGTCGCTGACGGTGCGGATCTTCTTGATCAGGTCCTGCGCCATGGCCGGGGTGGCGGTGGTGTCGCTGACCAGGATGTAGCGGTCGCCAATGATCACGCCCGAGTTCGGGTCGCCCTCGGCGGTGTAGGCCCAGCAGTGCTGGCTGAGCTGCTCGAAGGTGACTTTCTTTTCGGTCAGGTCGGCCTGACTCGCAAAGGCTTTTTGGGGGGCGTGGGCCATGGGGATCTCTCCAATTCGGTGGGGTCGCGGAATTTTACCTAAACGAAATCGATTACGGATAGTTAAATTATCGCAGGCCATGCTCCAGCATCGCCACGACTTCCTCGGCGAACTGCGCGTAGCTCATGGGCCCACCCGGGCGCAGCCAGGTGAAGGTCCAGTTGATCATGCCCAGGAGCATCATGGTCACCGCGGTCTGGTTGGTGGCGTTCAGGCGCTCGGGGTAGGCGCGGCGCAAAAAGCGCGTCATGGCGGCCACGATGTCGCGCTGGCGGTCGAGCACCCGCTCCCGCGGCGAAGCACCCAGTGCGGCGTCGGGCTCGTCGCTCAGGAACTTGGTGTCGTTGAGCAGCGCCGCATGGCGCGTGGCCGCGCTTTCGTATTCCTGCAAAAAGGCGCGCACCAGCTCGTGCAGCGCGGCGCGGTCGTCCAGGTTCAGGCGCTGGGCGCGGGCCTCGGTCTGCGCGATCAGCGTGAGCAGGCGCTGGGTGTGGCGGTCCAGCAGGTCAAACAGGATCGCGTCCTTGCTCTCGTAGTAGTGGTACAGGCGCGCCTTGGAGGTGCCGCAGGCGGCGGCGATCTCGTTCATGCTCGCCGCCGGGTAGCTGCGCTCGGCAAAGCACTGCGCCGCGATGTCGAGGATGGCGTCGCGCTTGAGGTCGTGGGTGGCGGATTTGGGTCGGGCCATGGGTGTTGCAAGGGTTCAGACCGGCCAGACCACGCCGTTGTCGTTGAGGATGGCATCCAGCGGCTGGTCGTGCGGCTCGGGCTCGAAGTCGTCCACATAGCCGTTGGTGTAGCCCAGGCCCACGGTGAAGGGCTTGGGCTGCAGCGCGGCCAGCGTGCGGTCGTAAAAGCCGCCGCCGTAGCCCAGGCGGTAGCCACCGGCGCTGTAGCCCACGCAGGGCACGAACAAGAGCGTGGGCACGATCAGCTCGGTGTCTTTGGGTTTGGGAATGCCGTAGGCGTCTTCTTCCATCGGGCAGCCCGGGTACCAGGCGTGAAAGGTCAGGGTCTTGTGCTGCTTGTTGACCACCGGCAGGCCGATGCGCCGGCGCAGCGGCTCGTCCAGCAATTCACCGTCCTCTTTCCAGCGGTGCAGCGCGGGCAGCGGGTCAAATTCGCCCTTGATCGGCCAGTAGGCACCGATCACCGTGTCGGGCCGGCCCACCAGCCAGATGCGCATGACCCGCTGCAGTGCCTCGGCGCGCGCCAGGCGGTCGGGCAGATTCAACCTGGCCTGAACCAGGTCTTGGCGCAAGGCCTTTTTGGCTTGTGCTTTGTCCATAATCGGGCATGCCTTCTTTCAAGCGATTGCCTTCGATTCTGACACTGCTCGGTGTCCTGTCCCTGACCGCCTGCGCCTCGCTGGCGCAAAACCGTGGCGACGACGCCCTGCTCGAGATGCAGCAGGCCTTTCGCCGCGCCGACAAAGCCCGCCTCGCCAACCTGCTGCCCCAGGTGCAGGGCCACCCCCTCGAACCCCTGGCCGCCTACTGGGAGCTGCGCACGCGCCTGGACACCGCCAGCGAGGGCGAGATCCAGACCTTCATGCAGCGCTACGCGGGCAGCTACTACGAAGACCGCCTGCGCAACGACTGGCTGCTGCAGGCGGGCAAGCGCCGCGACTGGAGCACGATCGCCAACGAACACCCCAAGTACCGCATGGGCGACGACCGCGAACTGCGCTGCTACGCGCTGGCCGCCGAGGCGATCCTGCGCAAGACCGATGTGACCCAGGAGGCGCTCAAGCTCTGGCAGGCCCAGCGCGAGGCCGACGACGGCTGCACCTGGCTGGCCGAGCACCTGCATTCGGGCCGCAAGATCAACGGCCTGGACCTCTGGCGCAAGGCCCGCCTGGCCATGGACGCCAACCGGCCCAAGGCCGCCAAGGACGCGGTCGACATCGAGGCGCCGCGCCTGTCCGAGCAGGTCAGCCTGATCTTCAACGACCCGGCCAAATACCTCGACAAACGCCTGGTGGCCGTGACGCGCAACCGCAAGGAACTCGCGGTGCTCGCGCTGATCCGCCTGGCGGCCAGCAACCCCGACAAGGCCGCCCACCTGCTCGAGGAGCGCTGGGGCCTGATGCTGAGCGCCGAGGAAAAAAACTGGACCTGGGGCGTGATCGGCAAGCAAGCCGCCTTCAGGCTGCAGGACAACGCCAGCGAATACTTCGGCAAGGTGCGCCAGGACAGCGACCTGCCCGAGGAGCTGCTGGCCTGGAAGGTGCGCGCCGCGCTGCGTGCGGGCCAATGGCGCCAGGTGCTCAGCGCCACCGAGGCCATGGGCGAGGCCCAGCGCCAGGACCCGAGCTGGGTCTACTGGCGCGCCCGCGCGCTGCAGGCCACCGCCAGCAGCGAGACCCAGCGCCAGGAGGCGCTGCTGCTGCTGCGCGGCATCGCCAGCGTGCGCGGCTTTTACGAGCAGCTCGCGCTCGAAGAACTCGGCCAGCCCCTCACCGTGCCCGAGCGCCCCGCCGCACTCACGCCGCCTGAAAAAGCCCAGGCGCAGGCCAACCCGGGCCTGCAGCGCGCTTTGCACGCCATCCAGATCGGTCTGCGTGCCGAAGGCAACCGCGAGTGGAACTACACCACCAACCTGCACACGCCCGGCGGCATGGGCGACCGCGAACTGCTGGCCGCCGCCGATCTGGCCTGCCAGCGCCAGGTCTGGGACCGCTGCATCAACACCAGCGAGCGCACCAAGGGCGTGATCGACTTCGAGCAGCGCTTTCCCATGCCCCTGCGCGAGACGGTGGTGCGCCGCGCCAACGCGATCGGCCTGGACCCGGCCTATGTGTATGGCCTGATCCGCCAGGAAAGCCGCTTCATCATGGACGCGCGCTCGCACGTGGGCGCTTCGGGCCTGATGCAGGTCATGCCCGCCACCGCCAAATGGACCGCCAAAAAAATTGGCCTGAGTGGCTTCACCCCCGAGCAGATCACCGACAAGGAAACCAATGTGGCCATTGGCACCGGCTACCTCAAGCTGGTGCTCGACGACTTCGGCGGCTCCATGCCCATGGCCGCGGCCGCCTACAACGCCGGGCCGGGCCGCCCGCGCGTCTGGCGCAACGGGCCCTTGCTCGAAGCCGCGATCTGGGCCGAGAACATCCCCTTCCATGAAACCCGCGACTATGTGAAGAAGGTGCTGTCCAACACCACCAACTACGCGGCCCTCCTCACGGGCAAGCCGCAGTCGCTCAAGGCCCGCCTGGGCCTGGTGGGCCCGCGCTCGGCCATGGCGCCGGCCGAAAACACCGAGCTGCCCTGATCAGGTGCGGGCCACCTGCACCAGGCAGTCGTAAAACGAGGGCGCGCGCCCCAGGTCGGTCAACTTCTGGTGCGTGAGCTCGTTCACATTGGTGCCGTTCAAGCCCAGCTTGCGCCACCAGATGCCCAAGCCGTTGACCACACCCGGTCGGGCGCGGGCGCTCACGCGTGCGGTGCACAGATAGCGGCCCCGGTCGTTGAAGACCGCCACCGGCGCACCGTCTGAGATGCCGCGCGCGGCGGCGTCCTGCGGGTGGATTTCGAGCACGGGCTCGGCCTCGATGTCGCGCAGGCTTTGCACATTGACGAAGCTGGAGTTGAGGAAGTTGCGCGCCGGCGGCGAGATCATGGCCAGCGGGTGACGCGGGTCGCTGCCGATCGGCTCGTGGTTGGGCAGGTGGTCGGGCAGGCCGTCCAGCCCCTGGTCGGCCAGGCGCTGGCTGAAAAATTCGCACTTGCCCGAGGGCGTCGGGAAACCGCCCTCGGCAAACGGGGCGTCGGGCAGCGGCAGGCTCGCAAAGCCGTGTTCGAGCAGGACTTCGAAATCCTGCGCATCGCCGATCGCGCTGCGGCACAGCTGCTCGTCGCTGTCGGCAAAGCAGGGCTCGTCAAAGCCCATGCGCGCCGCCAGGGCGCGGAAGATGTCGGTGTTGGTGCGCGAGAGCCCCACCGGCGCGATCGCCGGGCGATTCAGCAGCACGTCGGTGTGGCCGTAGCTGGTGTGGATGTCCCAGTGCTCGAGCTGGGTGGTGGCGGGCAGCACGATGTCGGCGTGGTCGGCGGTGTCGGTCAAAAAGTGCTCGAGCACCACGGTGAACAGGTCCTCGCGCGCAAAGCCCTGCACCACGCGGCCCGAATGCGGCGCCACCGCCACCGGGTTGCTGTTGTAGACAATCAGCGCCTCGATCTTGGGGCCAAAGTCGGGTGACGCTTCGCGCAGCAGGTCGTCGCCAATCGTGCTCATATTGACTGTGCGCGGGCGGCGCTCGCCCAGCAGGTCGGGCCGCTGCAGCGGGGCGCGGCGCACCGGGAAGTGACCCGAATTCGACATCAGCAGGCCACCCGCGCGGTGCCGCCAGGCGCCGGTCAGCGCGGGCAGGCAGACGATGGCGCGCACCGCGTTGCCGCCGCCGCGCACACGCTGCATGCCGTAGTTCAGGCGGATGGCCGCGGGCCGGGTGGTGCCCCAGTCGCGCGCCAGGCGGCGGATTTGCTCGACCGGCACGCCGCACACCTGCGCCGCGCGCTCGGGCGGCCATTGCAAGGCACGTGCGCGCAGCGCATCCCAGCCCAGGGTGTAACGGTCGATGTAGTCCTGGTCGAGCCAGCCGTGCACGATGAGCTCGTGCATCAGCGCCAGCGCCAGCGCCGCGTCGGTGCCGGGCAAGAGCGCGATGTGCTCGTGGCATTTGTCGGCGGTTTCGCTTTGGCGCGGGTCGATGCACACCAGCCGCGCGCCGCGGCGCTTGGCCTCTTGCGCCAGGCGCCAGAAATGCAGGTTGCTGCCGATCGAATTGCTGCCCCAGATCACGATGAGCTGGGACTCGGCAAAGTGCTCGACCTTCATGCCGACCTTGTTGCCCAGGGTCTGGGTGAGCGCCTCGGCGCCGGCCGAGGCGCAGATGGTGCGGTCCAGCAGCGAGGCGCCGAGCTTGTGAAAAAAGCGCGCCGAGATCGACTCGCCCTGCACCAGGCCCATGGTGCCGGCGTAGCTGTAGGGCAGGATGGCCTCGGGGTCGCGCGCGGCGATCGCCTGCAGGCGGCGGGCGATCTCGTCGAGCGCCTCGTCCCAGGAAATCGGCGTGAACTGGCCCGCACCCTTGGGGCCGATGCGCCGCAGGGGCGTGAGCACGCGCTCGGGGTGGTAGGTGCGCTCGGTGTAGCGCGTGACCTTGGTGCAGAGCACGCCGTCGGTCAGCGCATGGTCGGGGTTGCCCTGCACCTTGGTCGCGCGACCGTGCTCGACGGTGGTCAGCAAGGCGCAGGTGTCGGGGCAATCGTGCGGGCAGGCGCCGCGCACCACGGTGGGGGCTGGGGCATTCATGCGGTCATTGTGGCGCAGCGGCGCGCGCGCGTCAGGGCCGGCGCCCGGCCAGGCAGCTGGCGACCTGCGCCTGGCCGCGCTGCCAGCAGGGGCTGGGGGTGTCGGGGTCGTGGCGCGGAATGCCGCCTTGGTCGATGCGCGCCACATGGGTGTCAAAGCCGGCAGCGCCCTGCGCATCGAGGCGCAGGCGCAGCACCCAGCCCAGGCGCTGGGCCGCGTTGTCGGTTTCCTTCATGACGAAGTTGCCCACGCTGTAGATGATGGGCTTGCCCTGGTGGAACTCGATGTCCTGCGTGACGTGCGGGTGGCCGCCGACCACCGCGTCGGCGCCGGCCTCGATCATGGCGCGCGCCAGGCTTTTTTGCCGGGCGTTGGCCAGCGGCTCGTTCTCCCAGCCCCAGTGCATGAACGGGATCACCAGGTCGGCGCGGTGCACGGTGCGCGCGCGGCGGATGTCATGGACCACCTGCTCGTCCTCGCTCCAGGCGATGCCGGGCGCATCGTGCCGGGCCTCGAAGCTGCGCGGCATGAACTCGTTGTAGCTCAGGATGGCGATGCGCAGGCCGCCGCGCTCGGCGATCCAGGGCGTGTGCGCCTCGGTGAGGTCCATGCCGCCGCCGGCCTGCGCAAGCCCGGCGCCTTTGAGCAGGCCCAGCATTTCGGCGAAGGCCGCGCGGCCAAAGTCGCCCGAATGGTTGTTGGCCAGGGTCACGCCGTCGAGGTGGCGGCGCAGCACCGGCAGCACGCGCGGGTGGGCGCGGAAGGTGTAGTTCTTGCCCGCCGGCTCGCCGACCGTGGCGACCACGCACTCGAGGTTGGCCAGGCGCAGATCGGCCTGGGCAAAGAGCGGCGCAAAACTGGCCAGCGGGTCGCCGCCGCGCGCGATCAGCGCACCCGCCGCGTCGTCGAGCGTGGTGTCGCCCGCGAACACCAACGTCACGCCGCCCGCCGGCTGCGCCAGCGCCTGGGCCGGCACCAGCGCGCACAGCGCGAGCGCCCAGGCGCACAGCCCGCGCCTCATGGCCGCACCCCGTGCAAGTGGCATTGGTAAATCAGCTCGCGCTCCATCGGCCCGGCATACAGGCGCTGCTCGCCCGTCAGCGGCAGCGGGCCGCTGTGGCCGGCGGGGGCGAAAGGCGGCAGGTATTTGGCCTGCTGGATCAAGAGTGGCTGCGGGGCGGCGCTCATGTAGACGTAGAGCGCGATGCGGTCGATGCGCTCGCCCTCGCCCACCAGCACCGGCTGGAAGTGAAAGCGCCCGAATTCCCCCACCGGCTGGGCGGGCACGCGGTAGGGGTCGGTGACCGGGCGGGCCTCGACGGTGCTGGTGCGCCCGGCGTACGTCAGCTCGCAGCGCAGCAGCGGCGCGGCCTGCGCGCCGGCGCCCACCAGCAAGGCCGCGCCCAGCAGCCAGCTTGTCCATCCACCGCGTGTTTGCATCGCGGGATTGTGCCCTGGCCCACCGAGGCCCCCTGTACGGTCGACGACAGTGAAAACCCGCCCCTTCGAGCGCCCCGGGCGTTGGCAAGGTTGAGAGCGAGCGGCTAGACTGCCCGCATGCGACTGATC
>JACCDX011485619.1_pt1 | contig 22356 bp, 23 predicted proteins | sample 7449681 | NCBI WGS metagenome assembly JACCDX01 (sample SAMN15323450, study PRJNA562643) | freshwater metagenome | isolation source: river surface water | place: USA:Blue River Watershed | collected 2017-08-18
GGACCGTGCGATCACCACACCCGCATTGCGCACCTCGGGCGCGAGCAGTGCGATATACCCCCCCCATGCGGCGCTCCACGCCCCTTCGTTGATCACCCGCCCAATGGAACCCTGGCGCTCGAATCGGTATTTGCCGGCCCAGAAATGGGCATCGGAGATCTGGTGGGTTGTGGCGGTCAGTGCCCCCACATCCACTTGGGCGGTCGGCGAAAAATAAATGCCTTGCGGGTTGCTGATGAAAACATGGCCTGGTGCCGTTATCTTGCCGAAAATTTGGCTCGGCTGGAGATCGCTCACCCGGTTTAAGGTGACCGCCTGGGCGTTGGGCTGGTCAAATTCCAGTCGCGCAGCCTGCCCGAGGTTAAAGTTTTGCCAATTGATCACCGCCGCTTGACTGGTTTGACGCACCGTCATGCTCGCGGTTTGGGCGTTGACCGTTTGCGCAATCGTGGCCGCGCCATGGGCGACCACTCCCCCTTGGGGCAAGGCATGCATGGCGGGGGGCGATTGGGCGCCAATACCCCCGCTGCCAAAGGCCAGCCCCAGAATCATGGATGCGGAGAATCCGCTGCTGATGGATCGGGTCGGGCGGCCCGAGCGACCCTTGCGGGAAGATTTCGCCGTCTCAGGCACGGCCTTCCAGCACTGGGACTGGCACGACCACTGAGTCTGAAAAATACGGTTCATCGCCACAACCCGATGAATTAGTACGTCACCGTTGCGTTGAACCAGCCGCGGTCGCGCTCAAGGGTGCCATCACCGTCCATTCCGGTGTTGGTGTTGCGCAGCGGGTTGAGCCCCATTCGGCGCGCCACGGTCAGCTTGAGCTCAACTCCCGTCAACGCTTGCCAAGCCACAGCGACCCCGCGCCCTTTGAGCGTGGTCGAGGTCAGCCCGGCCGGTAGTTCGTTGGGTTTGGCCGTGCTCAGTCGCCCCTGGTCATAAAAGGCCGTGACCGTCCAGCTCTGCCCCAGCCGCTGGCGTAGCTCAAGGGTCGCGATATCCCCCCGGGAACCGCCCCCCTCGCTCGAGGGGTAGGCGCGGACGCCATTGGCGCCCCCTAAATAGATTTTTTCGGACGAATCCAAGTTTTTGTTCGCCCACTGTGTGCTGGCCGAGACGTAAAAGCTCAGCTTGGGGGTGATGGCCTGCTGCCGACTCAAACTCAGGTTCGTTTTGCGAAACTTCCCCGCCGTTTGCGGGCCTGCCGCGTCCTGGGCTTGGTGAGGCGATTGATCCAAGTTCACGCGTCCGCCTGACGCAGCAAGGGTCAGGTTGTTGAAACCGCCGCCCCCCCATGGGTCGTACGCATTGAAATTCAGACTCACGTTGGAGACTTGGAGGGTGTAGTTCGAGGCCGTCGCCCCATTGGCCAGGTTCAAGAAGCTTTTTTGATCATGAACAAAGTGGATGCTGAGGTTTTGCAGCTGACTGCGGACAAGGGGGTAGCTCAGGTCCAGGCCCGTCGCGCTGGCGGCACCCTTGGCGGCCAATTTTTCAAAGTCGCCCACGAGTTGGTAATTCAGGTAGGAGCGATGCCAACCCACGCGCAGGCCGTCATAGCCCAGCGGCACACTCCACGCCATACGGCCGTATTGACTCCCTTGCGTGTGGAGGCCATTGACGAGGAGTTGATCGCCCCATCCCAAGAGGCTGTTGAGCATGAAGTTGAGACTCTGGCGCTGGGCTCCCGTGGCGCGCGCGCCGAAGTTATCGGCGTAGAAATGGGTCACCAGCAAATCGGCATCCGTCACGTTCAAGGCCAAGTCGGTTTGGCCTGGCTTTTTCCCCTCCACCAAATTGCCCGTTGCGTCAATGCCAGGCAGGTCATCCAGCAGCAACAGCGCCCGATCGAGCTGCTTGGCGTTGAGCAAAGCCCCTCGGGGTTGGGCACGCTCGACCGTCGAAAAAATGCGTGAGGCGGCAATCCGTTGTGACGGTTTTCCGGTGAGGGAGATTTCGCCAAACTGTGCCTCCACAATTTGGAGGGTCACCCGGCCCGAATCAATCGCTTGTTTGGGAAAAAATGCGCGAACCACCCATCCGGCTTCACGGTAGGCAGCGGAAACCGCTTGGGCCGCTTCTTGCAAGCCGTCAAACGACAGCGGGCGATTTAAAAAGGGGGCGACCACTTGATTCAAGGCCTCTTGGCTCAAAAGCGTATTGCCCTGAAATTCGAAGGCCGTGACCGTCACCGTCACAGCGTCACGCGCGGGGGGGCTTGGGGGCTGCGGTTCTGGACGGTTGCGCAGGGGGGCGTCGGGCCGCGCGCGAAGTCCTTGCTCGGTTTGTCGCTGTAAGGCGCCCGCGTCAATATTGGCCGTCGCGGCAATGGCATGGCCAGCCAATGCCAGCAGTCCGCCAAGAGCGAACAAAGAGGGCGTACGAGAGGGGAAAGAATTCATGCGGCTGGACGGAAATTGACCCGCCTGAATTCTGATTTTTTATAACGGTGATTCTTAACAAAACATCACAAATGAAACCGAATTTAATAACCCAACTCCACGTCATGCAGTATTTGATAACCAAAGTTGCGCATGGATTCGATCACAATCCCCTCGACGCCCGCGTCGGAGAGCTTTTTGCGAAGCCTGGCGATACGCATGGCAATGCTGGACTTCATCGAATCGTCCATTTCGATGTCGAGCATTTCCGCAATCTGCCATGCTGCCAATTTTCCAGAGGGGGCGCGGGCAAAAGCGGTCAGCAACATGGCCTCCGTGGTCGTTAACCGCACCACCCCTTGCGGACCGGTCACCTCCAACTTGTTTAACACCAAGCCTTGCTCGGGGTTGAACTGCTTGGATTTAGAGGCTTGATTCTTGCGCGCAAAACTGCGAATGGCCGCACTGAGCTCCGCCAGGACAACGGGTTTGGTGATGTAGAAATCTGCACCGCTGTCGTAGCCAATGATTTTGTCATCGATGTCTGAGCGAGCCGAGACCATGATGATCCCAACCAGGGGCTGCGCCTTGCGAATGCGACGCGCGAGGCTCATGCCGTCTTCGCCGGGCAAATTGATATCGATCAAAAAAATATCCGCCGACTCACCGCCCGCCACATCTTCCAGTTCTTCTGCGCAAGAAATGCCCATGACATGGTGGCCATCCTGCGCCAACACCTGACACGTCAGGTGACGCAAATCGTCATTGTCTTCCACCACCACAATGCTTAACTTGGCAACCATAACTCAAACCGAATGTGTTTGTCGTCTGGAATATACCGGCAGCCCCCGCCCAGCCGCTGGGCCACAGTGCGCACCAAATACAGCCCTAGCCCGGTACCCGGAAGGGATTCGGCCCCTTTGCTGCGGTAGTATTTGGTGAAGATCCGCTGCGCATCGGGCCAATGCGCCTTTCCGGGACGGTTGGAGACCGTGATGGCCACGCCGTTTTGGCCCTGCGCATTGGGTGCCCGCTCGGCAGAAATCTCCATGGGGACCAGAGGGTCCCCATAACGCCTGGCGTTGTCCAAGAGGTTCATGAGCATGATTTTTAAAAATTGTGCATCGGTGCGGACCGACAAACCCAATGCAAGCGCGAGTTGCGCGTTGTCTTCGGCGTGCCCGCCCTCGCGCAGGCATTCATGAATAAACGGCACAAGGTCCACGGTCTGGAGCTCAATCTTTTCGTTGCCTTCTTCCAGCTTGTCGATTTCGATGCAGCGGTCTATGACCTCGCGCATGATTTTGACCGAGCGACTGATGTAGTTGGCCGTCGTGTCTTTGTCGTTATGGGCGTGCTGAGCCATCTCAATGATGGCGAGCGGATTTTTCAGCTCATGCACCAGCATGTGCAGCAGGTGGGCCTGCTCCTGCCGACGCTGTTTCTCCATCCATGCTTGTTGCTGGGAGAGGATGAGGTTTTGCTCCGAGTCACGCCTGGCTTTGATCATTTTTTTGGTTCTCAGTTGCATCAGCACGGTCATCAAACCGCCCGAGATCAAGGCGTAGTAAACCAAGGCATTGGTTGTGTAGGTGTTCCCCTCCATCAATCCCAGCAGCGATGGCATGCTGGAGAGGAGCATGGTGGAGGCGATCACGGCGTAGTAGCCTATTAACCACCGTTTATCGAGGAGGTTGGGGTTTTCTTCGCGTAAGGTTTTGCCGCTTTGCGTGAACAAAACGGAAGTCAGCGTGATGGCCAACAAGCCAATGAAGTTCGTGGAAAGATTTAAAGTCAGTGCCTCATGGGTGAAACCCAACGCAAGGAGCGCCAATGCTACAACGGCCATGAGCGGTACCGCCAGGGTGATCCATCGCCCGAGGGCATTGGGTTTGTATTCGCTGAGCAAGTTTCGCTCGAATAGAAAAGTCGCCAAGGTGGCGCAAATGACCAGCCAGCTAAAGAGCGCATCCAAGTGTGCGGGCGACACGTACTCGTGCAGCAAGTACCGATGCAAGCCAAACAAAGTCGCGGTAAAGCCTAGGAAAAATAACTGGCGCACCACAAAAAAACCCTCCAGCGGGTCACGGTGAATGGTCCAGCTGATGAGCACATGCAACAGGAAAAGGCTCATGAGGGCAAGAACCAGAAACACGGCCATTTGCGATTCAAATTCCTCGTGCTGCATGTCTCTGAAGGGGAAGACTTGGACGTTCACCAAGGTCGTACTGGTGGTCACGACCCGAAGCCAAACCGATCGCGGCGCCTCCCCCGCTGGAATCACAAAGGTGTGATAAAGCGATTCGAATTCGTTTTGGCTAAAAGGAACCGTGTCCCCCACACGACGCTCTTGAGCCCCGGTATCGAGGGGGTCATAAAGCCGGATGTCGTCCAAAAAGATGGGCTTGACCAATAGGATCAGTCGATCATCAGCTTGCGTGTGCGGCGGGGGAGTGATGTCAATCTTGATCCAAACGGCGTCGCGGATATAGCCCAGACTCAAAATCCCCTCGTAGGGCTTCAAGGGTTTGGTTTTGACTTCGTCAAGCGTGAGTGCTCGTGTGCGGTCTTGAAAGAAAGCCCGTTCGATGCGCAACTCCGCCCCCCATACGCTGGAGGCGAGGAGCGCAAGCGCACAACAAAAGGCTTGGAGAAGTGGTCTGGGGTTGAAAAAAAACATCGCATTCTCAACACAGGAGACGACATCCTAGGGCCAAAGTCCCGACATTATTAACATTTCATTGCATATCGCCGCCCCTGCTGTGCAGGCCAAACCGCATGAGCACCGATTCAAATACTGCTTTAGTACCGATTCATCGCCTCCCGAGGGTTAATCCAGTTGGATACGCGCCCTCACCACCACAGGCCGCCACCGGGCCATTTCTTTTTGGAGGGTCTGTCCAAAAGCTTCTGGCGTCATGGGATTGGCAACGCAGGGGGCATTTCATCAAAGTTTCATTGCGCTTTCAAAAATCTTTCACATGGGCTTCCGATACTGCCAAGGCTTATCAACCAAGGAGTTCAACCCATGAAATTCAAATTTAGTGTCAGCCTGCTCACGCTCGGATTGCTCGGTGTGAGTGCCCAAGCCCAATCGAGCTGGGAAATCTATGGCCGCGCCAACGTCTCCCTCGACCAGCTCGACAATGGTGCGGGCTATAAAGAGCTCAATCTGGTGAGCAACGCTTCGCGCCTGGGCTTCCGGGGCCAAAAGAAGTTTGACTCGGGCCTCACCGGTATCTGGCAACTGGAGTCCGCGATTTCCATCACCAACGACGCCACCAGCAATCAATTGCTGGGCAAGCGTGACACATTTGTGGGCATCCAGGACGCTTGGGGAACACTGCGCGTGGGTCATTTCGACACCCCAATGAAGGTCGCCCGTGACCCCGCCAACCTCTTTGGAGATCAGCTGGGTGATATGCGCAACATCACGCGCGCAAGCCTGCGCTTTGATGAGCGCCCGAACAACCTCATTGAATACAAAACCCCCTCTTTCAATGGTTGGGTGGCCGCCATCGCCTACGCCGCCCATGAAGGCATGACCAACACGGACCCCGCCGTGACCACCAGCAGCGTTGCCGGTCAAAATGGCATGATGGGTTACTCATTGACCTACCGTCAAGGAAATCTGCTCTTGGCTTACGCCGGTGAGTCCTATGAAAACAAGGCCAGCAACGGCAAGCGCGATGGCAACCGTCTGGCCGCTTCCTACAAAGTCAGACCCGATTTGCGTTTGGTCGGCTTTTTCCAAAAGGGCAACGACAAAGCCACCGCCACGGCGGGGACGGCCAACGACAAAAGCGCCACAGTCACCGGTTACGGACTGGAATACAACCTGAACCCCAAATCGGTCATCAAGTTCGCCTCGTTTAAGAACGACGCCAAGATCCTCAATGGCGATTCCACCCAAAACGCCCTGGGTTTTGAGCACCTCTTGGACAAGCAAATGCGCGTGCATGTGACTTACGCGAGCGTCAAAAATGGGACGGCCGCAAAGGTGCAGCCTTGGGTACAAGGACGTGATTTGACCGGTCTGGCTTCTGCTGCGGGTGCAACCGCCAAAGGCCTCTCTGTCGGCCTGCGCTACGACTTCTAAACCATTGGGTTCTCCAAGGTGGCCAGCAATCGGGTCACCCTTTGATAAGCCGCTCTGCCGAGCGGCTTTTTTTTGGACTCGGCCGCCATTCTCAGGGGTGGCCCGCTTGCGCAAGGGCGGCTCAACCAAGAGGACTCATCAATCCATCAGACGCAACCACTTTCGGGGCAGTAAGTCCACCAGAGGGGTGGGCTCTTTGCGCAAAGCCGATAAGCCCAAAGCCACATCTTGTTTGGGCACCAAGGATGAGACGTCCATTTCGCTGAGCTGGCGCATCCAGACGGGGTCGAGACCGCCCTCGGGGGTTGTTCGGGAATAGATGAGCGAGAGCATACGACGAGCTTCCAAACTACCTGCTGCGTCGGCTTGTTGGTACAGACGAATGGCCTGGGTGTAGTTCACCGAGACGCCATCGCCACGGTGGAATTGCCGCGCCGCGTTAAAGACCGCTTGCGCTTGTGATGCATTGGGCTTTCCTGTCGTTGGCGCTGCCGATGAACGCCGCTGCGCGGCGATACGCTCGCGCACCCAGGAGGCGTTGAGGCCTGCGGCTTCAGACTGGGCCGAAGCGGCTTCAAACAAGGTTAAAGCGCGCCGATAGTCGTGGCTTTGCGCCGCCAGAATGCCCAGGTCGATCATGGCGTGCACACTGCCCGCTGAGACGGCTTTCTCCAGTAAAGCGCGCTCTTTGACCGACAAACTCAGCAACCCTTCACTGGCATTGGGGTTCAAGGGTCGCAACTGTCGCTCCAATAACCATTGCAGATAAAGGGATCGAGCGAGGTCCACGGGGGCGAGCTGACGTGCCCAATGCTGCGCCAACGGCCAATCAGGGGTTGTCAGGCACCCCTCGTAGGCACACCATGCCAATCCGGCACTGGCCATGGGTTCACCATAGTGTGCGCTCAAGGTAAACCAATTCTTGGCTTTGGCGGCATTGGTGGGCACGCCGGCGCCATGCAAATACAGCAAGCCCAGCAACCAAGCCGACTGCGCAGCGGCCTTGCGCTGCGCATCCGTCACGGGCTGTCTGAGCGCGGTTTCGCGAAGGTAGGCCAGCTCGCGCAAGGTCTGCTCATTGGCCTTGTGGGGCTTGAGCAAAATGGGCTCCGGATCATTGAGCAATTGAAAGGCTTCGGACACCTGAATCTCGTCAGGCGCCGAAGACGGCGGCCTGGCCTCCCCGCCCTGGCGCGCCATTGCCCAATTCTGCCCATTCAGAACCCCCCACACCAAGACGCAGATGACCGAATGGACTCTCATGGCGACTTGCTGGGACCTGTGGGAAGGGGCCGACGCGCAGCGACCCGCCACTCGAGGGTGGATTGTGAAAATACCTGAGCCCCCAGCGCCTTCTCATAACCGCTGACAACATCACTTAAGCCGACAATGCCCTGAAGCGGTGTGAAGGGGGGCGCACTGAGGGCAGTGGGCAGTTTGGCGCTCACATCTTCATCGGTGGCCACACACAGCAGGCCCTCGGTTCCCGCACCCGCAGTCTCAATCACATAACCGGGATTGGGAGACATCCAATCGGGGAGTCGAATGGCCTGATTGGCGGTCACAAAGGCGCGGGACAGCGCATTGGGGAGCAACCGAATCACCGAACCCGACGCGTTGGAGAGGTAACAGGAGATGAACGCGTTGCGCGAGACCGTGGCAGAGATAAACACTTGTTCACCCACCTCAAAGGCATTGCGTCCAATCATCACATTCTCAATCTGCAAATTCAGGGTGCGCGCAGTAGCGTCCGCCCCGAAGGTCTGGAGTGAACTCGGCGGCGGAAGATGGACCTCATCGCCCATGGGGATCGGATCGGGATGAATGGAATGCCAGCCATAACGCACCAGATTTCCTTTCTCATCGAGAGAAACGAAATCACGCAGGGTGCGTTCGTAGGTGACAAAGTCCACAACACCCGTCACCACCATGCCGTTATCGGCTTGAAAATGCGCAATCGCACGACGCATGGCCGCAGTGGGGTTTTCATTCGCGTTCATGGTTTTCGCCAGATAACCTTTGGAGATGAGCGATTGCTTGACCAAGGCCTGGTGAACCCCTTCCGGGCCCTCGTCATACCAATCCCTTAATTGGCGTTGAAAGTTTGGGTGTGTTTGCTCCATGGTCAAACATTGCCAGTAGGGAACGCGGGCCCATTTGCCCGCGAGTTCAATCACTGCCAGCTCCACCAAGGTACGGACTGCGGCGCCTGATCCCTGAGCGTAATCTTTGCCGACATTGAATTGCCAACCATACTCACCAATGCGACCCGCCAGATCAAGCCCTTCTCCACCATTGCCGATGATCACTTCATTGGCTGAATCCATGCCCGGAATCAAGGTGCGGGTCCGAAAGTCGCCCAAATGCAACTCTAAAGCCATCACGGTGGCATTTCGGTTCTTGCTGTATCCAGTTTCAAGCCGGCTTGCCGATGTGCCGATATTGGCACGATTGTTCAAAACGTTCTGATCCACATAGGAAATAGCACCTGAAATGTAGAGTGCAGGACGTTGCAGTTGGACCTGATTGTTATTGAGCAAAATATTGGTGAGGTTCTGGACCGTGTCTTGGCGTACCAAATCCACCTCGTAATCCACATAGCGAAAAACATTGCTCACACGCGACATTTTCAACAAGGCCGTGACAATCATGTCCTTGGTCGCCACGGGTGCGCGAGTTGAAAAATCGGGAATTTGCTTGCTGGTGATCAAAGTGGTGGGAACTTGTGCCTCACGCATGAGCTGATCCAAACACTGCAAAGAATCCGAAAAACTCGACATCGCACGAACAGGCCTGACACTGGGACGGTCCGTCATCGCGGCGTAACTTTGAAACTTTTCGTCTCTTCTTGCATCGGCAGGCGTGCTGCACGCGGAAAGAAAAAGACAGCCCAACAAGAGGGAGGAAATGGATAGAAGGCGAAGCATGTCAATCACTGCCAAGAAAAGATGGGAAAGGAGCTTGAGAAGAGCCTGGGTGAGGCCTCCGCTCATCGGCAAATATTGACCAAGTCACCGCGCAGAACCACAATTTGCGCTTCAGACTTGGGACCGTAACGGTTAAATGCACCAGCATTTGAGTTTGACGTCTGGCTGCCAATCTCTTGTGAGCAAACCTTTCGCAAACCATCTTGCGCAACGGTGTTGACGACGTTCTGATCGGTCAGAATGCCCGTCGTATCCGACGAAAACGCCTTGGCTTGAAAACGCGCCAATTTGGCCTCCATCCAAGCCGGAATTTCAACTTGACTGGCTTGACTGGGTGGGGTCGGTGCGTTCAGGGGCAACATATTCCGTTGAATCTTGTGGTTTAGTTCCACTGGATCCTCACCGGGTACCCCCTGCGCAAGGCATAGACCCGCAAAAATGCACTGAATTGAAATCACGGCAGATAATTTGAAATCAATCACGACCCTCTCCCATCAAAAAAAGGGGCTGATACGTGGTTACACGATTCACCCCGTTAAAGAACCAACACTTATTGGCAAGTCAGGCAGTTGCTGTTCGAAGAAATGTTCTGCAAAGCACGGCCACCCCAAGAGGCGCGGTTGATCACTGCAGAGTTCTTGATCATCGCCAACTGGTAAGTCGAGGTATGCAAGCCATCCTCACCCACGTTTGAGGAAATGTTTTGGTTGGCTTGGCCGCCCATGCCAGAGTTCATCACCACGGAGTCCTTGATAGACGCCAATTGCAAGACTGTGGCATTGGATGTGAAACTGCCCACATTCGACGCCAGGTTCTGCTGGGCAGTGCCATTGGAACCAAACGCCGAGTTCATCACGGCCGTATTGACCAAAATGGTCGATTGCGTGGTCGGATGGCTATGGACCTGAGAACCGCCGCCATTGCCGTTACCGTTCCCGTTGCCATTGCCATTCCCGTTTCCGTTCCCATTGGCAAACGCAAGCGAAGCCAAGCAAAGGGCAGCCAAACCAACCAGTGTTGAAGCAGATTTTTTCATGATGATTTCCTTAAAGAAAAAAGTAAATGTCACTAACGCAGAAGTGCCAGTAACAACCCTGACGATCAAACAGCATCCCAAAATATTCAGCAACATTTAAAGATGGTGTTTTAAAAGTCCGCATGAAGTTTCATCAATCGCGACCGTGCAGACAATCATTTCAAATCAGTATCACTTAAGGGATAGTGAATACATGACAACCAACTGTGCGCGGGCGAACAAAAAGACTTGAGGAATCAAACCCAAAATCGATGTTTTTCTGGAGGTAAATATGTCAGATAAATTTGAGTCACAAAAGGGCCAATTGATTCATGATCTCAGAGCCGTCATCCATGATGTGCAAGCACTCATGCAAACCAACGCGGAGGAATACCGTGGCGACTCCGAAGAGTTGAAAAAATCAATTCAGCAAAAGCTCAGTCATACGATGGGGCAACTCCACCAAATGGAGCGTCAAGCCAGCGAACAAATCGCCCACTCCGCACAACAAGCAAAAGCCTATGTCGAGCATCATCCGCTGCAGGCCATCGGCATTTCCGCCGGCATCGGCCTGCTCATTGGGCTCTTGATCAAGCGCCACTGAGCCCAGAGAAGACCATGCTCGATACGATCATCCGCTGCCTCACGACCTGCACGAGCATTGGCCAACTCCTCAGCGTGATTCTGATCGGCAACGAACGGATGACCAAAGAATGGCAAGCGCTTCGCAAACGCATTCTCATCACCATCACGCTTTGGACGTTAGGCATGATCTTCATCTGTTTTGCAGTGCTGGCCTTGGTCGTTTTGACGCTTCACCTGTTTTGGGCAGACTATCCTGCCATCACGCTTGGCGCACTGAGCCTCTCGCTTGCCACTCTTGGTGGGGCTTTTTTGTACCAAACCTTGGACTGACCGAGGCCAGCAGATTAGGCGTATTTGACATCGAGTGTGCGCCAGCAAACCGACTATCGAAGATGAACCGCCTAAATTACGCGTTCCATTGAAATGGATCAAGACGATGCAGTCCACACAAAAATTCTTCATCAAGTCCGGTAATCGACTGATCTCGTGCCTTCCCGAAATCGACTGGGAACGCTGGAAAAATCACATTGAAATCATCAAGCTCAAGACGGGCTCCGTCTTGTACGAAGCCGGGCAGTCGATTCAACATGTCTACTTCCCCCTGAGTGGCATCATCTCCCAGCAATATGATTTCGCCGATGGAAAGTCAGCCGAATTTGCGCAAATGGGCAATGAGGGAATGGCGGGGGTTTTTGTCTTTATGGGCAATCACTCCACCTCCAGCAAAGCGATTGTGATCGGCGATGGCATGGCGTATCGGCTGCCGGCAAAGTGGATGCTCCATGAGTTCAATACCTCGAGCGCCTTTCGCCAATTGATCCTTCAATACATGCACATTCTGATGACCAATGCGTCGCAACTGGCCGTGTGCAATCGGCGCCACACCATTGATCAACAACTCTGCAGGACCTTGCTGCTCCAACTCGATCGCGTGGCCGGGTTTGAATTGACTCTGACCCATGATTTGATCTCGCGTTCCATGGGGGTTCGCCGCGAGGGCGTGAGCGAAGCTGCCAAGCGTTTAGAACGCATGGGGGCCATCACCTACTCTCGGGGGCATATCCAAGTCCTCGACCGAGGCTTACTGCTGCAAAAATCCTGTGAGTGCTACAGCATCATCATCCAAGAGCAGCATAAACTTCTTCCTCAAGAATACCAGGCGGCATAAGCCCATTTCGTCGCATGACCAGCGTCCCCCAATTGAACAAATCCGCCGAAAGATGGCTTTGGTTATAGAGGTGATCTAAAGAGTAGTTCACCCACAGGGCTTGTAACATCAGAGGGTTTTTGACGTCATACAGGTCTGAGACCAGCTCCTGGAACAAGGTGGAAGAGATATAGGCATGACTGCGGCAGAGTTCCAGTAAAGAAAAGACGGATGGATTGATAGAAGGCTCTGGCGCACCTGCCGCATTGAATTTAATCATGATGGGCCTCATTTTTTAGTGAATTTTTCTCGGCCAATTCACGTGAAAAGGCGTAACGCGTCAACTCTGCCACATTACGGGCCCCAATTTTCAGCATGATATTGCGACGATGCGTTTCGACCGTGTAATGGGACAAGCCGAGCTTTCGCCCAATTTGCTTGGATGAGTAGCCAAATGAAATCCAATTGATCACCTCAGACTCCCTTGGCGTCAATTGACCATTCACGGGTTGCTCGAGTGATGTACAAACCAACTCCGAGAGCAATGGACACAAAAACTTTTGTCCTTGACAGACACAATCAATGGCGTTGAGCAACTGCTGATAACTCCCCCAAACAGACACACAGCCTTGTACGCCCTTTTGGACGGCGGACATCACTTCAGAGCGATTGGCAAAATCTGCACACAAGATGATGGGGGCTCGCTCACTCACACTTTTCAAGAGGGAAGTTTTGTCATCGGTGACACAGACATCCACGCGCGCTGTGGATGAAGGCGTTTGCCCGGTGGTGCACAACATGGACTGACCGCTTAAAAAGTCCTCAACGCCTTGATGCATCATGCCCTGACGCATTTTGAGGTGAACATGACGCAACATTCATTTCTCCTTTTCAAATATCTCGGATTAAACGCGACAACAAGTCAATGCGGTCGTTGCAGTTGAGCTTCTTGTAAATATGTTTGAGGTGAATTTTGACTGTGCCCTCAGCGATCGAGAAGGTGGTTGCAATTTCACGATTTGACCTGCCCCGAACAACCAACTGAACAATCGATAACTCACGCAGCGTTAACAATGTTTCAAACATGGAACGTGTGAGCACCCTATCCTTTTGCGTCAGTTCACTCACAGCATATACTTCATCGAGCCAACGATGTCCATGGTGGACTTCACGAATGCATTTCATCAAGACTTCTTTCGGTTTGGATTTAGAGACCAACCCGTTGACGCCAACAGCGATCAACCCCAGGACATCCAAGATGTGGGCATGCGTGAAGACCACGGGTAAGGTTTTCAGACGTTCCTCTCGAAGATCCCGAATCAAGCTCAAGCAATCTTTTTGCCCCAGTGACAATTCCATGACCACAATATCCGGCTGCAATTTCAAAATTTCTCGCCATGCCGTCTCTCCATCACTCACGCAGGTTCGGACGCAAAAATCAGGATTTCGTTCGAAGGCTTGCTTCAAGCCCTCAAGCACCATCGGATGCGGATCGACAAAGATGATTTCAATCGGCGCCTCGTGCTCATCGTCTCCCGTATCAATGTGCATTAATGCGTTGAGTTCGGCCTCACTGAGCAGCGGTGTTGTGGGAAGAATGGCTTGAACCATGACAAGATCTCACTAAAGGAAGTCGTCATCTTGTCAGTGTTGTGATGAATCGTTCGTGCGGCATACAACAATGGCGACATCCAGCCTCTTCCACAATGACGGGTTGAGAAAATCCTTTCGCCCGTACAAATGATGTACAAAAAATTCCCGCGAGGAATGATTTGAATTCTTTTAAATTGCTTTTCGATTCATCTGCGAACTTACCAGAATGATCACGAAAATCTTTCAATGAAATTACTGCCTGCAGTGTGCGGTGAAGCACAAATTCACTGGGCATGTTGAATCAAAATTTCGACAAGGAGAAATCCATGCAACCCTTGTCTAGTCTTGATTTCAAAGAAGCCGTTGAAATTTGTCACCTCAATGACGACGAATTCAATGAACTCGTCGAATATGGCGTGGTGGAACTCATGGTCAATGATTCCGGTGCGGTTCGCATTGCCAGCCGTTGCATCCAGACTCTGCAAAAGGCTGCGCAGATCAGAAGCGACTATGCACTGGATTTGTTCTCGATTGTGATTTTGGTGAACTACTTGCAGAGGATCACCGATTTGGAAAATGAAAACCTGCTGTTAAAGACGGAGTTGTCCAAATGCTTTCGCTAGGCGCTTTTTCTCAAGAAGCAACGCAAGGGATCTTGAACGTTCCGAGTGGCTTACGCTTCATGCCTGCGGAACATGAGCGCCATGCGGCGCAAGAGGCCCCATTCGTCACGCGCCACGCGCTTGTGGGCCCAGGTGATTCCTGCAAAATCTTTCGCCAAGTTAAAGATCCGTTTCACCATCCTTATCTCAGGGCTGATGAAGCAGTTTTTGGTTTGATTCCCTCTTGGGCTTGTGATTCTCGTTCGGCGTCGCAAAATTGTGCTGTGCACGTCGCCGCCATTGCGAATAAGCCGGTTTACCGTTCATCGTTTTTGCATGCACAGTTTTGCTGGCTATCGGTTTCATTTTTTTTGGGCAGCGTTTGGAAAGAGGGACGCGAGCAATTGGTCAGGGTTGAGCGAGAAGACCAACAATCCTTTTATCTGGCAGGCATATGGAGCGAATGGGCATTGGCGTCTGGCTCTACCGTGCTGAGCTTTTGTTTACTCATGCGGGACTGCGATATGCAACTCAAGGCACAACGGTTACGCGTGGGGAAGAACGCCACCCAGTGCTATGCAGTGCTCAGCACCGAGACAGTGGCTGGCTGGGTGGATCAGCCCCCCCAAGAAGCGATTGAAACGCTCACGCGCCTTGCATTTCCCAAACTTCGTGTTCTTCCATATCTTCAACCTCACGAGACCAGCCATGTCTGTTGACCACCTTGCGGTAATCAAACAAAGTAATTCCATACTCGCCGGACTTTCGGAGGGCGATTGGATGCGCTGGCGACACTTTCTCACGCCCGTTGAATTAGAGATTCACCATGTCATCCATGAATCGGGTCGTCCGGAGAAGTACATCTACCTGCCCGCCACCTGCATCATCTCTGTTCAGTATGATTTCGAGGATGGGTTTTCGGCGGAATTTGCAGAAATTGGCAATGAGGGCATGACCGGCACATTTATTTTCACGGGAAATTCATCGACCGTGTCGCATTCGACCGTGATCTCCAAAGGTCTCGCCTACAAAGCGGATTGCCGTTTTGTCGAACATGAATTCAATCATTCGTCCGCATTTAGACGTCAGATCCTTCGCTACATGCAGCTCTTGATGCTCTACACCGCGCAAACTGCGGTGTGTAACCGCAGACACTCCATCACACAGCAACTCGCCCGGGTGCTGTTGGTCAATCAGGATCGCGTGGCGGGCAATGATCTGGTTTTTACGCATGAACTCATTGCGAGAAGTCTGGGCGTGCGCCGTGAAGGGGTCTCACAAGCGGCCAAATACCTTCAAGAGCGAGGTGATATCAATTACAGTCGTGGTAATATCTTCGTCAAGAATCGTCAGGGTCTCCTCGATTCCGCCTGCGAATGCTACCGTATTGTCAAAAATGAAACGGATCGTCTGAGTTATTCCGATCAACACCTCTGCGGTTCCCTATGAATTCAGACATGCCCAATATCCAACTTGCGCTCAGTACTTTGCAAGAAGAGGTTCGCATTCTGAAAGACAACTTCCATGCGCTCAACACCAAATACACTGAAAACCTCATTTCACTCAAGCAACTGACCCTGACTTCGTCGGAAGCCGCAACCCGCGCGGCGAACGCAGCCGAGAGAGCGGCAAAGTCCGCCTCTTTTTGCGCGGAAACGGCGAAATGCGCAGCAAACTCCGACATTGTGGTGGCCGCCGAAAACGCCGCCATTGCGGCCAATGAATCGGCAGAGGCGGCCATGGAAGCCGCTGCTGCCGCTGCTGCCGCTGCGGCGTCAGCGGCCATTTCTTTGGCCCAGCATGCTGAGGACGCCTGCACGCAAGCCTCAGCAACGGCTGCTTATGCCACGCAAATGGCCACTGAGTCTGCGGCACATGCCATCAAAATGTCCCAGGCAGCTGCTGAATTTGCTCGACGTGCGCGCGAGCGCAACCCATTGAAATAGCGTTTCGAAATTATCTGGCCACGTATCGACTCAATCCGGTCATCGCACCAAACAGCAGCGCAACCATGAAGTCGTTCATGGCGAGCGGCGTGAATTTGAACAGTTCAGACGCCAGCGGCCAGTAAATCAGAAGCAGGGTCAGGCCCGCAGCCCCGAGGCTCAACCACACCATGCGCGGGTTGCTCAACCCATAAGCGCTCGCGCGTGACTGATGTTGTCGATAAGCCGTCATGAGCATGATATTGCCCATCACCAGCGTGACAAACACCATGCTCCGGTGTAGCGCCAAATCATCGGTTTGACCCACCGCATACATGTAACACAGAAGGACCATGCCGAGGGCAAACAAACCTCGAACCACTGCCTTTTGAATCTGTTCACGCTCCAGCACCGACTGTTTCACATTGCGGGGTGGCACCTGCATGGCATTGGCATGGGCCGGTTCGTTTTCAAACACCACCGAACACGCCGGGTCAATGACCAGCTCCAGACAGGCCATGTGCAGGGGTAAGAGCAAAGGGGCCGTGTTCAAGAGCATGGGCGATATCGCCAATCCCGCGATGGGGATGTGCACCGCCAACAAGTAGGACATGGATTTTTGCATGTTGGTAAAGATGGTCCTGCCGTGCCCGATGCCCGCGATCAAGGCTGCAAAATCATCCTCCAGCAAGATCAATGCCGCCGTTCGCCGAGCGACGTCCGTCCCACGTTTACCCATCGCCACGGCCACATCTGCGGCTTGCATGGCGATGGCATCGTTCACCCCATCCCCAATCATGGCCACCACTTTTCCATCGGCTTTGAGGGTTTGCACAATTTTGAGTTTGACCATCGGGCTGACACGGGCAAACACACTCTGGCGGCGCACACAATCTGCCAACGCTTGCGGTGACAGCGCGTCGAGCGCATCGCCCAGCACCACGTCTTCGACGCTCATGCCTGACTGGCGCGCGATGGCCAGTGCCGTTTTGGGGTGATCGCCGGTGATCATGACCACACGAATGCCCGCTTGGGCGCAGGCTTGCATGGCATCGGGAATCTCCTCACGGATGGGGTCTCGAAAACCAATCAAACCCAGCCACTCGAACCGGTGCACGGCCAGGTTGGCCAATAAGCGCGCTGGAGCCTTCTCGCACTTTGCGACGGCAATGATGCGCAGGCCGTCTTCGGCCATCTGATCCACCTGCTTCATCCACAGCGCTTTTTGAGAGGGCGAGAGCTGGCACAGTCGGCTGACATCTTCCGGGGCGCCTTTGGCGGCCAAAAACAGGGACTGATCCTCCCGCGCCTGCGGGCTGCGCCAGGCTTGGGCGACCACGCGCAAATCCGCCGTGATGGTGTAGGAATGGACGATTTCGCCATAGGCCTGGGTATCGACGGCCACCGCTTCGCGCAGCGAAATTTCCATGGCATCAAAGGGTCTGGGTGAGCTTGCCAATACAGCCACCTGCAGCACGTCCAAGGTCGATGGCGCGGGCACCCCACCCGCGTGGATCATGGTTTGCACCAGTCCTTCGGCGGTCGCCACCACCACCTGTTCGGGCTTCATCAGGTTTTGGGTCAAGGTGCCCGTTTTATCGGTGCACACGACCGCACAAGCGCCCAGCGTTTCGATGGCGTGAATATTCGTGGTCAACACGCCATGAGAGGCCAGTCGTTTGGCCCCCAGGGCCGGAAACAATGACAAAACGACCGCGTACTCTTCGGGCAACAAACTCATCGCCAGAACGATGGCGGCTAAAAACCCGTTTAACCAGTTGCCGTGGAGCACGCCCTGCACCAGCCACATGACCGCACAGAGCACCAAGACCACCTTGGCCAGCGTATGGATCCAGCGTGCCGTTTGTCGATGCAGCGGTGAGGGTGTTTTTCCAATTCTCTGTAAGCTCACCCCAATCTGCCCCATGGTGCTGTGCCGCCCCGTCCCGGTCACGCGGGCAAGGCCCTCGCCACGAATCACATGGGTCCCCGCAAAGACGCGCTCCCCCACGTGTTTGGCCACCGACGCGGACTCCCCGGTCAGCAAAGATTCATCGGCTTCCAGGTAGTGCGATTCCAATAAGCGCGCATCCGCCCCCACCTGCTGCCCTTCCATCAAGCTCAGCAAATCACCCACCACGATTTCGTGCACCGCCACCTTTTGCAGTTGCCCGTCCCGGATGACCGTGACAAAGGGCTGCGCCATCTCGCGCAAGGCTTGAAGGGCTTCGTTTGATTTTTGTTCTTGCCGGTAGGTCAGCCCCAGGACTGCCAACACCACCAACAGCAGCGCCATGCCGTCCTCCAGCTCGCCCAAACCCACATACAGCAATGCCACGGCAAGCAGGAGGGCAAACATGGGCTGCATCAGCAGCGCCCGAATGCGTTGCCAGACACTGAGTTGCGTGTCCTCGGTTAAGGCGTTGGGGCCGTAGGCTTTCCTGCGGCGATTGACTTCGGGTGTGCTCAGTCCACGGATCATTTCACTTCCTTTCACGCGAGGCTATCCCGCGTCAGGACTCCGGGGGCGTGTGCGAGCGCACATTGCCTGCCAGCGAGAGGGGATTTGGGTCCTCACGTGTGTGTCTCATCGAACAAAGCCATGGAGCGCTGGCGAGGAAGATACAGACCTCATTCGAAAGGACTGTCTTATGAAGTATATCGGCCCCCTACTCACCTTGGCCCTTACGGGCCTGAGCCTATCCACTGCGCTTGCGCAAAGCCCATACCCCATGGCCACCGACTATTACGCGGAACTCGGTTTGTCGGCGCTTGAGATCAAGGACAACGGCCCGAGTTACAACCCGACGGGCATGCGGCTGATTCTGGGCAAGAACCTCAACCCTCATCTGGCGGTAGAGGGCATTTATGCCTTCACCGTGAGTTCGGAAAACGAGCCCGGCTTTAACGCCAAGTCCTCACATTACAGCATTGGACTCAAACCCAAAGTCAGCCTCAACGCGAGTACGGATCTTTTTGCCCGATTGGGTTATGCACGCTCCTACATCACGGGTTCGGTCAATGGTGCGAAATCGGTTTCGGATTGGACGTACGGTCTTGGTGTGCAAACCAAATTCACCGAGAGCGTTTATGGTCAACTGGACTACACCTCTTACGCTGATCGCGAAGGGGCCATGGCGCGCGCCGTGGGCTTTTCCGTTGGCATGCGCTTCTATTGAACCTGTGCTGAGTTTGATCCTCTCATTTTCTGAAAGTTCATGATGCCAAGCCCAATCGCCGCCCCCCCGAAAACATCCAGCCCAGCGCCCGGTACGCCAGAGAACCTGGCTGAAATGCGCGACCAATACCACCAGTACATTGTCCGCATGATGGATCTGCTGTTTGAGAGCCACAAAGAGAATTTAAAGCTCTTGAACCAAGTCCATGCAAACCTGCTCAAGCAGGGCAAGAGTCTGAGCGAAAACCTGCACCACAACGGCAATGGCTACGCCGCATCACATCAGACGTCCACGGTTGACCTCTTCAAATCGCTCATGGACATGAGCAGCATGATGTTTGATTCCGCCTATCAGGCGGCTGAGAAATCAGCCAACATCGCCAAAGACTCGATGGTCAATCATGCGGCCAAAACGCAGGGTGCCCGATTGCCAGGCAAACGATAAAAAGCCCCTGCCGCATGCGGCAGAGGCTGGGCGCAATGGCCCATGGCATGCATCGGCCCGGGCTGGTTTACCGGCGCAGTTTGGCGAGTTCCGCCTGCACTTCCTTGACCGTGGCCTCGCCCACCGAGGCGGTGTATTTCTCGATCACGGGTTTCATTTTTTTCGCGCAGCTTGTTCATCTCGGCAGGCGAGAGTTGGGTAACCGTCATGCCGTTCTTTTTGAGCAACTCCAAATTGGCGGCCACGGCTGCGCGAGCCTCGGTGCGCTGGGTTTGGGTGGCTTCGTCGGCCGCGTCATCGATGATTTTACGATCGGCGGCGGAGAGGCTATCCCACACCTTTTTGCTCATGAGCACGGATTGGGGGTTGTATTGGTGGTTGCTCAGCACGAGGAATTTCTGCACTTCCCAAAATTTGTTCGCGGCAATCACCGAAACAGGGTTTTCCTGTCCGTCAATGGCTTTTTGCTCAAGCGCGGCGTAAACCTCCGGAAATGGCAAGGGCGTGGGGTTGCCACCCAAGGCCTTGACCCAGTCGATATTGATGGGGTTGGGAATCACGCGCAATTTCAACCCTTCGATGTCATCGACTTTCTGGATGGCGCGCTTGCTGTTGCTGATTTGGCGGTAGCCCAATTCCCAGTAAGACAAGCCCACCAGTCCTTTGGCCTCCAGTGCGGCATGCATCTTCTTGCCAATGGGCCCATCGACGATGGCATCGGACTCCTTCTCGTTGGCGAAGAGGAAGGGGAAATCAAAGAGCGCCATTTCCTTGACCTCGCTGGCCAAGATACCGGAGTTCATGACCGAGAGTTCAACCGTGCCCCCTTTGAGGGCCGAGACCACCGCTTGGTCACTGCCCAAGGCGCCGTTGAAAAACAGGTTGACCTTGATGCGTCCATTGGTGCGCGCAGCGACCGTTTCGGCAAACTTTTTCATCCCCGCAGCGGCGGGGTGCGTCTCAGGGCCATTCAAATTCATCTTCAGTGTGCGCTCTTGAGCCGAGGCCATGCCCACCACAGCCATCGCGGCCAAGGCGGCGACCGATTTCAAGATCATGCGTTTCATGTGTGTCTCCATTGATACGGTGTGCTGAGTGAAAAAACCCTGAATTGGCGCACGGTTCAAATCAGGCGGGTGATTCGGGGGGTGGGCGGTGGGCGTGTCAGCGATGTCCTCATTTGGCGAACAGAACACCCTCAGCCTGCATGGCTGCGATGTCCGCTTCGCTGTACCCCAATGAGCGGGCAATCGGGGCGTTGTGCTGCCCCATGTCAGGTGCGACTTGTTGCATGGGCGCCGTGGTGTCGCAATCGGAAAACCGGAAGGGCAAGTTCGCCAGCTTCAAGGTGCCGTAGCGCGGATGCTGTTGCTCCAGCACCATGCCACGCGCTTGAATCTGGGGGTCGTGGATGACTTCGTCGATGCGTTGCACTTTGGCGCTGGGTACATCAATGCCGTCGAGCAAGGCCAGGACCTCGGCCACCGAGCGCTGCGCCACCCAGGCCTTGACGATGGCCAAAATCTCCTCACGGTGCGTGTTTCGCCCAGTGAGGCTGTGGAATCGGGCATCCGCGCCAAATCCGGCCGGCGCGCCATGGGCCTCCAGCATGGCCGCAAAGCGCTTCCAGGCGTCGTCCACTTGGGCGGCAATGACCAAATCGCCATCGCGGGCGCGAAACACGCCATAGAGGGTGGAGGTGGGCATGTCGTGCCCCGTCTGCTCGGGCACCACCTTACCCCCGGAGAGGGTGTAGCACTGAACGGCATACTCGTGCATGGACATCAAGGTGTCATAGAGCGCCATATCAATATGCTGGCCCTTGCCCGAGCGCACACGCCCCAGCAGAGCCGCGTTGATGGCCGCCACCGCGTGAATGCCGGTGTACATATCCCCCAGGGAGATGCGCAATAGCGGGGGGGCCTCGCCTGGGACGCCCACCATTTGCATGATGCCACTCTTGGCCTCGGCAATGAGGCCAAAGCCCGCCCGGTGCGAATCGGGGCCGGTATGGCCGTAGGCAGAAATCGAGCAATACACCAGCTTGGGGTTACGGGCAGAGAGTTCTGCATAACCTAAACCCAGTTTGTCGAGCGCGCCTGGGCGGTAGTTTTCTATGAAGACATCCGCGCTGTCGCAGAGCTTGTGCATGAAGGCCTGACCGCGCGGGTCCTTCATGTTGACGCTGACCCCTTGCTTGCCCATGTTGAGTTGCAAAAAGTAACCGCTTTGCTGCTCGTCGATGACATGGGCATGTTGACGACCCGCGTCGCCCAAGCCCGGTCGCTCCACCTTGATGACCTCAGCCCCCATGGCGGCCAAGCAACGTCCCACATAGGGGCCGGCGAGGAAATGGCTGTAGTCAATGACACGCAGGCCCTTGAGTGGCAGGTCTTGCATCAGAACGCTCCTGGACGTCGGGGAATCATCAGACGGTGCTCGCCTCGGTGCACAAC